>JAEAME010002673.1_pt1 | contig 10058 bp, 4 predicted proteins | sample 8958731 | NCBI WGS metagenome assembly JAEAME01 (sample SAMN16933194, study PRJNA681113) | bioreactor sludge metagenome | isolation source: anerobic bioreactor sludge (Control) | place: India:Bengaluru | collected 2018-10-24
GTTTATACCATATCCGACCAAGACGACAGCGGTATTTGGATTCGAAATAATTTTTTAGATTTATTTTACATTGTTAGCCCCGGTGATGATTACGGCAGCGCAACATGGAATGCCATTAATAGTTTTGTAGCTGGCATAAATAATGATGAGATCAGCAATACTTGGCTGGCACAAAATATTCAACAATGCCACGGTCCTCTCGGTGCTGCATATCCCGATGTAGCTTATGGAATGGAGGGGGATACGCCATCGTTTTTGTCGTTGATACCTAACGGACTAAACGAACCAGAGCATCCTGACCGGGGAGGTTGGGGTGGTCGTTACGAACTGTACCAGCCAGATTTTGCTACGCTTAAGAATGGCGGATCAGGTGTCCCGTTTGAAGCCGAAACCCGGGAAATCTGGACAAATGCAAATGATAATTATACTCCTTATATTTATAATGAATATGGACGAGCTGTTCGAAAAGACACCGTTTCCTTTTCCGACAATAAAGTGACTTTGTGGCGTTGGCGCGATGATTTTCAAAATGATTTTGCTGCACGGATGGACTGGTGCACTAAATCATTTCAGGATGCCAATCATCCACCAGTTCCCGCATTGGGTCATCCGGAACAAATAACTGTAAAATCAGGAGAGGGCTTTGGTTTGGATGCCAGCGGCACCACCGATCCTGATGGAGATAATCTTGGATACCTGTGGTTTCACTATCCGGAAGCTGGTACAAATGAGAATTTGATAAATATTAATTCAGCCGAGAATGCGCGGGGAGTTTGGGTGATAGCTCCTGTGGTTAAAAAAAAGGAAATGGCACATTTCATTTTAAAAGTTACAGACAAGGGTGAGCCTCAGTTATCAAGATATAAGCGGGTAATAGTGAATATAGTACCAAAATAAGACAAAAATTGATGTCACTTATAAAATAGCTAATGATAAAACTGAAGAATATAAAATTGAACCTTAAATCAAAATCATCAAACAATCAGGGGTTATCATGAAAAAATATTTCTTTATTTTGCTACTTGCTCTTCCTTTTTCCTTGTTCGCTCAAACAGCAAAAATCAAAATTGACGTTGATAGAACGGTTGGAGAAATTGATCCAAAAATCTATGGCGTATTTATGGAACCCATCGAGTTTAGCGGGAGGAGAATGGGTTTGCCCGACACAGCCAGCTTCAATACTCTGTATGGAAATTTATATGATCCATCCTCGCCGCTGGCCGACGAGAATGGATTCCGGAAAGATTATATTGAAGCGATGAAGGAATTAAAAGTAACCAATATGCGATGGCCAGGAGGCAATTTTGTTATGGGTTATAACTGGCAGGACGGCATCGGACCGAAGGACCAACGCCCTGCTCGTATCAACCTTGCCTGGGGCGGCATCGATAATAATCATGTTGGCACAGATGAATGGATTGCTTTAAATAAGGCTATCGGAAGTGAAAATATTGTTTGTGTCAATCTTGGTCTTGCCACGATACAAGATGCTTGCTATTGGGTTGAATACTGCAATTATAAGAAAGGAACCTACTATTCCGATTTGCGCGCGAAGAACGGGCATGCCCGACCGTATGATATTAAAATCTGGGATCTCGGCAATGAGGTTGACGGCTCGCCATGGGAATTGGGTTATAAAAACGCCGAAGATTATGTCAAGATTGCCAGAGAAGCGGCCAAGGCGATGAAGTCGGTCGATAACAGAATTAAATTTGTGGCTTCCGGATCATCGTACTACGAAAGCACCGGTCAATGGATTGAATGGAACCGTAAAGTGCTTACCGGCCTTGGCGATCTGATCGATTATATTTCCATTCACCGCTACTGGGAAAATTCACCTGACTATTATACTTTCATGGGACAGAGCGCAATGGATTTTGAAGAAAAGATCAGAATACCTGCTGCTGAAATTGAAGCTGTAAAAGCTATGAAAGGCTTTAAGAATCCTATTTATATTTCATTTGATGAGTGGGGAACTTTCGGAAGAAATTTTCTATCCGTTCTACCGATCGCGCAATGTCTCAACTCATTTATACGTCATGCTGATATTGTGAAAATGGCGAATTTTACTATGCTTACTGGTTTGTTGTCGAGTGATCGGGAAAAGGGAACTTTCAAGACATCGTTGTTTAATACTTTCAAATTATTCTCCGACAACTGTCGCGGCAATTCCATTGATACGTACGTTGAATGTGATACTTTTAATACAGAAAAATTCAAAGGCATCCCTTTCCTCGATGTTACGGCTGTGCACTCCAAAGAAACCAATACAGTTTTTATTAATGTTGTGAACCGGCATAAGGATAAAGCGATCACCGCTGAAATCATTAATAATTCAGGTATATTTGCAGGAAAAGCTGAAGCAAATTTGGTCAACAGCAGTTCGCTCACTGAATTTTTTACGTTTGGCAAGCAGGAGCAGTATAAGCCGGTAACAAAAGAGATTAAAGTTGAAGGAAATAAAATATCTTACTCCTTTCCGGCGCATTCATTTACACAGATCAAAGTTGGAGTGAAGAAATGACGGTGCTTACCAAAAGAGATAACGATGAAACATATAAGAATTTCAATCACGGCATTTAAAGTATATTTAAATAAGAATAATTTATACCATCTCATTAATTCAATCGAGCGGAAGACTTTCGCCTCCATCTTGTGCCTCACCTTGCTCGCCAGCACACTGGCTTTTGCAGAAACTCCGATGACAGGGACTAATAGCCTCACGCGACAGCGCACTTCTATCAACGAGGATTGGCGCTTTTATAAGTATGATTGGACGACAAAAGCAGATGACCTGATCTACGATGTGCGTCCAGAAGTAAAGAACTATCAGGATGTTAAACCGGCCGACGCCAAACCCACAGAGGCGGAGGCTGTTGAGGCGACCAAAATGGTGCTCAAGCCCTGGATTTTACTGGCCGGCAATGACTTCATCAAAGACCCTGCCAGGCGTTATGTCCGTCCCGAAGGCAATCCTGGCAGCAATTTCCCGTTTGTTCAGAATGATTTCAATGACAGTCCGTGGGAGAGCGTCAATTTACCACACGACTGGGCGATCAAAGGACCATTCTTTGCGGGGGACAATCCTGAAGTTGGCGGTGGTATGGGACGCTTGCCCAGTCCTGGCGTGGCCTGGTACCGCAAGAAACTCAACATTCCAGCAACGGACGCGGGCAAGTCCATTTTCCTCGATGTGGAAGGCGCGATGTCTTATGCTATAGTTTGGTTAAACGGCAACCTGGTCGGCGGCTGGCCTTATGGCTACGCTTCATGGCGCGTGGATCTCACGCCCTATATCGTAACGGGTGGTGTGAATCAACTGGCAATCCGCTTGGACAATCCGCCCAATTCATCGCGCTGGTATCCCGGCGGTGGAATCTACCGCAATGTCTGGCTGACCAAAACCTATCCAGTTCATATCGGTCAGTGGGGCACTTTTGTAGCAACGCCCGAGGTTTCCGATGTTTCTGCCACGATCAACTTGGAAGTTGCCATCGATAACGATTCCAAAAATGATGTTACCGTAACAGCGGTTACCCAAATCTTCCATTTGAATGCAGACGGTAACAAAACTGGTGATGCAGTAGCCACTTTCGCGTCCCAGAAAACGACGGTTGCAGCCAGAGAGAAAGTTAGGGTTGAAAGCTCTGTTACTCTTAAAAATCCCAGACTCTGGGGACCACCGCCAACACAGACTCCCAATCGCTACGTGGCCGTGACCACTTTGTGGCAGAATGACAAACCAGTCGATCAATACGAAACATGTTTCGGTATCCGTTCTCTGCATTTCGACCCGGATAGTGGCATCTTTGTCAATGGTGAGCACATCAAGATCAAAGGCGTCAACCAGCACCACGACCTCGGCGCACTGGGAGCGGCTTTCAACACTCGCGCGGCCGAGCGTCAGCTTGAGATGCTCCGAGAAATGGGCTGCAATGCGATTCGTACGGCACACAATCCGCCCGCCTCAGAGCTACTCGAGCTGACCGACCGAATGGGATTTCTCGTAATGGATGAGATATTCGATTGCTGGGAGAGGAAAAAAACACCACTCGATTTCCATTTGATTTTCTCGGATTGGCATGAGCAGGATCTGCGTGCTTTTATCCGTCGGGACCGGAATCATCCCTCAGTGATAATCTGGAGTTTCGGCAATGAAGTCGGTGAGCAATATACCGGCGAGCAAGGTGCGGCTTTGGCAAAGCAGCTGAATAACATAATTAAGGAAGAAGATTCCACGCGTCCCACGACGGCGGCAATGAACTGGTCAAAACCGGACATGCCCCTGCCCGCTGTTCTAGACCTAATCAGCCTGAACTACCAGGGCGAGGGAATCCGACAAGCTCCGGAATTTGAGGGAACTGATCGCATTCGGACTTCGCCGCAATATGCTGCCTTTCGTGAGAAATTCCCGGAAAAAGTCATTCTCAGCAGTGAAAGCGCTTCTGCATTCAGCAGCCGCTGTATCTATCTGTTTCCTGTCTCGGAAAAGATCAGTGATATCGTACGAGATGGACGGGGCGGTGACTCGAAAATTCGCCATGTCAGCGCCTACGAACTCCATGCGGTTGACTTTGGTTCCTCGGCAGACAAGGTTTTCGGTTCCATTGCGCGGCATCCTTTCGTTGCCGGCGAGTTTGTCTGGACCGGATGGGATCATCTCGGTGAACCGACGCCCTACTACGACTCTCGCAGTTCATATTCCGGGATCATCGACCTGGCTGGATTCAAGAAAGACCGATTCTACCTGTATCAATCACACTGGCGTCCGGAACTTCCCATGGCCCACATCCTGCCGCACTGGAACTGGCCGGAGCGTGTCGGTGAGATTACACCAGTACATGTTTTCACCTCCGGAGACGAGGCCGAGTTATTCCTCAACGGGAAGTCTCTTGGTCGAAAGCAAAAGGGACCCTATGAATACCGGCTGCGCTGGGACGATGTGAAATACGAAACGGGCGAGCTGAAAGTGGTTTCCTATAAAAACAGAGAAAAATGGGCTGAGGATGTCGTTAAAACTACGGACGAACCAGACCGGCTTGAGGCATCAGCAGATCGCAATGCGATTCGAGCTGATGGAAAGGATTTGGCTTTTATTACAGTTCAGATAACAGATAAAAACGAGCTGACCGTCCCGCGTGCGAACAATCTTATCCAATTCAGCATTGAAGGTCCGGGCGAGATCGTGGCAACGGACAACGGCGATCCCACTAATTTCGTGCCGTTCCCCTCACACGAACGTGAGGCTTTCAACGGTCTAGCTTTAGTGATCATTCGCGCTAAGGCAGGGAATTCTGGTTCGATTACAGTGACTGCAAAAACAACGGGACTCAAGGAAGCTCACGCGGTAATTAAAAGCAAATAAGAGCAGAGGAGAAGCCAATGATCAATCATGTTAATCGAGTATCATCTATTCTGGTTTTTTGCTTTATTTTAGCTCTCATCTTAATGGCAGGGAGTAGTTTTGCTCAAAATGAAACTAATCGAAAACCTATAATTGTCCAGGCAGAATCCGGCAAGCTTGGCAGTAATTTCTCGGCTCGACAAGAGAGCAAAGTTTCTTATGTTGCTGTAAAAACAAACGGGACAGGCTATAGCCCGGGGGATACAAGCCGCACGATAACATATCAGGTTACTTTTCAAGATTCAGGATCCTATAATTTTTTTGTACGCTTGCGCGTCGGACCAGGCGGATTCGATGATGACAGCTTTTTTTATGGGAATGGATTCGGTGAAAAAAATGCAACTACGAACTCAGATTGGGTTTTTGTGAATGGTCTTGGAAATGGAGGCTTTTCTGATTCGAGCGCTTTTGTAGATGGTCCGGGACCTATCGGCTCCAACGTTTGGAAATGGGTAAACCTGACTAAGAACGGTTATCAAAGTTCACCGGGCAATCCTTTTATGGTAAGTTTGGGTAATCTGACGCACACATTTCAAATTGGCGGACGCGAAGACGGATTATCCATTGACAAGTTTGCTTTCGGTAAGTCTCATTTATATTTTACTGTCGCCGCGCTTGACAATGAACGCCCTGGCTCGACAACGATGCAGCAAGATACCACTGGCACGGTTTGGGAAGGTCCGGCGTTGGCGACTGGGCAGTCTAAATTTGTTGGTTGTGGAGGGGATGGATCAGACCCTAATTTTATCAAATATTGGACCCAGTTAACTCCAGGGAATGCCGGTAAATTTGGCTCTGTAGCAGTCACAGCCGATCCTTCCCAATGGAATTGGGGGAGTTTAGATGCAGCATATAATTATGCGATTAACAATAAATTGATTTTCAAAGATCATTGTTTAATCTGGGCATCGCAGCAGCCCGCATGGATAATGAATGCCGGACTTGATTCTGCCCAGCAGGCAGACGCTGTTGAACAATGGATCCGGTTAGTGGGAGAACGATATCCTAAAATGGACATGATCGACGTGGTGAATGAGCCTCTCCCCGGCCATAATCCTGCTCCTTACGCGGCAGCATTAGGCGGTGCTGGTTCTACAGGATGGGATTGGGTGATATGGGCATTTCAGAAAGCAAGGGATTATATGCCCAACACCAAATTAATATTAAATGATTTCGGTATTATTAACAGCAATTCAGCCACAACTTCTTATCTTCAGATTATTAATTTATTAAAAGACCGAGGTCTGATCGACGGTATTGGTGTGCAGGGGCATCGCTTTGAGCTTGAGAATGCCGATACAACTGTTTTGAAAAATAACCTGGACCGGCTTGCCGCAACAGGTTTACCAGTTTATATCTCTGAATTCGATTTAGGGAATCTCGGTAATGCCGGAACGCCGAATGATGATCAGCAATTGCAATTATATAAAAAAATATTTCCGATATTATGGAAACATCCAGGTGTAAAAGGAATTACCATTTGGGGATATATTGAAGGTCAAGTGTGGCAGTCATCGACTTATTTGGTGCGTTACAATGGCACAGCACGACCGGCGCTGTTGTGGTTAGCTCAATATATTCAAGATAATCCAACAGACATCAAATTAAGGACATCTATTTTACCATCTACTTATGAATTGGATCAGAATTTTCCGAATCCGTTTAATCCATCTACCACGATCGGGTACAGTATAGCTAACACTTCAAGGGTGACCTTGAAAATATTTGATATTTTGGGCAGAGAGGTTCAGGCTTTGGTAAATACAGTGCAGGCGCCCGGGCGATATGCGGTTTCATTTAATGCCCAGCATCTGGCAAGCGGGATTTATTTTTACCAGATGAATGCAGGGAACTTTACCGCGATAAAGAGGCTTGTGCTGGTTAAATAAAAGCAAAGATGATGGATGTCAGCAATAATTTTTCCAATTAAGCGACTTGACATCCTCTTAGCTCCATTTTTAACACGCTGCGCATGAACTATAATTTTTAGCGGATTAGAGCCCAGACGCAAACGAAAGTCATTTTTTCATCAACTTCATGCTCTGGGCTTATAGACCAATTTTAAAATATAAATGTCAAGAATAGTATCGTCCGATGGTGAATAGTGACAAAAATTTCCCTCCCATTTTTGGGGGTTTTGCCTCACATTCATCAAAAATAGAACAAAATGATCTGAACAATTATGTTGACTCTTTGATCCCCTCCGCTGATAATTTGAAATTGTTATATTAAAAATAAAAGATAAAATTTGATAAGGAGGAGCAAGTGCTCACTAAAGTAATTTATGCCAGTCAAACCGATGCCAAACTGGACAGCAATGTATTAACCGGCGGTGGAACTGATGATACGTTAATATTACAAAAGGTCTTAGACCTTGCCCTGGAACATGGGGGTATTCATCTGATCATGGACGGAGCTGCCTTAATCACTGGACTTGTCGTTCATAGCAACACTACCATTGAATGTTTAAGTAAAGAATGCGGCTTCTATCTTGCTGACAGTTCAAATTGCCCCCTTATTACGAATGCCAATCCTTCTGCCCAAAACATCATTAATCACAATATTAGACTTTTAGGCGGGACCTATAATCATAATTGTCTTCATCAGGCTCACCATCTTCCCGAAGATGTTCATTATTCCCATGCTGATGTGCTGGTCGTAGCCATTTCCTTTTTTGGAATTGAGAACCTGCTCATCAGAGATGTAACGCTTCGCAATCAGCGAACGTTTGCTTTTCTAATTACCAACTGGCAAAAAGTAACCATGGAAAATATCTTTTTAGAGCTTCCAGATTATATCCATGGCGGAAATCAGGATGGCATTCATGTTCAGGGACCTGGCCGATTTCTCATATTGAAAAATATCCAGGGACGTACCGGCGATGATTTTATCGCCATCAACGCCGATGAAGAAATTAATGGGGGGAAAACCTTTTCGCATCCGTTTGCAACGGTTGGCCCTATCTCTGATGTAGTGGTTGATACGGTCATGGTCGATGACGCAGCACAGATACTTCGCATTCTATCCCGGGAGAGCAAGGTCGATCGCATCACCGTTAAAAATATTACCGGTAATTACCGCAGCTTTGGCTTTTATTTGAGCGCCTGGGATTACCTGAGCAAGGGCTATCCGGGTAACTTTGGTTCCCTGATCTTTGAGAATATTGATGTCAGGCAGACCAAAGCCGACTATACCTATACTGAACCCTTTCTGTTCCGGATTTCAGGAAATCACCAAAGTCTGATGCTTAAAAATATTAATTACATCGATCCGACCGATGACCGATATGTCATTTATATCGAAGGAAAATCAGATATAAAAGATATTGGTACCACACCAGCGAATGTCGCTTCCCTCCTGATCGATGGACTCCATATTCAGGATAAGGGCAAATCTCCGCAGTCACGCCCCTACATCATGGTGAAAGGTCATGTCCAGAACATGATCCTCAGAAACGTTGAGGCACTTCGCATCGAGCCTAAAGAAGCTGAATTCTTAGCGACAAATGGGGAATTTGCCAAAATTGATCAGCTTTATCTAAACAATATTATAGCAGAAAACATGGCTCAATTGATTCAAGACAGGGGAAAAAAGATTACTGTTTGCCATAAAAGTAATATTTTCATGGATCGGCAGCAGCAGCTATAGGGAGTCTCAGCGTTAGATGATTTACAAAACTGGTACAACAAAACCTGGCACTCCCGGTGTACATGACTCAAAAGGCGGGCCGAGGATAAGGGAGGTGTGCGTTCAGCTATTTAATGTCGCTGTTAGCGACCTTGAATTTATTAGCCTTTCATCCCATCATTCAAAAACAATCCATCAAAATTTAGATTCCTGTCTTACAGCTTGACATTATTGGAATTGTTTTGTATATTTTGGCTGCTCATATCTTTTGAAAATAATTTTTGATTTTTTTCTTATTTAAAAAATAATCGTTAAATCACCCATAATGATAAATCATCTTCTTGAAAAAGTAGATTACGAATATGACCAACTGGAGCGAGAAGGTAAATTTTATCTGGAGCATTGCTGAACTGCTGAGAGGGCCATACAGACCGAATCAGTACAAGGATGTGATGCTTCCGATGACAGTGCTGAGAAGACTTGATTGCGTTCTGGAAGGAACGAAAGATAAAGTGCTGGCAAAACATGCAGGCTTGCAGGAAAGCAAAATCAAAGACTTTGAGAAGCTTTTGAACAGGGAAGCTGGTTACAAATTTCATAATATCAGCAAATTCACGTTCAAGCGATTAAAAAACGAGCCTGACAAGATTGCCGCGAATCTCACGAATTATATCAAGGGTTTTTCCAGTAAGGCACGGGAGATCATTGAGCATTTCGGATTTGAGGAACATATCGCTAAGTTGGATAAGGCGGACAGGCTCTTCCTTCTTGTCTCACGCTTCTGCGATATTGACCTTCATCCCAACGTCGTTGATAACCTTGAGATGGGTTATATTTTCGAGGAATTAGTCAGAAGGTTTAACGAGGCAAGCAATGAGGAAGCTGGCGACCACTTCACGCCCAGGGAAGTAATCCAGCTTATGGTCAATCTTGTGTTCCTGCCTGATAACGATATTCTCAAGACCGAAGGGATTGTAAAAACTCTCTATGATCCCGCCGCAGGCACTGGCGGAATGCTTTCAGTTTC
>JAEAME010002674.1_pt1 | contig 10058 bp, 10 predicted proteins | sample 8958731 | NCBI WGS metagenome assembly JAEAME01 (sample SAMN16933194, study PRJNA681113) | bioreactor sludge metagenome | isolation source: anerobic bioreactor sludge (Control) | place: India:Bengaluru | collected 2018-10-24
CCTGTGCTCTACCGGTCCTGGCCAGCTGGTCGAATGACCAGGCCAGCTCTTCTGGTGCAAAGGTCAATCGCAGGCCGTTACGCGAGCGCCGGCTGGCACAGTAGAAGCAGTCGTTCTCGCAGGCGTTGGACTGCAGGACCTTGAGCAAAGATGCCGTCTTGCCGTTCGGCAGCACAGCCGGGTAGAGCCATCGTCCGATTTCATCCCGCACGCGGGAGGCCTGTGTGCCACAGGCAGCGCACAGGTCGTACTGAGCCGCGCGCGCCAACAACTTCATCTTCTCGAGCTTGTCCATTCGCGCACCTCAGGCTGCATTCTACGTTCATTATAGGAACAAATGTTCTATTTGTCAAACAGATGTATACGAAGAACACGAAAGACACATGAATCCCAGAGTTCATATGTCTTTGTGTCATTCGGATTGTTGTCGTGAAATTCGTGCACTCACTTGCCAATCGGCTGGAATCGAAGTACAATTTCACGGGAGTAGGCACTACTCCTTGAGGTAAGATTTCGGGAGGTACGCAATGGCGGAAGTAGACAAGGGTACATGGAAAGTGAAAGTAGGACTGGCGCAGATGCTCAAGGGCGGCGTCATCATGGACGTGGTCACGCCAGAGCATGCCAGGATTGCCGAGGACGCAGGGGCCTGTGCGGTGATGGCCCTGGAGCGCGTACCGGCTGACATCCGCGCCCATGGTGGCGTGGCTCGCATGAGTGACCCGGACTTGATCGGGCGCATCATGGACACGGTGACCATCCCGGTCATGGCCAAATGTCGCATTGGACACTTTGTCGAGGCACAGGTTCTGGAGGCCATCGGCGTAGACTATATTGATGAGAGCGAAGTGCTGACTCCGGCCGACGAAGAGCACCACATTGACAAGCACTCGTTTAAGGTGCCCTTTGTCTGTGGTTGCCGCAACCTGGGCGAGGCCTTGCGCCGCATCGGCGAAGGGGCGGCCATGATCCGCACCAAAGGCGAGGCCGGGACAGGTAACGTAGTGGAAGCCGTCCGCCACGCCCGGACAGTGTTAGGCGCCATCCGCCAATTGCAGAACATGGCCCCGGAGGAATTGATGGCTACGGCCAAGGAGATGGGAGCGCCCTATGAGCTGGTCGTGCAGGTAGCACAACTGGGCCGCTTGCCCGTGGTCAACTTTGCCGCCGGTGGCATAGCCACACCATCGGACGCGGCATTGATGATGCAACTGGGAGTGGATGGGGTCTTTGTTGGCTCGGGTATTTTCAAGTCCGCGGATCCGGCTCGCCGCGCCAGCGCCATCGTCCAGGCGGTTACTCATTATCGTGACCCGAAGATCATCGCCGAGGTATCCAGGGGTCTGGGCGAAGCGATGCCCGGTCTGGAGATAGGGGCCATCCCCGAGGGGGAGCGCCTGGCGGGTCGAGGCTGGTAGGGTGAAGCGGTACGGCGTTCTGGCCCTGCAAGGAGCCTTCGTCGAGCATGTGCATGCGCTGCAGAGCCTCGGTGTTGAGGCGGACGAGGTCCGGCTCCCGCAGCAGCTGGCAGGCCTGTCCGGGCTCATTATCCCGGGCGGTGAAAGCACGACTATCGGTAAGCTGGCGGTGGCCTACAACTTGATCGAGCCGATCCGGCATATGGCTCTGGATGGTATTCCCATCTGGGGCACGTGTGCGGGAATGATCTTGCTTGCCAGGAACATCGGCCGCGACCAGCCCCTGATTGGTGTGATGGACATCGTGGTACAGCGCAACGGGTTTGGTCGCCAGGTAGATAGCTTTGAGATAGACCTGTCCGTCCCGGCGTTGGATGCCGTAAGTACGGCGGAAGAGCGGGAGCGACCTTTCCGTGCCGTTTTTATTCGTGCGCCCTATATAGAACGGGTCGGCACTGGCGTGGAAGAAATCGCTCGTCTGCCGGCAGGTATGGTGGTTGCCGCGCGCCAGGGCAATCTGCTTGGTACAGCTTTTCATCCCGAACTCAGCGGAGACACTCGGTTTCACCGCTATTTTCTGACGATCGGCGGGTAGAGTTGAGAGTGACGAGTGAGCATCAGTACGTGCTATTCATTACCTGCTGAGGTATGACTGGTGATTACGCAGTTCGGGTTGCGCCACATTGGGTTAATGCGCGAGCTGCAGGGCAATAGCGTTCTCCTTGATCCCAAGAGTGCCCTGCTGGAGGCGCCGTTCACACCCCTGCAGACCGCGTTGCGCGGACACGTTCTGAAGAGCTCTGGCACCTTCACCTATGTCTTGCATGCTGCTGACGATGCCACTACCTGGCGAGGTTTTGTTCAAGCCCAGGCATGTAAGGCAGGCCCGGCATGGAAGATCGCCTGTATGGCCCCGGGTTTGGACAGCTCTGAGGATGCCGCGACTATCTGGTATCGGTTGCTACTGCATGTGTGCATCGCTGCCGGGGAGCGGCACTTGCAGCGGCTCTTCGTGTGTTTGCCACAGGATAGCCCTGCTGAAGAAGTGTTCAGACAGGCGAGCTTTGCTGTCTACTGCCACGAACGGATATTCGAGTGTATTGCAGGTTCTGCGCATGGAAGGCCGAGCAACAGAGTGCGACCTGTGCAGCCCCAGGATCACTTGGACGTGCAGAGGCTCTATCATAGAGCCACACCTCGCCTGGTAGCGAATGCCGAGCAACCAGGTGATGCATGCCATCGCCCGGCTTCGTTTGAGATGCCCATGCTGGGGTCACAACAGGGCTATGTGTTGTACGGCCAGAACGGGGAGCTGGCAGGATATTCGCAGGTTGCCACTGGACCGCGAGGCTCCTGGCTTCGCCTGGTGGTGCATCCTGACCGGCGAGATAGCATTGCTGAAATGCTGGATCACGCCCTGGCCATACTCGGCGACGGACCCTCGCGCCCCCTGTACTGCACCATTCGGGAGTATGAGGGGGGTATCCAGGCACCATTGGAGGAAAGAGGGTTTGCCTTTGCCAGTGCTTGTTCCTTGATGGTCAAGCACACTACCGTACATGTGCGGGAGGCGCATCGCAAACTGGTTCCCGCTCTGGAGAAACGTGCTGGAGTTGCTCCCACTGTCTCGCACAGCGAATCAGGGGCCGTGGGCAATGGGTGATGCTTGCCTTGTGGCTGTGCGTGGTTTTCTCACCATTTGAACTAAGCGAGGATTGGAGTGGCCAAACTGCAGATTACTGATGACCTGGAGGCACTGGTCGCCGTTTTGCCGCCGCCCATCGCTGGGCCGCTGCAGAGTACAAATCGCGGTGAGGACCTGCTGGAGATCGTGTTGGATTTAGGCCGGCGACCTGAGGCGCGTTTTGTGGACGGCGAGGTCGAATTGAGCACCACTGAAGCCTCACAGGCGGAGATCGACTATGTGGTCAACCGTGTCAGCGCCTTTGGTGAGGACAACCGCGCCGGTATCGAGCGCACGCTCCATCGTATCTCCTGCATCCGCAATCGCCAGGGCCGGATTGTGGGCTTGACCCTGCGGGTGGGCCGGGCCGTTTATGGTACGATTGATATCATTCGCGATATCGTCGAATCGGGCAAGAGCATTATGCTGCTGGGCCGTCCCGGCGTTGGCAAAACAACCATGCTGCGCGAAGTGGCGCGGGTGCTGGCCGAGAAGAAGCGAGTCATCGTCGTGGACACCTCGAACGAGATCGGCGGGGATGGTGATATTCCCCATCCGGCCATTGGCCGCGCCCGGCGGATGCAAGTTAAGGCGCCGGCGATGCAGCACGCGGTGATGATCGAGGCAGTGGAGAACCACATGCCTGAGGTGATCGTCATCGACGAAATGGGCACCGAGCTGGAGGCCGAGGCCGCACGCACGATTGCCGAGCGCGGCGTGCAGTTGGTGGCGACGGCCCATGGCAATACTCTGGATAACTTGATGATGAACCCGACGCTCAGTGATTTGGTCGGGGGCATCCAGACCGTGACCCTGGGCGATGAAGAGGCCCGCCGGCGCGGCACACAAAAATCCGTCCTGGAACGCAAGGCTCCGCCAACTTTCGAAGTGGTCATTGAGATTCAGGACTGGGGTCGGCTGGCCGTGCGCCATGATGTGGCCGAGGCAGTGGATGCTCTCCTGCGCGGCCGGTCCACACCGGCGGAGATTCGCGTCCGCGACGATAGCGGTGAGATCCACGTCGAGCAAGCTGTAACCCACCACGGGCTACCACGCCAGACACCCGAGGCTCCGTCTGAGGAGCCGGCCGAAACGCCTTCACGCACGTTGCGCATCTTCCCTTTTGGCATCAGCCAGACCCGCCTGCGCCAGGCGAGCAAGGCATTGAAAGTCCCAGTAATTGTAGTAAACGCTCTTGGGGAAGCGGATGTGCTGATGACGTCCAAGAGCTATTACCGCAAGCGTCCGCAGAGCATTAGCGATGCAGAGCGTGCTGGCCTCTCCGTCTACGTGTTGCGCAGCAACACCGTAACGCAGATGGAAAAGTGCCTGGCCGATATCTTTGGCCTGGAGCAGGTTGGGGATCCGTTTGCCACCGCCGTGCAAGAGGCTGAGCAAGCTATTGACAGGGTCCTGCGCGGTGAGCGCTCGTCGGTGGAGCTCTCTCCCCAGGAGGCTTTTGTGCGCCGCAGGCAGCATGAAATGGCACGCGCGGCCAACCTCCTGTCGCACAGCAAGGGCAAGGAACCGTATCGTCGGGTACGTATCCTGCAAAGTGAGTAGGTTGAGATGAGCTGCTTTATCACTTTTGAGGGGCCGGATGGCAGTGGCAAGACCACGCAACTCCAGATCTTGCACCGCTATCTCCTGCGAGCGGGCTACCCTGTCCTGCTGGTGCGTGAGCCGGGTGGAACAGACATAGGAGACCAGATCCGCACCGTGTTACACGATCCCCGCAACGTCAGCATGCTGCCGAATGCGGAGGTGCTGCTCTACTCGGCATCACGTGCTCAGCTTGTGGGGCATGTCATTCGCCCGGCTCTTGAGGGCGGTTCCGTGGTCTTGTGTGACCGGTATGCCGAAGCGACGATGGCCTATCAGGGGTATGGACACGGTCTCGACCTGAAGTTGCTCGGGGCCATCACCGCTTTCGCTACAGGAGGCCTACGCCCCGACCTGATTGTCTATCTGGATATCGAGACTGACAAGGGCCTGGGCCGCAAGAAAATCAGCTTTCAGGCGGGTCAAGGCGAGTGGAACCGCATGGACCAGAAGGAGCTGGACTTTCACCGGCGGGCACGGGCTGGCTACCTGCAGATGGCAGCAGCCGAGCCAGAACGCTGGTTTGTCTTGGATGCAACTCGTTCGATTGGCTCTCTACAGCAGTCGATTCGCCGACGCGTAAAGCGTCTCTTGATGGAGAAGCGGATCTTGATTCCCGGAGGATCCCCAAAACCCTGAGATCGGACCGGATTTGATAGGAGGCCAACAGGAAATGAAGCTAGTTGTGAGCATTGTGCACAGTGATGATGCCGAAACGTTGATTCGCGTTTTGGAGCAGAAAGAATATCGCTGCACCATGATCAGCACAACCGGAGGATTCCTTCGCGAAGGCAACGCTACCATCCTCATCGGCACGGAAGCAGCGCAGCTGGACGAGCTATTGGGCATCATCAAAGAGAACTGTCACGCCCGAACTCAGCTGGTGAGCCCTCTGCCGCCGGTAGCCGAAGCGGGTGAGTTCTACATCCCCAGGCCCGTGGAAGTGCAAGTGGGCGGGGCGACGGTTTTTGTCCTTGATGTAGAGCGCAGTGCCAAGTTCTAGAGCGTGTCCGAGCCGGGGGGAGCCAGATCAGGCATGGACGATTCGATGTCCTCCGGAGACTGCCCGGATTCCAGCCGGTCGACCACCTCGCGCAAGTCATCGCCCAGGTCCTCGCCTGCTTCGCCGGACATTTTCTTCATCCAGCGTCCCAGACTACGAGGGTCAGTCTCGTCCAGGTCGCCCATGGCGGAACTATCGGTCAGGCTATCCATCTGTGCTTCCTCTGATCGGAGCACGGATATACGTGAAACGAGACGATCAAGCTCGTCGTGACCGCAGTGGCTGCATCTTGGCCGGGCGTTGGCAACGTCACCAAAGCTCCGCAGCAGAACGCTCACACGTCGGTGGCACTTTCGACATCGATACTCATAAATCGGCATAGGGCTTCCTGACCGGATCTCTTCTGGCGGACATTATACATTGGGCACAGGGCTTTGGCAAGGGCAAAACAGGTTCTTCAACACGGAGTACACAGCATGAGTTCGTCATGTCATGACCCGCGCGACGTCGAGCGGCAAGATTTGCCGGACCTCAACCCGTACCTCAAGGGCGGAAACCCCCTGCTCGTGATCATCTCCGGCCCCTCTGGCGCAGGTAAAGACACCGCCGTCAAGCGCATGAAGGAGCTGGGATATCCGTTCCATTTTGTCATCACGGCCACAACGAGACCGCCCCGGCAGGGCGAGCAGGAAGGGGTTGACTACTTCTTCCTGTCAGAGGACGCGTTTCTGGATCTCATAGATAAAGATGAGCTGCTCGAGCATGCCATAGTCTATGGTGAACACAAGGGGATTCCCAAACAACAGGTGCGCCAGGCTCTGGCCAGCGGAACGGACGTGATCATGCGCCTGGACGTGCAGGGAGCAGCTACGGTTAAGAGCCTGGTGCCAGATGCAATCCTGGTGTTCCTGATCCCTGATTCCGAGGAACAGTTGCTCCAGCGCCTGCGCGCCCGTAGGACAGAAAGCGCTGCCGCCCTGGAGCGGCGCCTGGCGACCGTTCGCGAGGAACTGAAGCGCATTCCCGAGTTCGACTATGTGGTGGTAAACCGCGATGGCCAGCTAGACCGCGCGGTAGAGGCGATTGCGGCGATTATGCGTGCTGAAAAGTGCCGCACCAAGCAGCGGGAGATCCGCCTGTAAGCGCAAGGAGGAGCTGTGTCAGTCACTGATTCCCGGAACGTACGCCCGTCGGTCATTGCTGGAACCTGGTACCCCGGTGATCCCAGGCAGTTGGGGGCCATGATCGATGGCTTCTTTAACCAGGTGCCAACACAGCCCCTCGAGGGCCGGCTGGTTGGTTTGATTTCACCCCATGCGGGCTATATGTACTCCGGTCAGGTGGCCGCTTTCGCCTATAGCCAGTTGCGCGGAAAGACGTTCCCCAGAGTGGCCGTGGTGTCACCGGTGCACCGCATGTACGCGGGCGAATTTGCCACGACCGACAAGGCCTACTTCGAAACGCCGCTGGGCTTGGTGCCTGTCGATACCGAGTGCCTCGCGGCCGTGGAGCGCCGGGTCAAGCTGAACTATGTAGCTCAGGATATGGAGCACTCCCTCGAGATCCAGCTGCCCTTCTTGCAGCATGTCCTGGGCAGTTTTGCTCTCACCCCGATCATGATGGGCGATCAAGAGTGGGACTCGTCAGTGCGCCTGGGTCAAGCTCTGGCCGAGGCAATCGGTGAGCAATCGGCTCTTCTGGTGGCCAGCACGGACCTCTCCCACTTTCACCGCTACCAGGACGCAGTGCGGCTGGATCAGGTAGTGCTCAAGCACATCACCGCCTACGATCCCGAGGGTTTGTCTCACACCCTGGAAGTGAACGGGGCCGAAGCCTGTGGCGGTGGGCCTGTCATAGCGGTTATGCTTGCTGCGCAAGAGCTCGGTGCCAGGCGTGCCGTGCTGCTCAAATATATGAATTCTGGCGACGTCACCGGCGACCACAGCAGTGTGGTGGGCTACGCTTCGGTTGCGCTGCTGGCATAAAGACCCTGAAGATTCAGCATACCCTTAGGGTCGCTTCAAAGGGGAGAACGGTTGTGGATTCGGGTGCGCTGTTTGCCGAAGTCGTGGTGCATTCGCCGCTGGGGCGCGCTCCTGCCGCTCGGGTTCGCCAGGGAAGAGCCCCCCTCGCCCTGAGCCAGACGTTCCACTATTCCCTGCCTCCGCATTTGCAGCGCCGGGTCCTCCCTGGACAACTGGTCTGGGTCCCCTTTGGGCCGCGTGAGCTGCCTGGAGTTGTGCTTGCGCTGTCTACCTCCACCCTGGTGGAGCAGACGCGTCCCGTCCTGGATGTCATTGACCCTCAGCCTGTGCTCACTCCCTATCAGATTGAGCTGATGCGCTGGATGAGCCAGTACTATCAGGCTCCGCTGCACCGTGTTGCCTGGAGCATGTTTCCACCCGGAATCAGCTGGGAGCCAGAGGTCACTCTGCACCTGGAACAGGCTGCACAGACCCCGGCCAGGACAACAGAGGAAGAGCAGTGGGTCATCGACTTCTTGCATCAGCACGGTCCCGGCCCGATTGCCGAGGTCGAACGTCGCCTTCAGCAGTGCGGGACGAAAAACGCGCGCCCCGTGCTGGACGGGATGGTACGTAAGGGCTGGCTACGCAAGGAACTGAACGTGCGTGGCCCGCAGGTCAAACCCAAGACAGAGGCCATCGTGCAATTGCCGGCCCCACTGCGCGAGGAAGACCTGGCGGCCCTTTCCCGGGCTCCGCAGCAGCGCGCTGTTCTGCGCCACGTTCAGCAAGAGGCCGAAAAAGAGGGATTCCCATTCCGCGCTTTGCCAGCAGGCGGGGGTGGGGCGCTCAGTGGTGGATCATCTGGTGGGCCGGGGGCTGCTCCTTCTCAGCCATCGCGAGGTTCGTCGCGATCCTCTGGCCGGCCGCGAGTTTGTGGCGACGGAACCGCCGAGGCTGACTCCGGACCAGGAGGCTGCCTGGCAGTCGATCGCCACTGCGCTGGAGTCAACCCGGGGAAGGGTATTCCTGCTCCATGGGGTGACCGGCAGCGGCAAAACGGAAATCTACTTGCGTGCCCTGGCCGAGGTGCTCAGGCTGGGTGGACAGGGCATCGTCCTGGTGCCGGAGATCTCGCTCACTCCACAGACCATCCGGCGCTTTGCGGCGCGTTTCCGCGATCGCCTGGCTGTGCTGCACAGTGGCCTGTCGGCCGGGGAGCGTTATGATGAATGGCGACGCATCCGTGCCGGGGCGGCGGATGTTGTGATCGGCCCGCGCTCCGCCCTCTTTGCTCCGTTGCCGCGCCTGAAGCTGATTGTGCTGGATGAAGAGCATGAATGGACGTACAAGCAACAGGAGATGCCCTGTTACCATGCGCGTGACGTCGCCTGCAAGTTGGCTGAGCTGACGGGCGCCCTGGTGATTCTGGGCAGTGCGACGCCGGACGTAGTGTCTTACTATCGTGCACAACATGAGGAGTATGCATTACTGCACTTGCCCCAGCGTATCATGGGTCACGTGCACAGTATTGAGCAACAACGCGAGGAGCTCGGAGTTGGAGAAAAGCAAGCGCCGGTGAAGGGCCTGGGTCCCGGGTACGCCGAAGCGTGCTACATGGACTTACCGCCGGTAGAAGTGGTGGATCTGCGGGCGGAATTGCGCGCGGGAAATCGCAGCCCTTTCAGCCGATCTCTGCAACAGGCCATGCAAGTGGCATTGGCTGCTGAACAGCAGGTGATCCTGTTCCTCAACCGGCGCGGTGCAGCTACATTTGTCATGTGCCGCGACTGTGGCCATGTCATCAGGTGCCCTACCTGTACCGTGACGCTAACTTACCATGCCGACAGCGACGAGTTGCGCTGCCATCACTGCAACTATCGTGGCCTCGTCCCCTCTGCGTGCCCCGCATGCGGCAGCAAACGCATCCGCTCCTTTGGCATTGGCACGCAGAAGGTGGAGCAGCTCGTACACGAGCTCTTTCCAGAGGCGCGGGTGTTGCGCTGGGACCGTGACGTAACCGGTGGAAAGGACGCACACGAGCTGCTCTTAACCGAGTTCGTCAGCCACCGGGCTGACGTCCTCATTGGCACGCAAATGATTGCCAAAGGCCTTGACTTGCCGCTGGTCACCTTGGTAGGGGTCGTCACCGCCGACACGGCCTTGCACTTGCCCGATTTCCGCGCTAGCGAGCGCACTTTCCAGCTGCTCACGCAGGTTGCTGGCCGCGCCGGGCGCAGCATCCTGGGTGGCAAGGTGATTGTACAGACCTATGCTCCTCAGCACTTCTGCATTCAGGCTGCGAGCCGCCATGACTATGAGGGCTTTTATCGGCAGGAACTCGAGTTTCGCCGCCAGCAGAGATATCCACCCTTCAGCCGTCTGGT
>JAEAME010002675.1_pt1 | contig 10049 bp, 10 predicted proteins | sample 8958731 | NCBI WGS metagenome assembly JAEAME01 (sample SAMN16933194, study PRJNA681113) | bioreactor sludge metagenome | isolation source: anerobic bioreactor sludge (Control) | place: India:Bengaluru | collected 2018-10-24
CTTGTAACCTTCGATTTTGCCATGCGACAACAATATAAATAAAGCAATCATAATGTTCATTGAGAGGTTTAGAATTATCTTTGTTTTTTTCTCCATCATATCTTGTCCTCAAGTTTCTCACCCATCAGCCCGGTAGGCTTTACGAAAAGTATCATTATAAGCAGCACGAAGGCAAAAGCGTCCCTGTAACCCGAAAGTGCCGGGAAGAACGCTATTATCATTATCTCAATGAATCCAAGCAGGAGACCTCCGATCATCGCTCCCTGAACAGAGCCAATGCCCCCGAAGACCGCAGCGATGAACGCCTTGAATCCGGGAAAGACTCCCATGAACGGGTGGATCTGCGGATACCTGAGCGCCCACATTATGCCTGCGGCTGCTGCAAGGGCTGAGCCTATAGCGAATGTCAGGGCGATTATCCTGTCTACTCTGACCCCCATCAGACGGGTCGTCTCTATGTCCTTTGATATGGCCCTCATCGCCAGTCCGGGCGGAGTTTTGTAAAGCACCCATAAAAGAGCCGCAACGAGCAGGAAGGAACTCACTGGGACAAATATTGCCAGCGGAAGGATCCTTATATTGCCAAACTGCATTACAGTTACAAGCATCTCAAGCCTGGGCATCGGTTTCGGGACCCCGGTAAAGAGCACCAGGCAGATATTTTCAATAAAAAATGATACTCCGATCGCGCTTATGAGAGCTGATATCCTCGGAGCATCCCTCAGAGGCCTGTAGGCTATCCGGTCCACCATTACTCCGAAAAGTGCCGTACCCGCGATCGAAAGGACGACCGCTGCGACCCAGGGAAGGTTGAGCAGAGTTATTGCAAAAAAAACGAAGTAGGCGCTTATCATGAAGATGTCGCCGTGTGCGAAGTTGATCAGCCTGAGTATACCGTAGACCATGGTGTAGCCGATAGCGATCAGGCCATAAAGGCTTCCAAGCGTCAACGCATTGAATGCGTGCTGAATAAACATGTCCAGAGTCATAACTTATTCTCCCCGCTCTCGAAAAAGGGGAGGGATAAACCCTCCCCCGTCTTAGGAGCATATGCCGTTAATTTATTATTTAGGTTCTACTACAGTAAGGAATATCCTCTTACCGTTCTTGATCTGCATGATCCCGACAGACTTCTCTGCGTCGTGGGAAGCGTTGATCGTTGTATTTCCTGTGACTCCGGGGAAGTTCTTTGTTGCAGCGATAGCTGCCGTTATCTTCTCAGGATCGTCGCTGTTTGCACGCTTGATGGCATCGAGGATGAGCATATAGCTGTCATAACCGCATGCTGTGAGTGCGTTGGGGTCCTTGCCGGGGAAAGCTTTCTTCCAGTTTTCTGTGAATTTCTTGGCTATCGGGCTCATTTTGGGCATCTCGGGCGCATATGCGAATGTAGTGTAGCTGAAACCTTCGACAGAGTCTCCGCCGATCTTGACTATTTCGGGGTTGTCCATTGCGTCGCCGCCCAAAATTTTGAACTTGGCGCCAAGTTCCTTGGCTTGGCGCATTATTATCGCGCCTTCGGCAAAGTTTGCAGGGATGTAAAGAACATCAGGGTTCTTGCTGATTATCTCCGTAAGCTGGGCTGTGAAGTCCTGGTCGCCCTTCTGATAGTTCAGTTTCGCAACAATTTTGCCGCCGTTTTTCGTAAAACTGCGCTCGAAGAATGACGCGAGTCCCACGCTGTAGTCCTCAGTTACCTCTATAAGGCATGCCGCTGTCTTTGCCTTCAGCTCTTCCTTGGCGAAGGCAGCTGCGCCTGCTCCCTGGAAGGGGTCGATGAAGCATACGCGGAAGACGTACTTTTTGCCCTGGGTAACAAGGGGGTTGGTGCAGGAGGTACCCACCATCGGGATACGGGCCTTCTCGGCGACTTCTCCCCCCGCCATTGCAAGCGAAGAACCGTATGTCCCAATTATTGCGTTGACCTTCTCTTTTTCTACAAGCCTTTTGACTGCATTTGCGGCTTCGACCTTGTCGCTCTTGTTGTCGACGAATATGATCTCAACCTTTTTACCGAGTACGGTCGGTGCTTCCTTGTGGGCCAGCTTAACGCCGTCAAGCTCAAGCTGTCCGCCTATCGCGTTTCCTCCTGTTACAGGGAGGTAAACTCCGATCTTCACCGTATCTGCTGCCATAGCCATTCCTGCCATGACGAGTATGATACAAAAAGCCACCATGATCTTCTTCGTTAACTTCACTGCAGAACACCCTCTTCTCAACTGGATTTTTTATTACAAAAACTGAAAAATTGTGCTTGTGCGCCGACAATTATAACTCATTCACAGATCTTTTTCATCATGTCTCTGTCAATGGTCCCCAATGATCAAAGAGACATGGTAAGGTCATCCTCTAACCCTGATGTCCGGGAACTCTTTCTTGAGCCTGTCTGGGTCTGCCGGGGGACGGCTGCAGAAATCGGGGTCAAGGCAGCCGACTGGCCTGAATGGCTGTATCACCCAGTGAGAGTCGTCGTCCAGCTCATTTCTGATTTTCTTCATGTCTTCGATGGTGAGGAGACCGTCGATAAAAGTCGTCCTGAACTCATATGATGGTGCTGCCCTTTTTATCAGGGCAATGCTTTTGCTTATGGCCTCAGGATCCGCATCGACTCCAGTAACTCTTTTGAGGGAACATCTGTCAATCGGTGATTTGACATCCATCGCCACATGGCTCGCCAGGTCCTCTTCAAGAAGCCTTTCAAGGATCTCAGGCATCGAGCCGTTGGTGTCAAGTTTTACGCTTATTTCAAGCTCTTTCATTTTCCGAATAAAATCGAAGAGTCCGCTCCAAAGTGTAGGCTCCCCTCCTGTAAGGACGACCCCGTCAAGGAATTTTTTTCTCCTGCGTATATCGTCTGTTATCCGGACCAAGTCCAGCTTTTCGCTCTTACCAAGTACAAGTTCGCTGTTATGGCACCAGGGACACCTGAAATTGCATCCACGTGTGAATACCACTGCAGCGACATGTCCGTCCCAGTCTAAAAAAGATGCGGGGAGATATCCCCCCGCAATAAATCTTTCAGGATCTACAGGTACTGTCATACCGGAGCCTTGACCGGACCTCTTGCCCTGTCTCTGAGCTCTCCCCTCTTGCCTGCGTTCCAGGAAGAAGTCCTTGTGAAATACCCTGTTACCCTTGTAATGCCGTCGACATCTTCAGAGCCGCATCTCGAGCAGGAATCGGAAAGCCCTCTCTCAATGTGGTTGCAATCGTTGCATATAGTAAATTCGGGACTGAAGGCGACCTGCGCGTTTTCTGAATGCCTGAACGTCTTGATGACAAAGGAGGCCAGCGCCGCCGGATCGGGCTTGTGTTCTCCCATCCATACGTGGGTGATGGCTCCCGCCTTGATCATCGGGTGGAGCTCTCCTTCCCTCATTACCTTGTCTATAGGGTCCTGGACCAGTTTATAATTGAGATGAGTGCTGTTTGTGTAATATATTTCACCTGTCTCGAAACTTCCTTTAATGTACCGGCGGGCAACATCGGGATATGACCTCAGGTCAAGCTTGGCGAAGCGAAGTGCGGTGCTCTCTGCGGGAGTCTGTTCAAGCACTATCTTTAGGCCAAGCCTTTCGGATAGCTGCTGGCACTTGAGATCCATATACTGTATCACGGCCTTGCCCAGCTGTTCCGCATGTTCGCTCTCGTGGAGCTGGCTTCCGGTAACAGCCTCCACCATCTCGTTGAGGCCGAGTATCCCGATCAGCTGGCTTGCCTTCCTCATCCTGAGGTATCCCTCGTCGTCGTGTGATACGCAGAGTGCCGCTAGCGGACCATGCAGGCCGAGGTCCAGTATGCTCTTTATGAAAGCCCTTTTCTGGAGATGCGCCTTCGCAGCCAGTTCCATCTCTTCGTCTATTATCTCAAAGAGAGCCTCTTCGTCCCCGTTGCACCTGTATGCTGCCCTCGGAAGGTTCAGTGTCACGTTCTGCAGCGCACAGTAGCGCATCTTCCATGGGTGCTTTGCCTCGTCAAGGTCCTCGGGCGTCAGCTCAAAAGAGAGCCTGCAGCATTCTGAGAGTTTCGCTACTCCGCCCCGGTCAAATACAAAATATGTGTTACCCTTTTCAGACGAAAGGGCGCAGGCCTGATGAAGGAATTCTTCCCAACCAGGTTCCCTGAAGAAATAATCGGTGATGTGCAGCAGCGGCTTGGGGAAGAAGAATGGCTGTCCTCTGCTGTCTCCGTCCATGTAGACGTCAAACAGCGCCTTCAGGAAGAGCTTCGATTCCGCATCGTAGTCGGCATATGTCTTTCCGGTAAATTTTCCTCCCGGTCCGATCGCAGGGACGTCCCTGAAGTGGTTTGGTATCTCGTAATAAAGGTTTATATCTGTGAAGGCCACCTGTCCGCCCCTGCCTCCGGCCAGCTGGTTGAATTCAAATATCAGCTGCTGTGCAAGTTGTTTGTGCTGATCGTATGTCCACCCCACCAGATAGGGGGCAAAGTACATGTTGACGGCGTCCCATCCAATGGCTCCGGCAAAGTGGTTCTGCAGCACCGATGTCATCTTGAGTATGTGGGCAAGGAGCACGTCGGCGTGCTTCGCCGGGTTGGAGACGCTTGTTATAGAAGGGATATTAAGGCCGTAGCGGGCAACGTACGCGACGCTCTGCCCGGAACAATAAGGACGGTTGACCATTCCCAGGTCATGCAGGTGGATGTCTCCCTTAAGATGCGCATCGGCTACGTCTTTTGTGAATACTTTTGTAAGTGCGTATTCCTTGAGGACCATCTCTGCTATCGAAAGATTTATCGATTCTGGGTTGTGGCTCGTATTGCTGTTTTCCTTGTTTTTGGTGAGCATCATCTTCTCAAGGTCGTGTACAGGAAGGCCTATCCTGCTGTGGTCGGCAAGTTTTGCCTCCAGGCCTCTCTGAAAAAGCTTGACGTTGACCATTTCACGGATGATCGTTGTCGTGACATGGCTCCTCCCATACCTCAGGAGTTCCTCTTCCACCTCAAGTGCTATGCCTTCGGCTGTGGCAGGATCGACTCCTGCCTCTATTATAAGGGCGTCCCTGATCCTGCTGGCATCCCAGGGAGAGCTTTCTTCCTGGGCGAGAGCATCGACCATAAGCGCAAGGTCTGTAGACTCCCCCTGCTTCTCAAAGAGTTTTCCCTGTTTGCCGAAATATGACCCCGGTTCCTGTAATGCATCATTTGCCATTACGATGTGCCTCCTTGTCCTCCAGTAGTTTTGCTATCTCATGCGTGAAGCTGGAGATATCAGTGAATTCCCTGTAAACTGACGCAAACCTGACGTAAGCGACTTTGTTAATTTTTCTCAGCTCTTCTGAAGCATATTCTCCGATCACTGAGGTGGGGATCTCCCCCTGTCCGCCTGCCCTTACTTTCGCTTCAATGCCTGCAACTGCTTCTTCTATCCTCTCAAGCGGGACTGCCAGCTTTTCACATGCTCTCTGAAGTCCCTTCATAAGTTTGTCCCTGTCAAAAGCCTCCCTGCTCCCGTCCTTCTTGACCACCCAGAGGTAGTTTTTCTCTTCAAGCCTCTCGTAAGTGGTAAAACGGTTCTGACACTCCGGGCATTCGCGCCTCCTCCGGTTTACCCTGCCCTCATCAACGCTTCTGGTTTCAATGACTCTTGTCTCAGGTGCACCGCATACCGGACAGCGCATCAGAATTCCCCCTAGACACTATATGTGAACGTTTTTTAAGTATAACACTATATATGGTGATTGAAAATGAGAAAAAGCAAAAAATGACTCACTTATAAAACTTTTAGTAAAAAGAGGAACAGTCGCTGAAAGATTGAAAACGGACCTGCAGCAGGCCCGCTTTCAAGAGGTCATACAAAAAGAAAGAAAGGTCTTGTCCTATTTGTTCAACACTTCCTCAAGAATATCCATGCCCTTTCGTACCAGTCCGATATCTGCCTGTGATCCCATGTGTCCTATCCTGAACACCTTTCCGGCAAGCTGTCCGTAACTCCCACCCACAGCCATGCCATGTTCCCTGAGCGATGCATCTAGCCGCGGCCAGGTCCATCCGGAGGGTATCCTGACCGCTGTCACCGTCGGCGATGCCAGCTCCTCTTCCCTTGCATACAGCTCGAGTCCCATTGACGCTATCCTTGAACGGCAGTATACGGCTGTTTCGTTGTGTCGCCTGAAAGAATTCTCAAGTCCCTCTTCGAGCAGTGACTTCAGCGAGAGGTTCATTGCGGCGTTGGCGTGCCAGTTATGGGTACAGGGCATTTCCATCTTTTCCTCCGCATCTCTCCACGGCAGAACGGCGTCGTAGCCCGCATAGTCGACTCTTTCGGCAGCTCTCCAGGCTCTTTCGCTGACCGTCAGCACGGAGAGGTCCGGAAGGAGTGAGAGGCATTTCTGGCTTCCAAGGAGTCCCAGGTCGATCCCCCACTCGTCCACCCTTACGTCCGATCCTCCTGCGCTTGCGACAAAATCAACGCAAAACAGGGCCCCGCTCTCTTTTATCATTGGAGCTGCATCGCCGATCGGGTTGAGAAGTCCGCTGGGGGTTTCACAGTGCACTGCGGTCACAACATCAGGCCGGAATGAATCGAGTTCACGTTGCAGTATGTTTTTTTCAATGAACCTGCCGTCTTCTGCTTCAAGATACCTTACCTCGGCGCCGACAGCTTCCGCCATCTCTCCGAGACCATGCCCAAAGAGACCGTTTGAGAGCGCCAGGACCTTGTCTTTCGGGCATACCGTGCTCTTCAGTGCACCCCAGAGAACTAGCATAGCTTCTCCGGACTGGATGGTGACACTGTTTGTTGTTTTGAGGATCTCTCTGAGAAGTCTCTGGTTCTCTTTCAAAAGTTCATAGAAGTCTTTTTCCAGGTCAGAACTTCCGAAATCAGTCATATAAGCCTCCCTGAATTTTACCGGAACTGATACCGGACCCGGGACAAGCGGTACTTCGTATGTCTTCATCCTGATCGCCCCTTTCGATAAATTGATGTATCGGATACTTAACTGTGATCATCATGGCCCGAGAGCCTCAGAACGAAAAAAATGCCGAACACAAGTCCGGCATTTTAATTTTGTTTCCCTGGTTTACAACATTGATGAAAGATGTTTAAGGACCAGATCTTTTACTTTTCCGCCGTCCGCGCGGCCTTTGACCTCGGCCATTGCCTTGCCCATGACTTTGCCCATATCCTTCGGGCCTGAGGCTCCGACCTGTGAAGAGATCTCTGCGACGATCCTTATGATCTCTTCCTCCGGCAGCTGCTCCGGTTGGTAAGAATCAAGCACCTTTATCTCATCGAGTTCCGTTTGAGCTCTGTCTGGGGCTCCGCCGGACCTGTACATTTCAGCCGCTTCGTTCCGCTGCTTGATGAGTCTCCTTACCAGCACAAGAACTTCATCATCTGTAAGCGGAATATCTTTGCCTTTTTCGATCTGGGCCATCTGTGCGGCAGATTTAAGCATCCTTAGGACCGAGAGTCTGAGATCATCCCTCTTTTTCATTGCATCTACCAGATCATTCTGGATCCTGAGCAAAAGGTCCGACATGTCTAGTAATCAGCCTTCCTGCCTCTGTTTCGGGCCATTTCAGCCTTCTTACGTTTCTTGATCTCGCTGGGTTTTTCGTAATGCTCGTGCTTTTTTGCTTCACGAAGCACTCCCACCTTCCGAAGTTCGCGCTTAAAACGCTTGAGCGCGTCTTCGATCGACTCGTTATCTCGTCTCGTTACGGTGGTCACCTACATTCCCCCCTTTCTCGGCCACTCACAAAACATAAAGACAAATGTGCAGTGGGGGATAAACACCATGTTATTGTATCGTACTATTGAATTCGATACAAGCGGTCAGTTACAAAAACTCTGGAAAATCGGAATATTCTCCATCGCAGCCTTCCACAGTGCCGGATGCCAAAACACCCTTAACATATCTTTCAGGGATAAATCTGACCTCTTTGCCTGTTCCGGCTTTTTCTGAAAACGTGTCAGCCCTTATATAGTTCCTGGTAAGTCCGCGGACTATGCCTTCTGTTTTTTCCTCGACAAGGATCTCGACCTCTTTCCCGATCCACCGGGAACAGTAATCCCTGTGAAGGGTCTCCGCTGTACTGAGAGCTCTTTCCATCCTTTTTCTGACGTCTTTTTCCGGGGGACACTGCATAAGTGCAGCATCAGTACCTTCCCTTGGTGAATAATTGAATACGTGCACTTTTCCAAAGCCGATGTCCTTTATAAATTTGATGCTCTTTTCAAATGCCTCTTCATCTTCACCGGGAAATCCGACCATAAGATCAGTACTCAGGTGGATCTCATTTCCCAGCTTATCTCTGATGTTGTCTGTGATCTCACGGAATCCTCCTGTTGTATAGCCCCTTCTCATCGCAGCGAGAACGCTGTCATCGCCGCTCTGAAGAGGGAGATGCAGATGTCTGCAGAATGTTTCTGTTTTGGCGATCGCATCCAGGAGTTCACCGTCCACAGCAAATGGTTCTATCGACCCGAACCTCAGCCTTTTAAGTCCCTCTATGGATCCGATCCTTCTTACCAGTACCGGCAGGTCTTCGTGCAGTCCCAGATGGACTCCCGTGAGAACTATCTCCGGACAGCCGGATCGTACGATCCTCTCTGCCTCTTCGACCGCATCATTCACATTCCTGGACACGGGCCTTCCCCTGACATAGGGTACGATACAATAGCTGCAGAAATGGCTGCACCCGTCCTGGACCTTAAGGAACGCTCTCGTATGAAGTCTGGGCCTGTCGAGAAGCAGTTCGTCCCATGATCCGCCGGTCATGATATCTTCCTTGAAAAGGGAAAGAGACGATCTGCCTTCCTTTTTTTCGAGCCAGTCAGAAGCTATCTCCGGGATCATGTGCTTCACGCGGTTTCCGACAAGAACGTCAACTCCCAGTGCCTCCCTTTCAGCATCGGACATCCGCTGGGCATAGCACCCGCAAAGAATGATAAGGGAACGGGGGTTTTCCCGCCTTAGCCTGCGTATCAGTTTACGGCACTTTCTGTCTGCGGCCGCAGTAATGGTGCAGCTCACAATAACCGTTATGTCGGGCATATCCTGGGAATGGATACCGCCCGCCTTTTCCAGCAGGGCGGCTATTGCCTCTCCCTCATACTGGTTGGTCCGGCAGCCCTGAATATGTACCGAGTACGTCCTGTCGCATAATGAGAGCAATTTCAGATCATCCTTCATCTCATTGAGAACCAGCCGCACGCCACCGCAACAGCTGTGCTTGCCCTTAGTATCCTGCTTCCCAGACTGACCGGCCTGAAACCTTTTTCAAGCAATAGTCCCGCTTCGGAAGGAGACCAGTCTCCTTCCGGTCCTATCGCGATCGCGGCGGCATCTCCTGTCTCCTGTTCTGAAAGAGGTTCTGCCTCTAAGGAAAGCATCGCCGCAAACCTGCGATCAGGCAAATATTCGGGATCCAGATCCCTGAGCGCTGCAGGCGGCACTATCAGTGGCGGAGATCCGGCTCCTGCCTGCTTGGTCGCCTCATCCAAGATCTTCTCCCACCGGGACATTTTTTCAGCCAGTTTGATTCCTGCGTATCTTGGAACGCTTCTTTCGCATGAGAGGAGCCTTATCGTATGCACACCGGTCTCAGCCGCGAACCTGAGCGCCTGGTCAAACTGATCGTTCTTGAGGATCGCAAGCAGAAGATGCAGCTCTGTTGACGGCCCGTCCTCCGAAGTCCTCGACAATTCCTCAGCATAGACTGCCTCACCCTCGCATGACAGCCGCAGGCTGATCTTTTCTCCGTATGCAAGGCCCTCTGCCAGGGAACCTGTGCTGCAGCGCCTTACTCTTATCAGATGGTGTGCCTGTTCTCGGTCAATAAGCCAGCGCCCTTCCTTTAGGATGCATTTTTCAAGACGCAGCCTTGGCAGCGACACCCCACCATTCTCCTTTCTCATGCTCCCTTAATATGGACAGTCCGGCATTTTCCATAGCTTCAACAAAACGCGCTCTCTCAGTCAGGAGCATACCGGAAAAAATGGCCATTCCTTCTTTTCCTATTATTTTGGGGACCTGGCCGACCATCGTGATCAGCGGCTCGAGAAGTATATTTGCAGT
>JAEAME010002676.1_pt1 | contig 10048 bp, 10 predicted proteins | sample 8958731 | NCBI WGS metagenome assembly JAEAME01 (sample SAMN16933194, study PRJNA681113) | bioreactor sludge metagenome | isolation source: anerobic bioreactor sludge (Control) | place: India:Bengaluru | collected 2018-10-24
GCTCTCCTCGAGATGGCAGGTCCAGTTCGGCTTCCGCTACAGCTTCTAAGGATCATCGTCAGACCGCACGATCCGAGCCCCCTGGCCGCCGGGCCAGGGGGCTTTTTTTTCGGGGGGAATTCAGACCAGCCGGGGGACGACCCGGGCCAGCAGGGCGAGAAAGTCGGCTTTCACCTTTTCGCCGGTCTCGATGACCTCCCGGTGGTCCAGGGGCCCGGGCGAGAGCCCGGCGGCCAGGTTGCTGATGCAGGAGATGCCGGCCAGGCGCAGGCCCATCTGGCGGGCGCAGACGGCCTCGCCCACCGTCGACATGCCCACCGCGTCGGCGCCGAGGACGGAGAGCATGCGGATCTCGGCCGGCGTTTCGTAGGACGGCCCGCTCAAGCCGGCATAGACGCCGCGCAGGTCGGGCCGCCCGATCTCGGCCAGGGCGGCGGCCACGACGTCCTGGTACGCCGGATCGTAGGCGGCGCTCATGTCGGGGAAACGCGGCCCGAGCCGCTCGTCGTTGAGGCCGCGCAGGGGATTGGTCCCCGTCAGGTTGATATGGTCGCGGATGATCATCAGGTCGCCGGGGCGGAAGGAGGGACGGATGCCGCCGGCCGCGTTAGTCAGGACCAGGCTGCGGGCGCCCAGCTTGGCCAGGACGCGGATCGGAAAGACGACGTCGGCGGCCTCGTGGCCCTCGTAATAGTGGACCCGGCCCTGGAGGATGGCGACCGGGACGGGGCCGACCCGGCCCAGCACCAGGCGCGCGGCGTGGCCGCCGACGGAGGCGTCCTTGAAATGCGGGATCTCGGCGTAGGGGAGAACGGCGCTGTCTTCGACATGGCCGGCGAATTCCCCCAGCCCGGAGCCCAGGACCACCCCGACAAGGGGCGGTCCGGGCCAAGCGCGGCGGATGAACCCGACCGCTTCCATGACGCGATCATAAAGCTCCATGGTGCCTCCTCTGGCCGGCGCGGTCATTCGTCCGAGGCGAAGCTCCGGCCCGGCCCCTCGAGCGGCAGGCCGAAGACGTCCAGAACGGACCGGCCGACGTCGGCGAACGTGGCCCGCACGCCGAGCGGCCGGGCCGGCCGGCCCGGACCGAAGACCAGCAGCGGCACGTGCTCGCGCGTGTGGTCCGTGCCGGGATGCAGGGGATCGCAGCCGTGGTCGGCGGTGACGACGAGAAGGTCGGACGGGCCGAGCAGGGGCAGCAGGCGCCCGAGCTCCCCGTCGAAGGCCTCCAGCGCCGCGCCGTAGCCGGCGGCGTCGTTGCGGTGCCCGTACAGCATGTCGAAATCGACCAGGTTGGCGAAGATGAGCCCGCGGCGGCCGGCCGCGACCTCGCGGCGGACCAGGTCCATGCCCTCGGCGTCGCTGTGGCTCGGCAGGGACCGGCCGATGCCCCGGCCGGCGAAGATGTTCCCGATCTTCCCGACGGCCGTGACCTCGCGGCCGGCCCGCCGCAGCCGGTCCAGGACGGTGTCGCCGGGAGGCGGCATGGAAAAGTCCCGGCGGTTGGCCGTGCGCTTGAAGCGTCCGGGCGTCCCGACGAAGGGCCGGGCGATGACCCGTCCGATCCGCCAGTCGTCGCCGATCTCCCGGGCCCGGCGGCACATCTCGTACAGGCCTTCGGGCGGCAGGACCTCCTCGTGGGCGGCGATCTGGAAGACGCTGTCGGCCGAGGTGTAAACGATGGGCCAGCCCGTGCGCACGTGCTCGGCCCCGAGCTCGGCGATGATCTCGGTGCCGGAGGCGGCCTTGTTCCCCAGCACGCCCCCGGCCCCGGTCCGGGCCAGGAAGTCTTCGACGAGCCGGGCCGGGAAACCGCCGGGGAACAATGCGAAGGGGCGGTCGACGACGAGGCCCATGAGCTCCCAGTGGCCCGTCAAGGTGTCCTTGCCGCGGGACATCTCGGCCATGCGGCCCCAGGAGGCCAGCGGGGAGGGGGCGGCGGGCACGCCGGGCAAGGGCAGGATGTTGCCGAGCCCCAACCGCCCCAGGTGGGGCAGGCGCAGGCCGCCGAGCCGTTCGGCGACGTGGGCCAGGGTGTTGGCCCCGGCGTCGCCGTAGTCGGCGGCGTCGGGCAGGGCGCCGACCCCGACGGAGTCCAGGACGACCAGGACCACCCGGTCGATGGCCGGCCCGGTCACCGGATCTCCAGCTTCTTCCCGTAGCACCTGCGGCAGACCGAGATGTACTTGTCGTTGCCGCCGATCTCGATCTGCGGCCCCTCGCCCACGGGATGGCCGTCCTTGAACTTGAGGAGCATGGTCGCCTTCTTGGTGCAGTACCAGCAGACGGCCTTGACCTCCTCGATCTTGTCGGCCAGCAGGAGCAGGGCCTCGCTGCCGGGGAACAGGCGGTTGCGGTAGTCGTTCTTGAGGCCGTAGACGATGACCGGGATGCCCAGCTCGTCGACGATGCGCGTCAGGTGGACGACCTGGGGGCGGGTCAGGAACTGGCCCTCGTCGACGAGGACGCAGTGAGGCCGGGCGTCCCGGGCCAGGGCGAACATGTCGGTGGCGTCGTCGATGATCTGGGCGTCGCGCTGGAAGCCCATGCGCGAGGTGATCTGGCCGCGGCCGAAGCGGTCGTCGATGGCCGGGGTGAACAGCAGGACGCGCTTGTTCTGCTCCTCGTAATTGTGGGCGATCTTGAGGATCTCCGTGGACTTGCCCGCGTTCATGGTCGAGAAGCGGAAATACAGTTGGGCCATCGGGGATCTCCCCCCCGGTCAATCCCGGGGCGCTTGGGGCGCCTTCTCCACGGCCGCCCGGACCGGCCCCGGCCCGTAGCCGCCGAGGTCGGCGCCGCTTTCGAGATATCCGATCAGGGCCTCGACGACGGTCGATTGCAGCGACCGGCCCGGGTCCTTGTGGACGAAGGCGTAGGACGTGGCGATGTAGCTGGAGAGGCCGACGGCGTAGGTCCGGCCTTCGTCGAACGGCGCCCCGTCGGGGCCGCGGAGCGCGATCTCGCGGACCTTCTTGTCGGCGTCGGCGCGGACCTCGTAGGAGAGACCGGAGACCTGGAGGTCGATCGCCCCGTTCCGCTCGAAGGAGCTCTTGATCAGGCCGCGGATCTCGGCCGGGCTCATCGCGTAGCGCACCACCGGGTTGCCGAAGGGCTCCAGCGTGTAGACGTCCTTGAGCGTGATGGCCAGGGGGAGGCGGCCCATCCGGATGCCGCCGTTGTTCTGGAAGGCGACATCGAGCCCGTGGGCCCAGCGGATGGCGTCGGCCATCAGGCTCCCCAGGGCGTCCTTGCCCGCGATCTCGTGCGGAGCGCGGGCCAGGACCCGCGCCAGGGCCGGGTTCTTGTGATACGCGTCGACCATGGCGGCGATGGCCGGGTCTTCCTCGGTCCGGGCCGCGAGATCGATGAGGCCGCCGCTCTTGCGCGCCACCCGGCCGCGGCGGAGATCGAGGTCGATGCGGCCGAGGAAGCGGTTGTCGCTGCCGGCCTGGGCCACGAGAACGCCGTTGACGGTCTCGGCCGGATCGACCCGGGTGTGGGAGTGGCCGCCGACGATGACGTCGATCTCCGGCCACTGACGGGCCAGGAGGACGTCCTGCGCATAGCCGATGTGGGTCAAGCCGATCAGGACCTGGCCGCGGGACCGCCGGGCCCTCATCCTCGCGGCCCGGGCCAACGGCTCGCTGAACCGGAGGCCCTTGAGCTTGTCGGGGTGGGACGAGGGCAGGCCGTTGCCGGGCTCGACCTGGATCAGCCCGAAGACGACGATGCCGGCGCCGCTCCGGGTCTTGAGGACGATCCAGGGCTTGAGCCCCGGCAGAAGGCCTTCCGGGGCCTCGATGTTGGCCGAGACCGTCGGGAAGCGGGCGACCAGGTCGGCCGCGGCCGCCTGCCCGTAATCGAATTCATGGTTGCCGAGCGTGAACGCGTCGACGCCCAGACGCTCCAGGATCTCCACCATCGGCCGGCCGGGGGGATCGTAGCGGTCGACGACCGGGTCGCCCGTGAAGATGTCGCCGGCCACGAGGAAAAAGACCTCGGAGCCCTTGGCCCGCTCGGCCTGGAGGATGGCCGCGACCTTGGGGAAGGCGTCGATCTTGCCGTGCACGTCGTTGGTATGGAAGATGACGACGTGAGAGGCTTCGGGCGGGGCGGGGGCCGGCCGGCGGCCGGCGCACGAGGCGGCGACGAGGACGGCCAGGACCGGGATGAGGGCCGGCCGGGCCCGCCGCCGGAGCGTCCGGCCGGCCGTCACGGGCCGTCCTCGCCGGCCGGGACGGGCCCGACGATGAGCTCCTCGCCGTCGCCGAGCTCGCCGTCGAGCGCGACCTCGTGGCCGTCGCGGTCGGTGACCCGCCGCAAGCCCGCCGCCGCCTGCTCCCACGCGGTCCGCGAATAGAGGCGCAGGACATCCTCGACCCTCGCTCCGTCGAAGATCTCGAGCTCTTGTCCGTTGATCTTGATCCGCATGTGCGTGTCCGTCCGGCGGCGGCCGGAGTTAGATTCTAGGCGACTCCCGGGGGGCTGTCAATGCGGCCGGCGGCCGGGCCGCCGCCGGCGCGGCTTGGCGACGGCGGCGATTGCGATCAGACCGCCGGCGCCGCGGCCGGGCCCTGTTCCTGCCGCCGGAAGGCGTCGAATTCCGGGCCGAACTGGGCCAGGAACTCCAGGCTGAAGGCCCGGTAGGTGTACCAGACCGGCAGCGTCGCGACGGTGCTGATGTAGGGCACGATCAGCACCAGCCAGCCGATGCAGCAGGTGGCGAAGCCGGCGATGACGACGGCGATGGCGAAGGCGATCATCCCCAGGATGACGACCAGCCCGTAGCCGACGAAGTGGAACGGGTATTGCCGGAAGACGCCCAGGAACCGCGTCCAGGCCTCGCTGCAGGAGATGCGGTCCCGGAACATCAGGGGCGCCACGAAGTCCTTGAGGAAGAGGACGACGAATCCCCAGACGAGGACCAGGGCCAGGACGAACAGCCCCAGGCCGAGGAGGAAGCCCACCGGCAGGGGCCAGTCGGCCGACGACCCCGCATCGTACATGGCGCCGGCCTTGATGAAGAAGAACGCGCCGACCAGGCCGAACGCGGCGAACGAGGCGATGCCCAGGAAGATCCGCCAGATGAACAGCGAGTGGCCTTCCTTCTGATATTCCCGCCAGGGCTTGCCGATCTCGGCCCGGCGGGCGACGACGCTGTCCAGGAACATGAAGACGCCCCGGGAGCTGACCCAGGCCAGGACGACCAGGACGGCCAGGGCGACCAGGACGCCGAAGAGGATGGCCACGGCCCAGCCGGGATGGCCGGTCAGCCAGGCCCACGCCGTCCGGGGGAAGTGGGCGACGTCCGCGAACCGGCCTTCCTTGCCGAAACGGGCGCCGCCGCCCCCGTTGCTGGCTTCCATCAGGCCGGCCAGGAAGGCATTGAAGCCGACGACGAACCACTTGTGAAGGTCGAACGGGCGGAGCAGGTCCGCCTTGGTCCGGGCCCAGGCCCGGCGGAGAGGCTCGAGGTATTGAATGGTCATGGTCTTCTCCCTTTTCTTGATTCTACGTCCGCGGGCCGGGCCGGTTCAAGGCCCTGACGGGCGGGTTGCGCCCGGGGGACAAATCCCCTAAGATTGTTGGGCCCGGGCGGCCCGAGCCGACCGGTCCAGGCGGAGGGCATGCGCAACCTGATCAAGTTCTTCTCGTCGATCAAGCTGGCCATCGTCCTGCTCATCCTCATCGCCGCGGCCTCGGTCGTCGGCACGCTCATCCCCCAGGGCCGGACCGCGGCCGAGTACGCGGCCCGCTACGGCGGCCTGGCCGGTTTCTTCACAGGGCTCCGCCTGACCAGCCTTTACCAGTCGGGCTGGTACTTGGCCCTCCTGGTCCTGTTCGCCCTGAACACCGTGGTCTGCACGCTTTCCCGGCTGGGGCCCAAGTTCCGGCGGGCTTTCGGCCCGGCCCGGCCGGGCGAGATCAAGGCGGTCGCCGCCCTGCGGCCGTCGGTCAAGCTCCGCCTGCCCGGCCCCCTGACCGCGGCCCGGGACCGGGTGGCGGCGGCCCTCCGGGCCCGCCGCTACAGGATCGACGAAGCCGCCGGCCAAGGGCGCATCGACCTCCTGGCCCGCAAGCGGCGCTGGGGCTGGTTCGGCTCGGACATCGTCCACGCCGGCCTGCTCGTCATCCTGGCCGGCGGCTTGGCCAGCGGACTGGGCGGCCGGCGCTCCGACCTGGCCCTCCGCGAAGGCCAGACCGCCGACGTCCCGGGGGCCTCTTACCAGGTCCGCCTGGACAAGTTCGACACGGAGTTCTACCCCCAGGGCGGGGTCAAGGACTGGAAGAGCACGGTGACCGTCGTCGAGAACGGCGCCGAGGTCCTCCGCCGGGTCGTCGAGGTCAACAAGCCGCTGCGCTACAAGGGCCGGTCCTTCTATCAGTCGGCGTACGGCGCGGATTGGACGGCGGCCCGGCTGGGCCTGGAGGTCCGCAAGCCCGGCGACGCGGCCTTCGTCAAGCCTCTCGTCCTGACCGTCGGGGAGTCGGCCCCGGTCGACGACCCCGACGTCACGCGCGTCACCGTCCGCCAGTTCGTGCCCGACTTCGTCCTGGGCGAAGGGGGACGGGTGGCCAGCCGGTCCGACGAGCCCAACAATCCCGCCGCCCTGGTCGAGGCCTGGAAAGGGGAGGAGAGGGTCTTTTCCGGCTGGATCTTCGCCAAGTTCCCCGATTTCGGCCAGGAGCACGGCGCGGGCATGGCGGCCAGGATGAAGGCCGGGACCGCGGCCGAGCCCGCCAAGGATGCGCCCCGGCTGGCCGTTATCCTCAAGACCTTTGCCGCCGCCCCGTACTCCGTCCTCGAAGCGGCCCAGGACCCCGGGGCGAACATCATCTGGCTCGGCTGCGCCCTGGTCACGGCGGGCTTCTTCCTGGCCTTCTATTGGCCGCCGCGCGAGATCAGGGTCGTCCTGGAGGAGAATGACGGGCGGGTGGAGCTGGCCGCCGGCGGCCAGGCCGCCAAGAGCAAGGATGCCTTCGCCGCCGAATTCGACGCCCTGTTCGGATCGATCAGGAGGCCGGAATGACCGAATCGACGCTGTTCACCGCCGCCTTCGTCCTCTATGTCGCCTCGCTCGTCGTCTACTCCGCGGCCCTCTTCGCCCGCCGCGAGAAGTGGTCCAAGGCCGGGACCTTCCTGGCGCTGGCCGGGTTCGCCGTCCACAGCGTCGCGCTCGTGGTCCGGACCGCGGCCAGCGGCCACGCCCCGTTCACCAACATGTACGAGTCGCTCTCGTTCTTGTCCTGGGCCGTGGTGCTGGCCCTGCTCGTCTTCGGGCGGTCCCCGAAGGCGCCCCGGCTCGGGCCGTATCTCATGCTCATCGTCGTCGGCCTGGTCGCCCTGGCCTCGTCGCCGCTCATGCCCAAGCAGGCCGCTCCGCTCGTCCCGGCGCTCCAGAGCTATTGGCTCTGGCTCCACGTGTCCGTGACCCTGCTCGGCGAGGCCTTTTTCGCCGTGGCCTTCGTGGCCAGCCTGCTCTTCCTCGCCGGCCGCGATGCCGACAAGAAGGACCGCCTGGACGCCCTGGCCTACCGGGCCGTGGCCGTCGGCTTCCCCCTGTTCACGCTGGGCGGCCTTGTTTTCGGCATGGTCTGGGCCTACCGGGCCTGGGGCCGCTACTGGGCCTGGGACCCCAAGGAGGTCTGGAGCCTGATCACCTGGCTCGTGTTCGCCCTCTACCTCCATACCCGCATCGTCATGGGCTGGAAGGGGCGGCGGTCGGCCATCATCGCCGTGGTCGGCTTCCTGGCCGCGCTGTTCACGTTCTTCGGCGTCAACTACCTCTTGACCGGTCTGCACAGCTACGTTTGACGGAGAGTCATCGATGAAGAAGGCGCTGCTCGTCCTCCTGGTCGTTCTGGCCACCATCGCCGTCGCGGTCTTGCTGATGGCCCAGGATCGCAAGTACGTCGGAGCGTCCGCCTGCAAGCTCTGCCATAAGGCCGAGCTGCAGGGCCGCCAATTCGTCATCTGGCAGGAGAGCGCCCACGCCCGGTCCTTGGCCGGCTTAAGCTCGGAGGCGGGCGCGGCCATCGCCAAGGACATGGGCGTCGCCGATCCGGCCGCCAGCCCCCATTGCCTGGGCTGCCACGCCCCGCTCGCGGACAAGTCGCCGGAGCTCAAGGCCGAGGGCGTGACCTGCGAGGTCTGCCACGGCGCCGGCAGCGCCTACAAGAAGCTGAACATCATGCAGGACCGCGACAAGGCCGTCCGCAACGGCCTGACCGTCTATCCCAACGCCTCGGCCGTCCAGGCCTCCTGCCTGGCCTGCCACGAGGACGCCCACGGCACGGTCTTCGATTTCGACAAGGCCTGGGAGGCCGTCAAGCACCCCGTGCCCGCCCGCTGATGCCCCGCCGCGCCGGAGCCCGGCCGTTGCCGCCGCCGGCCGCGCGCCGGGCGGCGAAAAAGCGTATGATGAGCGGGGAATAAGGACCGCGGCAAGGTGTATCCAGTCATGGGAGCTCCGGCGAGGCCGAACGAGCATCCGGAGGATGCCGTCCTCGTCAGGAACGCCCAGCAGGGAGACATGGACGCCTTCGAGGACCTGGTCCGGCGCTACCAGCACAGGATCTACGCTTTGTGCCGGCGCCTGACCGGGGCGCACCAGTCGGCCGACGACCTGGCCCAGGAAACGTTCATCAAGGCCTACCAGGCCCTGGGCCGGTTCGACGCGCAGTGGCCGCTCTACCCCTGGCTCCGGAAGATCGCCGTCAACTCCGGGCTGAACTACCTCAAGGCCCGGGGCCGGGAGAAGCCGCTCGAGGACGGCGCTTTCGGCGACCGGCGCGCGCCGGTCGCCGCCCGGGGCGACGATCCGGCCGAGCGGCTGGAGCGGGCCGAGTTCCAGGCCCGGCTCGACCGGGCGGTGGAGTCCCTTCCGGCCGACCAGAAGAGCGTCTTTGTCCTGCGGTTCCACGAGAGCTTGAGCTACGAAGACATCTCGCGGACGCTCGACCTGCCGCTCGGCACCGTCATGTCGCGGCTCAACCGGGCCCGCCGGAAGCTCAAGGACCTTCTGGCGGATTCCCTCGGAAGGGGAGCTTGAGATGAGACACCGCAAACTCCAGGAACTGGTCGGGGCCCTGGCCGACGGCGAGCTCCGTACGGCCGACCGGCCCCGGGTGGAGAAGCATCTCAAGAAGTGCCCGGCCTGCCGGCAGCATCTCGAGTTCCTCCGCCGGCTTTCGGAACAGGCCGGCTCGGCCCCGCCGGGCCCGCCGGAACCGGGCTACTGGGATTCCTTCCCCGGCCGCGTCCGGGACGGCATCGTCCGGGCCCAAGCCGGAGCCCCCGCATCCCGCGTCGCGGAGGTTCCCATGTTCCAGGATTCCTTCTACCATCCGGACAACCGGGTCAGGGAACGGGCGGTCGTCTTCCCGTTGTCGGTCGTGGCCCACGCCGCGCTCATCGTCCTGCTCATCGTCCTGCCCCTGCTCAAAACGGGCCAGCTGCCCACGGTCGAGGTCTACAGCGCCTTCCTGGCGCCGCCGCCGCCTCCGCCGCCACCTCCACCGCCGCCGGCCAAGCGCGCCGCGGCCAAGTCCAGCGCCCGCATCAAGCGGGCCCAGGCCCCGGCCCCGGTCGAGGCCGGACGCCTGGTCGCGCCCGTCGAGATCCCCGAGCAGATCGCCGAGGAAAGGCTTTCCGACATCGGCGTCGAGGGCGGCGTGGAGGGGGGCGTCGAAGGCGGCGTCGTCGGCGGCGTGCTGGGCGGGGTCGTCGGCGGCGTCCTCGGGGGCGTCGTGGGCGAGATCGAAGCGCCCGTGCGGGCCATCGGCGACGTCAAGCCGCCCAAGCTCGTCCACGAGGTGGCCCCGGTGTACCCCGAGATCGCCCGCCAGGCCCGGGTCGAGGGCATCGTCATCGTCGAGGCCACGACGGACGTTTACGGCCGGGTCACGGGCGTCAAGGTGCTGCGCTCCATCCCCCTGCTGGACCAGGCGGCCATCGACGCCGTCCGGCAGTGGGTCTACGAGCCCATGATCATCAACGGCCGGCCCCGGCCGGTCGTCTTCACCGTGACCGTCCGCTTCC
>JAEAME010002677.1_pt1 | contig 10045 bp, 8 predicted proteins | sample 8958731 | NCBI WGS metagenome assembly JAEAME01 (sample SAMN16933194, study PRJNA681113) | bioreactor sludge metagenome | isolation source: anerobic bioreactor sludge (Control) | place: India:Bengaluru | collected 2018-10-24
CGGAACGGGGTGTCATCGTCGGGACCGTGGCCTACATGTCGCCGGAACAGGCGGAAGGGAAGCCGGTCGATGCCCGGTCGGACATCTTCTCGCTGGGGTCGGTGCTGTATGAGCTCGTGACGGGGCAGCAGCCCTTCCAGGGGCCCAGCAAGCTGTCCACGCTGTCGGCCATCTTGAAAGAGGAGCCGAAGCCGCTGAGGACGATCGCGCCGGCCATTCCGCACGACCTGGACAAGCTGATCACCCGCTGCCTGCGGAAGGACCCGGCGAAGCGCTTCCAGCACATGGACGATGTGAAGGTGGCGCTGGAGGAGCTGAAGGAGGAGTCCGACTCGGGCACGCTGGCCACGGCGGGGCCGGTGGCGAGGCGTCCGTTTCGCTGGGGATGGGCCCTGGCGCTCGTCGTCGCCGCGGTCGGGCTGGCCGCCGCCGGGTGGCTTCTGTTCTCGCGCGGCGATCGGAACCTTCCGCCGCCATCCCTCGTCCCCGTGACCTCAACGGCCGGAACCAAGAACTCGCCTGCGCTCTCTCCCGACGGCAGGCAGGTGGCCTTCCAATGGACGGGCGAGGACGGCCAGAACGTGGACATCTACGTGCAGGTGATCGGTGAGACCGCGGCCCTGCGCCTGACGCGGGACCCCGCCCCCGACCAGACGCCCGTCTGGTCGCCCGATGGCTCGCGGATCGCCTTCCGGCGCGGGACGTCCGTCTTCACGATGAGCGCGGTGACCGGCAGCGAACAGAAGGTTATGGACGTCCCGGACCTGCTCGGTGTGGGGTCCTGGTCACCGGACGGGAGATGGCTGGCGGTGGCACGGGACCGTCCGGCGAAGGTCGAGGGGGACGACGCGGCCGGGCTTTACCTCGTCCCGGTGGCGGGGGGCGAGCCGGTGCGCCTCACGGCCCCGAAAGCTCCTCTGCTGGACGGCACGGCCCACTTCTCGTGGGACGGCCGCTTCGTCGCCTTTGTCCGGCCGCCGGGCGGCTTCAGAGCCGACCTGTTCGTCCAGACTCTGACGCGCGACGGGCAGGCGCAGGGCGATCCGCGACAGCTGACAGAGGGGGGCATGAGGATCAACGGGCTGGCGTGGCATCGGGACGACCGCTCGGTTGTCATCGGTGGGGAGCCTACGCCCGGGCTGGGGCGTCTGTACCGCGTACGGCTCGAGGGCGGCGCCGCCCCCGAGCGACTCGAGGTCGCGGGGTTGCATGCACAGCAGCCCTCGACGTCGCCACGAAGTGACCGGCTGGTGTTCCGGCACTGGGTGTCCAACAGCGACATCTGGCGCCTCCGCCTGGGCGGCACGCCGGAGGCGCTGATCCAGTCGTCGCTCTCCGACTACTCGCCGGACTACTCGCCGGACGGGTCACGCGTGGCCTTCACCTCGAGCCGCAACGGGGAATCGACCGAGATCTGGATCGCCAACGCCGACGGCACGAGTGTCGTCCAGCTCACGCACGGGCCGGGATCGCAAGGCACGCCGCGATGGTCGCCCGATGGGAGGTGGATCGCCTTCGACACGCGCGTGGCGACGGGCCAGGACATCTACGTGATCGCGTCAGGCGGCGGCCAGCCGCGCCGTCTGACGTCGGAGCTGTCGGACGAGAACCTCCCAAGCTGGTCGCGCGACGGCAGGTGGGTCTACTACGTCTCCAATCAGACAGGCAGAGGCGAGGTCTGGCGCGTACCACTCGCCGGGGGACCAGCGGAGCAGGTGACCCGTGAAGGTGGTGGAATGGCGGCACAGGAATCCACCGACGGGACGATGCTCTTCTACAGGAAGAGCGTTGGGGGGATATTTGCCCGACCGCTCGCCGGCGGTCCCGAACAGAAGTTGGTCGACAACCCGGCTGTGGGGTACGGGGCGAGTGTCTTTCTGGCCGTCGTGGAGAACGGGTTCTACTACTGGGCTCCGCAAGGAAGCGACGGCCGGTGGCCGCTGATGTTCTTCGACCTGGCGTCGCGGCAGAGCGTCGAGGTGGCCCGAATCACCGCGACGATGATTGGGCAGGGTTCGACGGTGTCTCCTGACCGCAAGACACTGCTGTTTGCTGTACATCCGACCCTTGAATCCAACCTCATGCTGATCGAGCACTTCCGGTGACGGGGCGGCCGGTACAGCGTCCGCATCAACGATCAGTACCGGCTGACGTTTCGGTGGGGGCACGGACATGCCTGTGAAGTCCGCATCGAAGACGATCACTAGAGCTCCGGCGTGACGGCGGACACGGCGCTGCGGCTGGCACGTCTGTTCAGGATGTCGCCGCAGTTCTGGGTGCGCTTGCAGGCAGACTGGGATCTGCATCAAGCCCTTGCGCGCGACCCTTCGGCGGGCTCAGGGGCGTCCCGCGGTTCGCCAAGCTCACCGCGCCCTGAGCTCACCGAAGGGCGAGCGACGTGGAGGGACGGACCTCGAAAGGCTTCGTAGGAGGCTTCGGCTCGTTGCCAGCTTCTTGCCTTTCGCGAACGTTTCAGATAGCCGACCAGTAGCCTTACAATCAGCCGGCCGCCGCCCCACGACCCGGCGCAACGTGCGACAGCCGTTCGGGTCCCGCCTTCGCTGATGCGCATGCCTTCTCGACGCCCATGCCCAGATAGGGTAGAATCGAACCCACATTGGGTATGATCGACGGTCGACGCCGACGCACACGGCGGAGAAGCCTGGCGGACACGCTGTTCACCAGGACGCAGCAGCGCGTGCTCGGCCTGCTGTTCGCCCAGCCCGACCAGAGCTTCTACGCTTCGGAACTCATCCGGCGGGCAGGCACCGGGTCCGGAGCGGCGCAGCGGGAGCTGGCGCGACTGGAGAGCGGCGGGCTCATCACCGGACGCCGCATCGGCCAGCAAAAACACTATCAGGCGAACGCGGCGTCCCCATTGTTCTCGGAACTCCGGGGCATCGTCATGAAGACGGTGGGCCTGGCTGAGCCGATTCGGACAGCCCTGGGATCCCTCTCGCGCCGAATGCGCGCCGCTTTTGTGTACGGCTCAGTCGCAAAAGGAACCGACCGAGCCGACAGTGACATCGACCTGCTCGTGATCAGCGAGAGCCTCACCTACGGCGAGGTGTTCGAGGCACTCGAATCGGCAAGTCGCGCAGTGGGACGGCCGATCAGCCCCACCGTGTACTCGGTCGCCGAATGGACGAAGCGAGTGAAGGCCAAGAACGCGTTCGTGACGCGGGTTTTGGCGCAGCCGAAGGTGTGGATCGTGGGGGGCGAGCATGACCTCCCGGCTTGACCGCCTTACCGGCCCGGGTGGCGTTCTCGCCCATGAGCCTGCCGATCCCGAGGAGTTTGCAGGTCTCATCCGCTCTGCACTGGCGCGCCTCAAAGACGCTGAGAACGAGGCGAACTCGCTCGAGAGCCGATTCGACCTGGCGTATGGCGCGGCTCACGCCCTGTGTCTCGCCGCCCTGCGGCATCGGGGGTTTCGTCCGTCGAGGCGGTACATCGTGTTCCAGGTTCTGCCGGAGACGCTCGGCCTCGGCCCTGAGGTCTGGCGAGTGCTATCGAAGTGCCATGACCTGCGCAACCGGACTGAGTATGAAGGCGCTCTCGAGGTGGACGACCGTCTGGTCGCCGATCTCATCTCCGCGTGCCGCGCTGTGGCAGAGCGCGTGAACGAACTACCACAACTGCCCCCTTCCGGGTAGCGACGGCGCGGCGAGCATGTTGCCTTTTTCTTGCCTTTTGGGCGCCACAATGTGCGGCAACACGCCGCAACTCACGGCAACGTGCCGCAAGTGACAAGTTCTTGACGCTGCGCGAGATAGGCTCCATCCAGCAAGTGCCAGCAACGTGCGGCAATCTCTGGCAAAACCCGGTTGATCCGGCTTGTAGCCGGAGGGTTGTAGGTTCGAGTCCTGCGTGAAGAGCCTGTCTTTCCAATCAGTTACAGGCGTAGACCTACAACCCTCCGGCAAATGCCGGATGCACTCTCGTCAGACGCAACCCTTGACGTCAGGCGGGTCGCTGGTCATCAATCGCGCGCCGGGGGATCTTCTCGGACACTCACCGTCATCGCGCGCATGATGATGATCAGCACGACGATGATCCCGAACAGCGGCAGCGCGCCGATGGGGATCATGATCATGAGGGTGAGCAAGCCCGTCTCCTCTACACCTGCAAGGGTGAAACCCACCTTGCTTGTTTACCGCGTATTGTGCGTATTCTGGGACCCGAACCGGGCGCAAGCCGGTACCATCGAACGGCTCACCGCCGCCCCGTTCTTCGCCTGCGCCCCAGCCGCTCTTGACTATAGGGTCCAGGATTGTTTACATTAAAGCTCCTAACGTAAATAGAAGTGGACGATACATGCGAAGAACACGCTCATCTGTCGTCTTGCCGATCCCGGCCAGGCGAGCACTCGCAAAGCTCGGCCATGACATTCGCGACGCTCGTCGCAGGCGTCGCATCCCGTCAGCGGTGGCGGCCGAGCGTGCCTCAATCAGCCGTGTGACGCTGCTGAAGGTGGAAAAGGGCGAGCCCGGCGTCGCGATGGGGAGCTATGCGACAGTGCTGTTCGTACTCGGGCTCACCGAACGTCTCGCGGACCTGGCCGACCCGGTGCACGACACAACCGGCCTTCGGCTCGAGGAAGAGCATCTTCCGCAGCGAATACGAACCAGCCGCAAGCACCACGCCAAGATGAGCGAGTAATGGACAGAAAGGTTCTCGTCTACGCGGATCTCGAGGGTGAGGCTCACCTGGTGGGACATCTGTGGTCGCGGGTACGCAAGGACCGGGAAACGGCCACGTTCGAATACGACGAGCAGTGGCTCGAGCATCCTGCTCGCTTCGCGCTCGAGCCTGCGCTGCAACTCGGCCCGGGTCCTTTTCACACAAACCTAGACACACCGATGTTTGGGGCGATCGGTGACTCGGCTCCCGACCGTTGGGGCCGGGCACTCATGCGGCGCATGGAGCGCCGGCGCGCCATGCGCGAAGGAGGTCCGCCGCGAACGCTTCACGAGGTCGATTACCTGCTCCTTGTCGACGACGAGGCCCGCGTCGGCGCGCTGCGCTTCGCTGAAACGGCCGGCGGTTCGTTTCTTCGGCAGGCAGAGGCCGAGCGCATCCCACCCCTGATCGACCTGCCGCGCCTGCTCTCCGCAGCGGAGAACGTGTTGCAGGACAAGGACAGCGACGAAGACCTGAGGCTCCTGTTCGCGCCTGGTTCGTCCCTGGGTGGAGCACGGCCCAAGGCATCAGTGCGCGACAGGGACCGTCATCTCGCGATCGCCAAGTTCCCGCGGCACGATGATGAGTACAACGTGGTCGTGTGGGAGAGGGTCGCTCTGCAGCTTGCCCGAAAGGCGGGCATCGCCGTGCCCGACTCACGCATCGAGCATGTCGGCGGCAGATCCGTGATCGTGCTCCGGAGGTTCGACAGGATTGGACGACAGCGAATCCCCTTCGTTTCGGCAATGAGCATGCTCGGCTCCCGGGATCACGAGACGCACAGCTACATGGAAATCGCCGATGCCCTGCGCCAGCATGGGGCCGCGCCGAAGAAGGATATCCCGGCGCTGTGGCGCAGGATGGTCTTCAACATCCTCGTCTCGAATACCGACGATCATCTCCGGAATCACGGATTCGTCTACGAGAGCCCGCGCGGATGGCGTCTTTCAGCTGCGTACGATCTCAATCCGGTCCCGGTGGACATCAAGGCGCGCGTGCTGACGACCGCCATCAGCGAAGAAGACGCCACCGCGTCCCTCGATCTCGCCTTTGAGGTTGCCGAGTACTTTGAACTGAACGACAGCGAAGCGCGCCAGATCGCCTTTGAGGTTGCGAAGATCGTCAGAGCGTGGCGGCAGGAGGCCGCCCGCCATGCCCTGAGCAGGAACGAGATCGACCGGATGGCGTCGGCATTCGAGCACGAGGATCTCCAGAAGGCCATTCGGCGGTGACGGGCGGCCGGCGCAACGGAAATAGGCAACAACTGCCGAATTGGGTAACGCAATTGGGTAACACCGTTGGGCGCGAATGATCCCGAACGTATGCAGGCGTTTAGAGGAGGTCGACTTGCGAGGACTGTCTCAAGGCGGCGCGCGCTCTCGTGAAGCGAACTTCGCGGCAGTTCGGCGTCACACCTGAGCAGTGAGCACCGGGCGCTCTTGGGCTCGGCTTGGGGGGATCCGTGTGGGCTGGCGGCGTCTCCTCAGGATCCCGCCTTGTGACGCGCGAGTGCCCGGAGAATCGCATCGAGTACGACGTCAAGGTCCTTCGCGACGTCTTCAGCGAGGAACCGCAGGACGAGGTACCCGTTCTCCTGCAGGAGTTGGTCCTTTCGGCGGTCTCGCCGGTAGGCCAGCGGGTCGCCCAGATGCTGCGGGCCATCGAGTTCCACGGCCACGCGGAGGCGGTCGCCGAGCAGGTCGACCTCCATGCCGCTCCAGCCATCAAATGGAATCGACAGGTGGGCGTTCAGCCGGAATATGCCCTTCGTCTCCGTGAGGGTCTCGAGTCGCCGATAGAGAAAGGCCTCCGTCGCACTCCGGGCCCGATCGATGCCCTTGGCCTCCGCCGGCATCGGCCGCGCTGAATCCACGAAGAGACCGGCGAGCGGCACGTCCACGCCATCGCGAACCAGCCGACGGACGCTGGCTCCGTACTCCCGCTTCCAGAAGGGATCGGCCGGGAGCGGAACGTCAGACGGCCACCCCGGGATGGCGCTCGCCGGCAAGACGAGGGTGTAGCCCACGGCCTCATACGCCCGACAGCGCCGGTCGAACATCCGGGCCAGCATCGCGACCTGTAGATCGGCATAGTCGTAGACTTGCACCTCGCGCTTGCCCTCATGCAGGCGATGCAGGCGGCCGACATACTGAGCGACCGTGCCCCGCCACGAGATCGGCAACGTGATGAACAGGGTATCCAACCGCGCGTCGTCGAATCCCTCCCCGATGTACCGGCCCGTCGCAAGCAACACGCGCTCCTCGCCGACGGGAATGGCCGCCAGGCGGCCGGCGAGGGCTTCGCGCTCCCTGCGGCTCGTCTGGCCACGGAGCACCACCAGGTGCTGGACCTTTTTCGACAACTCGCTCGCCAGTCGATCGAGATGGTCGTGGCGCTCGGTCAGCACGAGAGGCGACCGGCCGTCACGGACGGCCCGCAGCACGTCGTCGCAGATCAGTCGGTTGCGCGCGTCATCGCCGGTGAGCTCTTTGTACAACGACTGGAACTCGCGGCGCGTGTCCGACGCCGACGCCGGCGCCCGACGCGACAGGAATGCGGTGGGCCGGACCACGACGGCGTGCGTGAACGGCCGTGTCGCCGCCTGGGCTTTCGCGTTGACCCGGTAGCGGACGGGACCGCACTGCATGAAGATGATGGGATGATGCCCGTCCTTGCGCGTGACGGTGGCTGACAGGCCCAGCACGAACCGCGCCTTTGCGCGTCGGGCAACCAACTCGAAGCTCCGGGCTGACAGGTGATGACACTCGTCGACGATGAGGTGGCCGTAGTCACCGACGCGGTCGTCCACGACGCCCTTGTGGATGAGGCTTTGAATAACCGCCACGTCGAGCCGGCCCGTCGGCTTGTGTCGTCCACCACCGATGCGGCCGATGGCGGCTCGGTCCAGTCCCAGGAACGTGGATCACCGTTCGACCCATTGGTCGAGCAGCTGCCGGCGGTGGACGAGCACCAGCGTGTTGACCCCGCGTTGCGCGATGAGCCAGGCGGCCAAAACCGTCTTCCCAAACGCTGTTGTCGCTGCCAGCACGCCGATGTCGTGCGGGAGCAGAGCGCCGGACGCCACCTGCTGTTCCGGGCGGAGCGTCCCCTGAAACGGGACGTCGAGTGGCTCGCCGACCGAGCGTTCATCCCGAATCCTCGGGGCAATGTGGAGATCGCGCAGCAGATGCTGAACATCGGGCAGACACCCACGCGGCAACCCGATGTGGTGCGGATGCTCCTCGGCACACGAGATAATGCGAGGCTTGTCATACGTGGGCAGGCGCATGGCCTGCGCTCGGTAGAACTCGGGATTCTGGAACGCCGCGAGTCGGATCAGTCGGCTCCGCAGTCCGGGCGGAAGGGCATCCCGGTTGACGTACACCTCGTCCCCCAGGACGAGTTCCAGCGTCGCCGGCAACTCGCCGGTAATTGGCGGTTCCATCGGGCGACGTGACGGCGCGAGCGCCCAGGGTTCGTCGTCCTCTTCGTCCACTGCAGGGAGACGGACGCCGACCACACGGCCCCGCCGCTCAGCCTCCCGAACGACCTCATCAAGGCGAGTCCGGCTGATCTTGCGGATAGTTGCGAGGAAGGCCCACTGATCCGGGTACGGATCGAAGTGATCGTCCACGAACACGGTGTTCGCCTGCGCGCGCGCGTGCTTCTGTAGCGGCAGCGCGATCAGGTTGCCGAATCCGCCCTGCGGCAATGTGTCCTGATTCGGGAAGAAGCGATCGTACGAATCCAGGCCGATGTCGGGGCGCCGTTCCATCGTCTCCGTGAGCACGTGGGCGCCGAGCTTGCGCGCCAGAGCCGCCGGCACCGCTTCCTCGAAGAAGAGCCACACGTGTCCGCCGCGACCGGAGCGCGACCGCTCGAGTGCGGCGGGGATGCCGAGGACCCGGCAAGTCTCCAGGAACGCGGTCGTGTCGTCGCGCCAGTGCTGTTTGTCGAAGTCAACCGCGAGGAAGAAGCACGTTTCGTCCTGCAGCATGGGATACACACCGGCGACGAACGGCCGTCCTTCTTCGTGCTGCCCGGACAGGTGCCACCGAATGACATCATCGGTAACGGGGAGAAAGCACCGACAGGCGCACTCGGCGCATTTAACGCGCGGCTTGTCGCAGACGCCACGAACCCATTCGTTCGCGCACGCTGGTGCGTAGCCGGCCTTGCCTGTCCGCCGGCTCTCGAATCGACGTGGATACACGTCATCGCGCCCCCGGAATAGCGAGCGGAAGAGGGCGATCTTCGCGCTGGGGGACGACAGGTGAGTGACGACGCCGTCCATGCGGTCGAAGGAGTCCTCGCCCATCGGAACACGTGCTGGTCCAACGCGTGCGGTCGGTGACGCGTGGCCAGCGTCCTCTCAGAGTGCCGCGCCGAGACGATACCATCGAATCAATTGGAGGCACTGCTCCCGCCACCGGTCGTCGGTGGGCAGGTGTCCCGCGTCGAGGGCGGCTTCACTGAGGTCCGCGCCGTCACGGTCGACCACCCGATCGAGCAGGCCCACGAGCCGCTCGCGGAGGCTCGGCACCTGGTACGGCACGCCGTCAAGACCGAGGAGGAAGGCGCCGCCGCACTCGAGCGGCGTCCTCTCGCCGGCGTGTTCGAGCCCATACCGACGTTCGCCGTCCTGGACATCTTCGTAATAGCGGGCGCAGTGCAGGAATCCGTTGAGGTCCTTCACCTTCCGCCTGTCGATGTACGCGGCGAGCTTCAGCATGGCGTACAGGGGCAACGGGGCCACGGCAACCTGCAGGCCGGGGATCAGTTCGATGTGGAGCGCACGGGGTATGAGGTGCGCAAAGCCCTCGACGCGCAACTCGATGTCCCCTGGCAGATGGAGGCGTCCCGCCGGTGCCAGCGCCTCGCCATAGGGAATCACATCCACGAGTACGCCGGCCTCGTCCCGGAACCGCATCGGCGGGGCCACGTCCGCATAGCCTCGCGCCCGCAGGTCGCGCACCAGTCGCTCGACGTCCGCCATCGACTCCGCGCCGACCACCACGTCCACATCGCGCGTGCGCTCCGGCGGCGGCACGACCATGAGGAACCGGGGCACGAGCGCGCCAATCACGCAGTACCGCCGCTCGAGGGCGTCCAACGCCCGAACCAGGCGTACCACGGCTTGTTGCAGGTGGAGGTCGATGTCCGTCATGGCGTCGCTTCGAGCAGTCGGGGCATGAGGCGGTCGGCCGCCTCTGCCGCTCGTTCGGTGCCGAGGTACCGGAGTTCCGCGTAGACCAGAGGGAGCGGGGCACAGGGCCAGCCGTCGACGATCACCGGGTCAAGGGCCAACGGCCCTGGAGCCTCGATGGTGACGAGGTCCCCCTGTTCCGCCGTCGGTTGCGCG
>JAEAME010002679.1_pt1 | contig 10043 bp, 5 predicted proteins | sample 8958731 | NCBI WGS metagenome assembly JAEAME01 (sample SAMN16933194, study PRJNA681113) | bioreactor sludge metagenome | isolation source: anerobic bioreactor sludge (Control) | place: India:Bengaluru | collected 2018-10-24
ATGGCCAGAAAGTCAGCTGCGTACTCGCCCGATTGCAGCAGGTACTGGCATCGCGCGATATACTGGAGCCACCCCGAGCCCTGCTCCCACCACGTGTTAGTCCGCTCGAAATGGAATCCCCAGGGACCCATCGTCATTCCGGGTACCACGTTCGTCCACGGTTGATGGGCGTAGCGGTGGAAGATGTAGCGGTTCACACCGGTACAGAAGACCTGATCGCCCAGTGCCTTCATGGAGCCCGGGTGGTTCTGCCATCGGCCGTTCACATCGCTGGCGGTGAAGGACTCAGCGCCCACGACGGCCCGCCCGTAGGTGTGGGCAATAGACGCCGCAAGCTTACCATTCCCGGTCCCGCCGCCGACCCAGAACTCGCCCATGGGGATGTCCGCGGCTCCCCCCGCCGTCAGGTCATCGAAGTTGCCGTTCCCGTAGGGCTCAGCCGAGAGTAGCAGCCCCCGGTCGTGGCAAAGGTCAGCGAAGTGGCCGAAGTAGCACTCGTGGTAGAGGTCCGCGAGGGTCTTGCGGAAGTCCCACAGGAACCGCTCCGTGCTATCCACGTCGACCACGATCCGGCCGGTCAGAGCCGGTAGGTAGCCCGCGATACCGTAGCCACGCAGGCGCTCGAACTGCCGCGGCATCTCCGCCGTCCAGTTCTGGCAGTGGACCTCGTAGCTGTCGATGAGGACGTGGCGGAACCCGGTCTCGCCGATGGGGGCGCCGGCCTCGACCAGAGCGCCCACCACTTGGTCGAAGTGGAAGCTCGCGGCCTCCTCGCTGAGCTTGTCGATCTCCAGGCCCCGGCCCGAGTCCGATGCCGGGTGGTTCTCCTTACCTGTGGGGGTGTAGCCCAGGCGCAGGATAGTCCAAGAACCCGCGGGAGCCTCCCAATCGAGGGTTCCGTCCGCCTGGAGCCGCGACGTCAGATCCACGATGCTGTTGGGATCTACGCACGCCTCAGCGGCTACCTCCACCGACTGCCGGCCAGGGCTATTGGCTCGGTCATAGCCAGCCTTCAGCGACCAGTCAGTGAGGCGAGCGCCCGGTTCGAGCAGTATCTCCGACATGCGCACCAGGCCGCCACGCCCGGAGCCAGGAGAGAGCGTGACGCGGAAGACGCGCCCGGTCGCGGGTGGGAAGCACACTGCGCCAGGAGCGGGCAGCAGGCCGCCATCCTGGGCGTCGAAGCCGGTGACTCGGGTGAAGTTGACCCCGTCTTCGGAAACGCTGAGCTCCCCGCCTCCCGTGGCCCCAGAGGTTGGCGGCAGACTGAGTGAGCGCAAAGTGACAGGCTCGGCAAACTCCGCCACCACCCAGACGGCCTCGCCATCGACCACGGCGGGTACGTTGACGGGGGTACCGGGATCACCATCGAGGAGCGCCGCCGCGCCCCGGTGGTTCGCTGTGACCGTGAACTCCGGCAGGGGTGGCGCCTCCGCCGGGGGCGTGGGGAAGGCGATGACCGCGAAGTCCCGGTAGGTGCTGAGGCGGGTGAGGGGTTGGGGAAGCCGCGCCGCCGGCCGGCCGGGTCCCTCGACTCGGACCTCGGAAGAGACGAGCATCTGCATGGCGAGCTCCGGGGTCACCCAAGGCCCACCACTGCTCGACCATCCGGCGCAGTTGTGCAGGCAGACCTCAAGGCCCAGCCGATCAGCTTCCCGGCAGGCGTGCACGACCAGGTCGAACCACTCGGGGCTCGCGTAGTCGACAGGGCCCGCCGGGACGCCCGGCTCCACGTCGAAGATCTGGACCCCGCCCACCCCGACGGCAGCCATAGCCTCCAGGTCGGCGGTGATTCCCTCTGCCGTGATGTTCCCATTCATCCAGTGCCACCAGGTATGGGGCCTGGCCGAGGGCGGAGGAGCAGCGAAGCCGGCAGCCAAGTCCTGAGCGGGGGACGAGAGGCTGAAGAGAGCCAGTGACAACGCGAGGAGTCCGGTGCGTGCTGTCGAAGACCGCCAGAACCCGTACATGGTATCGCCTTCCCTCTGTGCGTTCATACAGCTGGGTTGTTCTCCGGGGATAGGCCCCACACCGCCCAGGTGTTTCGCGCGGAACCGCGGAGGGGCGCAGTCTGAGGTGAGGGTACTTGACAGGGACGCGAGTCGACTACAGCGAGTGGATCCGCGAACTGCAGGATCTGAAGCGAGAACAGGTTCGCCAGAAGCGCGCCCTGAAGGGTGCCATCGACGCCGATGAGCAGGGCATCGTGCCCCTGCCGGAGGATGCGTCGGAGATCGTCGAGGCGGTCAGTGGCTCGGGTGTGGTCGTCAAAGACCAGGTTCTGAAGGGTTACGTGCCTGAGAGCAACCATCTCAGCGGCGGATTCTTCGGCCCCCGAGCCTGTGGCGAGAACTTCCGGTGCCTGCTAGAAGCCCACCCGACCTACGTGAAGCCGTTCAACTCGATGGCCGGCGTCTACATGGTCAACTTCATCTCCTACCGCTCCCCCGGCTGGAACCCCGATTTCGACTACTCCCACCTTCATGAGGAGCAGGAGCGATATGGGCTGACCTCAGGCATCGGTGGAGTCCAGCATTTCTGCCCCGACCTCACCATCGGTCTGGAGTTGGGCTGGGGTGGCCTCCTGGACAAGGTCCGCCACTACGCGGGCGTCAATCCCGAGGCCTCAGAGTTCTACGCGGGTCTCGAGAGCGTGATCGCGGGCGTCCAGGGGTGGATCGCCCGCCACGCCGTGGCCGCCGACGAGCTTGCGGAGCAGGAGCCCGACCCTGCCCGCCGCGGGAACCTGGAGACAGTCGCGGGCGTCTGCCGCCGACTGGTCATCGAGCCCCCTGCCACCTTCCGCGAGGCGTGCCAATGGCTCGTGTTCTTCCAGGCCGTGGCGAAGATGTACAACGGCAGCGGCGAGTGGGGGCAACTCGACGAACTCCTGCGACCCTACTACGAGGCCGACGTGGCCGCTGGACGGCTCGATGACGAGGAGGCCATCTTCCACCTGGCCTGCCTTCTGCTAAGTGAGACGGCCTACGTGCAGATCGGAGGACCGGAACCGGGAGGCGGCGAGCGGGCGAGCAAGATGTCCTACCTCATCCTCGAGGCGGTACATCGGCTGAAGACGCCCGCGAACATCGGCCTCCGCGTTGGAGCGCAGACGCCGGAGGATCTGCTGCGTCGGAGCGTGGAGATCCTGTTCGAGGACCGGATGGGCTTCCCGAAGTTCGTGGCCAACGAGTCTCTGGTCGAGGGCTTCGTTCGGGCTGGCTGGCCTCTCGAACTCGCCCAGTCGAGGGTCTACTCGGGCTGTCATTGGCTGACGGTGCCAGGCCGGGAATACGGCTTGGCGGACATGATCAAACTCGACTTCGCGAAGACCTTGCGATACACCCTCGAGGAGATGATCCACGCTCCCGGGGTGACACCCAGCGTCGATGAACTGTGGCGCCGGTTCCACGGCCACCTGAAGCGAGCGGTGGAGGTAGTGGCCGAGGGCGTCGACTTCCAGATCGAGCACATGCATGAGGTCTTCCCCGAGTTAGTGCTGGATCTGTTCTGTCACGGCCCGGTTGAGAGAGGCGTCGACGCCAGCCATGGTGGCGTCGAGATCATCAACATTGGCGTCGACGGCAGTTCCCTCGCCACCGTCGCCGACTCCTTCGCGGCGCTGGAGGAACGGGTGGAGCGTGAGGGCCGGTTCTCCTGGCAGGAGATTTGGGAACACCTCGAGACCAACTGGGAGGGCCCGGGGGGCGAGCAGGCGCGCCAGCTGATGCGAAACATCCGGCGATTCGGCTCCGGCGACTCCATCGCCGATGGATGGGCCAAGCGGATCAGCAAGGCCTTCACGGCGATGGTTGTCGAGAAGCGGACGCCGAACGGCCACCGGATGGTGCCAGGGCTGTTCACGTGGGCGCTCACCGTCGCCTTCGGTCAGCGCCTCGGGGCGACGCCGAATGGGCGCCGCGCGGGCGAACCCGTCTCCCATGGCCCCAACCCCGAGCCGGGCTTCAACGGAGGTCAGCCCGGTACGCCTACGCAGATGGCGGTTGCTGTTGCAGGGGTGCAGCCGGGGTTCGGGAATACGGCCCCCCTGCAGCTCGACATGGACCCGGGGGTGGTCTCAGGACCGGCAGGGGTCGCGAAGGTGGCGGCCCTCATCCGGGGCCACTTCGACCTCGGTGGCACCATGATCAACATGAACATTGTCGATCGGAACACGATTCTGGCCGCGGCGGAGAACCCCTCCGCCTACCCCGACCTGATCGTGCGGATCACCGGGTTCAGCGCGTACTTCGCGAGCCTGTCCGATGAGCTCAGGCAGTACGTGGTCGATCGGGTCGTACTCGACGCCTGACGGCCCAATACCATAGAGGAGCATGCAGCATGGCACAGGACAAGTTGAGGGTAGCGATAATCGGGAGCGGGATGATCGCCCTTACGGCCCACCTCCCGTCATGGAAGGCTCTCTCGAGGGAAGTCGAGCTCGTCGCCACGGCCGACAAACTCCCCGAGCGGGCGCGGCTTCTTGCCGAATCGGCGGGCATCCCGAAGCACTACGGCGACTGGCAGAAGATGCTCGATGAGGTCAAGCCGGATCTGGTGTCCGTATGCACGCCCAACGCCTACCACGCGGAGCAGAGCATCGCTGCCCTGCAAGCTGGCGCCCATGTCCTCTGCGAGAAGCCCATCTCCATCTGCTACGAGAACGCCGCGAAGATGTACGAGGCGGCCGAGGCCGCGGGCAAGATCCTCATGGTCGGGCAGAGCACCCGCTTCACTAGCGTGCCTTTCGCGGCCAAGAAGCTCATCGACGAGGGCCGCCTCGGCGAGATCTACTTCGGCGAGACCTACTGGCTGCGCCGTCGTGGGATCCCCACGTGGGGCCAGTTCCACATGAAGGAGCACTCGGGCGCGGGCCCACTGTACGACCTGGGTGTCCACAACCTCGACCTGCTCTTCTGGCTCATGGGCAGCCCTGCCGTCAAGACCGCCACCGGCGTCACCTACACCAAGTTCGGCAACCGTGACGAGGGCCTGGCGACCTCCCTGGCCGACAGCGGTGCGCCCGAGGGCGTTATCACGCCGCGCCCGTACGACTACCGCGAGTTCGACGTCGAGGATCTGGCGGCGGGCTTCTTCCGGATGGAGGGCGGGATCTCCGTCTCCTTCAAGACCAGCTGGGCGGCGAACGTGCCGGGCAACCCGCACCAGACCACGGTTCTCGGTACCGAAGGTGGCATCCAGATCGATCCGTTTACCTTCGTCACCAACGTGGATGGCTATCAGACCAACGTCACGCCCATCGCTCCGGGCGATCCGCCCGTGGCCTTCCCTGGCCATCTCGGCGAGACGGCTCACCTCGTCCGCGTGATCAAGGGCGAGGAGGAGCTCATCGTCAAGAAGGAGCAGGTCCTCAACGTCATGAAGGCCCTCGATGGCCTACACGAGAGCGCGAGGACGGGGCGCGAGGTCGCCACCGACTGAGCAGCCATCTCGGACCTCCACCCCACCGCGGCCGCGGTGGGGTGGAGGTCCCCACCAGACGCATCGTAGAGCCTCTCTGACTGGGGAGCGGTCCCACTTTAGGGGCCCTGCTCGTAGCCTCCGGGTTGCTCCGCGCTACGGGCGGAGCACCGAATGCAGAAGGAGCCCGCGGCCATGGGTGAGCAGCCGGCACGAGGCGATGTGATGGGCCACAGCGCCCCCCTCAGCGAGCATATGGCGAGCCGTCCTGAGTGGCTGCGGGAACGCCTGCAGTGGTTCCTGGAACTGAAGTTCGGGATGATCATCCACTGGGGGCCCTACGCGCAGTGGGATTGCTGCGAGTCCTGGCCCCTTGTGCCCGAGGACGAGTGGGCGCGCAATGACGATATGAGGTGCTGGACCGAGAGAGGCAAGGATCTGGAGCGGTTCCAGCGAGACTACTGGGCCCTGAACCGCACCTTCAACCCTACCGAGTTCGACCCCGGCAGCTGGGCCGATGCCGCCGTCTTAGCGGGCATGACTTACGTGGTCTTCACAACGAAGCATCACGATGGTTTCTGCATGTGGGACACGAAGACGACCGCTTACCGCGTCACCCACCCGGACTGCCCCTTCTCCTCCGATCCACGGGCCGACATAGTGCGGGAGATCTTCGATGCCTTCCGCGCTCGCGGCCTCCGCATCGGCGCCTACTTCAGCAAGTCAGACTGGCACTCACCGTACTACTGGTCGCCCGACTTCGCCGTGCGTGACCGCAATCCGAACTACAACACGGCGGAACGCCCCGAGCTCTGGGGCCAGTTCGTGGCGTATGTCCACGCGCAGATACATGAGCTCATGACTGGCTATGGACCCATAGACCTCCTGTGGCTCGATGGCGGCCAGGTGAGGCCGCCGAGCCAGGACATCGACATGCCACGGCTCGCCTCGATGGCGCGCGAACTCCAGCCCGGACTGATCATCGTCGACCGAACCGTCGGCGGGGCGTATGAGGACTACATTACGCCCGAGCACATGATCCCTGACGAACCCCTCAGCGCGCCTTGGGAGTCGTGCATCCCTCTCGGGAGCGGCTGGAAGCACAATCCGCTGGGTATGACCTACCGGCCCGCGGCGTCGGTGATCGAGGATCTCCGGGTCATCATGGCCCTCGGTGGCAATCTGCTGCTCGGCGTCGGGCCGTCGGCCTCCGGAGTGCTCGATGCCGAGGCCCATGAGCGGCTCGCGGAGATAGGGGACTACCTCCAATCGCATCCTGAGGTGATGTCCCGCCTGCCCGCGACGCAACCCTAGCGAGCGGCGTGGCGAGGGAGCGTAGCAGACCTCGACGAAACACCCCCGACCGGTATACCAGGCCGCGCCCTCGCCTGACGCCCGGCCCGGAGGTGTGTAGCAATGCCCCTGCTTCTGATCGCATGCACAGTAGCGGCCGTCTCCCAGGCGCCCGATAGCCGGTGGGAGGTACGTCGCGCTCGAACCACTGACGCCAATGTGGCAGGCTGCTATCCGGAGTGGTCTGTCGAGATCCAGGATGGTGGGGATTCCCTCGACGTCCGCATCGACGAACCCGAGGGAGCGCAGTGCCGCGGTTCCATCATCGTGGGTCGGCAGCTACCAGCCGCAGAGAAGGACGAGCGCGGCCGGTGGATCATACCGCGCCTGCACATGGAGTTCACCTCCGAGTGTGGCCTTGGCCACCGAGGCGGCGAGGTCGCGGTCGGCCTGATTACCCTCGCCGAGTGGCAGCGACTCACCGACGACCCCCTCACCGAGACGCAGTGGGGACCGGATGGCACGGGGCTCTGGGAGGCAGTCCACCGGGCCACGGAGACCGATGCCCGGGAGCCGCAGGAGTGGGTCGGTCCGCAGCGCATCGGCGACCCGAGCGCCATCGTGTCCGAGCTGTATGTTCTGGTCATCGCATTCACGGGGTACCACGGCGAGGTCGAGCGCTTCAGCGCGCGGGTCGCCATGGACTGGGCACCCCTCCGTGACCAGCGCTGGCTGCTCTTCGAGCGGCTGGACCTGGATAGCCCCGGTATCGAGACGGTACGGAATGCGGTCGAGGCCGACGATCTGGATGCAGCCGAGGCGTCGCTCCTAGCGGCCATGCGGAATCGGCCGGGTCCGAGGATGGCTGTGGACTGGCGGCATCGGGAGCGGGGCGGATATGAAGCGAGCGATGATGCCCTCCGCACCGCGCGGGAGGCGCTGGACGGGTACGTTGTCCCCAATCCGTCCTACCCCCCGTCGCTCATGCCCGGGGGCGACGTGGATTGGCTCACGAACACCACGCCAGACAACGAGTGGATCTGGCAGCTCAACCGCCAGTACTGGTGGAACGACTTGGGCGTCGCGTACTGGGCCACGGGTGATGAGGCCTTCGCTCAGTGCTTCATCCGGCAGATGGAGGACTGGGTGGCAGACTGCTCGCCCGGCACGGCTGTAGCGTGGAGGACCATCGAGGTCGGCATCCGCGGCCACTCGTGGGCCGACCACTACATGCGCTTCCTCGGATCGCCGTCGCTCACCCCGCGGGCCCATGCGGCAATGGTGAGGAGCCTGTCTGACCATGCCCTCTACCTGCTACCGGCCGAGCGCTTCAGCTCGAGGAGCAACTGGGGGCTCATGGAGTCCGAGGGGCTGCTGACTATCGGTGTGCTCTTCCCGGAGTTCCGCGATGCCAGCGAGTGGGTCGAGACCGGCCTCCGTCGGCTCGAGGGGGAGCTGACGAATCAGGTGTACCCCGACGGGGGCCAGCGTGAGCTGTCCCCAAGCTACCATAGCGGCTGCATCACCTGGTTCCATAGGCCCTTCCGACTCGCTGCGGACAACGGCTGGGAGGTTGCCCCTGAGGCCACAGCCGTGATTGAGCGTATGTTCGATTGGCTTGCCAAGATCATAAAGCCCAACCTCGAGATGCCGATGGTTGGGGACTCCTGGGCGGGGTCATACGCGGGTGCCATCCAGCGAGGCATCGCAGAGTATGGGCGGGAGGATTGGCGGTACATCGTCACCGGCGGCGCCGAAGGAACGCCTCCCGCACACACGAGCATCCTCCTGCCTGACAGCGGCTACGCGGCGATGCGCAGCGGGTGGCGTCCGACGGACACCTGGGTCTTCTTCAAGGCCTCGCCGTGGGGCGGCGGGCACATGCAGGAGGACAACCTGCAGATCATCCTCCACGGGGCCGGAGAGACTCTCATGCCCGACTCAGGGAGCTACCGCTACTTCGGCGAGGGCCGCGCCGAGTTCCGGCGCTCAATGATGCATTCGCTAGTCACCGTTGGCGGCGCCGATGTCGGCCAAGCCACGCCTGAGATCACGCGTTGGGAGACCACCGACGAGTACGATCTCATCTCCGCCGAGCAGGAGAGTGGCGAGGTGCTCCGCCAACGCACCGTGCTTTTCGTGAAGCCAGGGGTGCTGCTTGTGGCCGATGAGGTCCGCGGCACAGGGGAGGCCGTAGTCGACGCCTGGTGGCAACTCGCGCCCGGCGAGTGCGTGGTAGATCCCGCAACCGGCGAGGCGATGCTCACGACCGAGCGCGGGGCGGGCCTCCTCGTCAGGCCGCTGGATCTAGAGGGACTGGGGGTGACCGTGGAGGAAGGCGCGGTCTCCCACCGGTACAACGAGCGTCGTGAGCGGCCACGCCTGCGGCACTCCAGAATCGGGCCTCTGCCCTCCCGGTTCCTCACATTGCTGGCCGTCGGGGAATCGCCCGAGGCGGCTCGCGCTGAGGCGGAGATCGACCTCGAGCCGTGGCTCGATCGGCTGCGCTGACGGCGAGTGGCTGGTGGACCCGACGGGCCTGAGGCGCGAACCACCGTCGGTGGCAGGGCGGGGGAGGAGAAGGGGAGACCAAAGCGAAGTAGGGCTGCTGGTGACTCCTCTGTGACCGGCCATCCGTACCTGCAACTGCTCATCATGACCGTCGGTGGAATACTCTTCGTGGCTGCCGCGATGATCGTCTCGTGGCTGCTACGGCCTCGCCGGCCGAGCGAGGTGAAGGCGTCCACCTACGAGTGCGGCGAGGAGCCGATCGGCTCCGCCTGGTTCCAGTTCCCGGCGCAGTTCTACCTTATCGCGCTGCTCTTTGTGGTGTTCGAGGTCGAGGCGGCTTTCCTGATCCCTTGGGCGTTGAAGCTCGGCGACTTCCTCCACCACGCAGCGGCCGAGGGTGTGGGAAGCCCGTGGTTCGTGGTCGTCGAGATGGCTATCTTCCTGGCGATCCTCATCTTGGGCTGGGTCTATGCGCTTAGGAAGGGTGCCCTCGAGTGGATAACCGAGTAGGGCCCGCCGAGGGAAGCCCCGACGCGCCCGCGGACGAGGGCCGAGTCGTCACTCCGGAATCCGCGGGTGCCGGCTATCCCTACATCCGCACATCGGTCATCGGGAGCGTGCCTGGTCTCGGGGGCGTGACGGACGCCGTGGAGCGCTGGGTCTTCAACCAGGCCCGGCTCCGCTCCCTCTGGCCCCTGACCTTCGGCCTTGCCTGTTGCGCGATCGAGATGATGGCGACGTGGGCCAGCCGCTTCGACATGGACCGCTGGGGAGTCATGCCGCGGTCGACGCCGCGCCAGGCCGACGTGATGATTGTC
>JAEAME010002680.1_pt1 | contig 10033 bp, 8 predicted proteins | sample 8958731 | NCBI WGS metagenome assembly JAEAME01 (sample SAMN16933194, study PRJNA681113) | bioreactor sludge metagenome | isolation source: anerobic bioreactor sludge (Control) | place: India:Bengaluru | collected 2018-10-24
GCCTCTGTATCTGGTCCTCTTCGTGCTCTACATTTCCTTGACCAAAGCGCTGATGCAGCTCAAAGCCTTTTTCATCGGGCTGGACAGGATACTGAACCATTCCCTGGCGGCAGTGATCAATTCCACTCTCTGCCTGCTGCTGGTCTCGCTCGGTTTTCTGGTGGTGAGTGGTGCGGCCAGGCTGCACTACTATCTGGGCATCACGGTCTTGGCGCTGGCTGCGGCAATAAGCTACCTCCTTGTTAGCTACGGCCGGATCCCCAGGCCAGGGGACGTTGATCTGCGTTTCGTACGCCGCGCTTATGGATTCGGCATCCGCGCTTTCATCTCGGCATTGATCATTTCTTTCTTGGTGCGGGCCGACATCGTGATCGTCAAGAAGCTGCTGGGATACGGACAAACGGGAATATATTCGATCGCGGCCCATATTGTGGATTTTTTGCAGATCGGTTCCAACATGGTGGGAGGTCTGCTGTTGGCAAAACTTTCAGACACTCGTGACGAGCTAAGCAAATGGCTGCTGATGAAAAAGATGCTGATGCTTTTCGCCGTTTTGCTGATGCTGGGCAATCTGGCTTTCGTGCTGCTGGGCAAGCCGCTGATGGCGCTTTTTTACGGACCAGATTTCGTACCTGCCTACGGCGTCTATCTCTGGCTGATCCCGGCCAGTTTCGGACTCAGCTTTGGCTCCCTGTTCCAAAACTATCTGAACAGCAAGGGCTTTCCCATCGTCAGCATCGTCATAGCCGGGCTCGCCCTGGCCTTGAACATCGGCCTAAACTTTCTGCTCATTCCCGGAATGGGCATCCAGGGCGCGGCATTGGCCACTTCAGTCGCCTACCTGTTTTGGTTTGTCCTGATCGTCACCTATGAACAATGGCAGTCCGGAGGCAGGTTGCTGAAGCATCTGATACCCTCCCGGGCCGCTTGGAACGATCTGGCCGGCATGGTGAGAACCACTCTCTCGCAAGGCTGGGAACGGCTGAGAAAGAGAGGGGGCTGAACCAGGATGCCAAAAAACAGGGAAATCCCTCGAAACATCCTGATCGTCCACACCTGGGGCATCGGCGACCTGATCCTGCTCACGCCGGTTTTGCGCGCTGTTAAGAAACTGCATCCCCACACACGTTTTTCCCTGCTGTTTTTTCCCCGACAGGCGGCCATACCAATTACAGGAGCGGATTTTGTGGATGAGATCGCCTTCTCGGCCTGGAAGCCGCTGGAGCTGCTAAAGTCCATCCGTTCACTGAGGCGTCAGCATTTTGACGCGGTCATGTTTTCATCTGGCGTAACACCATGGAAAGCATGGCTTTTTATGCTGTCATTAAAAGCAAAACATAAGGTAAGTGAATACAGTGGCCTCAAATATCCTGGTTTGACTGAATATACATTATACTCTGGCCAACGTTCCCGCACCCAAAACAACTATGAACTGCTTGGGTCTGTACTGACTCTGCCAAGCTGGGCTGACGCTCTAAAGCGAAGAACGGAGCTGGATCTGGCCACCCATTTTGAACTCAGCCCCGAAAACCGCGACTGGGCGGATGCCTACATCAATAAACACGCGTTAACCGGCAAACCGATCCTGGCCATCCATCCCGGCTGCATGGCGCGTAACAGGTTTCGGCGCTGGCCGCGGGAGTATTTCGCTGAACTGATCAGGGCTGTGAGGGCTGACTATGACTGCCACACGGTGGTGATCGCCGGTCCCGACGAAGAGGATGTGGGAGTTTACCTGGCCCAGATCGAGGGCGTCCAGATGCTGGAACGCGGCTCGTTGGCCAACGTGGCGGCCTTCATCGCCCGCTGCCAGGCATTTGTGAACACCGATTCCGGTCTCGGCCACATTGCCTCCTGTTTTCAGATCCCTTCCCTAACTATCTTCGGGCCGGGCAGCGAAGCCCAAACCGCGCCATTTTCACCCAACAGCCGGGTTGTGCGGCTCCCCATTGCCTGCGCTCCCTGCGTGAGGAAAAAGAAGAGGAACTGCCAGGTGGAATGCCTTACAGGGTTGAGCCCCCAAAGAGTTTATGCCGCCCTTAAACATATCCTGGACAGTGCATTTACCGGTAAATTCTAAAGCGATTGTTTAACTCCTCTGGATGGTCTCCCGCTAAATAGCCGCATCTGGTGCGGGCATCATTCGGGGAACAACCCACCAGTCTCCAGCCCTCCGTAAAGAAACAAGCAAATGTAAAGCATCCCGGCAACAAGTCCCGCTAAAGCCTTCACGACCCGTTGACGTATATACAAAGGCCGGTTTATGTTTGGTTGGTACTTTATCCGGACGTAAAAAAAGCAGGGATTGGTCTTGCGGGGCTGAGAGCGAGCCGGTAAAAAAAACACGACTCGAGGAAACTCAGTGGTATAGCCGCAGCAGCTGCCGGGTGAGTTCCTTCCGGGAAAATTCCTTGATCTTATCCAAGTCCGGAGGGTTCTGCCGCGGTTTGGCCAGCAAGGAGTCCAACGCCCGCGCGATCGCGTCGGGATCAGCGCTGTGGACGTGCATTCCAGCCCCGGTAGCCTTCAGCAGGTCCGCGATGATCGATCTTTGGGGTCCGACCGAGAGTATCGGCCTACCAGATCGCAGCAATTCGAAGAGTTTGCCAGTATAAACCTGTTCGGAAGCGGGATTGTCGTCCAGCATGATCACGTTCACCCAGGCCCCGAGGGCGAATTCCAGGGCTGTTTTATGGGGTTGGTAGCCGCAGTGGGAATAGAAAGGGTATCCGCCCTCTTTTATCCGTTCTTGGAAGAGGGGGCTCACATGGCCCAGGTGAACGAACGACAGGCCTTCAATGGCAGATCTGGCCAGGCCTTCCAACAACTGCAGAGGATCGCCGTAATTGCGGTCCATCCTTCCCATGTAAAGCACGGTGGGCTGTTCAAAATGCTTTGGGTACAGGCCTGAAAAATCGTCCTCATCATAACCATTGGTGATCACCCGCGCCTTGTCTTTCAGCCAGGGAAACTTGGCCACGTATTGCTCCAGGATATGGGGGGTAACAAAAACCGCTGTGTCACAGGTTTTGAGCACCCTGGCGTCGGCGCTGTCGATGATCTTTTTGCGGAAAGGTAGCACCTTTTTTTCCAGCAGGGGGGCAAACTGCCAGGAGTCGCGGTAATCCGCCACCCAGAAGATCTTGTCCCCAAAGCGCTTTTTCAGCCTGATTCCGGCCATGAACGAGGAGAAGGGCCAGGCTGTGATGTAGATGTTGCGGATTCCGTGTTGTCGGATAAGTTGGGCGGCTTTCCGGGCTGCGAAAGGCATCCAGCCGACCTGTTTGTCGATGGGCCAGAGCAGGTCGTTGAGGAATTTCATCAAGGCCCAAAACCACCTTTTGAGGAAGTTTTGCGGCATGGTATCGGCGAAACGGGTACTGGTGATCCGGCTTTCATTGCGCGATCTGATGCCCAGGCCGCCAACCCTGTGGATCACTGCCTGGGGAGGTATCTCGTCCAAAAGCGAAGGGTCAGTCTCTTTCCGCACTGGTTTTAGAGGTACAACGGCGTGAACTTCCCAGCCTTCGCGGCAGGCATGTTTGAGAAATTTGAGAGCCCGCTGCACCCCGCTTTGGCCGGTGGGGGGAAACTCGTTGATGATCATCAGCAGCTTATTGCCGCTCATACACTGTCCTCACCCGGTCGATCAGCCCGGACAGCATGAAATCCCGCTTGACCCTGTCCTGGCCAGCTTGGGCCAGTCTCGCGGCGAGTTCGGGATCCTGCATCACTCCAGAGATTTTAGCTGCCAGGCTGGCGCTGTCCCGGGGCTTGGCAAAAACAGCTTCCCGGCCATCTTCAAACAGACCGTGGATGCCCTGTCCTTCAATTCCCAGCACCGGCAGACCGGCTTGCATCGCTTCCAGGAACACGATGCCGAAGGTCTCGCTGTAACTGGGCAGCACAAAGAGGTCGAAATGCTGATAATAATCACGCAGGATGCGGTTTTCCATCGCCCCCGACATCCAGACCCTGTCCTCGATGCGCAAAGCCCTGATCCGAGCGGACAGTGCCGCGCGTTCCGTCCCTTTGCCCACGATCACCAGCTGCGGGTCCAGTCCTTTATCCGTGAGTGTTTTGACGGCGTCGAGCAGAAAATGGAAGCCCTTTTCCGGCGTGAGGTTGCCCACGGAGATGATCTTGTAGCTGCCTTCCCGCAATTTGGCCCTGAGCGGCAGCAGATCCTGTTCCGGGCAGGCTTGGCTGGGGCCAATGGCATTTCCCAATACGCTGATCCTGCTTGCTTCCAGATGCGGCAGCAGCCAGTTTTTCAGCCGTTCGTTAACGGTGAAAACGTGATCCCAGCCGGAAAAAGCTTTGGGCAAAGTTCCACGGTAAAAGGTCAGCAGCCGGTTTCCAGTCAGTCGTTCCGGATGGGTGCGGATGTTGTGGAGGGTGAGGAACTTGGGCGGTTTGACTTTGTCCAGCCATGTCTTCAGCCAATACAGCTCCGGGATGTGGCGGAAATCGTGGACGTGGATGAGATCGGGTTTGAAATGGGAAAAGGCCATTTTGGCTGCAGGCAGGGCGAAGAGAGGGAAAGTGACAAAAGCGGAGAGAAAGGGAACCTTGCAGGCCGGATAGGTGATGGAGCAAATGCTGATCCCGCCGTGCTTGTAACGCTCGATCCGGAAGGAGCCGCCAAGGTTGAAGGACACCACCATCACCTGATAGTGCCGGGCCAGTTCCTCTGCCTGTTGGCGCACGAAGATGCCCGCCAGACCGTTTTGCCGGCTGGGGTAAAGGTCACTGAGGAGCATGAGTTTTTTCATCTTGGCGGTGGCAGCGAACTGCGATCCAGTTTCTTAAAGCCAGCAATAGGCGAAGCGTTTTTTTGACAAGCTTTTTTTGGTGGGAGCCAGTTTGTCCGGCTTGTGAGCAATTCGCTTGACTTGGATGGGGAGGCGGAAAAACTGGCGCGGAAATCTGGTGAAAGGTAAGATTAGAATGGAAAAAAACGAAAAACCAGCGGTGTCCAACTTCATCCGCACGATCATTGACAAGGATTTGGCCAGCGGCAAACACAGCAAAGTGGTGACCCGCTTCCCGCCGGAGCCAAACGGCTACCTGCACATCGGGCATGCCAAATCGATCTGCCTCAATTTTGGGCTGGCCCGGGATTACGGCGGAATCTGCCATCTGCGCTTCGACGACACCAATCCCATCAAGGAAGACATCGAATATGTGGACTCCATCCTGGCTGACGTTCGCTGGCTGGGATTCGACTGGCAGGACAAGCTTTTCTATGCCTCAGACTATTTCGACCAACTCTATGAATACGCTGAGATCCTCATCCAGAAAGGCCTGGCCTATGTTTGCGACCTTGGCCAGGAAGAGATCCGCGCCCATCGCGGCACCCTCACCGTACCGGGCCAGAACAGCCCCTATCGCGGCCGGAGCGTGGAAGAGAACCTTGACCTCTTTCGCCGCATGAGGGATGGCGAGTTCGAAGAGGGGACTAAATCCCTGCGCGCCAAGATCGACATGGCTTCGCCCAACCTGAACATGCGCGATCCCGTGATCTACCGCATCAAAAAGGCCGAACATCATCGCACCGGAGCCAAGTGGCTGGTCTATCCCATGTATGATTACACCCACTGCCTTTCGGACGCCATCGAAGGCATCACCCACTCCATCTGCACCCTGGAGTTTGAAGATCATAGACCGCTCTACGACTGGTTTCTAGACCAACTCCCCGTGCCCTGCCACCCCCAACAGATAGAGTTCGCCCGCCTGAACCTAAGCTATACCATGATGAGCAAACGCCGGCTGTTGGAGCTGGTGCAAACTGGCACGGTTAAAGGCTGGGATGACCCCCGCATGCCCACCATTGCAGGGATGCGGCGTCGGGGTTTCACTCCGGAGGCGATCCGGGAATTTGCCGACCGCATCGGAGTGGCCAAAGCCAATTCAGTGGTGGATTTCGAGCTGTTGCAGTTCTGTGTGCGGGAGGATCTGAACAAACGCGCCAACCGCGTGATGGCGGTGCTGGAGCCGCTGAAGCTGACTATAGAGAACTATCCCGAGGATCAATTCGAGGAACTGGAAGCGGACAACAATCCCGAGGACTTCAGCGCCGGTAAACGTTTGGTGCCCTTCGGCAAGCATCTTTTCATCGAACGCGGCGACTTCTCCGAGAACCCGGCCAAAGGTTGGTTCCGCCTTGCTCCGGGCGCCGAGGTGCGGCTCAAACACGCCTACTACATCACCTGCAAGGAAGTGGTCAAAGACGGATCCGGCAACATCACCGAGATCATCTGCAGCCACGATCCGCAGTCCCGGGGTGGCTGGACACCTGACGAACGCAAGGTGAAAGGCACCATCCACTGGGTTAGCGCGGCTCACGCCATCGACGCCGAGATCCGGCTCTATGACCAGCTTTTCACCATCGCCGACTTTAACGACATGGAAGAAGGCAAGGATTACCGGGATTACATCAATGCCAATTCCCTGATTGTACTCACCGGCTGCAAGCTGGAACCCTCGCTGGCCTTGGCCCTCCCGGGCGACAGATTTCAATTCCTGCGCCAGGGTTATTTCTGTGCCGATGAGGATTCCACGCCGGCCAAACCTGTCTTCAACCGCATCGTGACCCTCAAGGACAGCTGGGCCAAGCAACAGAAAAAAAGTTGAAGGGACCGGCACTGGCGAGGGTAACATTTACAGGCGGGATTGCCCCGGATGGGGAGGTCCAAGCCTTTGTTAACCACACTTTTTCCGGGAGGAAATGATGAAGATTAAAGCTATCGCGATCCTGACAGCCCTGCTGGCGTTTGCGATCCTGCCCGTTTGGGCGAAAGACGGCTGGAAAACCCTGGACAGCGCCGAATACGGTTTCAGTGTTGATTATCCCGACGGTTGGGAGATCCAGGTCCCAGACGACGCCCTGTTCACCCTCACCAATATGAACGAAGGCCTGCCCCTGGTGATAGCGGTGGTGGCTCAGCACGACACCCTTACTGAATCTGAAGGAATGATCCCCGTGGATCTGGAAGCGGAAATGGCAGATATGGAAAAGGAAATATCCGGCCTGGGCTTGGGTGAGAGCGTGGTCATCAGCCGTGGATACTGCGAAGTGAAAGATTTTGAGGCTTACAAGCTGGACATGGAGTTATCCCTCAGTGGGATGGCTGTATTGAGCATGCGCAACATCATAGTTGACGTTGGGCCAAGTTGGGTGTTGTTAAGTTTCTCCTGGGTGGACGATGCCTATGATAAACATGGGGAGACTTTCGAGCAAATGCTTGACAGCATACGCGTTTACAGCGCGAATTAAAGGGCAACGGGCGCTGGGGATCGGGATCGGAAACTTCGGCGGCTGATCAGCTGTTCTTGGGTTCGCCGGCCTTGACAGTTTCTTCCTTGCCTGCCTCAGGTTTTTTGGATTCGGCCTTGTCGCCCTCGGCCTGTTCGCACTCCGGCTGGGTTTTATTCTTCTCAGCTTCTGAAACTGCTCCCGTGTACAGAGCCATCCCGCCCACGATGCTGAAGAGCATGGCAATATCGGTGAGGGTGCTGCCCACGATGATCCCGGCAAACGAGGAGGCGATGATGATGATACCCAGCAAACGCTGCTTGGTGGAGATGGAAAGATAGCCAAGAATGGCGATCATCACGGCCAAAACGGCTGCGACAATGTTAAGATGTACCTCAGAGGAAAGGTCGAACTGCCATATCTCCTTGATGGGGGTGGAAAGCAGGGAAACCAAGGCCACCACAACCACCAGCAGGCCTCCGATCAAGGCCAGAAAACTGCCAATGTATTTCATCTGAAACTCCAAATTGCTATTTCAGACCAGTAAACTTCAGGTCTTTTAACTGTCAATGGAATTTTGAGCTCCGGCCCCTGCTAAAAAAAACGTGGACAGATTCCCGGCGGGGGAAAACGCTGACACTGGGAGGAAAGAATGAACTACAAAGTGATCCTGATCAAGATCGACCATCGCAGCACCGAAGCGGTGATCGTGCAAAACATCCTCACGGAATACGGCTGCAACATCAAGGTGCGTCTCGGTTTGCATGAGGTTTCCAAAGAATTCTGCGCCAATGACGGCCTGATCGTGTTGGAAGTGGAAGGCGACAAGCGGAAGCTGAACGCCATCGTGAAAAAACTGAACGCGGTGGAATATGTGCAGGCGCAGTTGATCGAGATGTAAGCCCTCCCACCTCAAGGGAGGCAGAACTATCAAGCGCCAAGCTGTAACCCCGATCCTTCCAAGCTTTGGAGGATGTGGTCCGGTTTGGCGCTTGATCTTTTACCCGGCCAAAATCCTAATGAAAAAAAGGCCGGAAGCTATTTATGGCTATTGGATCCCGATCATTGGGCTTAAGACTTGTTGCATCAAGCAGGAGAGGGGCTTACTGGCTTAGTTTCGAATCCGTCAGCTCGATGAAACGGGCGAGATTTTCATCCAGGTTTTTCAAGTCCTCAAGAGTCTGGCGCCTGATTTCAACCTTGGTTGGCGCTTCGCTTTCCAACTGCTCGATTTCCAGGCGGGGCGGCTTGGCAAAAAACTCATCCGCCACCTTCTGGATCTGGTCCTTTGATCCCATCAGCGCGTTGTAAGGGGTGTTGCCCTTCACTTTCAGCAGCAGCTTGAAACCGTCTTTCACTTCCCAGCTTGAGGCGGCGAGGGCGATCCCGGTGACGCTGCTATCCTTTTTGATCCTCGCCACGATGCGGTTCCAGACCTTGTCCAGGTTTTCGGTTGTTAATTCCAGTTTGTTGGTGGGGGCAGGCTCCGGGGGATGGTGAAGCTCAGGAGTTTGTTCAGGAGTAGCTTTGGGGGCCGGTCTGGCTGCTGGGGCCACGTGGCTGGTTTGAAGCGCGGGTCCGGATCCCTGGGAGATTTTGGCGATCAGCTGTTCCAGATCTTCCATCTCATCCAGCCGGCAGAGTTTGAGCATCATCAGTTCCAAGATCAGGTAGGGGTTGCCACTGCTCTTGATCTCAGTTCGGGCCTGCATCAGCATGCTCATTGTATAGAGCAGGTTTTCGCGGCTGAACAGCCCCGCGATCTCGTCATAGAGGGGATATTCCTCGGCAGTCACTTCGCTGGGCGAAGTACCGATCTTGCGCAGGATCACGATGCGGATGAATTCCATCAGGCTGTTCAAAAACTCCTGCAGGTCCACGCCTTCCTCAAAAATGCGCTGCAGGCTTTCCAGCAGGGCCGAGTCGTCCCCTGCCTGGATCAGGCGCATGAGGTCGCAGTAGATTTGGGTGGGGATGAGGCCAAAGATCTCGCGCACTTTGTCGATCGTGACCTTGTTTTGGCAATAGGAAAGCACCTGGTCCATCAGCGACAGGGCGTCGCGCAGACTGCCATCGGCTTTGCGGGAGATCATGTGCAGGGATTCGGGATCGGTCTCGATCTCTTCCTCCCGCATCAGTTCTTTGAGGCGTTTGACGATGGAGTCGATCGGGATCCGCTTGAAATCGTAGCGCTGGCATCTGGAGATTATGGTGGGTGGCACTTTGAAGGGTTCGGTGGTGGCGAAGATGAAGAGCACATTCTCCGGAGGCTCCTCAAGCGTCTTCAGCAAGGCATTGAACGCACTTTTGGACAGCATGTGCACTTCGTCGATAATATAGATCTTCCAAGGCGACTGGCTGGGCGCGTACAGCAGCTCGCGCTGGAGCTCGCGGATGTCGTCCACGCCTGTGTTTGAGGCACCGTCGATCTCGATCACGTCGGAGGAAGTCCCGGCCGCGATCTCCAGACAGTTGTGGCATTTGTTGCAGGGGGTTACGGTTGGCCCCTCCACGCAGTTCAGGTTTTTGGCCAGGATCCGGGCCAGGGAGGTTTTCCCCACTCCCCGGGGCCCCGTGAACAGGTAGGCATGGGCGATGCGGTTGCTGAGAATTGCGTTGTGCAACACTTCCGTGATGTGTTCCTGCGCGTAAACCTCATTAAAGCTTTGCGGGCGGTATTTTCTGGCAAGTACTATGTAACTCATCTGATCTCCGTCGTCATTCTTTTTCAGCCCCGGCTTTCAGGCAAGCATTTTCTGCTGGACAAATTCCCCG
>JAEAME010002649.1_pt1 | contig 10031 bp, 7 predicted proteins | sample 8958731 | NCBI WGS metagenome assembly JAEAME01 (sample SAMN16933194, study PRJNA681113) | bioreactor sludge metagenome | isolation source: anerobic bioreactor sludge (Control) | place: India:Bengaluru | collected 2018-10-24
GCCAGCACAAGCGCGATGACGCCGCCAATACCGCCACCACCAATGATGGCCATGCGCGAATTCCTGATCTTGTCCTGCTCCTCGGAGCTAAAGATGCCCATGTTGCGGGCAAAAAAGTCGTTATAGGTCCAGCAGACACTCATCGCATTCACCTCTTGCATTTCAGCGGTGCACAGGATGAACAGGATACCCATGATACCATATCCTTTTCATCCTGTACATCGCTGCACGTCATTGTAGCATAGCCCCTTGTGGGCGTCAAGGACGCGGGCCGATCGGGGCATCGCATCAGAGCAATCAGCCGTACTGGTTTGTAGTTGCGCTTCAGCGCCTCAGGAGACGCTCCGAAGTGTACACTACAAACGGATGGACAGGTCTGTCCAAGACCCATCTCCCGACACGAGCGCGGGCCACATACAGAAAAGGCCCCAACCCGATATAACACTCCAGGTTGGGGCCTTGATGCTGCAACGGGCCTCAATCACACACCCAACCATAAGGTCAGGTTCCGGGGAGGGTCACACATCCCCTCCCCGGACAGGTTGTAGAGAGAGCCTAGCGCAGAGCGGCCGCGTACTGCTCGGCAACATCGTCAATGCCGAGCGTCTTGAGCGTCTCTGCGGTCGGTACGCCCTTGTCCTCGGTCCAGCCGCGAGCCTTCCAGTAGGCGGGCAGGTTCTCGTTCAAGAGCTTGTTCTTGTTGCCATCGTACGCCAAACCGCCCTTGTCCGGGCCATTCGGTAGAGGATCCTCGAACCATCTATCGGTGACCAGCGAGTCCCACTGCGCCTTGGGATCGGTAAGCTGCTGCGTTGTCAGATCCAGCACGCGGCTCATGGCATACTCGCGGGCGCCCACCAGAGGCAGTTCCTCTTCCTTAAAGTCGGTCCAGCCGGTAGCAGCCGCAACGAACGCGGCCGTCTTGCCCGACCAGTGGCCTGCAGCGAAACTGCAGTAGACGAGCGAGTTGGTGGCGCAGGTGCCGTTCTGGCCGGCAATAGCCGCGGCAAAGTCCCCCTTGAGGAAGCCTGCGCCGCCACCGCCGGTGTGCGCGTTCGCCCGGTTGACCGTAGCGTACTCCAGAGGATCCTTGTCGATACCGCGGACGCCGTGTGCCGGCTGCCCGTAGCGGTGGGTGGTCTGGGAGTACTTCATGATCTCGGGCTTGTTATACTTGTTGGCAAAGTACTTGGCCGTTTCCCAGGTGCCGTTGGCCAGGACGTCGCCGATGCCTTCGCGGGCGATAACCTTCTTCAGGATCGCGTCAACGGCGTGCACATCGCCCCACTTGACGTCGATGCCATCCAGATCGGCCACGGTGATCAGGTTGCGCTGGCGCAGTTCCATGATCAGAGCCAGCATACAGCCACCCTCGATATAGTCCATGCCATAGTTATCGTAGATGTAGGTGGTGTACTGCGTCTTGGCCAGGAACTCGGCCAGATCCCAGTGGTCGCCGGTGAAGCCATCCTCCGGGGTCTTGCCATCCTGCTCCAGGTAACCCAGCATACCGCCGACCTGGCCCATAGCTTCCCAGTCGGGCATGTCGGTGATGGTGCCGTTCATCAGCGGATCCTTGCTCGTGACCTCGGTCAGGTACATGCAGTGCATGACGCAGCCGGGGCAAGCGATCTGCTTGACAAAGCTGGCGTCGGACATGAACGGGCCGTCGAGGGCCTTGACGTTGACCGGGTCGGACCAGGAGCCCCACTGCCAGTTGCGGATGGGGAACATGCCCTCGATATTGGCCGCGCGGTTGCCGATGCGGGCCGTGCCGAAGGAAAGGTTGCCATAGTTGGTGCGCATGGCATTCTGGATTTCCTTCAGGATCTTCTGGAAGGTGGCCTTGTCGGCGAGCCTCTGGCCCTTGGTGCCGCGCACGACGATGCCCTTGAGCATCTTGGAGCCCATCACGCCGCCGGTGCCCCAGCGGCCGTGGGCGCGAGCGCCCTCGGTGCCGATGATCGAGTTCCAGATCTGCTTCTCACCAGCCTGGCCAATAACCCAGGCGGCGGCCAGACGCTTGGCGCCGCAACCCTTGCCCTTGGGCGGGTGGATCGCCGCCCACTCGGGGGTCATGTCGGCCTCGGTGACGATGGTCTCGCGCTTCTCGAGCGGCGAGAGGGTGCTATTGATCAGCATCATCTCGGCCTCTTCCGCGCCTTTGCCCCACATATTGCTGGCATCTTTGATCTCGACGTTGTCGTCGATGATCTCCAGGTAGACGGGCTTGCTGGCCTTGCCAACGACCTGGATGCCATCCCAGCCGGCGAACCTCAGGAACGCACTGTTGTAGCCACCACCCAGGGATGCCGCGAAAGCGTTGTAGGGGCCCTTGGTGACGGCGGTGGATCGGGCGTTTGGCCCGTAGCCGTTGATCGGTCCCAGCAGGATCTGGAGTAGGTTCTCAGGGTCGAACGGTTTGATCTTCGGATCGGCGATACCTTCCTTCAACAGATAGTAGGCGCCGAGCGCCGAACCGCCCAGGAACTTGCGCAACACGGGCTCCGGGGTGACCACCGAATCGATGGTCCCCTTGGAGAGGTCAACCCGCAGGATTTTGCCTGCATAACCTTTTAGCTCAGCCATCACACCGTCCTCCTCTGCTGGTAGATCTTCATAAACAACAACTCTGCCATCGCCGATGGCGTGTTCGCCCAGTAGCGGCCGTTGCTTTGCTGCGGGAAGAACGCCAGCGCGCCCGGCTCAGGGCAGGCCTCCACGCACTTGGGCAGGCCGCCGCAACGCGAGCAGATCTGGGCCTTTTTCTCAATGGGGTCGAAGGAAATGCCGCTGCCAAACTGATCCTCGCAGATTTCCAGGCAGCGCCCGCACAGGTCGAGCCCGGTACACAGGTCGCGGTCTACGGTCAGGTAGCCGTAGCCGGTGTACCCTTCCTCGCCCTCGCCCTCGGGAACCGTGTGAATGGCGGCCTGCGGGCAAACCTGCTCGCAGGGCGCCTTGGTCGAGCCCTCCGCCCATTGCAGCAAGCGGCAGTCCTGGCACTGATTCAGCACGTCCACCCACTGGAAACGCATCGGGCGGATTCGGGCGAACTCCAGGTTGACGGTATCAGCGGCCTGTTCGGGGAAGTACTTGGTCATCCAGTGGTCGGCGCAGGCAAACGCGCAGACCATGCAGCCGGTGCACAACTGCGGGTTGTAGCGGATCATGCGGCCCGCGGCGGGCTTTTGCTGCGCGGCCGGGGCCGGCGCGGTCGGGGCCGCGGCGGTCGGTGCGGCAGCCGTGGGCGGGACCGCGGTGGGCGGGACCGCCGTCGGCGGCACGGCCGTCGGCTTGGGCGCGCAGGCGGCCAGCGCCTCGGCGGCGCCAACCGTCACACCCATCATGGTAACGTAACGCAGAAAGTCGCGCCGGGAGATCAGGCCCGCGGCGAGCTGTTCCTGCATTCGCTGCAGCTTTTCGGTGATTCTATCTGACATCCTCTCTTCTCCTCTTGGAATCCTCTCCTCTTTCGTTAGGCCGAAAGCAGAAAAGTGAGACGAACGGGAACGTGCCAGAGAACAGTTGTGGCGCACCACCTCCTCTCGTTTCTTTCCAGCGGGTGCCTGGTGGCTCTGGGATAAAAAAAAGAAGGCACATGCACCCGGGCCCTGCGGCCAAGGGAATGCCTCCTTTGCTAACACGGCAGGCGCAGGAATTGCTCCCTACACCCTAACGCCCGCCCTTCCCCGAGGGAACGGACGGGTCGGAGACCTGGACAGTTGACTTCAATGCTGCCACTTGTTAAGCATGCAATCTTGGGCGACGACCTGATGCAGCAGAAACAGAGCTCTAGAAGCTACCTTATTTTTACTATAGCATAGTCCTCCCAGTTTGTCAAGTTTGTTCGGACTGGTATATACCAGGTGGACCAGCGTGCGCCGTCACCGCTTGAGAGCGCTCAACGGCGGGGCACGACGGGGAAAGAGGGGTCAAGGCAGAGGAGTCAGGAGGCCCCAACCCGAGACAGAGCCCGGGTCGGGGCCTCCTGCAACCCATCCATTACTTCAGCCAGAGGAGCTCGTGGTGCACTGGTAGTGCAATCCCCTCCTGGCCGAGCTAGACCTTCAGGGCGTCGGCGATGTCCTTGAGGTCCAGCGCTTCGAGCTTGGCCCGGGTGGGCACGCCGGTCGCGACGTCCCAGCCGCGCAGGGTGTAGAGACCGTCAAAGTAGCTCTTCACCAGCTCGGGGGTGAGTGCGTCGCCGGCATTGGGCCCGCTGGGCAGCGGCTCGTACATGCGCGGCGGCAGGTACTCCCAGTCCTCACGGCGAAAGCCCTCGCGAACGTTGAAAGCGTGCTCAACATTGGCAATGCGCTCGCCGATTTTCAGGAACTCGGCCTCGTCGATGTTCCAGCCGGTCACGGAGTTGAGCATGGCCAGATAGTCGGGGTTGATCGGGCTGCCCGATCCCCAGCCATCCACGGAAACGAACAGGCAGACGACCAGCGAGTCAAAGAGGGTCATCTTGTCCTGGCGCACCGGATCAGGGGCATCCATAGTGCCGGCGGGAGCGTTGTGGCAGGAGCCACGCTCCGCAGCCAGGTAAGCCGTATTGATAAAGGCCCCTGTGCTGCGCGGATCGCTGCCGGAGATCTCGTTGCCCAGAGCGGCGACCATGGCGTACTGCTCCGAGTCCTTGCCGATCTTTTGCGCGGCCTTCCGTGTGCCGAGCGCCAGGGTGTCGCCAATGCCGGTGCGGTTGCCGATCATCTTGACCAGCTCGACCTGAGCGTCGGTGTTGCCCCAGGTGAGGTCGATACCGCCCAGGTCCGCCTTGGTCAGGATTCCGCGCTGGTAGAGCTCGCAGGCGAAGGAGATGGTCTTGCCGGTAGAGATCAGATCCAGGCCCATCAGCTCGATCTCGGTTTCGACCGGCATGTAGGTGCGGAAATCGGTGTGGCCGCACCCGACGCCAACGTTGGCGATACCCTCGTAGTCAATCTCGTTGACCAGGCCGGCATAGGGGCCCGAGCGCACAACGCCCATCGTTGAACAGCGATTGGCGCAGCCGATGCAGGCGCGGCGGCTGAGCTGCGAGGTCTTTTCCAGATACTGCGCACTGACGGCGCGGAACTTGTCGGGATCGAGCCAGGGATCCTGAAAGTTCTTGTAGCCGAACTGATTGACATCGTTGAGCCACTCGTTGTAGGTCTGGGTGCCCCAGCGGCGGAACCAGTAGTTCACCGGAGAGAGGAGAACAGCACGCTGCTGCTCGACCAGTTTCCAGTAGGCGTTCAGGTCCGCCACCTTGACTTCGTTTGTACCGCGGATGGCCACGGCCTTCAAGTTCTTCGAGCCCATGACCGCACCGCCGCCCAGGCGGCCGAAGGCGCGGAAGTACTCGGTGTTGATGCTGGCGATGGGGGACAGTTTCTCGCCCGCGGGCCCGATGCAGACCGATTTGACCAACCTGTCCTTCAGCTCTTCTTCAATGAGCTGCGTGGTCTCATGCGTGTCCTTGCCCCACAGTTTCTTGGCGTCCTTGATCTGCACCTTGTCGTTGTTGATATACAGGTACACGGGGCTGTCGGACTTGCCGGTGATGATGATGCCGTCCCAGCCGGCATACTTGAGCTCCGGGCCCGCATCCCCGCCCATGGCGGTGCGTGCCCAGGCGCCGGTGTGCGGCGACTTGAAAGCCGCGCTCCAGCGGGTGCCGGAGGCGCCCGTGCCGGTCATCGGGCCGGTCATGAACATCAAGAGGTTATCGGGGCCCAGGGGATCCGTGCCCTCCTTGACGCGCTCCCACAGAAAGTGAGCGGCAAAGCCAACACCGCCCAGGTACTTCCTGGCGAACTCGGGAGTGACCTCAAAGGTCTTGGTGCGGTGGGTGGTCAGGTCCACCTCGAGAATTTTCCCTGCGTATCCAAACAGTGTGTCTGCCATGGGTTATGCCTCCGTCATGTACTTGAAGAGCCCGAGCTTTTCTTTGCGCTGCTCAATGACCTCTTCGAGTGGCTGAGCCCAGGTGTCGGGAGCCACGGATGGCGGCACGACACTCAGCGCCTTTTCCGGGCAAGCGGCGACGCAGGCCGGATTGAGGTCGCACAGGTCGCACATCAACGGGTACTGCTCGGTGGGGTGGAAACGAAGGTGCTTCTGGATGCAGGCCTCTTCGCACTTGAAGCACTTGATGCAGGCCTTGGTGTCCACTTTGCATGCCCCGCTGATCTCGCTGATGGTGATCGCCTTGGGGTCGGTAGGGCAGGCATCGATGCACGGCCGCGTCCAGCAGTTGCGGCAGAACATCGCCACGTCAATGCCCGGGTACACCTTGTAGATGGTGATGTTGGCAAGCGCCGGGTTGATGACGCCATAGTGACGCCGGGCGCACTCGAGCTCGCAAGTGCGGCAGCCACTGCACTTGTCATAGTCGATGACGAGCTGCCAGTCCTTCTCCATCACGATTTGCTCCGCCGCGGGAGCGGCCGGGGCCGTGGTGGGCTCAGGCACCGCCGTCGGCGGGACCGCAGTGGGTGGTACCGCGGTAGGCGGTACAGCCGTCGGCGGCACCGCCGTGGCTGTTGGCGCGGGCTTGGGAGCGCAGGCGGCCAGGGCTTCGGCGGCACCGACGGTCACGCCCAGGATCATCGCGTAGCGCATGAAATCGCGCCGGCTGATCTTGCCCTGCTGCAGCTGNAATACGGGAGGTATAGCGATTGCTCGCTATGCCCGATGCCCACGTCCTCCTATAAGGCGAGCGTGGGTCGGAGAGCTGTGAAGTCTATGACGCAGCGCCGATGGGTTTCTTCAGCACCCTCCTCCTTGTGATGAGCTTCTCCAAAGAAGCTGGCCTACTCTATCGCTTTTCTGCACAGTTGTCAAATTCAATAGTCCGGGCCCTGTGGTTTTTCCTCCTCGCAGACCACGGACAAGAGCTGCAGACCCAGGTCGCGCAGGCGAGCCAGCAGGCCGTAGAGAGCGCCCTGATCCGCGACGGTCCCGCGCAGGATAGTCTCATCCTGGCCCGTGGGCTCGACGGCCAGGTCCTCAAACCAGGTCGACCAGTGCGGATCGATCTGCCCTTTGATGCGAATCTCAACCTTGGACATACCCTTTGCCGCCACGACGTTATTCGAACTTGAACCGGCGCACCGCGATGACAAAGAACACTGCGGCCATGAGCAACAGGATGCCCAGCTGTGGCAGGATCTGCCCCACGCCGGCCTCTTCGGCCATGAGACTGTAAAAGCCCTCCAGCGCATGGGCATGCGGCGTAAGCTTGGCGATGGCGCCCATCGGGCCGGGAACCCGCCACAGCGGCGTGGAGCTGACACTGATGGAGCCACCGAGCCCGCCGAGCAGAAAGCCGAGCAGGGTACAGAGGCTGTCCGTCTGTTTGGAGGTCTTGGCGAAGGAGGCCACGAGCATGCCCAGAGCCGTGGAGACGAGGGCCGTGGCCAAGGTGACCAGGACCAGACCGAGCGGCGAGTGACCGAGCGGCATGGAGAACACCACGTGTGCCACTCCCAGTAGCACTGCGGTCTGCGCGCAAGCCAGCAGGATAGCGGAAAGCATCTTGCCCAGGACCACGGCGCTGGGCGCAATGGGCGCGGCAATGAGGCGGCGCAGGGTGCCCACTTCCCGCTCGATTTGCAGGCCACCCCCCACCCCGCTCATCCCGAAGAAGATGAACATCACGGTCAGGCCGGGAAACACCAGGGCGAAGTAATCCCCGAATTGTGACGAGACCGGCAGCCCGGCCAGGTCCCCGCTGGAAACGGTGATAGCCGGAGAGCGGCGCAGCTCGTTCAGGCGAGTCATGATCGCCCCCAGACTCTGCGCCTGGATGGCGCGCTGCTGCTCCGGGCTGGCCGCAGCCAGCAGGCCGCTCTGTTCAAACACACTGCGGACGCCGTACTGCACTTCGCCCCAGACCGTGACCTCGCTGACCACCTCCTTCATGATGCCGGTGACGATGCTGGTGCTTTCGGGCTGGGCCGGGTCTACGATCACCTCGAGCGTAGTCGGTGTGTAAGCGTCGATCTTGTCGCTCAGGTCGCGCGGGATGATGATGGCCGCAGCCGCCTGGCCTTTGGCCACACGATCCTCCGCGAGCTCGACCGAGTCCAGCGTCTCCATCTGCAGAATGTTGATGCCCTGCAGCGCCTTGACAATCTCCGAGCCAAAGAGGCCCGTGTCCTGGTTGACCATGGTCACATTGAGCAGGATGGCGCCCTTTTCCCCGCGGGCGGCATTGGCCGCCTGCAGGTTCATGCTGGCGATCATCGAGCCGACGAGCAACGGCAACAGAAAGAGAATGGCCAGGGTGCCGGGGTCCTTGGCGAGGAGCAGGATCTCCTTCCAGGCAATGGTCAGAACGTCACGAAGCTTGTTCATGGCATTCACTCCTAGTCAAAGTCGAACCGCAGCAGGCCGACGACGAAAAAGACCGCCGTAAACGCTGCAAGCACGGCGAGCTCTGTCGTCACGTCAGCCAGGTGCAGGCCGCGCAACATGATGTTGGTCAGAGCGCGGTTGGCCCAGTAGTGCGGCACGACCTTGGGCACCGGCCCCATGAGCCGGTCGAGGATAAACACCGGGATGAAGGATCCACCCAGGAGGCCCATTGTCCACAGCACCACCGCACCAAGGCCGCCAATCTGCGCTTCGGTGCGGGCCAGAGCGGCAAGGACAATGCCGAAGGCACTGGAGCACAGGGCGATCAAGAGAATCGCCAGGAGCAGCGCCAGCGGGTCACTGCCCAGTGGGACGGGCGGCATGCCCAGCAGGCGCAGCCCAAAGACGCTAAAGGCAAGGATCACCGCCATTTGCACCAGAGCGATCAAAAAGTTGGGCAGGATTTTGCCCGCCAACAGGGACATCCTGGCGATCGGAGCGGCCAGCAGGCGGCGGAACGAGCCCACCTTTTTCTCGTCGTAGATGGAGCGTGCCGTAGCCTGGGCAGTCAGGAAGATAAAGAGCACCGCAAAACCGGGCACCGACGCCTGCGCATAGTCGGGGTCCTTCTCGCGCTCCACGTCCTGGCCGGGCACCTTTTGCAGCAGCTCAATCAGCGGCCGAGCCTGCGAGCGCTCGAACTGGCTGCGCGCCTGTGCGGCCATCTGCTCAAAGGCAAAGGCCTGCTGGGCCCCTGGCGACTGGCTGGTTTGCATATCAGCCACCTGCTGCAGGCTGGCCAGAATCTGGGTCTCCAGGGACATGTCGCGTACCACCCCCTGCACCACCAGGCGCACGGCCTCTGTTATTTCCTGGTCGGCATCGGGATGGCTGACCAGGTGCAAGACCTGCTGCTGCCCGGCGGCAATGCCGGCGGTGAATCCGGCAGGGATGGTGAGCACACGCGCGAGCTTGCCATCCTCCAGGAGCGGGGTTGCCTCAGCTTCCTGGTAGAGCTCGACCTTTACCCCTCCCGCCTCATCCAGCTCGCGCAGCAAAGTCTGGGCCGACTGGCCGTCATCCAGGTTTACGACCGGCAACTGGATGCGGGTATCCTGCTGCTGCCCGCCGCTGGTGATGGCGCTGATGGCCCCGCTGTAGACAAAGATGAACAGCAATGGCAGCAGGAAGAGCTGCAAGGACGCATCGCGGTCTTTGACAAAGATGCGCAAATCCTTTAGCGCGATATGCAAGGCGTTCATGGCCCTACTCCCGCAACTTCTTGCCGGTCAGGTGCAGGAAGACGCTCTCCAGGTTGGGCTGGAGGATTTCCAGGGAGGTGAGCTCCAGGTCGCGCTCGTTCAAGTAGTTGATCACGCTGAGCACGGCCTCCTGGCTCTGCTTGGCCACGACCTTGATCATCTCACCCGGCGCGGGCCTGGCTTCGGCCGCAGGTTCCTGTCCCGGCCCGGGAGGTGGAGCCGGAGCCCGTGGCACCAACGTGACATCCTGCACCCCGGGCAGGCCGGACATGTGCTGCAGCAACTCGTCATCGGCCCGCGGTACACCCATGTAGATGACACCACCGCCCAGCATGTTGATCAGGTTCTTGATGGTGTCCATGGCGATAATGCGCCCGCCATCGATGATGGCCACGCGGTTGCACAGGTGCTCCACCTCTTCCA
>JAEAME010002682.1_pt1 | contig 10026 bp, 7 predicted proteins | sample 8958731 | NCBI WGS metagenome assembly JAEAME01 (sample SAMN16933194, study PRJNA681113) | bioreactor sludge metagenome | isolation source: anerobic bioreactor sludge (Control) | place: India:Bengaluru | collected 2018-10-24
ATATAAACGACGGTAATGATAAAACCGTATGGGCGGGCGGAATGTATGCCCACGACAAGCCTGAATCGGAGGAATGGATCGTTATAGATCTCCTCGGTACATATAACGTAAATGAAATACATGTTCTGACATCGGTTATCGGCTCTGCGGGACTTAATGTGTTCCCTAATGACTTCGAAATACAGTTATCGAATGACGGAGTGTCCTTTACAACCGTAATCCATGTAACGGACAACAATATTCCTCAGTCTCAGTATCCGAGAACACTGATATTTAAACCAACTGAAGCAAGATATGTAAAATTACTTGCAACAAAGCTTACAAAATCCAACAATGCACAGGCGGGTTACTGCATTGAACTGTCCGAAATTGAAGTATACGGCGAACCTAAAGGCAGTAAACCGTGCGATTTCGGTGAAAATCTTGCACTCGGAAAAACCATTAGCTCAATTTCTTCTTCAATCGACCAACCCATATGGGGATGTAATCGTACTTTTATCAACGACGGAGACATTGGCACGGTATGGGCAGGCCAGATGTCGGTCCATTATGAACCCGAAGCGGAGGAATGGATCGTCATCGACCTGGGCAAAGATACGGATATCAATTCTGTTCTTATTACGCCTTCTCTTGTAGGCATGGCAGGTGTCACCGTGTTTCCAAACACCTATGAGATAGGTGTATCGTCTGACGGCGAAAATTTCACGACAGTCAGCCGTACAGAGAATGACAGTGACCAAAATTCAAGAACAGTTCGTATCATATCGTTCAATACAGTGAATACACGTTATGTAAGACTTCGCGCAACGGTTCTGTCAATGACAAACAACGCTGCGGCAGGATACGGAATTGAAATCGCTGAGATCGGAGTATATAACGTTACACATAACATCGGAGATTGGGAGGCCGGTGAGACGGAGCACAGAAGAGCCTGTTACTGCGGTGCTATAAAAGAAAGCGCAGCGCATATATGGGACGGTGGAAGAACCTTGTGTGAGCCGACTGTAGAAGCCGAAGGAGAAGAGGTATTTACTTGTACAGTTTGCGGAAAAACACACTATGAACTGACACAGAAACTTGCTGAGCCTGAGCCTGATGAGCCTGATAATCCATCCACGGGTGATACAGCAGTTACTCTGTTTATCATAGGGTTTATTGCTTCTCTGGCGGGGGCTGTTGTAATTAAGAGGTTTTCAATGGCGGATTGACTCATACCTTTGGCTAAATAGACATAATAGAATATGCTCTGTTGTCTGTGCAAATGTGTTTCGTTATGACCAACTGCACCAAAAAGTCCCGACGAAGGATTCGTTTCTTTTGCCGGGCTTTTTCTTTGTTTATTATGACGCAAGAAACTAACCTGAATTATGTCGTTACATGTGTAGAATCCAAAAGCTGACATTTTAGCTATTCAAGAGAAAATAGTATCAAAACAAAAGTATGATTCAACTAATCACAAATCTAGGAACTCTCATAGTTCAAATTATGATTGCAGAAACTGCAATTAATAGTTTGCATTTTCTGCAATGTGGGTGTATATTAGGTATAGGAGGGGCTATTATGGACTTAGGACGCAAACTATTGGAGGTTAGGGAAGCCGCAAAATTGTCACGGGTACAATTAGTAGGATTACTAAAGAGAAAAGGCTTTGATGTCAAAACATATACCATTTGTAAATGGGAGACAAGTATCTCAAAACCGACGGTTGAAGCTTTCCTTGCAGTATGCGACATCTGTAAGGTATCGGACATAAGACAGACTTTTGTCGGAAAAAGATGTCTGCGTTTATATGACATACCCGTTTCGGCCGGACACGGAAATTATTTGGAAGACAGTAACTATGAAATGATCGAAGTGGATGATTTAGTACCGGACTCTGCCGATTATGCGGTAAGGGTCAACGGTGACAGTATGATGCCGCGTTTTGTAGATAAGCAAATAATATTCGTCCATGAGCAACCTGTACTGGAAGAAGGAGAAATAGGTATTTTTTGTTTGAATAACGATGCTTACCTGAAAAAACTCGGGAGAGACTATCTTATTTCTTTGAACCCTGCATATGACCCCATACCGATTCGGGAATATGATAATTTCAAAGTTTTTGGAAAAGTTATCGGATAGGAATAATATGAGCGAGATTTATGAAAGTAAAAAATATAAATCGTTAAAAATTCCGGACCGCATACAGGTTCAGGTAAGCGGGATTAATAAACCGCTCCCAAAAACCAATTCAAAACCTGTCTCTACTCTCCCGGACGGAATGTTTTATGAGATAGAATATGATTCGGGTCCTATTCCGGGTACCGGTAAATTTGTGTTAAAGTCACAAAAAATTGAGAAGCCCGAAAAGGATGAAATCCGGGAACTCTTTGATATAATGAGAGAAATAGCAAGAGAGGAACGTTTACCTGATTATTCGAGGTTCTATGACAGGCGTGTCCAGCAGGATAATGCGGCAATCTTTTATAAGCAAGGCATGTTTATGAAAGATTTCGAGGACGATTATTCGGGAAACGCCCGTTTTTCACAATACTACCCGTATTATCAAATGATGGGTTACGAGCAGCTTCGTACTTACTTCACATGGCGAACACAGGTCAGAAAAGGTAATGTCACCGACACATCGCTGTCATATGCATTCCTGTATATCTATGAATTGCTCGGAAACATCGGAGTGGACAACCCTGCGGACGGTCTTGAAAAACTGATGTCTTTTTGGAAGGGTTTCGGTGTTTTTAATAAATCTATCGACAGATATGTGCTAAGATGGCTGAAAGATTATCATATATACTATGAATTACCTCAATCTTTCAAGGAGTTTGCATCAAAAAACAATATAACCGATCATTATCCGAAAATGGCGGAAACACTTGACGACTTCGAATTTTTCTGTGCCATTTCAAAATATGATATAAGGAAATCATCTTTCTTTACCGACGAAACAAGCAAAATAATAACTGATTGTTTTTCATATGTAATAAAAAGAGTACGAAGTGAATTTGAAACCGCAGGAATTAATTTTGATAACACTCTATTTTGTCCGACAAAAAAGATAACAGCCTGGAAGCCTTTTAAAGACGCACTTTTTTACCAATGGGTAAAACAACCGGACAGACGGGTTGTGCTTTCGGAAAATGAAATATATATATGTAATAATAATGAATGGACATTCAGCACTGTAATCATAAACGAAAAAGGCAGACAATTCATCGGTTATATAATGAAGCAAACGGAAGCAGTTTTAAGAAATGTCATGAATTATAAATATAAAATAACTGCAGATACCGGTATGATAGACGAAGAAACAAATCATATACTGACAAAAGCCGGACTGTTTATTGACAAGACAGTAAATTGCGCAGTCATGGAATTCCACAGAGAGGCGACAAAAACTGTCGTAAATGTGAACATTACCTCGCTTGAACGCATCAGACAGGAAGCATTGGTCACTCAGGAAGCGTTAACCGTTGAAGAACAAACGGATTTCGCTCCGGAACAAAGCATTTTTACGGATTCACCGGAACCGGTTCCGGTATCAAACATCTGGGTAAGTTTAAAAGAAGCTTTAGACGACAACGAGCTTGGGGCACTTAAGGTGATCTTGCAGAGAGGCGATATAAAAGCTTTTGCGGATGAATGTGACATCATGACAGAGGTTCTGGTTGACGGAATCAACGAAAAAGCAGCGGATTATATAGGCGACAACATTGTGGACGAAGAATTCGTTTTATACGATGATTATATAGAACAAGTAAAGGAATTGATAGGATGAGTATGGCAAATCAAGTACCGAACAGAATAGCAAATATATTAATAAATGCATTGAAGGGAGGTGTTGTACCGCGTGTGGGACTCGAATACATCACGGTAGGAAGAACTCATGAGATCTCCGCAATATTACATGACATTGAAATGATTGAAGACGGCAGTGCATCATTCCGTTTCATAGTCGGTAAATACGGAAGCGGTAAGAGTTTTTTGCTGCAGACAATCAGGAACTACGCCACGGCAAAAGGTTTCGTTGTAGTTGACGCCGATCTTTCACCCGAACGCCGTTTTGCGGGAACCAAAGGTCAGGGACTTGCCACATATAAGGAGCTGATTAGAAATCTGTCCACAAAATCAAAACCGGACGGGGGAGCGCTCCCGCTCATTTTGGAAAAGTGGATCACAGGCATCCAATCGAAGGTTAAAGCGGAATCCGGTGTGAACGGCATTGAATTCGACGGTTTGGTTGAAAGAGAAATATACGCGGTCGCAGGTTCTCTTGAAGGAATGGTTAACGGTTTTGAATTTGCCAAGGCGGTTGTTACCTATTGGAAAGCATACAGGCAGGACGATGCAACCAAGAAATCCAATGTATTAAAATGGTTTCGCGGTGAATATCCCTCCCGTAAAGAAGCAAAGGACGATTTGGGAATCAATTTAATTGTTACAGATGAAACATGGTATGACTTTTTAAAAATATTCGCCGCATTCTTAGTCGGTGCGGGATACAAGGGTATGCTTGTAATCATAGATGAACTGGTCAATATATTTAAAATACCAAATTCCATCACAAGAGCAAACAATTATGAAAAAATCCTAACCATGTATAATGACGTTTTACAGGGTAAAGCGAGTCATATCGGTTTTCTGATGGGTGGTACACCGCAGTGTATAGAGGACAAATATAAAGGTGTATTCAGTTATGAAGCACTTCGTTCCCGCTTATCGGAGGGCCATTTCGCCACGGCTGATATAAAGGATCTATATGCTCCTATTATAAGGCTTCAGATGCTCTCACAGGAAGAAATGTATATCTTAGTTGAGAAACTGCTAAATATACATGCGCAGTTATATAATTATACTCCCAATTTATCACATAATGATTTAGTTTACTTTTTAACCGTTGAATATAACCGTGTAGGCGCAGAGACACACATCACTCCAAGAGAGATTATACGTGATTTTATAGAACTGATTAATATTCTCCATCAAAATCCGCATAAAAGTGTTTCTGAAATTCTGGGTGACAACAGTTTCGAAATGGCAAAAGGCGGAATATCCGACGAGGAAATACACAGTGAGTTCCGGGAATTTGAGGTATAAACATTATGGATGTTTTTAAAAGGCTCGCACCGTTTATACAAGACTTCATTTATCAGAACAATTGGGAGGAATTACGCGGTAACCAAGTAGCCGCCTGCGAAGTTATCTTTGACAGTGACGATAATCTTTTGCTGTCCTCCGGAACTGCTTCCGGTAAAACAGAGGCAGCTTTTCTGCCGGTTCTTACCGAGTTATATAACAATCCGTCGCACTCGGTAGGAGTTATGTATATCTCACCGCTGAAAGCACTAATAAACGACCAATTCAAAAGATTGGAACAGATGCTTTTAGATTCAAATATCCCCGTTACAAAATGGCATGGTGACGCATCGCAAACCCAAAAAAACAGGCTTATCAAAAAACCGGAAGGTTTACTGCAAATCACACCGGAATCATTGGAAAGCCTGATAACAAACAAACGAGGAGCATGTTTGACCATGTTCTCCGACTTACGGTTTGTTATAATTGACGAAGTTCACTATTTCATGCGCGATGTCCGGGGATTACAGCTTTTATGCGTACTTGAACGGTTAAAACAACTCACAGGTGTTAATCCCAGGAGGATTGGTCTCTCGGCAACTTTAGGTGATGTTTCTCTTGCCCGGACCTGGCTGAACACAGGAACAGGACGTGAATGCGCAGCTCCTGTTGTAGAAGAAGGAAAGAAAAAAGTCAGGCTGTATATTGAACGGTTTGTAAATTACACAGAAGAACGTGACCTTGTAGAAAAGGACGGAAGCGGTAATGTTGTAAATATAAACTCCGGAGATATAGGCGACCGTGAGCATTATGAATATCTTTTCAAACAGACACTTGATAAAAAGACCATCATCTTCACCAACAGCCGTGAGGAAACGGAGTTTGTCATAGCACATTTAAAAGAAATTGCTTTGAAGAATAAAGCACCGGATGTTTATCGGGTACATCATGGAAATGTATCGGCTTTATTGCGGGAGAACACAGAGGATGAAATGAAATCAGCCGATGAAAAAATTGTTACCGGTGCTACCGTAACATTGGAACTGGGGATCGACATCGGTTCTCTTGACCAGGCTGTGCAGGTAGGCGCTCCGTTAAATGTCTCAAGTTTTGCCCAAAGGTTGGGTAGGTGCGGGAGGCGTGGTCAGATTCCGCAACTACTTTTCACTTTTGTCGAAAGCTTAAGAATAAATTCTGACGATATTCTCGGCCCGATTAATTGGGAGTTCATTCGTACTATAGGAATCATTGAGCTTTATCTAAAAGATCACTGGATAGAGCCCATACCGCCTCAGTATCACGCATATAACCTTTTGTATCATCAAACGATGAGCATCTTAAAAAGCAATGGCGAAATGTCTCCTGCGGGTCTCGCACAGTCTGTTCTTTCATTGGGCTGCTTTAAACATATACCACAAGAAGATTACAAGAAATTACTTTCTCATATGATAGACATAGATCAACTTCAACGTACCGAACACGGAGGATTAATAATAGGGCGGGAGGGTGAAAAGACAGTTAACAGCCACAAATTTCTGACTGTGTTCATCGCACCGGAGTATCTGCTTGTAAAGGATGAAAACCGTACAATAGGTACCGTTGATAAAATCTACCCGGTTGGTGTCCGTTTTGCATTGGCCGGAATGACATGGGAAACTGTCGATGTGAATGAAAAATCAAAAGTAATCTTTGTTAAACGTGTTCCCGGCATATCTGTTGTGGACTGGAACGTTGATTTTAATGCCGAACTTCATACCGTTTTGGTTCGTAAAGTACGCAGTATCCTAAAAGAAAATAATTCATATCCGTATTTAAGCATACGTTGCCAAGAAAGATTGACAGAGATTCAATATATAACCCGTAACAGCGGCATATTGGATAATCTCGTAACACCGCTTTCCGACAGAAAGTATGCCGTATTCCCATGGGTAGGAACAAGACAGATTATGACATTGAATTACGCTTTACGGCACAGAAAAATAAAGAGTAAACTGCCTTGGATCACTTGTGTATACCTTGAAGTAATTTTCGAAGGTACAAAAGAAGAGCTGGAAAACATTATATATGACATACTTCACAGCGAACTTAATGTTTATGATTTACCGTTACCTGATAAGGTGCAGATAGACGGGAAATATAACGAGTTTATCCCACTTGAGCTTCTGAGAAAACAGTTTATTGAGGATTACCTTGATTTTGAAGGATTAAAAAAGGATATAATTGATTTGTAAGGAACTAATGGGTAGAAGCCGCTTGTTTTCTTGCAGAAACAAACACTTCTACCTTTTGCAAAGTCATTAATATCGTTATACTTTTCCACCACATTCCCCACAGAACTTTATTCCGGGCTTAACTTCTGCACCGCAAGACGGACACTTCTTTTTTGCACTGAGTGATGCTCCGCAATCATTACAGAACTTAACACCCTGGGCATTTTCAGCACCGCATGACGGACATTTATTGCGGGCAAGAGAAGCACCGCAATTGTTACAAAACTTACTTTTTCCTGCAGGTTTGCCGCATTCGGGGCAGGTTATTGTTTTACTTTCCAGTTTACCGTTCCATACTTTTGCTTCACTTGCAAGGTCATCGATATTTCTTTTCATTGCTTCTGCTCTGGCTTTTGCAACATATATATCCTGCCTGGGGGCACATTCGACACAAAGACCTTCATCTTCGTTAAAGTCGGAATCACATACCCACAAATGACATCCGTGGCATCTGTGAAAATGTTCCTTAGCTTCATTTTGGGCTTTTTCAAATGCACTTTCATGTTCTTTTTGCCATTGAGGACTCATACCGTCAAATCTGTCAGAAAGTACATTGCCTCCTCTTTCAACCGAATAGCCAAGATCACTTGCTCTTCCCCCTAAAAAACTTCCTATTATACTTGCACCCTGAGCCAGACCTCTTAATCCTTTTCCTTTCTTATATGTATCAGAGGCAATAAATGAACTTTTATATCCATCCTCACATATATCACAGTAAAAGGTAAATTGGAAACCGGCTTCGGTTGAATTATCTTCATAATTTCTTGTAAATGACTTAAGCATTTATGTATCACCTTTCTTTATTGTTTTTTAAACTTAATTTTCTTACCGCATGCGGTGCATTTAGTGTTTTGAAAAAACTGTTTTACACCACATCTTTTATTTTTACATGTAAACATAAGACTGACTCCGCAAGATTCACATCTGTCCTGTACAAATGTTGGTTTATTACAATATATGCAATAAACATAAAGAGGCCTTCCGCAACCTGAACAAACCTTTTGATTTTTGGTTATAGGGCTAAGACATGTCGGACAGTGATATCCAAAAGGATTGGGCGTGGTACAATTTGGACAATAGCGCACATCTCTGTCAATAAGCTCTCCGCATATCATACAATTTTGTTTATAGGATGCCATAATTACACCTCCGCAAGTTTTTTACCGCACTCTCCGCAAAAACGCTTGCCTGCAGGGTTTTCCATACCGCATTCAGGGCATATATTCTTTTGTATACCAAGTTTTTTACCACATTCCCCACAGAACTTTACACCGTCTTCGTTTCTGTAACCGCATTCAGGGCATACTGTCATTTCTTCCGCTAATCTTTCTGCCTCTTCTTTTGCTTTTTTCTCATCCTGAGCAGCCTTTAGTTTTTGTTTTGCCGGCCCGATATTACTCTGCACCAGCTGTAATCTTGAAGAATGTTCACCGAAGTTTTCAGGTCCATATTTGCTTATCGATAATTTACCTATCTCAGCATATATTTTCTGCTCTTCTGATAACAAATCATTTAGTTCGTTTTGGGCATTCATTATCTTTACATCAGGATCATCCTGTGGCATAAAACCTGACAACCCTTTCATTAATCCACCAAAAAAGTTACTTTCCATATGTATTCACCCCCGCATATTTGTTCTCTAGTAAAATATGTATATATTATATATATTTATTCGTTAGTATACAAGCTTATCCTTAAATTTTATATAATTGTGAAAAACATATAAATACATTGACAAATTTAAACATCAAATATACAATCAAAATTAATATTAACAACAAACGGATAATTATAATAACACATTAAGCAAAACACGAATATAATGAATAATTGATTACCGGAGAGGAGGGAAAATTAAATTTACGTTATGTCGTCTGATTTCATTAACTGTGGAGTAAAGACTGTATTTATAAGGAACCTTGTCCAAATATATTAATTATAATATTTCTATATGCTGGACAAAGGTATAAGAAATTAGTACTGGTTTTTTTACCAAACAAAATAATTACATAGGGGGTTTATATTATGTTAAAAAAGAAACTTATCATTATTTTAGCACTTATGCTTTTATTAAGCATGCTTTTGAGTGAGTGTGATTTAATTAAAGGAGATATAACCGGTAAAGACAAAACGTCTAAAACCGATGATCAAAATGACAATGATGACAATGATAAAAATGAGGACGGGAAACTAATAAACCTTGAATCGTTTTTAAATGTTTATAACAAGGCATATGAACCATATGAACTTACAGTTAATACATATGAGATAGAAGACTTCTTTAAATCTGTCACATTCAGCAGTATTCCTTTGGCAGGCGCTACACTTGCAAATGGCCCGATGTATGATGCATTTAACCCTGATAATAAAGACGGAGATTTTGAAGGTACCCTTATAGGTTCAATAGTAAGAAAGATAAAGAAAAATGGCAAGGATATAACATTCGGTTATGAGCATGTAGCAGAGGAAGATTTCATGCAGATTACTAAAAAGGGTGATTTAGAAATTGAAAAAGGTGTAGCGGATCTTGAATCAGGATATATACAATATGAAAGATCTGTTAAACGCGGAGAGGATATTATTCTTAAAGATTATGAAGAAGCATATGTAATAAGTAAAGATGAGATAGTCATTGCAGGTGCATACGGAAGGCTGGTAAGAGAAAGAGAGACAAAAGATTCAATGT
>JAEAME010002686.1_pt1 | contig 10019 bp, 6 predicted proteins | sample 8958731 | NCBI WGS metagenome assembly JAEAME01 (sample SAMN16933194, study PRJNA681113) | bioreactor sludge metagenome | isolation source: anerobic bioreactor sludge (Control) | place: India:Bengaluru | collected 2018-10-24
CTACTTGTTGCCAATCCGGTACACCGGCTTTTTTTATCTGAACGTTTCCATCTACCTGGGTAATAATCGTAGATGCCGAAGTTTTTAAACTACTACACCCCGATGTGATCATTCCGGTAAAAAATAACAGAAATAGGGAATAACAGAAAAGACTCCAGAAAGACCTGTGGTAGCGTCGTTTTTTCATCGAGATACCGGTTATCTCTTTACTATTACTGTAATTATTGCTTAACCCGAATACAGAGTCGATTATATAGCTTTCTAAAAACTACAATCAATACATGTGATTGTATTATTATTGTACGTTATAGAATAAACATCGGACTAATCCGAGATAATTGGTACCAAATATAGAGAGTCTTTTTAGCGGTTTGTTACGCTAACGAATATATAATCTCACCTTTATTGCACAAGGCTAATATTTTATTACCTTAGGCCTATTTGAAAAAGAACAAATCGTTGCAATAACATTCTTTAAATATAATACTTGCGTGTTGTTATCAGTTGCTGAATACATGGATTTTTAGTCTGGATAGCTATCAAACATTTCAATTGATTGTTCTCCGCGTAAATCCTCGAATACATTGTTGATTCGGATTTATTAAAATTCTCACAGTAATCTCATCTTCTCATCATCATTGATTACATTTATAGGTGTAATATTTAGTCATTGTATGATGAGAGTTTAAATGATGAAGAAATATGGTGTTGACAAGAGAATGCATCAATACTACGCTCTTACTTGCCATAATTGTGCTTGTATTTAACCACGTGTAGGAGGTTAAAAGTGTCTCAGAGAGTGGGTGATCTCCTCAAGCGAAGGGCGTATGAAAATTTTGTCGGTCGAAAAGACGAAAAGGTTGCTCTTCTGGATGTACTGAAAGACAAGGGGCCTATTGTTGTTTTTGTTCACGGTATTGCCGGCATTGGCAAATCAAGCCTGATGGGCGCATTTTCAATTGACGCAAGAGGACACGGAGCCACCGTAATAACACTGGACTGTCGCACTATAGAGCCTACCGAGCGTGGATTTACTCGGGAATTGGGAAATGCAATTGGTAATGACGGTAGAACTACAAATGAGATTACAGAAAGACTAGGACATCTCGGACAGAGGGTGATACTTATTCTCGATACTTACGAACTATTCCGCATGATGGATACCTGGTTACGCATGGTTTTTATACCTGAGCTGCCCGATAACGTAAGAGTGGTACTCAGTGGACGTGAAGCACCTGTGTCAGCGTGGATTACTTCGCCGCAATGGCAAGGGTTATTCCGAAGTATATCCTTGGGCCCACTTAAGAGTCAGGATGCTCTTGATCTTCTTTCAAATCTTGGCATAAAGGGAGAAATCGCCGGTCGGATTAATCGACTAGCCGAAGGGCATCCTCTGGCTTTGAGACTTGCAGCTTCTGCAATAACAGAGCATCTCGGTTCCCAACTGGAGGAATCCACTACGCAGAGGGTCGTGGAAGAATTAACACGACTTTATTTAGAAGATGTTCGTGACCCGCTGACGAGGAGAGCTCTGGAAGCTGCCTCAGTAATTCGTTGCGCTACCTTGTCTTTACTGGGAACCATGCTCCCCGATACCGCTCCACAGGATACCTTCGACAGGCTACGATCATTACCTTTTGTCGAGAGCAGAAAAGACGGTCTCATGGTGCACGATGCTGTGCGAGATATTATTGCCGCGTCGCTGAAGGCGGCAGACCCCAACAGGTACAGAGAATATCGCCGGAATGCATGGCGCCAATTACGTAATGAGTTACATTCAGCAAGTTTTCCGGAACTCTGGCGGTATACGGCGGACATGCTTTACATCCTGGAAAATCCAGTAGTACGGGAAGCATTCTTTCCTAGCACTACTCACGAATTCGCAGTTGAACCAGCCAGTAAGGAAGATAGCGAATTTATTCAGACAATCATCGAACAAGGCGAAGGCCCAGTGGCATCGAAGGCGCTAATAACATGGTGGGTTCGTGCCCCGCAGACTTTTCGGGTTGCTCGTGACAAAGAAAATAAGGTAGTTGGATTTGTTTGCATCTTCGATCCTGATACGGTAAAAACGGCTTTATTATTGGATGATCCGATATTGCGAAAATATCATGATCATCTCCGACAAAACCCAATACACAAGAGTCAGAAGGTACTATTTCTCCGTCGATGGTTGAGTCTTGGAATAGGAGAAGCGCCATCACCAGTTCAAGCCGTTTGTTGGCTGGAAATGAAGCGGGCTTATATGGCCTTACGTCCAAACCTTAGACGTGTGTATGGCGTAGGGCGGGAAATTAACACATTTGGACCTGTTCTCGCAAAACTGGGCTTTCGCCCTATCGAAGAAGCTGATGTCAAGATGGACAATGCAGTTTATCACCCGGTCATGCTCGATTTCGGGCCGGCATCGGTGGACGGCTGGCTGGCAGGGCTCGTTGCTACTGAACTCGGAGTAGAAGAGGGGGATATACTCGATATTGGTGCACGAGAACTTGTACTTAACGGACGGCGTGTCGATCTCACACCTCTGGAGTTCGGTGTCATTAATTACTTATATCAACATGAGGGGAAGGCAGTTTCTCGTGCGTCACTTATCGAGAATGTCTGGGGTTACAGCTATGAGGGTGGTAGCAATGTTGTAGATACTATCATCCTGTCGCTCAGGAAAAAATTAGGAGAACAAGTGTCGACACTTGAAACGGTGAGAGGAGTAGGTTACCGGTTTCGCAGGAAATAATCGATTTGTCATAGATTATCACTTCAATTTCAGAAGAGAGCCTAGATATATAGATAGTATATTTCTCAGAATAATAAAATATTCATCGGGGGGGGGTCATTGCGTTTTCCGGACCAAAGTGTACCACCGTTCCGGGGCAAACTGTACCAGGGTTCCGGACTAAACTGTACCACCTTAACGGAGTAAAGTGTACCACCCCTTGAACGGGGCACTTCACTCGACCGGGAAGCGGCGCTGGGTAAACGGAAGCCTTAGAATCAGCTCGTTGGAGGTGATTCGATGGCGAACAGGAGATTACCCATGCGCAAGATCAAAGAAGTCCTCAGGCTCAAATTTGAATGTCAATTAAGTGAATATGAGATAGCCTATAGCTGTCAGATATCCCGGACGACGGTCAGGGACTATCTTAGAAGAGCTGCTGACGTACAATTGGACTGGAAGGAAGCGGCCGCTCTTGGTGAAGTTCAGCTTATCGAACTACTTTTTCCAGTCACGACATCCGCCGAAACACACAGTAGTGAACAGCGTCCTCCGCCGGATTGTCAATACATTTACGATCAGTTACGGACTTACCGTAAATATAACTTAACCTTGACTCAGCTCTGGACGGAGTATAAAGAAGCTCATCCGGGCGGTTACCAGTATTCCCAGTTCTGCGATCTTTACCGGCGCTGGAGAGGGAAGCTTGACTATGTCATGCGCCAGGAGCACCGGGCGGGAGAGAAACTATTCATCGATTACTCGGACGGGCTCTCTTTCATTGATTCCACTACCGGGGAGATCAGGCTGACACAGCTCTTTGTGGCAGTCTGGGGGGCTTCCAATTACACCTATGCCGAAGCTACTCTTTCCCAGAGTCTGTCCGATTGGGTCTGTTCCCATGTCCATGCCCTGGAATATTTCCAGAGAGTGCCCCGGGTCCTGGTCCCGGACAACCTGAAAAGCGGCGTCGATAAAGCCTGTAAGTATGAACCGGAACTCAATCCCACCTATACCGGTCTGGCTGAGCATTATGGCTGTGCCGTCATCCCGGCCCGTCCCTATCGTCCCCGGGATAAAGCCAAAGTCGAGACGGGAGTCTTGATTTCCCAGAGATGGATTTTAGCCGTTTTACGTCACCGCACTTTCTATAATCTGGCCGAGATCAATGCCGCCATCAGAGAGTGTCTGGAACGTCTCAATACCCGGCCCTTACACCAGGCGAAAAAGAGCCGCCGGCAGTTATTTGAAAGTCTGGACTATCCCAGTGCCCTGCCTTTACCGCCTGCGCCTTATGAATATGCTGAATGGCTGATAGCGAAAGTCAATCTGGATTACCATATCCAGGTAGACGATCACTATTACAGCGTCCCTTATCAGTTACTGCGTGAAAGGCTGGATGTCCGCCAGACCGCCTCTACGATCGAAGCTTTCCATAAAGGCAAGCGCATCGCTGCTCATGTCCGGTCCGCGGTCAAGGGAGGCTATACCACTCAGAATGAGCATATGCCCTCCCGGCACCGGGCCTACGCCGAATGGAGCCCGGCCCGCTTCGTGCAGTGGGCAGGGAAGATCGGCGAAGCCACTGCTCTACTGATACAACAGGTGCTGGGCAGCCGGGTTTACCAGGAACAAGCCTTCCGCTCCTGCCTGGGGATCATCCATCTCAGCCGCAGCTATCCCCCGGAAAGAATGGAAGCGGCCGCCAAACGGGCGCTCAAATACAAGACCTGCTCCTACCGCTCGATGAAGGCTATCCTCTCCGGCGGACTGGACCAAAGACAGAATCAGGACGATCAACCTGCGGGACAACTCCCTTTGCCGCTGCATCAGAATATCCGGGGAGCGGAATACTATCAATAAAAAGGAGAAAAGATATGCTCAATCAACAAACCCTATCAATCTTACATGCCCTCAAGCTTTTTGGACTGGCGAAGAGCTTCGAAGAAAGGCTGGCCGACCCCAAGCAGACCGAACTGTCCCATGCTGAATTCGTCGGTCTGCTGGTCCAGGATGAGAAGACCTACCGGGATAACCTGAGACTGAGAAGACTGCTCAAAAAAGCCAAACTAAGGCAAGAAGCGGCCCTGGAGGATATCGATTACGGAGCCAGCCGGGGACTCAGTCAGCAGGTGATCCTGGAACTGGCCAATCCCCAATGGATCCCGGCCCACCGCAATGTCCTGATCAGCGGCCCCACCGGCATCGGTAAATCTTTTATTGCTTGTGCGCTGGGCAATGCCGCCGCCAGAGCAGGTTATCCCGTGCTCTATCTGAGAGCCCCCAGACTCTTTGAAACCCTGCAGCAAGCCCGCGGCGATGGCTCGCATCTAAAGGCTTTAACCCGGCTCAGCCGGGTCCAACTGCTGATCATCGATGACTTTCTCTTGACACCGCTGTCCGACTGGGAGCGGCGAGACTTGCTGGAGGTGGTCGAAGACCGCTATCAGACTGGAGCCACGGTAATCGCCAGCCAGTGTCCCATTAATGAATGGCATGTCAATATCGGTGATCCTACCCTGGCCGATGCCGTCTGTGACCGGCTGTTACATAATGCCTATAAAGTGACTTTAAAAGGAGACTCTTTACGCCGCCGGCCGGTGAACAAAACCCAAACCGGGGAAAAAGAAACGGTTGCCACGGATAAAAAACTGAGTTAAACTTGATTCAACCCCGCGCCACTTCCCAGGTAGATTTTAAATGGTATACTTTGCCCGGACAAGTGGTACACTTTGCTACCGGTAACCCGGTACACTTTCACCGGAATTCGCACCATATGGCAATAATTGTGGAAAGCGTTGAAATCAAGCGTCCTGTAGACAAGGTTTTCGCCTACACCACTGAGGCAAGCAACTGGGTAAAATGGCAGCCTTTCCCAAAAGCAGAACAGACATCGGAGGGACCCGTTCATGTTGGCACGACTTTCCAGGGGGTTATCCACATGATGGGTGTAAATATGAAGTGGACCTCTACAGCTACAGAGTACGAACTGAATAAGAAGTTTGGCAAGAACATTTTCTCGGGTTCAATTACTAATGAGCAGCACAATACTTACGAGTCTATCACCGGAGGCACGAAGTTTACCATCTCTTACAATATGAAAATAGATGGGATTATGCAACTATTTTCACCGATGGTGATAAGTGCCGTAAACAAGGGATTAAAGAAAGCTCTTCTCAACTTAAAGAGTAACCTCGAAGTACAGGCTTGACTTAACAATAGCTACCGGGACACGTATTACTGGCAATTTACGAATATTTTACTCATTGGATAAGATCCCAATCCTTTAATAAATAAGGATGCCTTTGAAGACATCGCTTAAATGAGTTAATAAATAGTAAATCATGATCAGGCTTCGGGGCATTCTTCGAAAGGCCCGTTCACTCATTTGGTTATGGGCGAAGAAGTCACCAGTTCTCTTGCTCTGGACTTGTTTCCTGTATAATAACACGTTATTACTCTCTCTCTTGGAATTTTCAAACGGCAATAAACAGTCTGGCCTGTGTCAATTGACTTGCTATACAATGTATCCCGGGTTTTTCAGATCAAATCAATAGTCTCCTCTGCGGCTTTTACTATTACATCGGAAATATATAGGTGACTTTGGCAAAGCTCAAATTATTTATGATCCGTGCAGTAATCTCTGTATCCACTCAAATTGTTGACAGTTAGTACTCAAAAAGATACCATAAAAATTAGAGAATATATGTTTCCGACAACTATTAGGATGAGACATGCCTGGTTACAAGCTTCCATGTAGATATTGTGATAAATTAGTACCACCAGATTCTACAACCTGCCCTTTCTGCGCGAAAGTCAATCCGGTTGGTCCCTTAAGATGTCCTAAATGCAGATCGCCCATCCAGAAGGATTGGAAGTCATGTAGCAATTGCGGTTTATCTCTGGAAATAGTTTGCCCAAAATGCACAAAGATAACCTTTTTAGGTGACTATTGCCAGAATTGCGGGGAGCGACTTGCAGTTACTTGCCCGAACCAGAAATGTCGCACAGTGCAATATCCACTCAGCAACAAGTGCATTAAGTGTGGAAAACCATTGAAATAGGACATTAAGGAGGGGTGCAAATGGCATTAAAACCTTTTACAAGTAATTTTGAGGATAATAGCACTGAAGCAGGATTTCAATTTACTTTCTTTTGTGATGCTTGTCGAGAAGGCTATAAAACAGAGTTTACCGAGGCTAAATCCTATAAGAAGGGCCGGTTGTTCAGAGGGTTGGGCGGGATAGTTGGTGCGGCCACTCAAATGACTGGGAAGTTCGGTAATCTAGGATATGGGATGGAGCGAGGTGCAGACGTTATCAGTGAGCGATTTCATGGAATGTCGCCAGAATGGCACAAGGAACATGAAAAGGTTTTTGAACTAGCTCAAAATGAAGCTATGGGACATTTCCACAGATGTCCGCGATGCAAGAAGTATGTCTGTGATAACGACTGGAATGAGGAAGCCGGTCTTTGTGTCGAAGAAGCGCCACGTGAAAGTACTGAGGTAGCTGCTGCTAGGGCTGACAAGATGGTGGAGGACATTAAAGCCAAAGCGGCTAAAACCGAGGTCTTCACAGGGAAGATTGAACAGCGACAAACGCTTTGCCCTCAATGCGGCAAGCCCGCTGGAGAAGGAAAATTCTGCAGCAATTGTGGCACCCCCCTAGCCCTAACCAAGTGCCCGCAGTGTGGCGCGGCGCTTAGTGCCGGCGTTAGGTTTTGCAGTGAGTGTGGTAAGAGATTAGTTTAAACGGTAGTCATATTTGATACCAGCAATTGTTTCACACCGGCCTGCCATTGTTCGGGTGAACGATGTATAACTCTACCGATAAAGAGACGGCGCAGTTGTTGAAGAGCGGGAACTTTCGCGATTGACCGCCTGTAGCCGATGTAGGTTGACGAATTGAGTTGCTCGTCAGTTAAGTAAATCGGCTCCCGCCGAAAATTGACCGTAACCAGATTGCTGTTGATACTTTTGATAACTCCATCTGCTATGCTTTGCATTTCCTCTAGATTTCGTAGACTCAGATATTGATTACGTTCCATTATTTTAAAGAAATAGGTAGCCTTGCTACCACCATTACCAATGCTTGCTTCCATGGCTATGGCATTACCGGGTTGTGTATGATCTGCATAAAAAATGGGGACGAGAAACCAGATATATTCCCCGGTTAAATCTCCCATTAGACCCCGTTTTATACCGATGCATATTCTATCAACTCGCGATATAGATTTTAGAAATTCGTATTTGTCTTTAAGGCCGAAGGCGTCGAGTTTCCTTTCTAGTTCATCCCACAAACCTGGAGCAAAGGCCTCAATATCGATACGCCTCACTGCCCGCCCTTCTTTCATTACCCTACCGGCTTTGCGGATTACCGACGAATCGTATCCCGGGAATAACTCCTTGAGTAACACCTGCGTTTTCTGAGCAAGTTTATTAAGCCCATCATTCAGCATCTGGTAGCAGTTATTTAATTCCTTCCCCATTTTGGAAAATACATAGGACTCTTCACGCTCTGTGTTCAAAATTATCTGGTAGTTATCGAGTTGGATGCTCGCTATGTCGCTATAAGGAATCCGGATAAAATCACCTTTTTCACTGATTATTACTATACCAGTCTCATATAACCGCAACTCGCACAGTATTGGTGCCTTTACGGTTATATTTTCGTCTATGTAATTAAATTGCGCCTCTGCCCATGTTTTGATAATTGTTTCATTCATTAACAAATCTTTGAGGATAACTTCGTTATTGAGGTAAGAGAAATTACGGAAAAAATCTTCATATTTGTGGCCTAGATCGAAAATGGTCAATTGTTCTTTGGCTACAAGCCGGACATCGATTCGGTAATTCGCCTGCGCTATCTGGATAATGTCACGGTATGGAATTGATAGTGTTTCGCCGGATAAGGGTAGGAGTGTTAATTTCTCAGCATCTAGTATTAAGTTGGCTGACCCATGGGCTATTTCATCTCGGCTATCATCTTCCATCATTGTGTAACCCGCGGAACATTCCATAATAGCCGGCAGTTTTTCTTCTTCCATGAGCCTCCTCGCTTTGCTTTATACAGCGCTCGAGGTTGACCAACTTCACAATCTGATATAGTTTATTGCCTGGTGGTTGGAATAGCCGCAGGTTTTTTGATTCGGAAGTTCATACATCAGACGGACGTATCTGATTATAATCCACCATCATCTGTTTTTTCAATATCGTGTACTCGTTCATATCGATTATTTGACAGGGGATACTGTACAACACAGTGATATATTGGCGAATCATTGACTCAAACAATTGTGGTTTCCTGCAAGTTTTATGATAAAATAGCGCCTGTATACGCATTGCTCCGTGATGATCTTTACGCTTTGCTTCTTTATTTGGACGCGCCGACGTGAAGGTCATATTGATTTGTTATTTCAGGAACACTGACTAGTGCACAAGTAAGGGTGCGCGATATTCGAATCTCTGTCTTAACATTGCAATTAAAAATATAGTCTCAATATAGTATTAAGTGACTTCATTTCACGGCAACTCAATTTGTCGTTCACTGATAATATGATGATTTCGCTTGCTGTATTCCCGTTACTTGCTTATTAAGACTCTGATTATCCTTTCTACGGGATTTAGATAATAGACGAAACCTATTCAAGTTTGAGAGGCAACCTTACAGTAAAACTGGCGCCTTCTCCGGGCTCACTCGATGCTTCAATAGTGCCTTTATGCGTTGTCACAATTTCCTTAGCTATTGCCAGTCCTAATCCAACGCCGGTTCTGACACCGGTAACCTGATAGAATCTATCAAAAACGTAAGGTAATTGATCAAGTGGTATGCCCGGACCATTATCTGATACTACTGTGCGGGTATAATTTCTGTCGCTCCGGTTCGAGACTATGCTCACCTTACCACCCGACGGACTATTCTTGATAGCGTTATCGATGAGATTGATGAAGACCTGCTCGAGTCGATCCGGATCTCCCGCAACAGTCAAATTCGGCTCTGCTTTAAAATCAATGGTCACCAGCTTCTGTTTGGCCTGAACAGCAAAGACCTCAATGCAGTTTTCCAGCACTTCTTTCAAATCTACCGGTTCAATGACGAACTTGGCTTTGCTCGATTGCATGCGTGACAAATCCAGCAATTCATCGACCTGCCGTTTAAGGCGATCTGATTCATCGAAGATAATTTGAACCGCATGAGTTTTGGTAGTGGCGTCTGCAGCCGTACCGTCTAGTAGTGCTTGCGCGAAACCATGGATGGAGGTTAAAGGGCTTCTCAACTCATGTGAGACGTCAGCCACGAAA
>JAEAME010002687.1_pt1 | contig 10018 bp, 8 predicted proteins | sample 8958731 | NCBI WGS metagenome assembly JAEAME01 (sample SAMN16933194, study PRJNA681113) | bioreactor sludge metagenome | isolation source: anerobic bioreactor sludge (Control) | place: India:Bengaluru | collected 2018-10-24
TATCTTTCATACAACGGTGATGCCCCAGCGGACATTTTTTCCCACCATGCCAGCCACAGGGACGACAATCTAAATCCACTTCGATCACCTGATCGTTTTCTCGAAACGGATAAAAACCGAGCTCTTTTACCGTTGGACCGAAAATCGCTATGACATCGGTTTGCACGGCGTTGGCGATATGCAATGGCGCACTGTCATTGGTAATCAGCAAATCCAGTTTTTCGATCAAAGCGGCTGATTCCAGAATGGTCAACGAGCCAGCCAGATTCACTGCCATCGATCCATTTCTAATAAATTCACAAAGCTCGACATCATCTTTTCCGCCGATCAGGATGATTTGAATATTTTCTTCTTCCAGCCGCTTGACCAATTCGGCGTAATATTCTCTCAGCCAGCGCTTCGTATTCCAGATGGAGCCTGGCGTCATGCCAACAACATGAGCGTGGCTTGTCCGATAATTTTCAGTGATCTGCCTGGCTTTTTCCTCTTCGGCTTCTGACCAAAATAGCTCAGTCTGCATGTCAAATTTTCTATCGGTCAGCGGCTCCATCAGCCGCAACACTTTATTGATCTTGTGCAGACCTTTGGTGTGTGGCACCGACAGCGTCAATAATTTCTGTCGTGAAAATCCCAATCGAACCGGGACGCCGCCCAGCAACATCAGCAACGCTGAAGTCCAGGAGCTCTGGATCGAAATCGCCAGATCATACTGACTCTTTCTGATTTGAAAAATGAGACGGATGAAAGAAAAAATCTTGTTTCTCAGCTTCCTTTTATTGAAAGTCAAAATCTGATTGACATGAGAATTGTACTTGAAAACCAGGCTGGTTTCCGGAATCGTCAAAACATCCAATTGAGCCGCTGGAAATGTTTCATGTAACGCCCGCACCAGTGGCGTTATCAAAATCACATCGCCCAAAAAAGCTGTTTGGATGATCAGGATTTTTTTATAACTATTCAGCTATCAGCCTCTATTTTCTTTAAACTTGTTTTAAACTATAAATCTCGGAATTAGTGTGCAACGCAGAGGCGCCGAGATCGCAGAGAAACGCAGAGTTTCTTATATCTGTTCCTGCAATTTATTCACTACTCGATAAATCCCGTCACGCAGTACTACAACATGAAAATTAATGATCAGACCCAGGTGCTTCTCGCACAGTCTGAGATATGTCAATAGTTTTGGTTTATCGATGATGGATAATTCCTCTTTGGCTTTCAAATCAACGATTACCTTATCTTCGACTAATAAGTCCAACCGAAGGTCGGCTTTAAGTTTAATCCCTTTGTAAGGAATCGGTACGCTTTGTTGTCTCAAAAAATGAATTCCTCTCAAATGTAATTCGTGACATAGCGCCTCTTCATAGACGGATTCCAGGAGTCCTGGTCCCAAAATGCGGTGTACTTCAATAGCAGCCCCAATGATTTTTTCTGAAATTTCGTTCTCATGCATCTTGTACACCTCCTTCTAAAATTATCTCAGCGTCCTCTGCGCCTCTGCGTTGAAAAAATATTTTGACTACGCAGCTCGCTATCGTATTTACTTCTGACAATTCAGCTTGATCTCAGTCGAAGAAATCCCCGGCGTTCTGGGCAGATAAACAACCTTGCACAGCTTTGCCAGCTCATCGAATTTGCCCTCCCAATCCGATCCCATCACAAAAATATCAACTTTGTATTTCTGAATATCGGACACCTTTTGCTCCCAATTTTCCTCTTTGATCACCTGATCCACATATTTGATCGCTTCCACAATTTGGGCGCGATGCTTGTATGGATAGACGCATTTCTTCCCTTTGACTGCATTGAATTCATCGCTGGAAACGGCGACGATCAAATAATCGCCCAGGGCTTTAGAGCGCTCCAGAATTTTCAAATGCCCATAATGAAATAAGTCGAATGTGCCATACGTAATCACTCGTGTCATCTTGCTATCCTCTCACTCCGAAATCAAATTTTCATACAGGCGCATGTTTTTCTCGATGGTTAATCGAATATCTAATTTCTTCACCTACTGCAACGCATTCTGCCCCAGCTTCTTTTTCAACGATTCATCACTTATCAATTTTATGATTGCCTCTGCCAGCGCCTTTTCATCCTGCGCTGGAACCAGCCAGCCATTATGTCCATGCTCGATAATCTCAGGAATGCCGCCGCTCTCACATGCCACGATGGGCAAGCCCACGGCTTGCGCATCCAATAACGACGTGCCCAACCCTTCCTTTTTCGATGCCATTACAAAGATATCAAAGCTCTTCAGGAAATTGCCAATATCTTTTTGAAAACCAGTCAAAATAAATCGCTTGCCCAATGCCAGTCGATTGGCTAATTCCAGAATCGAATTTTTTGAAGGTCCATCGCCAACGGCACAGAAGGTGACGTTGTTCTGATTCTCAATGACTATTTTGGCAGCGTTCAATAGATTGGGGTAATCTTTATGCCCGACCATCGCTGCAATCGTCCCGACCAAAAGATGATGGGGTGGAATACCCCAACGATTTCTAAAATCGGCTGGCGGCGTGATTTGATCAAATTTATGAATATCGATCCCGCTGCGGATCGTCACCAATTTTTCCGCCGGAACTCCATCCTCAAGAAGAACTTGTCGGATCGCCGCGGAAATGCAAACGATTCGATCCACCCAGTAGGTGGTGTATTTGACCCGGCTGAGCCAATTTTTTTGAATGTGAAAATCGACGCGACGAACGGCGATCAACTTTACTTTAGAATAAATAAGTTTTGCCCACAAGCCGATCGCCAGCGCATGGCTGGAATGCAAATGCAAAATATTGAAGCCATGTTTCCGACATAATCTGGCGATGCGAACACCAGCGATGAAATCCAGCTCACCCCACATGCGCAGCGGGAAAAATGGTAAGCCTTTCGTCCGACAGAAATCGCCAATGGCTGAATGGGGCTGACCGACGAGGGCGGTTCGATAGCCGTCGTTGTGCATTGCCTCGATCAAATAAGCGGCTTGCTGCTGGCCGCCGCGCCAGCTTTTTTCGGAGTCGATATGTAAGACCCTTATCGCTGCTTTTCCCATAGCTTCATATATTTTAAATAGACGCCGAACGCTGAATTATAACAAAGAACGAAGCCGACTCTGCCATCAAAAAAACCCAGTTGCAGAACATACATTTTGATAAATTTAGCAATTCCTCTCACCACTGCCCCAGCAATGGACGAAGTCTTTTTGCTGGTGACCAACTTTTCCAATCCCAGTTCTGAGTACCGATTCATTCGTTCGACATGCGATTGAACGGTCGGGTAGGTGTAGTGAAGAATTGGCGCTTCGATTTTACCGACCTCACCAGTGATACGAACCGATTCATGGACGACTTTATCGTTAAAATTGCCATGCTTTCGATGGAACAGCCGGAGCGGATAATCCCGCTGCCAGCCACAAAACCGAATCCGCATTCCCAGATAAAACGAAATCCGTTTGATGCGATAGCCGTCATGCTCAGGATTTTTTAGTATGCTTTGAATTTTCAGTCGTAATGCCTCGCTGACTTCTTCATCCGAATCGATCGAAAAAATCCAGTCATTAGTCGCTGAATTCACGGCCAGTTGTTTTAACGGTCCAAAACCAAGCCAATCTGAATGGATCACTTTTGATGTATATTGCTGACAGATCTCTGGCGTGCGGTCGGTCGATCCATCATCCACTACTACGATTTCATCAGCCCATTGCACTGATTTCAGGCAGCGCTTGATGTTGTGTTCTTCATTTTTAGTGATAATTGTGACCGACAATTTTGCTGGCATATCGTTTGGCTTTCGATATTTTTAATTTAAATTGACCACCACCGGCTCTTCATCGTCTAAGGGATTATCCAATCCGAATTGGCAATGATAATTCCCTTTTCTTATGATCTTTTTCTGTTGTCGGGAATAGGCCTTATTGACTCTGATTCCATTAGCGTGGAAAGGCACGTGATACAAATGCAAAGGAAATTCATCATAAAATGGAAATTTGCCAGAGATTCCAGCCTGATAGAGCCTTCTTCCCAGATCATCATCTTCATTGCCCCAGCCTTCAAATTTTTCGTCGTAGCCATTGACCTTCAAAAAGTCGGCTTTAAAAACGGCCGCGGATCCACCCCGGAATTTGGGTCCAATTTCTCGTAAATGAAATCGTCTCAAAATATGATACAATCGCTCTTTTCGATACTGCTTGACCAGCTTTAAAATTTGATGCTGGGTTAGCAGTGAAGAATAATCTCCTAATTTTATCATCGCTTCATCAATTCTTTCTGTCTGTTGTTCAGTCAAGCGGATGGCATAAGAGACGCAAAAAGAATTCTTCTCGTGCTGGTCCCAAAATTTCTGAATGAGATTGGGTGTAAAAACAACGTCTTGATCTAAAAAAATGAGACATTCTCCGGTGGAGACTCTTACGCCATTATTCCGGCATTTAGCCGCACGATACCCATTTTTCTCCTGCCGAACATATTTAACTTTCATCTGAAATCTGGGTAAAAATTCCCGTAGCAGCGATAAAATATCTTCACTCGATCCATCATCAGAAACCACTAATTCATCAGGCTGATACGATTGATAGCTCAGCGCCAACAATGTTTTTCTCAATAAATGACTATGATTATAAACTGGTATAATAACCGATGTTGTCGGCATGAATATTCCTTTTCATTTCACAAGAATATAATTTTTGAATCCCCCGATCTGCTTTCCACCATTTATAAATTTTTCTATGAATGACAGCAACCGATATTTCAATCGTTCGTGCTTATGCGGCTGCCGAAGCGGATTGGGCTTGCCTGAATATTGTAGCTTATCCTTCCAATTTATTCCAGCGATTCGTTCTGCCATAACCGCTGGATGCGTTTCGACGAAAATAGCCAATTTATTCAATGGGCCATAATCAAATTCTGTCGGCACCTGTTCATAATAATCTCTGGCTCGTTTCAATCCCCAATGCACTGAATCCAGCGCGCGACGTTTATTCTGCATCAGATGCGGCGGCCGAACCCAGCCATAGTGAAAAATCTCAGCGTTCACTTTGGCAACTTTCAGTTTATGATGTCCGCTATCCTGACGAGGATTATCGTAATAATCAAAACGCCGAAATGACTGAGCGCTTTGCCAGGAATAAATATCGGGTCGATTGCGAATGATTCGGATTTCATTCGGATACCAGCCATGCCCTGCATGATAGTGTTCATAATCGCCCCAGAAATGCTTATATCGAAATAGCAGGCCTTCTACTTTTTGATTTTTTAAAAGCTCCCCGCATCTTGTCTGAATCACAGGCAGATATTTTTCATGAACCACTTCATCGGCTTGCAAATAGAATAGCCAATCTCCGATGCAATTCGCTTTCGCAATATTGGTCTGCATGGCATTGATCACGCCTTTTTTGAAATATTGCTCTTCCCAGACTGTATCAATAATCTTTATTTTTGGATCCCCGATCGCTGCAATCTGATTCCGCGTTGAATCATCTGCATCGCCCTGACCAATAGCGATGACAAATTCATCGACAATCGGCAAGATCGATTTGATTGACTCTACAATTGGATAGTACAGTTTAATGCCATTTCTCACAAAAGAGAAACCGCTGATTTTCATTGCTTCGTCCTTGACTCGATTTAAAATTGTTTACTAATTTAGAACAATTCGCTTAAAAAGCAAGCTTTTTTTGGAGATCGGGTAAATGAGGTAATTGGGTGATAAGATAATGATAGCAGGATTTTTGATTTTTATCGAAAATCAAATTTAAAAACCTGTCGCTGTTGAAAATTTTTACCAGTGAAAACTGATACAATAACTGAATAAGTTTTCGTTTCAGTGCTTCCGGGGCGATTGATAAATAGATGATCTGCGATAATTTTTCCTGGTTCCCATTCATTAATTGGAATTTTTCCCAATACAGGTTGGTAAGGAATTGATTCCTGAGATTCCGATGATGCGAGATAAAAATTCAACTGCGTCGTTTCTGGCTGGGATTCAGTGGTTGACCAAAAGAGTTGAAAATGTGCCTGCTGATTCCCGATATAAATTGACTTCCAAGCCAGGAAATGCAGTCCATTCCCAAAATCAATTAAATGCGTCGCTGCTACATTTGAAGGCATTTTTTCAAGCAAACAGAATTTTTCAAAGCTCGCTTTTGAAGCCAGACCGCGTTGAAAGCAGAACACATTATCCTCTATGAACCTGATTCCCAGCGTCGTGTCCTGAAATACTCTTTGAGTAAATTGGTTCATAGCGGAAACCCTGCTTGTTCGCAGCTTGCCAGTTAAATTTTTAATTTCGACTTCCGGGCGATTGAACTCCAAAATAATCAGATCGGCGTTTGAGTCATGCTCTGGAAAATGATAAAGCTCTTTTCGATTTGCCAGATGAGCGCCAACACGAGCAGAAGCTGAGACAGATAATTCCGAAGGAATGGCGCGCAATTGCTGAGATAGTTTTTTATTATCTTCTGAGACGCGCCAGGTTTTATGAAATCTTAAAATTGAAAATTGTGTGGTCGAAATAACCGATGCGAGAAGGAGGATTGAGCTAAACACGAATGTAATTCGATTTACCTGGAGTTTGGGCAATCGGGCTGACCACTGTTTCAAATTTGCCATGCCGTTTATAGTCGCAAAAAAAATGAATGGCGTAATGGCAGCAGTGTAGTGATACTCAATCTGGCGCATCTGGTAATAGTTGCTGGATAAATTCAATAGCACCGTTGGCAGTGAAATCAGAAGGATCGATGGCGACAGGCAACACAGTCCAATGGTTGGCAAAATCAGCTTAGCAATATATTTTATGCTTTCATACGAGCAAATCGATTGAATAATACTGATAATGTTAGGAAGCGGCAATTTTAAAAAACCGAATATTGGCACCGCAATGGAATTTTTCCAGTTAGGAACCATGCTGTTTGTTTCCGCCAATCCAGTCGATCCGATAAAATAGGCGCGGCTAAAAAATGCGGTAATCCATAGCAGGCTGATACCGATAAAAATGGCGCTGACCTGGAAGGCAACGCCGTGCTCAATGGTTTCGCCAGGCTTTCGTTTGAATAAGTTATAAATCCCCAGCGTGAAAATAACAAACGCCACATCTTCACGACAGCAAATACTCAAAACTCCCAAAATGATGGCTTTTATCCAGTCACCTTTATCCAGGTAATAAAAGGTGAATAATAGAAACGTTGTGGCAAAAGTCAGCCCATGAAGGTCGAATAAATTTGCCCCATGAAGCGCTGGATAAAATAAATAGGTTAATGAGATAAGCAGTGCTGCTGATTCTGACGATAATTTTTTTTTTGCAAATCTATAGATCGGGATCATTCCGCATGCCAGAACGAATGACTGGATATAAAGGAGTAGCGGAACGGACGGAATAATCCGATAAATAATCGCCAGTGGAAAATAAATCAATTCCCAGTGCGCCATTGCCAACCGAGAGACAGAGTAGCCGAGGTTCACGCTTTCATGCAGAATGCTGCCATGCGCCGTATTCCAGATCGACTGTACCATGATTCCCATGTCCCACAATGTGGCATTGAAGCTATTAAAGCGATCGACTGACCACCCCCCGATGATGAGGGTATAGGTTGCGATCATAGCCGCTAAAATAAATGGAGCGATCCAGATGCGGTTGGAAATGTGAGAATTTTCAATCTTCATTTTCAAGCAAATTCAATTCTAATCCATTCAAAGGCTGCAATCCTTTGAACGGATTTCTTTCTGAAATAATTTTTTGAAAAATGAAGGTAACGAATTTGCGGGTGAGAGTCAATTGAAATAATTGTAATGATTATTAACCTCCTGAAGGTTGCAAACCTTCGGGAGGTTCTTGTTTTGCTATCATCGCTCCAAAAATCGCACTTTGAATGTCGGCTTGTTTCCCGCCAATTTGAGAAAAATATCCAGCGGCACGACTTCAAACTCCGCTCCCAATTTATCCAGAATACCTTTCACCCGTTTGATATCGCTTGATTCTCTGACGTGAATCAGCAAGAAATAGGGTCGCGCTGAATTAATCCGTGCCAGTTCTTCGAGATCAGCGACAGCATCGGCTTCAGGAATAGTAGGGGAGAGATAATAATCATAAGAGATCAGCGGTCGGCCATCGCGACTGGTGAAGGTATAGGCAGGGGCATAGCCATTCAGAAATCCTATAGCTTCGGGCATACCTTTATAATAGGCATCAACGACCTCTTGCGTTAATTCTGAATTTCCTTCGACAGTTGCGCCCTCAGAATAATCCATAATTTCAAACACATTGAGATCGAGCTGCTTCATCAAATCGTAAGCTCGTTCGATCAATCCTGGTAGTAGCTTCGGCGGGACAGCCTTGGGATACATATAACCTGGACCCGAAAGACAGCCGATAAAATAGTCATTCGGCGTCGCCATGCTGTAAAAATATTCCAGCAATGCCGGCGCCAGCCAGACGTAATTCATGATCATCTCCCAGGCGTAAGGAATCTCGCCGCGACCGGGACGCAACCAGGCGCCAATGCCCATGCCATCGGTCTGGACGCAGGCGATATAAACTTTCTTGTCAGGCTTGTATTCTTTGCCAGGAACGAGATGATGATTATTTTTGATCTTGAATCCGGGTGAAAAAGGAATCTGATGATCGAAGCTGAAATTGGGTAGGGTGTGCAAGCCTTCCACCGTATGGCCATATTTGGAAGTCAGCTTCACATGATCGCGCTCTCTATCTTTGGCGTAAGAATGCCAACCCATTACGATCGAGCCCGGCTTCATTTCGCTAAGCAGTTTGCTGGCGAGATTATATTCCAGTGTGTCAGATTCTTTGGTTGATAAATCTTGAAAGAAAACCTGCTTGTAAATGCCCCAGTCAGCCACGCCGGGTTTCATCACTTTGCCAGCATCGCCGCCCAGCCAGACGACAAATTCTTTGTTGCAGCGGTTCCAGTATTTTTGATAAGCCCAGTTGTAGATTTGATAATCGGTTTGCCCGGTAAATTTACCGCGAAAATCCTCGACCATTTTCAATCCGACTTTTTCCGCCAGCGGGATCAATCCTTCGCTGACGACAACCGCTTTTTCCAATCCAGCCACAGTGAAGGCGACGATCAACGATGTTCGCACTGACCTGTCCCAGACCACGTAGCCTTTAATAGAATCTTTGAAAGTGCTCAACGCCTGCTCTGGCGTGGTTAATTCAGTGAAGGTGAAATGGTGTTTGTCTTTGTAGAAATCGAATAAAGAGGCGGTGTAAACAAATGGATAATTTTCTGGATAAATAAAATAAAGATTGGGACCTGAAATATTAGCAATTCCCTGAAGACTGAACAACAGCGCGTTTTGATCCAAATCGCCGGCAACTTCCCACTCATCTTTTATTTTCATAAAATAGGCATTTTTTGAACCAGCTTTCTTGAAAAGGTATTTCACTGCTGGACCAGATTTACGGCTGGATCGCTCAATTTTATAGAGAAGCGTTTCATTGTCAGGAGCAAGCTGATAAGTATGAATCTCGGCAATGGGCATATAGCCCTGGGAGCCTCGAATATCATATTTCTGTTCCAGTTTCAAAAGACTGCCATCATTTTCCCATGCCGCTTTGACTTGCTTGGTCTTTCCAACTGGCAAGGACAGTCCCATAAATACGTTCGTTAAAAAAACTCGGTCTTTGACAGGGAAATCTTGAAATTTGCCGTCTGTTCGCAAATGAAGCGTGTCTGTAAAACTACGGACTTCGCCCCATTTTTGGATAATCGTTACCGATTCACCATTCTGTTTGAAATCGATAGACAATGCACCATATAAACCGATCTCGCTACTTTTTTCCTGAAGTAGCGTCCATTGCCCATTGAAATTGGAATTGCCCTGGGAAATAGTGAGGGCAGGAATTAACATGAGCAGAGTTAGCATGGAGATTATTTTATTCGACATTTTCATCCTCCTAATTACCGAGTTACCAAATTACCCAATTACCTACCGGCGAATTCCCACTAAATCCAGCATAAACGCATACTCCATAGGTATCGCAGCTATGCCATCTATTTCGCTCGCTCTTAGAT
>JAEAME010002685.1_pt1 | contig 10009 bp, 6 predicted proteins | sample 8958731 | NCBI WGS metagenome assembly JAEAME01 (sample SAMN16933194, study PRJNA681113) | bioreactor sludge metagenome | isolation source: anerobic bioreactor sludge (Control) | place: India:Bengaluru | collected 2018-10-24
CATTAAAAGTCAACATAATCACCCAATAATATTATATTGACATGACACTAGCTTGGACAATATTTGGACATTGGATTTTGGATGCAAAGGCAATCTCCGGTTAATTTTGGGAGAGTAACTTTGGAGATTCTTGAGTCGATAAGGTTCTGGATGAGCGGATGATCATAATGGGTCAATGAATTAACTTAATACTGGGTGGATCGAATCAGTACGAGAATCTACGCTTCATTGCGCAGACCTATAGCGCGGAATTCAATTATCTGGAAGGGGAGTCGCCTGATGCGCCTGCGACAACAGAGCCATAACTTTTGTAATAACTGAAACAAGGGCAGAAGAGATTCTGCCCTTGTTTATTTTGGACTCCAACACATAGAAACTATAGATTGACGAAGTATTGACTTAATTTATCGCATTAAAATCAATTTCTTTACTCGCACAAAACCCTGCTCTGAACCTGCTGAAGGGTTACCAGCTTCCAGCCGATACAAATACACCCCACTCGTCAATCCACTAGCGTCCCAATTGAATCGGTGAATTCCTGCTGATCGCTTTTCCGAAACCAGCGTGGCGACTTCTTCCCCTAACAGGTTGTAAACCTTGAGCGCAACAAACGCTGATTTAGGCAACGCAAATTCGATGGTGGTAATGGAATTGAATGGATTGGGATAGTTCTGACTTATTGAATAATCTGTTGGTATTTTTTCTGCTTCTTGAATACCTGTTACAGTTATAGAAACTTCACTGCTATAAGCTGATTCTGCAGAACCTTTATAAGCTTTTATTCTGTAAATATAGGTTCGATTTTGTTCTATATTTTTATCAACATATTTATCCCCGCTTCCTTTTAAAGTATCAATGACTGCAAAAGATGTTTCCGCACTCAACTTACGTTCAATTACATAGCCATCTTCAACTTGTGAGTTGTCTTTCCAGGTAAGAGTGATTTCGTTTAAGTCACTTCTTTGTAATTTAAGACTTGTCGGCCTTCGAATTATGGTAAAATTCCACACATCGCTCCAGGGTCCAAAGCCTCCAATATTACTTGCTGCAACTCTCCAGCAATAATTTTGCCCTTCGATTGTGCCATATAAATTATTGACTGTATCCGATGTTGAAGCAGACAATAATATCTTCGCGAAACTTGGCTCATCTGATAATTGGATTGAATATTCATCAGCGTTCACAACTTTTCTCCATTGCAACTTAATAATATTTGCAGTGTTTGAGAATGGTGTGGCAGAAACTAATTGCGTCTTAGCTGGTAAAGCTATAAATGTAGCAAAGGTTGATAATTCACTCCAGGGACCTAAAGAGCCCTTACTGCTTTTTACCTGAACACGCCAATAGTATTTTTTAGCAAATGATAAGCCAGCGACTTTTCTTGTTGTTTCGGTGGATGAATCATTTACAACAGTAGTTTTAAATGTCGGCTCTGTGGATAATTGAAAAAAATACTTTTCAGCATTTTCGACCTGATTCCATATAAAGGTAATAATGGTATCCAGTTGTGTTTGATGATTGGAAGGATGTATTAAAGATGCTCTTCCTAAAAAAGATGAATCATTGGAAAGTGTTGGTGTGGTCCATGTAATCCAGGGGGTAAGGTCGGTATTATACGGACTAGTCGAGATAGCTGTATTCGCTGTCATGTCCCCCAGCAGGAATTTATCCACAAAGGCCTCCACCTCTGGTTTCTGGACGTCGGGGAGAGCGCAGTGGCCATGTCCACCGACAAAAGAAAAACCCATCCTGTCGGATATGCCAAAAGTATCCCAAACCTGTTTTGTAGTCTTACAGGAGACGTAGCCGGACTCCTCTCCCAGCCATACCATATCTGGATTTCCGATTACGAGTAATGCGCGGGGTGCCACCATTGCCATTAACTCATGATGATCGTGTGGTAGTTTCGAAACATTTACGCCGGCAAATTGTACCATAGATTCCATAAACCAGGTATAATCAGTATTGCCAATGTTTTCTACGCCTGGCAGAATATTGGAAACGCGCCAAGCTGCGGCCCCACCGCCACCAGACTCCTGGGCAATAGTAAGTGCGATACGTTCGTCAAATGCCCCGGCAAAGAGTGCCATTTTACCAGCAAAGGAGCAACCGGTTACCGCCAGGTGCTCTAGATCAATGGGGAGATCCGCCGAAACCAGCTCTAAACCATCGATTAAGCGGCTGACCCCCCATGACCATGCACTGTAGGCACCCATATGAGTAAGATCAGGGTAAAGCCTGTTGATCGGTTCGCTACCGCGGACTTGCTTCCAGGCCATTACCTGCCCAAAATTGAATGGAATTTGTGCAATATTGCGACTCGTAAAGATGTCAGATGGGAGACTACCTGTTCCACTGCCAATTCCGATCACTGCCGGAAATGGGCCGTCGCCCTCTGGGAGGGTAACTACCGAAGTCAGGGTGAGCGTGTTTCCATTGACAGTTATGTTCACCGTGAGTGTGTTATCAGCGTAGCTGGCAATAATGCTATCCGGACGAACAGGCTTTTCCCCGATCTCGTAATACTCGATCTCAGCTTTAATCTCTGCACGACGGTATCGCCAGTCTGAAAAGTTCGAAATGCGACCTCTGCCATCGGACCATTCAAACGGATCGGGTAATGATTCAATGGTTGGGAGATCATTTTTTGAAAATTTATAAGGTGCTGGCCAGTCTGAGCCAGTGTTTTCAACTTTATAGACAAGGGGCATTTCCTGAGCAAATAAACTGACGAACATCAAAATATTCAATAGAATAGTTACAAGAATTGTTATGACTTTCATTACGACCTCCTGAAAATTAATTTGATTTTTAAATATGAATTGAATTTATAAAATATTTTTCAAGAGAGATTTTTATAGTATCCCTTTACTAATTTTCAATCCGACACATCTATTGTATGAGCCTTGCTGTTCAGATCAAGCCGCGATCGTTAGTCACAGCATATCATCGCTATGTGAAACATCAAAACAATGAAAATCAAAATTCAGGCTAATGAAAAACGTAGCTGCAAAATAACAAAAAATTATTCAAGTTGCAATATCTTTTTTAAACATGATTCGCCCAGTGGCGCGCTTGGCTGCTCAAAGAGGTAGAAAAGAACGATTATTGGCAGAGTAAGAGAGCAGATCTGTAGATTGAAAGAATGTAAAATATTTTTTAATATAGCCAAGCTATGTATTATTTTAGCAAAAATAGGATTGACAATATATTAAAAATGCAGTATATTTACTCTGCCAATATAATTAACTCCCATGCAACTTGTTTTCATTCTGAACAATAATGATTCAGTTTTTTTGATTATTTGCACAAGCTGTAAATTCAAAAAAGGAAACTCAGATGAAAAAGACTTGTTTAGTAATTGTATTCGTCAGTTTATGTTTTTCTTTAGGAGCTAAAACCATTAATGATTGTGAACAAGATATTAGCGATCACCGCGGCAAGATGGTGCCGTGTGAAAAAGGTGCATGGGAAACGGGCGAATATCGCAATGTATTTCTGGAGGCTGGGTATAGCCAGGAAGCTATAAATAAAAAGTTGGCTAAAGCCTATCAAGATCTTTTCGAAAGCCCAAATCGAGTCTATTTTGAAGTGGGTGATTCGATGGCTTATATTTCTGATCTCAAGAACCATGATGCGCGCACAGAAGGCCTTTCCTATGGCATGATGGTAGCCGTACAGTTGAATAAAAAACACGTCTTTGACCGTTTGTGGCGGTGGACCAAGAAATATATGCAACATCAGGGTGGCCTTCGGGATGCTTATTTTGCCTGGTCCATTAATCCCAAAACCGGAAAACGCAATGCAGAGAATTCGGCGTCAGATGGCGAATTTTATTTTGTGACTGATCTATTGTTTGCCTCCAATCGATGGGGAAATAATACGGGAATAAATTATTACGCCGAAGCCAGAAGAATTCTGGATGCGATGTGGAGCAAAAACGGGACTGAGGGAATTAAGAATGTGATCAATGTTGAACATAAGCAAATTACTTTTGTGCCCGAGGGTGAAGGGTACAACTGGACTGATCCTTCTTATCATTTGCCAGCATTTTTTGAAATATGGGCAGAATATAGCAATGATGGCCATGAACATTTTTATCGAGAGTGCGCCGATACAGCCCGTGCTTTTCTACACAGAACATGTCATCCTAAGACAGGACTAAATCCTGATCATGCAGATTTCAGCGGAGCACCCAGAATGTGGGGTCCTATGCCCTCTTCTTTCCGTTTCGACTCCTGGAGAGTGCCGATGAACATTGCGATGGATTATTCATGGTACGGTAAAGACAAAGCATGGCAACAGGATTACTGCAAAAGGATTCAAAACTTTCTTTTCTGCAGAGGGATCGATACTTTTGAAGATCAGTACAATATTGACGGAACGCTCCCTCAGTGGATTCTCCCGGCTGGAGGCTATCAGAAATTACGTCATTCGCTTGGATTGATCGCTACTTCAGCTACCGCTTCAATTATGGGCACCCAGGCGAAGAGCTGGAAATTTGTTGATGCCCTGTGGAACGCTAAACTCGAGCCCTATGAGGATGGCTATTTTGATCCCTATTATGACGGATTTTTATATCTCTTCAGTTTGATGCATTTGAGCGGAAATTACAGGATTATCAAGCCTGAAATGAGTGAATAAAGTATAATCAAGTGCGGAGCAGGATTTCGGAGCAAGTGTAATTCAACATAATTCAATCTTGAAAGCAGTACTGATTCGTCCCCCTCTGACAATTCTTCTCCAATTTCGGTTTGTGAGATCGCTCGCAGTGTTGTATGGTTCACGGTGAAGTTTTGATCCGGATGCGGTTTTTAAAAGCTACATGTATCGCCTATCCATTTGTCGCTAATGGTTTTCCGATTTTCACGCATTGCGCATTTCACTCCCATTGTTCTGCAACCTGCCGCAGGAAATCCCTGCTTTCCTGAACTGTCTGCTCGTTTGTATCTTCCAATACAATGCTGATGCCTGGTTTTTCTTTAACAGCAAATTTCATCACGAGATCGTGACGCAGCTTTCCGAGACCCGCCCTTGCGAATTTGAACTGACCATTTTCGACAACGAAATCTTTCGCATGAATGATTGCAATCCGTTCACCGAAGAATTCGAGCGATTCGCCGATGATCCGTTCCTGGTCCTGATAGTTTTCGAGCGAAAGCAAATTCACTGGATCGAAGACGACTTGCAGGTTATTCGACGCGACAGTATCCAGCATCCGCCTCATTTTTTGCGGCGTCGAAACGACGTGCGATGCGACTGCCTCGACACCAACGATGACTCCGAATTTTTCAGCTTCCTCGACAAGCTCTGTGATGCTTGCGAGCGATTGTTCAAAGGCGGACTCGCCATGGTTCTCAGGATGAGGCGAATAGTCCGCGTTAACCGAGCCGGTTTCGAGCGCAACGAGTCCATTGCCGAAATCGCGGGCATAGCGCAGGTGTTCCTTGAACAGTCTGAGCAGCGATTTTCGCGTCGTGGGATCAGGGTGAATCGGATTCACGTAGCAGCCGAGCACCGCAATTTGGATGTCATGTTTATGAAACGCCTCTCCGATTTTAAAGGCAATACCAGGATTTAACACGCCGGGTTTCAAATCGAGTCCGGCGATGGCTTTGCCAAGAGCAAGCTGCGTGCAGTCCAGATGTGTCGCTGCAATTTTCGCAGCGAGTTCGTTAGCTGATAGGCGACCGAAATCGTGAGCACGAACGCCGATACGAACGGGTAAAATAGAATTCAAGTCACTACCTCAATCTTTTCTTGGGTGAGTACGGGTAAGTCGATCATTCCTGCCGTAGAATCGCATTCGGAACGACTGAACGTCCGGCTTGCTTTATGCTAACTGATTCGCTGCCCTGCGAACCTTTTCCTGAAAAATGTATTCACTCAACATCAGAAGTGTTAAACCCTGACCGTAAAGTGTTGGGTAGCGAGTCAGTTTTCCGTAGGCATCAATCGTGGGCATGATTGGGGTACCTCCCGATACGCCTTCGACTGCGCCGTCAGGACTGATCTTTGTTATCACACCTTCCAGGGCTTTTATGGCGCTTGCCATAGTGCCTGGTTCCAGCATCTGGAGACGCACTGCTTTCATGATTCCGCCGGCGTTACCTGCACTGCCGGATGTCTCCTGATAGAAATCAGGTCTGTCCATAACGGTATGCCATAGACCATTTTCCGACTGATATTTCAGAATACCATCAACCAGTCTTTTATATCTGGTATGGATTTCTTTCGGCACTTCCACCAAATCACGTAAAGCTTCGATAATGATTGGAGTTCCAATCACTACCCATGAGTTGCCTCTGGTCCAGAGGGCACCCGACATGTGGTGTTTTTCCACACAATGATAGCCATGATAGAGAATCCCGGTTTTCTCATCCTGCAAAAGTTGAAAATGGGAAAGCAATTGTTTGAAAACTTGTTCAGCTATTTTGATATTTGTTGTGAGTCTCGCTGTACGTGATAAAAAAATCAATGCCATAAATACCGTATCTGCCCAAACTTCTCCTGAAACGGAAGCGCCATGAAAAAACACACCCTCCCTGGATCGGCCGGCTGTTGCCATTACCCAGTCCGCGTACTCTACTGCTGTTTCCCGATAATACGGCTCTTTGGTTCTCAAGTACATATCCGGATAGATAGCCAGCGGCGCCAGGTAATTTACATGCTCTTTTTTTGCACACTGATGCTTGTTTTTGGCAATCCAATTTGTCATGTACCGCAATATCTCGGGATTTTGTGTCTTATCGTAGTAGTCGGATATTGCTATCATGCCCACTCCTGCATTCCAGTCCCAATTATCAATATCCATACCCCAACTGGCCGGATCATGGTCAACCTCATTAGCAGTCTCCTGCGTTAATCCGGCGGTTCCTCTCTTCATATATTCATAGACTTTGCTTGCCTTTTCTTGCGCTTGTGATAGATTCATTGGATTCAGTCCCTTTCCATTCATTTTTACGTTTTGTGAATGAGGATTGTATTGACAATTGTCGCTGATTTAGCAGCTTTGCTCCATTGCGACTCTCTGCTCTCAAACATCCATTGGCATTTCCATTAATAACATTTCATTCTTCTGGGAATTTTCCCTGTTTAGCTCAGTCATTAAATATTTTGTTTTTGAGATAGATAACAAAACTTAATCAAAAAGTCAATCTATTTTTTATTGTCGTTCATCTTTTATCGCCATCTTTTTTTAGCAGCAATATCAAATAAAGTTATCCAAACCTGCCAGCCGAATGATTAATGAACCAGTCGAGGTCACTGCCACTTTTTGAGAAACCAGGAAACTGAAGAAAAAGCAGCAGTAAAGTAGAGATAACTTTTTTATGAATTCTTTTGACTTTGATCGCTCCTTCTTTTTTTCCACAACCGTTCCAGCCGTTCCTTAATCATCTTCTCATATCCCTGTTCAGTCGGCTGATAGTAAATCTTATCCTGTTTGCCAGTCGGCAAATAATTTTCTTCTACAAAATGCTCTGTATAATCATGTGGGTATTTATAATCACTGGCATAGCCCTCTTTTTTCATTATTGCTGTTGGCGCATTTCGCAGATGAAGCGGCACCGGCTCAGGCGATGATTCTTTAACCTCCTGCATTGCCTGATTAATCGCTAAATATGCTGCATTGCTCTTGGGAACAGAAGCGAGATAAGTGGCGGCTTGAGCAAGAATAATCTGAGCTTCTGGCATACCGATATAATCAACTGCAGTGAAAGCCGCCGTGGCAATAACCAATGCCTGAGGATGAGCATTGCCAATATCCTCGGAAGCTAAAATGATCATCCGGCGCGCTATGAACTTGGGATCTTCGCCGCCTTCCAGCATCCGAGCCATCCAATAAATGGCCGCATCAGGATCGCTCCCGCGAATGCTTTTGATAAATGCAGAAATCGTGTCGTAATGGTAATCGCCTTTTTTATCATAGATCAGGGTTCGTTTCTGTAAAGCTTCCTCGATGGATTCTTTCGTTAAATAGCGAGCGTTATTTTCATCCGGCGCAGCCAAGTGAGAAGCTAACTCAATCGCATTTAAAGCAATTCGGGCATCTCCAGTAGCGTAATGAATCAATGCTTGACGCGCTTGAGCATCCAGCTTTATCTTTCGGGCTTGTAAAATTGTATCAGAATTCACTGCGCGATCGACGATATTCCCGATTTCTTCTTCACTAAAAGATGTTAATTTATAAACGCGACATCGGGATAATAATGGAGCGATAACTTCGAACGAAGGATTTTCAGTAGTGGCGCCGATCAGCAAAATCGTGCCATCTTCAACGCAGTGAAGCAAGGCATCCTGTTGCGCTTTATTGAACCGATGAATTTCATCGATGAATAAAATCGTCCGTTTGCTCAAATGGCTCCGATTGAAATCTGCTTTTTCAATGATTTTACGAACATCTGCCACGCCAGAAGTCACGGCGCTGATCGAATGAAATTCGGAAGAAGTAGCGTTGTTTTTCCAACACCTGGCGGTCCCCAGAATACCATCGACATCAATTTGTCCTGTTCGATTGCCTGGCGCAGAACTTTCCCCGGTCCAACCAGATGCTGCTGACCGATGAATTCATCCAGCGATCCGGGGCGCATTCGTTCGGCTAATGGAATCTGATCCGAACTTTTCGAATCCGCTATTTTTGTATTAAATAAGTCCATTTTCTTTTATCCAGTTTTATTCAAAATCTTCTCCAAGACCACATTGTAAACAAATCACAACTGATAACTGATTAATGCCCACTGACCTCTAAACATCATAATACAAACTCATCTCATAAGGATGAGGACGACTCCGAACCTCATTAAATTCTTTATTAAATTTATGGTCGATCCAGCTTTCAATGAGCTGCTCAGAAAAAATATCGCCGGCCAATAGAAAATCGTGATCCGTTTTCAGCGCATCCAGTGCCTCTTTCAAAGAGGTTGGCAGCGATTTTATTTTGTCCTGTTCTGACTTTGGGATTTTAAAAATGTTAATATCATAAGGCCCAAAACCTTCCTTCGTGGGATCTATTTTTTGCTTCACACCATCGATACCAGCCATCAATAATGCTGAAATAGCCAGATAAATATTGCAGGTCGCATCAGGGGGCCTGAACTCGAAACGCTTTGTTTCTGGTGTGTTGGTATATTTGGGAATACGAATAGCTGCGCTGCGATTCGCCAGTCCAAAGATTGCTTTGATGGGAGCCTCAAATCCTGGCACCAGCCTTTTATAAGAAATCGTACTCGGATTAGTGAACGCCAGCAGAGCAGCGCCGTGTTTTAAAATCCCTCCGATAAAATGGATCGCTGTTTGGCTCAATCCAGCATAGCCAGTTTCATCATAAAAAATATTTTTGCCATCTTTCCACAATTGGATGTGGATGTGCATTCCGCTTCCAGCTTCATTGTAAAGCGGTTTGGGCATGAAGGTCACTGTTTTATTATTTTTATTGGCAACCATGCGAATAATGTATTTGACCATCATGGTGACATCGCCAGCTTTCAACAGCGGATGATGATGAATTTCAATTTCAGATTGACCGGGTCCCCCGACCTCGTGATGATGATACCGAACTGGAATGTTGCATTCTTCTATTTGCTCCACCATTTTCGCCCGAAGGTTAAACAAATTATCCAGCGGCGGAATGGCGTGATAGCCTCCCTGGCGAGGAATTTTGTGACCCAGGTTCTGTTCTTCCTCGATACCAGAGTTCCAATCGGCTTCTTCTGAATCGATGCGGTACCAGGCGAGATTAATATCATTCATATAAGTGACGCTGTCGAAAATATAAAATTCAAACTCCGGACTCCAGAGGCTCTGATCAGCAAATCCAGTCGCTTTCAAAAATTCTTCGGCGCGATAAGCGACATTTCGGGGATCGTTTTTGAAAAGCTCCAGCGTATCTGCTTCGTAGGCAGAACAGATGAAGCTCAGTGTTTTAAGATTCCAGAATTTATCGATCAACATCGTATCCAGGTCTGGCACCAAAACCATATCGCCAGCTTCGAGCTTCTTGAAGCCCGGA
>JAEAME010002689.1_pt1 | contig 10009 bp, 13 predicted proteins | sample 8958731 | NCBI WGS metagenome assembly JAEAME01 (sample SAMN16933194, study PRJNA681113) | bioreactor sludge metagenome | isolation source: anerobic bioreactor sludge (Control) | place: India:Bengaluru | collected 2018-10-24
GCTTTTGCGGAGCTTTTCTCGAAAAGCGACCGTAACCCTTATGTCTACAAGCTGACGCCGCCGCAATATATTGCGGCGGCGTTTTACGGCTACCCCGGCGCATAATGTGTGCCGGGGTTTTGTATTGTTTCTTGATAATTCCGAAGAATGCGCTTGATTTACATGGAAGCAGCGAACCTCGTTCTTATTCCAGTATATTCGTAGTTATCATATCCACGCCGTAGCCGATGAGTTCCTCAGCGCGTGCGGTATTGTCAACGGTCCAGCAGTTTATTGTAATGCCCGCGGCCTTTAGGGCGGCGACATTTTCAGCGTTAAGCGCCGTATCTCTAATGTCGAGGTCGAGGTTATGCTCCTTGAGCCGGCCGATGAGGAATTCGTCGTACTTAGAGGTAAGGAACTGTGCAGCCTGGTTGGGATACTTCTTACGCAGGTAAACCAGGTTGTCATAGCAGAAGGAAATGAAGATTACTCCGTCGAGATATCCAAGGTCGTTTATCATATCGCATATCTCAAAAATTTCAGCCTCGGTGAAAGCATTTTTAAGTTCAAGTACGGCAGTCTTGCCGTACTTTTTGTTTATGCTTATATATTCGGCAAGATTTGGTATTTTCAGGTCACTGCGCGACTTTTTGCCGTCCATATTGAGAAGTGTAAGTGAGCGCAGAGTTTCGTATGTTGACAGTTCGACTGTAAGGCTGTCTATTGCTACTCGCCCGGTCGTGTCGTCATGGATAAGGACGTATTTTCCGTCCACTGTTTTATGTATATCTGTTTCAATTCCAAAATAGCTGCGGTTGCCGGCTGCTAAGAATGCAGCGTTGGTATTCTCGCGCTCAAGTCCACTCACACCCCTGTGAGCAATCATCTTTACACCTTTTTTATTAGGAATTTTAATTGTGTCCATAACCTGTTCCTTCCATATATTAGTGAAATTTATGTAAGCTCAGTATAACACAGGGCAACCACTTTGTCAATTGGAGCGTTAAAATAAGAAAAAGTTTGTCCCGGACAGGTCTACCTGACGTGGACATCCAATATAATTTACTGAAATCTGATGGGAGGTGTAAACAAGTTGAAAACCGTGATTATCAACCGCCAAGAAGAAAACACCGTCCCGGAGTTTCTTGAATCGCTCCTCCCCTACCGGCTGGCCGATGCCATCCGCCGCGCTGCGGCGGAAGACATAGGAATAATTGAGGAAATAAGGCTCCGTCGCGGCAGATGCTCGTCGCTGACCGCCGGAGGAAAAAATGTTATCCTAGATGCGGTCCTCACCGGTGACGAGATGGACACGCTTCTCAACCGATTGTGCGGCGGCTCGCTCTATGCTTACAGCGATACAATCCGCCGCGGTTATATAACACTTCTCGGTGGCGTCCGCGCCGGCATCTGCGGTACGGCTGCCACTGAATCCGGGAAGATTATCGGTGTTAGCGAGGTTTCTTCAATCGTTCTCCGCTTGCCGCACAAAGTGCCCGAAGCCGGAGGCGAGCTGGCTTGCTTAATACGCAAGATGAACCGTACCCGCGGCGTGATGGTCTATTCGCCTCCTGGCGTTGGTAAGACTACTGTCCTCAGGGGCGCCGCAGCTGCTCTGTCACGTGGCTCCGATCCTCTACGTGTCGCCGTGGTGGACACGCGCGGGGAACTGGCAGCATTCCTTGATTCAAGGTTTCTGAACCTCGACATTCTCTCCGGCTACCCCCGAAGCGACGGTATAGAGATAGCCGCCCGGACGCTAAATGCGCAGGTAATAATCTGCGATGAAGTCGGGGATACCGGGGAGGCCGAGGCGATAATGAGCGTCCACAACTGCGGTGTACCCCTGCTTGCCTCGGCTCACGCAAGCAGCCTTTCTGAACTTATGAAGAAGCCAGGTATTGCCAAGCTCCATAAGTCGCGCTGCTTCGGCGCGTATGTTCTGCTAGGGCGGCTCCCCGAACGCCCATATACTTACAGTTACGATGTCTCTGACTGGGAGGCGGCAGATGCTTGTATTTAAGTTAGCCGGCGCCGCACTTCTCATTATCTGCGGCGGTCTTACCGGACGTGCCCTCTGCGAAAGCAGCGAGATCGCTTTCTACCGTACTGAAGGCTTTATATCACTACTTAAATATATCCGCAACCAGATTGACTGCTATCTTATGCCGGTCGAAAAAATACTTTCAGGTTGCCCCGCTGACATTTTTTATTCCTGCGGCGCCAGCCCTGGTACCCGAAGTTTTACCGAACTTCTCCAAACCTGCGACGGGAAACTTCCCCCTGATACCGTAACCCTGCTTGAAAAATTTGCTGTAGAACTTGGTACAACATACCGCGATACCCAGCTTAAACTCTGTGATTATTACATAAACAAACTTACCGCTGAGCGCGATAAACTCCAGTCCGAAGCTCCCGCACGCCGTAAAATGATTATGACCCTATGTATTTGTGCAGCCGCAGGAATCGCATTGATCATGTTTTGAGTGACAGATTGATATTATGAGAGTTACGCGGCCTATTGAGATAAGGTGGATTTCTACGAAATGGGCTGGAACTTCCAATAAATTAGTTTAAATGCTCGGCAAAAAAACACCACCTCCACCGCAAGGAAAGGAAACATATAAATGGACATTTCATTAATTTTGAAGGTTGCCGGTGTTGGCTTGCTCGTCGCAGCAGCCCATGCTGCTCTGCCTAAGCAAAGTAGAGAAGAGTATTCCACTTACATTGTTCTTGCAGGTTTTGTAGTTATTCTGCTTTTTCTTATCCCTGAAATAGCAAGCCTCTTTGAGTCGGTCATGACCATGTTCGAACTCTGATGGAAAGCTGGCAGATCTGCGGGGTTGCGCTCCTATGCGCACTTGTCGCTGTTGTAATAAAGCAAATGCGCGCCGAGTTCGAGCTTCCTGTACGCCTTGCCGGGAGTATTGTTCTGCTTGGAATCACGATTGCGATCGGAATTCCGCTTTTCAGTTACCTGAATAACATGATCACGTCCTCGGCGCTCTCGGAGTACGCCGGGATACTTATAAAAGCGCTTGGAATCGCTGTGCTGACACATATCACAGCCGAAGTCTGCCGCGACTGCGGGAGCGCTTCAGCGGCATCATATGTGGAGCTGGCGGGAAAACTAGAAATACTTCTCCTCAGCCTTCCCCTGATTTCTTCGATCCTCGGGACGGCTGCGGAGATACTTAATTGGCAGATATGAAAAAAATAATACATATAGTTACAGCCGCTGCCGTTATACTGTTTGCCACTGTACTTTTTGCGCTGCCTGCAGCTGCTACAGGATACGCCGGTCACGTCGGTGATTACTCATCGGAATATTCCGATGAGTATGAAAAAATGCTCGAAGGCATTCCTGATGATATTGCGGAACTGCTCCCTGAAGGCCTTTTCTCAGACAACCCGGAGGAGATTTTCAGCGCCGTAAATGAGATGAGCGGTTTTTCGTACATTCTTGGAACTGTTGCCTCTCTCGCGGGTGTCCGCATCGGCAGCGCACTGAAGCTCTTCGCTGAACTGCTCGGACTACTCGTTCTGTCGGCTCTTTTGCGTTCTGCACGCGAACTGATAAAATCCCCGGCTCTCACCCAGGCAGTGACGCTTTGCACAGTCGCTGCAATACTTGCCGCAGTTATCACAGTGCAGTACGAGCAACTGAGCGCAGTATCCCGCTTCCTTAATCAGTTGAATCTTTATGCCGATTCGATGATACCGCTTATGGGTGCGCTTTACGCGATGGGTGGTAATATCGCCTCAGCTGCAGTTAACAACAGTGCTATGATGGTCTTTCTCACGGTATCTGAAAATGTCTGCAACCGTACAGTAATACCTGTAACCGCTGTCTGCCTCGCTCTATCGCTTGTTTCAGCCTTCGCAACAACGATTGATATGAAGGGAATAACCGCTGTAATTAAGAAAACTTACACCTTTATAATTGGCTTTATAATGACCCTGCTTGTCACAGTCCTGGCCATGCAGTCGACTCTCTCGGCCGCAGGAGACAGCGTCGGAGCCAAGGCGGCAAAGTTCATCGCCGGCAGCATGATCCCTGTGGTCGGCAGCTCGGTCGGTGACAGCCTTAAGACTGTTGCCGGAAGCATAAAATATATCCGGACAGGCGTCGGCATAGGGGGAATTGTAATTATCATTCTTATCCTATTACCGACCCTCATCTCGATAATCACCACACGCCTCTCATTCATGGCTGCCGGCACCGCGGCAAAATTACTCGGCTGTACCGCTGAATCAGACCTCCTCGGCGAGCTGACAAATATCTATGGCTACCTGCTTGCCGTCGTCGCTTCCTGCTCGGTCCTCTTCATCTTTGCTCTCACCCTGATGGCCCGTACCTCGGCAGCGATAGCGTAGGAACGGAGAACGATGAATGTGCGCTTTATTGAAATGAAAGCATATTTCTACGAAGCCGGTAAAGAACTTTTGAAAAACATCTTGATGCTTGTAAAAAAGCTCAATTGCGCTAAGAATTATAGCTGCGTCACATACCTGCCGGGCTGCCGGGACGCAAAGAAGAGGTAAAAATGCGCGAATACCTTATGAATGTAATTGGCGCCGCACTGATCGCCGGTGTAATCAGTGTTATTGTTCCCGGAAACGGTGAGGGGTTTAAAAAGTATGTCACCCTGATCGGTTCGCTCTGCGTACTCTGTGTGATACTCTCCCCGGTAACAGAACTTCTCGGGGTCATGACCGACTTCGCCGACGGCGGGTTTTCGGAGTGGTACGAGGATACAGAGGAAGAATACGGCGGTAAGTATAATAAATTTCTCATGTCGGTCGGGAAAGATAACGTTGAGGACGGTATCACGTCGCTCTTGTACGAGCAGTTCGGAATACCCGAGAATGAGTGCAGTGTCAGCGCTGTTGTCGAAGAAAAGAATGGTGAACTTGCAATCGTCAGTATAGATATTATACTGACCGGGAAATCGGTACTTAAAGACCCTTACGAGGTGGAAAAATACATATCCGGGCTGCTTGACTGCCAGTGCAACGTAAAATAGAAAATATATAAGAGGTGTTGTTTCATGACGGTTCAGAATAATGTAAAAAGAAGCGCAGATAGCAGCTTGTTTTTTAAAAAAAACAAAAAAATATTATTAATTATGGTTTGCGGTCTTGCAGGAGTTTTGATTTTGTTATATGCCAGTGATATGTTCAGTGGGGCAGAAACATCGCAAAAAAATAAAAGTACATCTGAACACGCGGAAATCGCAGATTACACTGCGCGGCTCGAGGAGAGCATCGGCAGACTCTGCGCAAACGTTTCGGGAGTTTCAAATGTAACAGTGGCTGTTACCCTTGAAAGCGGATTCGAGTATGTATACGCAGCTGACTCTGAGAACAAAACCGACGGCAGCACAGAAATAAAGTACATCACCATTGGCAGCGGAAGCAGCAAGTCCCCGGTTTATATCACCGAAAAATTACCCAAGATCGCGGGTGTGGGCATCGTCTGCCGCGGAGGCTCAAATCCGGCGATACAACAGAAACTTATCGATCTCATCAGCGCGGCATACAATATCGGGTCGAATAAAATTTTTATAACAGGTTCATAAAATCAGCATATGCCGTCATAAACGCAGATGTGCATAAATATAATGTACCACAACAATAAAAACAAAATCTTGGAGGTATGTGAAAATGGTATACGAGGAAGAAATCAAGTCACCGGCGAGAAAGTTCTTTGATAAGATCGGAAAGCGTAATCTGATCATAGTCGGAGTCGTTCTGCTCATCGGAGTCGCCGTTTGGCTCAACTGGATGATTTTTGCCAACGATGAGAGCGGATATTCCGGATATGACAAGAACTCTGGCATGGATTCCAACTACGGAGCAGACACCGACGCTGCTGACGGAGCTGAGACAGACGCATCTGCCAACAACCAGGATAGCTATTTTGCGTCAACTCAAATCAGCCGTCAGCGTGCTCGCGACGAAGCTCTCGAGGTGCTCCAGTCATTAGTTGACAATGAGGCTTCCGATGAAGCTACAAAGATCAAGGCGCTTGCTGACATCAACCAGCTTGCCAAGGAAATGGAAGCTGAGTCGAACATCGAGACGCTGATAATCGCTAAAGGCTTCGCTCAGTGCGTAGCAGTTGTCAACGGTGACAAAGTCAGTATAGTGGTTGATGCAGACGATCTTACGCCGGCGGATATCGCGATTATCGATGAAATAGTCTATGACCAGACCGGTATCAAACCGCTGAACGTGTTAATTACCAAGAAGTAAGCTACATAACAAAAAGACCGGAAGTAAAAGCTTCCGGTCTTTCTTATTTTGTAAATATTATAATATATGAGGTGCACATGAGTAAAGACGGGTATTTTGCCGCTTCGAACAGTGGCGGCGGATTTAAGAATTATTATGGTGAGGTTTTCGGCGGCGCCGGGCGTATTTATGTAGTCAAGGGTGGACCGGGTACCGGAAAAAGCCGTTTCATGCGGGATGTGTCGGTTTTTGCGAAATCCCGGGGCTGGGCTGCCGAATACTACTATTGCTCATCCGATGCAGAGTCACTTGACGGCGTGCTGCTCCGGCGGGGCGGAGAAACGGCGGCGATTATAGACGGCACCGCCCCGCATGTCTGGGAGCCGGTGTTGCCGGGGGTGCGCGAGGAAATCGTGAATCTTGGAATGTTCTGGAACGCCCGGGTGCTGAGAGCCTCGGGTGATGGAATTTGCCAGCTTATCAGAAGACGTGCTGACCTCTGGCGGTTGGCTTACCGCTGGCTGTCAGGCTGCCTTGATATGTGTGGTGTAATAAAGTCAGTCGGTGAAAGCTGCGTCAGATACGATGTTGTGTGCGACACAGCTTCGATGATGCTTTCCGGGATACCTGACGGTGATAAATGGAATAAAAGAACTGCGCTGCTCACTTCTATCGGAATGGGCGGTGTGGTGACATCTGATGAGTTTTGCAGAAAAGCGATTGAACTGTATGTCATAAAGGACAAATTTATGACGGCGCATGTACTTATAAGCAGGTTGCTGGAAGAGGCAAAATCTAAACACCTTCCGGTTATCGTATCTTACGATCCGATAGATGCCGACCAGCCTGACGGAATTTTCATTGAAAACTGCTCTTGTGCCATTATCGTGACAGACGATGATACCGGAAGGGAACATAAGATAATAGAAATGAAAAAGCTACTTGATGAGCCGGCAGAAGCCGCGCTCCGGCAGGTTGAACACGCGGAACGTTGCCGTAATGCGATGCTTCAGGGCGCCATCGACACGCTCACCGAAATTAAAGAGTGCCATTTCAAGCTTGAGGCAATTTACACATCAGCAATGGATTTTCCCGCAAAGGAAGCGTTCACGGTTGAGTTCTGCAATAAATATTTTGAGGATTGATATTATAAGTTAAATATTAAAATATCCGCCGTCAGGAAAAGTCCCCGGCGGCGGATGCATTGTTTATAAATACACGGAGTTTTACTTGGCCTTTTTCCCCGCAATCGCAGCTGTATCGCGGGCTATGACGAGTTCTTCGTTGGTTGGGATGAGATAGACAAGCACTTTCGAATTATCGGTTGAGAGTTTGATGATATTGGATTGTCTGATACCCTTGTCGTTGGCTGCCTTGTCAATTTCAATACCGTAGTAAGAGAGGTCTGAGCAGACGACTTCGCGAAGACGAGGGTTGTTCTCGCCAAGTCCGGCAGTGAAGACAATGGCGTCAAGCCCGTTCATCGCGGCAGCGTACGCGCCAATATATTTCTTGATCTGATAAAAGAGAACCGAGGTTGCGAGCTTGGCTCTATCGTAAGCAGGTTTGGGATTTTCAGGATCGATCTTAGCGTCCGGCCCTGCAGCTACAGAGTTCTCCAGGTCGCGTGAGTCGGAAAAACCGGTAATGCCAAGGAAGCCGCACTGCTTGTTCATATAGTCGCTCATCTGGGCAGGAGTATAACCCTTTTTCTCCATAATGTATGTAACTATGGCAGGGTCAATCGAGCCGCAGCGGGTTCCCATTTCAACTCCGTCGAGAGGCGTAAATCCCATTGAGGTATCAATAACTTTTCCGTCGCGTACAGCCGAAATGGAGGAACCGTTTCCAAGGTGGCAGGTGACGATCTTTGTGTCCTTTGTCTTGCCGGCCTTGGCGAGAATTTCCTGCATTACGCCAGCGACATAACGGTGGCTTGTACCGTGAGCGCCGTAGCGGCGGATCTTGTATTTCTCATACATATCGTAAGAAATAGGGTAGAAATAAGCTTCCGGGGGCATTGTCTGATGGAACGCAGTATCGAAAACAAGCACCTGGGGCACGTTCGGCATAACTTCGATGCAGCTGCGGATACCGGTAAGGTGAGGGCCGGTGTGCAGGGGAGCGAAATCGCGGCAGAGCTCAAGTTTGCTTATAACTTCATCTGTTACAAGCACGCTCTGAAAGAAATAAGGACCACCATGAACCACGCGGTGCCCAACAGCGTTGATTTCGTTCATTGATTTTATGCAGCCGTACTCGGAATCGGTGAGCATCTTTACGACGATACGTATAGCGTCGGCATGGTTTTTCATGGGCAAATTATTTTTGTAACTTGTACCTTTAATCAGGTTGCGGTGATCTATAACCGAGCCTTCGGTTCCGATTCGCTCGCAGATACCCTTAGCGACTGCGGCTTCGGTTGCAGTATCGAACATCTGATATTTCAGGGAACTGCTTCCAGCATTGACAACAAGAACGTTCATTGAAGAAATAAAAACCTCCGAAAGATAATAATATTTAAATGCCCGGTTTGTGAGTCCGGACAATAAGCTCACGGCAAAGTAAAAGTAACAAATTGTCGATTAATATAAACAGACCTTTAATATTATATCATAAACCTTTACCCATTACAAGACAAATCAAAAATATTCCGCATAAAGTCTCGGATTTAATCGTAAGTCTCAAAACACGAAAATAATATGATTGACTTATAGGATTGTTTGTGATAAGATATAATAATAATAGGAAACGGAGGGATAAAGATATGGCAAATATACCGAACGAACGTGAGCTCGTGTCCGGAAAATATCTTGAATATAAAGGCAGACCGCTAGTCAGGGAAGGGCAGACGATTTGCTACGGCGATAAATCGGAAAAGTGTATCCTGATCCTCGAAATAATGTCGTACAAAAAAGTCGGCGGTAACGACGTTCCCGATAAGATACTGATTCAGGTAATAGATTCAAACGACCCGACCAAAATAGTCAAGCAGGGCTCAAAGGAAGGCCTGCACGACGCCTTCACGATGGGCATTGTGTGGCTTGAAATGGCGTTAAAATAACAGAAAAACAATAAACCGGAGAAGGCGTGCCTCTCCGGTTTTAAATATCCTACAGTTATATTCAAATGAAAGGAGGATGAATCGTATGGAGTTCAGCTTTTTTGAAACAGATAAACTTTTTGACGGAGAAATATATTTAAATCTTGAGCAGACAAACCCCGGTAATGAAGGAAAAAAAACTGTTCCACGGTATCTTTTCGGTATTTGTGATATAAAAACAGGGAACAAAATGGGTGAAATTGCATTGCGTGTGGGGTTTAATGAAAGAATATTCTATGGCGGTAACATAGGGTATAGTATTAGGCCGGAGTACAGAGGACATCATTACGCAGCGAAGGCGTGTGTAATACTTAAAACACTTGCTAAAAAACACGGTATGGACAAATTAATAATAACTTGCAACCCTGACAATATTGCTTCCAGAAAGACCTGCGAGGCAGCCGGGGCTGATTATCGTTGCACAGTCGATCTTCCTGAAAGCAATGATATGTACAAGGACGGCGAGCGACAGAAATGTATCTATGAAATAAAACTATAATTGGAATGTGCTTGACTTTCAAAGAGATATGATGCAAACCGACGCACATTGTGAGTTAAGCAATCCAAAATTTATAATTTGAAAAGAGACCGGGAGAAATTTTTAAAGTTTTTCCCGGTCTCGTATTTTCGAGGCTGTGAAAATTTTTCTGTAAGCAAGCCTTATGTGATATAATAAAAATAACA
>JAEAME010002692.1_pt1 | contig 10003 bp, 12 predicted proteins | sample 8958731 | NCBI WGS metagenome assembly JAEAME01 (sample SAMN16933194, study PRJNA681113) | bioreactor sludge metagenome | isolation source: anerobic bioreactor sludge (Control) | place: India:Bengaluru | collected 2018-10-24
ATTGGCGGCCGTGAAGGTCAGCGTTCCGTTTTTCCACATTTCCGGATAGAGATCCTTCAGGTTTTCCTGGGCGCGCTCCTCCACGGTCCGGCAGGTCATGCAGCGCGAAGTAAAGTGAAAATAGTAAGCTTCGATTTTTTGACTGTCCAGGGCTTTGGAACTCCCGGTCTGGGCATTCACAGCAAAAACAGGAAGCAGAAAGGCTAAAAGAAATACAAATCTTAACGTCTTCATTTTTGTTGTATTTATTGGTTTTTCAGTATAATTTCCCTGATTTCGGCCTGGGAGGGAAGCCTCCCGCTCAGTACCACCTTTCCGTTGATCACTAGTCCGGGTGTGTGCAGGATCCCATAGGTCATGATTTTCATGATGTCTTCCACTTTGGAGATGTCGGCATCGATGCCCAATTCAGCCACAGCATCACGGGTGCTCTTTTCCAGCGTTTTGCATTTGGGACATCCTGTCCCCAGAATCTTAATTTCCATAATCACAAATTTCTGATTTCTAATTATTTATTATATACTCCCTATTTCTCATTTCGTTAACCTTCGAAATATCAGGTCAAATTTTTTATCTTTTAAAGAAGGTGGAAAACAACAGTTTGGCCTCATCCCAATTGTGGCGGTTGATACAATATTTTATAAAGGGCGGATTGATCTCTCCCTGGATAAGGCCAGCATCCTTCAGCACCCTGAGGTGTTCGGAAAGTGTGGAGCGGGCAATGGGAAGTTCTTCGGCCATATCGCCGCTGTAGCAGCACTTATCCAGATTATTGGCCAGGAAATCCATGATAAAGACCCGCACCGGATTGGAGAGGGCTTTGGCAAACCGGGCCAGCTTCTCCTGATCATCACTGTAATACTTCTTTTTAAGACCCATGAACAGACGTTTCGTAAAAATACGAAACAAATATAGGAGGAATTTCCAAAGTGAAACCGCAACACAAAAACATTAACAAATAATTTGCATCTGAGTGATATCAGACCCTGGGCTGAGTCTCAGCAGATCATTGCTATGGTTTGTTGCACCGCTGCGGAAAGCAGCTGTGGTTCTTCCCTGCCGGAATTCCGGTCCTTTAACACAGCATGAAACGTTTAGCACAATTAATATAAAATTAATATTTGACTGAACGTTCAATCAAAAAAAGATGTATATTTGTTTTTATTATTGAATGATTATTCAGCCATAAACTATGTCACCACGAACGGCATCCCAGTTTGAAAAGATCAGGGAAGAGAAAAAAGCCCTGATCATGGAAGTTGCCCTGGAGCATTTTGCCGGAAAGGGATATCATGCCACCACTATCAGCCATATCGCCAAACATGCCGGCATTTCCAATGGATTGCTTTACAACTATTTCGAAGGGAAGGAAGAACTTCTTTCGGAAATTATACGTTCCTCCGTTGCAGAAGTATACACTTATTTCGACATCGATCGCGACGGAACCCTGAGTGAAGAGGAATTCGAATTTTTCATCCGGAAGGTAACGCAGGTGCTCCGGGAGAAAAAAGAATTCTGGCGGCTCTTCTTCCAGCTGATGATGCAAAGCGAAGTGCGCGCTCATCTTTTGAATTTTCTGCATGCTGGTCCCCCGCTAAAGGAGGCTGAATCCGAAAACCAGGAAGATTTGTTTTTGCCTTCCGTCATGAATATGGTCAGGGATTATTTCGTCCGGTTAAAGGAGAGTAAAAGCCCCGATTACGATCCCGAAATGGAAATGAACCTTTTTATCATGACCTTGAAGGGGTTTGCGGTAACGTTTATATACAGTGAAGATGGTGATGACGAAAATTTTGACAAATGCATTGATGCGGTGGTCCGCAGGTTTAAATAAAGCTGCCGGGATAAGAAGTAATCCCTGCTGCTTCCTTTTCCTTCTGTTTGCAGGAATTGGCGGGAGCGTCTCCGCCCAACCGGAATCAGCCAGAGAGATCATCCGCAGGGCCGATGAAAAATTCAACGGCGAAAAAACAGGGTATTCGGTCATGTCGATGACAATAGTGCGCCCTTCGTGGCAGCGCACCATCGAATTCAGATCCTGGTCCCTGGAGGAGGAATACGCCCTCACCCTGATCACGGCCCCCGCCCGGGACAAGGGGCAGTCCTTTCTGAAAAGGGGCACGGAAATGTGGAACTGGAATCCCACCATCAGCCGGCTTATCAAGCTGCCGCCCTCCATGATGTCGCAGGGATGGATGGGATCGGATTACACCAACGACGACATCCTCAGGGAATCATCGGTGGTGAACGATTACGAACATACCCTGACGGGGGAAGAGGTGATCGACGGCCATCCCTGTTACCGGATCGGCCTGGAAGCCAGGGAGGTGTCGGATGTCCTCTGGAGCCGCCAGGTGTGGTGGGTTGACAAAAAGGAGTATATCGTGCTGAAAGCCGAATTGTACGATGAAGACGGATTTCTTGTCCGGACCGAAAAGGCATCGGAACTGAAAATGATGGACGGAAGGCTGCTGCCTTCACGGATCGAACTGCTTCCGGCGGAGAATCCGGGGAATAAGACCATTGTGGAGATCAGGGAGATGAAATTCAACATCCCCATTCAGGATTCCTTCTTTTCACAGCAGAATATGCAAAATGTAAAGTAATCCACGAAGGAAGTTTAATCAGAATCCCGAAATCCGATGAATGCCTGGAAGCTAGCATGGAGGAACCTGTGGCGCAACCGTCGCCGGACGCTGATCACCGCCGCATCTGTTTTTTTCGCGGTCTTTTTTGCCCTGGTGATGCGGTCGTTTCAGCTGGGATCCTACCGTCAGATTTTCATGAACGTGGTGGAATCCTACAGCGGATATCTTCAGCTGCAGCACCGCGACTATATGGACGAACCGGCTCCCGGCAACAGTTTTGAAATCTCTCCCACCCTGGAAAGGCAAGTCCTTTCCGACGGAAATGTGGAGGGTCTGGTTTCCCGGTTTGAGGCATTCGCCTTTGCCGCAGCCGGCAGTTCCACACAAGGAGTGATGGTAATGGGGATCGATCCCGAAGGGGAGGACCGGATTTCAGGCCTCCGTGACAGGCTGGTTCAATTCCGGCTTACTCCGGAAGCGGTGGCGGCCCTGAAACAGGAGCCCCTCCCCCCCCGTATCAGAAACCTCATCGGCATGTTTGAAGGGGAATCCTGGGCCGGGCTGGGCCGGCTTGTTGCCGACCTGGATATCGACATCAAAGATTCCGCGGGGGTGATGAAGATGATCCGCCGACACGCCCGTTTTCCCAACAGATATTTGGATCCGGCCCTGCCACAGGGGGTGCTGATCGGTAATGGCCTGTCCCGGTATCTGAAGGCCGGACTGGGGGATACCCTGGTCCTTATCGGTCAGGGGTACCAGGGCAACTCAGCCGCCGGCAAGTTCGTGGTAACCGGGGTGGTCAGGCTGCCAGCCCCTGATATCGACAACCGGATCGTATTCATGCCCATCGAAGCGGCGCGCAAACTTTTTGCCGCCCCCGGCATGGCCACTTCCGCAGTGATCATGATCCGCGACAAGAAGGATGATGTCATGCTCGCCACTGCAGAAAGGCTGAACAACCGGCTGGAAGATCCCATGACCGTCCGCACCTGGCATAAGCTGAACGCATTGCTTATCAACCAGATGGAGGCCGATAACCGGAGCGGGGCCATCATGATCGGGATCCTTTACCTGGTGATCGCCTTCGGTGTTTTCGGCACCGTACTGATGATGCTCGCCGAGCGCCGCCGGGAATTCGGCATGCTGGTAGCCGTGGGAATGCAGAAAACAAAACTGGCCGGGGTCTTTACCCTTGAAATGGTCATGACCGGCTCCCTCGGTCTTCTGGCGGGCGCTCTGGCTTCCCTGCCCGTCGTCTTCTACCTCCATGCCCATCCCTTCCGCTTTACCGGCGATATGGCCCGGATGTATGAGGACTATGGGTTTGACCCCGTGATGCCCACCCTTCTGCCCGACACCTACTACCTGTGGCAGGTGGTGGTGGTGCTGCTGATTATCCTCCTTGCGCTGACCTACAGCATCCGGAAAATAATGAGAATAAATGCAATAACGGCCCTTAGGGCCTAATTCACATGGCCATGATCACATCGATAGCCTGGAAAAATGTCTGGCGCAACCGGACAAGGAGCCTGACGGTGATTTCTGCAATGGCCGTGGGGGTCTTTGCCGGCGTCTTCACCATCGCCGCCATGAACAGCTCGGTGGTGCAGCGCATCGAAGAAGCCCTGACCGTGGAACTTAACCATATACAAGTCAACAACAAGGATTTCAGGAACAATACCGAGCTGAACAACCTGCTCCCGGGAAGCGACACCCTGGTGGACCGGCTGAAAGCGTTCACCGGGGTGACCGATGTCACCGGACGAATACTGGTCAACGGCATCGCCTCCACGGCAAATAAAAGTTCAGGCGTGGTGATCCACGGCATTGACGTGGAAAAGGAAAAGGTAATGTTCGCCCTTGATGACAAGGTGATCGCGGGGACCGGCAATTTCTTCGGAACCGCTACCAGATTCAATACCGTCCTGATAGGCGAAAAACTGGCCAGGGAACTCCGCATCATCCGGTACATCCTCACCCCGGAACAACTCGAGAGGTATGAAAGGGCAACATTTCCGGAAACACTGGTCACCAAAGTGACTCCACTCTTCGGAAGGCGTTTTATCACGGAGAAAAAATTCGGGGAAGCCCTGGACAGTCTGCTCACCCCGAAGGAAATCCGGAAATACGGCCATCCCCTCCGGGAAGCGGCCTGGTCATTCCGTGAAGGTTCCCGGATCATCCTCTCCTTTCTGGACGTCAATGAGGTGCAGACCAGTGCGGCTTTCCGCATCTGTGGTGTTTTCCGCACCAACAATGATATGTTCGAAGGGGTTTCCGTGTTTGTCCCGGAAGCGGAGTTGAGAGAGCTCACCGGGCTGAAGGAAGGGGTTTACCACCGGCTGATCTGCCGGCTGGCTGACAATGACCTGACTGACAAGACCACGCCGGCCATCCGGGAAGCTTTTTCCGGAGCGGAGGTTCTCAGCTGGAAGGAAATTCAACCCGATATGGCCATGCTGGCCGACATGATGCAGCAGATTTACGGAATATTCATGGCGGTGATCCTGGCAGCGCTGGCCTTCGGGATCGTGAACACCATGCTGATGGCGGTTCTGGAGCGGACCAAAGAACTGGGCATGCTGGCCGCCATCGGAATGAACCGGGGAAAGACCTTCGGAATGATCATGCTTGAATCCGTCTTTCTATCCCTAACGGGAGGGGCAGCCGGAATGGCCATTTCAGCCATCGTCATTGCCGTAACCACCAAAAACGGCATCAACCTGGTGAAATATTCCGAAGGAATGGAAGCCATGGGCTTTTCGGCCCACCTCTTCCCAACCATCGATGCTCCGTTCTTTTTCATAACAAGTTTGTTGATCGTCCTCACCGGGATCCTGTCGGCCATATACCCTGCGCGGAAAGCGTTAAAGCTGAATCCGCTGGAAGCCCTCCGGACCGACTGATGACAGAAGGCGGTTAATAACTTTTTGCGGATTGCTGGGGCGGAGGGGGGATTGCGGATTGATATAAAAGTTATAAATTCTGCTGCTATGAAAGTTATAGAGATCAGGAACCTTCACAAGATTTACAACGGATCGGAAGTACAGGTTCATGCCGTGAACGGAGTGAACCTCACTTTTGAGGAAGGGGAGTTTGCCGCCATCGTGGGGCCTTCGGGATCGGGCAAAACCACGCTCCTGAACCTGATCGGGGGACTGGACCGGCCCACGTCGGGGGAACTCGTCGTAGGAGGCAAGGACCTGTCAACGCTGAAGCCCTCGGCGCTGATAGATTTCAGGCTTAACCACATCGGTTTTGTCTTTCAGTCGTACAACCTCATTCCGGTGCTGACGGCCGGGGAAAACATTGAATTCATCATGGCCCTGCAGAAAAAGGGGCGGCGGGAGCGGGACACACGCACCCTGGAGTTGCTGAAAGCCATCGGACTGGCCGACCGCATCCACAGCCGTCCTGCGAAACTCTCGGGCGGACAGCAACAAAGGGTGGCGGTAGCCCGTGCGCTAGCCTCCCGGCCCAAATATGTGCTGGCCGACGAGCCCACCGCCAACCTCGACGGCAAATCGGCGGGCTCCCTGCTGCAAATAATGGAAAAACTGAACCGCGAGGAGAAAATCACCTTTATCTTCTCCACCCACGACCCCCGGGTGGTAAAAATGGCCCGCAGGGTTATCACCCTGGAAGACGGGAAGGTGGTATCGGATGAAAAAAGGGAACCCGAAAACCCGGCATCATGAACGGCCCTTCCCGGATAGCCGCTTTTCTGCTGATGCTCCTCCCTTTTCTCTGCACCGGGCAGGAAAAGGAAAGCCCCGTCAGTCTGAAGGGTTATCTCTCCTCCTTGCAGAGCACCCTCTTTGACGGGTTGAAAGACGAGTTTGTCAACGAAAGCCTGCTTCATAACCGGATCAATTTCAATACCGCCCTGTGCGACCATCTGAAGCTTACTGCCGGAATCAGGAACCGTCTTGTTACCGGCGACAGGGTAAAATCACTCCCCTTTTATGCATCCGCCTTCGCCAAAGAGACCGGATGGATGGACCTGTCATGGAACCTCCTCGAAGAGCGCTCTTTCTTCCTGAATACCACCTTCGACCGCTTGTCGCTCGATTTCACGGCGGGCAAAACGGAAATACGCGCCGGCAGGCAGCGTATCAACTGGGGCCAGGCCATGGTCTGGAATCCCAACGATATTTTCAATACCTACTCCTTTTTTGATGTGGATTATCCGGAAAAGCCAGGCACTGATGCCATCCGGATCCGGTATTTTCCCTCCTTTTCTTCCGTTGCGGAGCTGGCAGTGAGCCTGAACCGGGAAGAAGAGGTGACGGTGGCCGGACTCTGGCGTTTCAACCGGAGCGGCTTCGATGTGCAACTGCTGGGAGGCTATGCCGGCAGCCGCGACTGGGTGGCCGGCACCGGCTGGTCTGGATACATCGGGGCCTACAGCTTCCGCGGAGAAGCCACCCTCTTTATGCCGGCGGAAAAGAATAGCGGGGAAGAGACCCTGCTGCTGGCCACGGCCGGCCTTGACAGGGTTCTGAAAGACAATTCCATGGTCATGCTGCAAGTCATGTACTGCACAAATCCCCCCGACCTGAATGATTTTGCCTCCCTCTATACCTCCACCCTTTCGGCACGCAACCTGGCCTTCTCGGAATTCACCGCCTTCGCACAGTTTACCTGGGCGGCCACCCCCCTGGCGAACCTGACGCTCGCAGCCATGTGGTTCCCTGACCTGAAGGGCTATTATGCCGGCCCCTCCCTCGATTTCTCTCTGGCCGAAAATGTTGATCTTTCGGCCATCTGGCAGCATTTCAACGGCAATTTCGGCAGCCACGCCACCCACCTGAACCTGGCCTTCCTCCGCTTCAGCTACAGCTTCTAGCTGAGGCTTTGAAGGCAGGTGCTTTTGAATTACTTTTCCCCATAAACCGTGATGCTGAAGATGCCGAATCCCGACTGCTTGAATGTTTTCATTTGTTCCGGGGTAATGTAATCGGGCAGAAGATCACCGGGGAGGAGGTCCTCCCTTGATTTGTAGATGGTCACCTTTCTTAAAACCCGGTATTAAGATCAACCCTTCCCAATCCTCCGATCATATTTTTCCCCAATTTTCAAATTTTCAGGTTTTCCTCATAGAATATAAAAAACGCATCCCTGATCTCATCCCTCACCCGGTAATATTCACTTTGTATGAATTCCGGGGTTCCGGTGGTGTGGGAAGGATCGTCAAACCCGATATGGAGCCGGTGTTTCACTTTGCCCGAAAAAGCGGGACAGGTTTCATTGGCTCCTCCGCAAACCGTGATCACATAATCCCATTCCTCCTCCAGGTATTGGTCCACCGGGTCAGAGGTGTTATGACTGATATCAACCCCCGCCTCCATCATAACCTCAACGGCGATAGGATTCAACTTTCCGGAGGCTTCCGTGCCTGCGGAACAGACAGTCAGTCCGGGATCAAACGATTGCAGAAAGCCATGTGCCATCTGGCTGCGGCAACTGTTGCCGGTGCATAGAATCAATATTTTCATTTTTAGTTTATTGAATGATCAGAAAAGGCATTTAAGATTCTGCGCAGGCAGAAAAGACGGGATACCAGAACATACCATTCAGCATTCCTGAGAGGGCGGCCATTACAATGACCAGACTGACATATACCATCGTTTTTTGAGTTCCGACGATCCCGCGGATCACCAGCCTATTGAGCAGGGAGAGTGACGGCCCGGCCAGCAGCAGGGTTTGCCCCGAAACTTCCGACTTTTCTGCTAAGGCGTCTCTTTCGTTATCTTTCAGGTTGGCTTTCTGAAAAGTGATGGTCCCGGCTTTCCACTGTTCCGGATACAGATCCTGCAGATTCTCTTTGGCACGTTCTTCCAAGGTCTGGCAGGTCATGCAACGTGCCGTAGCATGGAAATAACAAACTTCCGTCTTCACGGAAGAGTTATAGTCCTTTGTTCCGTCTTGTGCACTGCCTGAAAAAACAGAAACCAGCATCACCAATGCAATTATTAATCTGATAATTTTCAGAATGAACGCATTTTATTGATTTGTGGCAATTAATTCTTTTGCTTCCGCTGGGGAGGGCAGCCTTCCGCTGAGGGCCACCTTGCCATTGATGACCAGCCCGGGTGTGTGCAGGATTCCGTAGCTCATAACTGTGTAAATGTCTTCCGCCTTGGGGATGCCGGCCGCGATGCCCAGTTCGGTCACGGCATCCCGGGTGATTTTTTCCAGTGCTTTGCACTTGGGACATCCTGTCCCGAAAATCTTGATCTCCATGGCATTAATTTCCTGATACCTGATTATTCCATTTCTTAGTTCCGTATTTCGTGGAATTCCGAAATATCAGATCAAAATTTTTCATCTTGTAAAGAACGCTGCAAAAAGGCTGTTGGCTTCTTCCCAGTTTTCCCGGTTGATACAATATTTTATGAAGGGGGGATTGATCTCGCCCTGGATCAGACCGGTGTTTTTCAATACCCTGAGATGCTCTGACAACGTCGAACGGGCGATGGGTAGTTCTTCCGCCATATCCCCGCTGTAGCAGCACTTATCCATGTTGCTGACCAGGAAGTCCAGGATGAAGATCCTGACAGGATGCGACAGAGCCTTGGCATAGCCCGCCACTTTTTCCTGGTCGCCGGAGGAATATTTCATTTTTCCATTCTTCATGGGATCGTTTCGTTAAAATACGAAACAAAAGTATTGAAAATAGGTGTATCCAAGGCAGAAGGGTGAATGCATTCTCAGATTTTTACACCGGCATTGCAGGAATAATCGTCTGAATATTTCATATCCAAGCGATTATTTTGTACCCGGAGCGGGAATTGAACCCGCACAGCCGCAATGGCTACAGGATTTTAAGTCCTGCGTGTCTACCGATTCCACCATCCGGGCGGCACCATTTTTTCTCACCGGAAGCTCCTTTCTTCGGAGTATTCACCTGTTTACCGGAACTGACCTGACCGGTGGAGGTCAAATCGCCGGGTTCGTAAACAAAGAAAGCGTAAAATCCGGATTTTACGCTTAACAGGGAGCGGGAAACGAGACTCGAACTCGCGACCCCGACCTTGGCAAGGTCGTGCTCTACCAACTGAGCTATTCCCGCTTTTCAATCAATGAACCCGGGATGGCCGAACGGTGCCGTACACATCCGGCCTGTTCGGTGACAGGCCCGCAACGGCTGCATTCCAGCCTTTTCAGGCGATGCAAATATAAATCATTTTTTATTCCCACCAAAGATCCGGGACAAAAAACCGGCTTATTTCAACCCGGTGAGCTTTTTGATATCGTTCAGTTTGTTGAGCGCTTCGAGGGGAGTCAGCTGATTGATATCGAGGTTTTTGATCTCATCTCTGATCTGTTTGAGAACCGGGTCGTCAAGCTGGAAAAAGCTGAGTTGGATTCCCTCCCGCTGGGTTCCGATATTTTCAAGCGGTTTGGCA
>JAEAME010002693.1_pt1 | contig 9992 bp, 6 predicted proteins | sample 8958731 | NCBI WGS metagenome assembly JAEAME01 (sample SAMN16933194, study PRJNA681113) | bioreactor sludge metagenome | isolation source: anerobic bioreactor sludge (Control) | place: India:Bengaluru | collected 2018-10-24
AGACCCATCGCCGATGCATGTACGCATCGGCATCGACCCGACGGGAGGAGGAGATGTTTTTAGCTCATCGGTTGTCTGGTCGCCGGAGGGCAACGCCTGGGATGTCTGGACTCATTTCGAGGTAGAGGCCGTTGCCAAGAACTCGACGGTGACAGTCTACGTTTACAGCCATCCCGACTTTTGCAGCCAGGACAACAACGTCTATGTGGATGACGCCAGCCTGGTAGTCGTCGCGCCGCCGCCAACCGCCACGCCGCGGCCAACCCGCACGCCAACCGCCACACCCGAGGCCACCAACACACCGTTGCCGACCGATACGCCGGTACCGACCGCCACACCGGTGGCAACGCAGACGCCGCTGCCGACCTGCCCGCCGACCGCGGTTCCGCAGGTGATACCCACCTGCGTCCCCTGCCCGACACAGGCCAGACCGACCCTCGTGCCCACCGCAACACCCGCTTCTCTGGCGAGCCAGCTCCTGTCCGGGGGTGCATGGACGGTGGCGCTGGCCGCCTTTTTGGCCGGGATCGGCGCGCTGGCCATCGGCTTTGCCCTGGGCAAGCGCAAGTAGCCCCGCAACAAGAACGTTCACTCGGCAGTAAGCAACTGACCACGGAGGCCGTCCGCCGTCAGGCCGCACAATCGCACCGGAAGCAGGAGATTGTGCAGGTCCTGATGGCTGGCGGCCTCTACGCGTATATAGTTGCCGGTTAGACCGCTCCAGCTCCCCGCCGCGCCGCTCTCCCACAGCACGTCCATCGTCCGGCCCAGAAACCGGCGGTGAAACGCGGTAGCGCTCTCCCGGCCGATACCCAGCATCTGCGCAACCCGCCTTTCCTTCGTCCCGGGGTCAACCTGAGCGGGCATCTCTGCCGCCGGTGTGCCGGGCCGTGCCGAAAACGGAAAGACGTGGACGCGCGCAAACTCCATGGCAGTGACGAACGCAGCGCTGGTCGCGAACTCGGTCTCGTCTTCGCCGGGGAAGCCGGCGATCACGTCGGTGGTGACCGCCAGATCCGGGATCACCTCCCGCGCGCGGCGGAGCAGGTCGCTGTAGTGCGCGGTCGTGTAGCGGCGGTTCATACGTAGTAAGGTGGCATCACAACCGCTCTGCAGCGGCAGGTGCAGATGGGGGCACAGCCGCGGGTTCGACCACAGCGCCAGCAGGTCGTCGGTGACGTCCCATGGCTCGATGGACGTCAGCCGCAGGCGACGAAACTCGGTTTCCGCAAGAATGGTCCGGACCAACGCCGCCAGGGTCGTACCCTGCTCGCGCCCGTACGCGCCGATGTGCACGCCGGTCAGCACCATCTCCCGGTACCCCTCGGCCTGGCGGGCCAGGATTTCGGCGAGGATTTCCGGCGCGGGGCGGCTGCGCTGCAGGCCGCGGGCGATGTGCACAATGCAGTAGGTACAGGCGTTGTCGCAGCCGTCCTGGATCTTGACCCAGGCCCGCGTGTGGCGGGAGGGGACGGGCCGCACGGCTTCGGGCTCCTGAACGCGCCGCAGGCCCAGGCGCTCGGCAATGGTCTGCACCAGGTGCTCCTTGTCCGCGGTGCCCAGCACCAGGCTCACGCCAGGCAGGCTCGCGGCCTCGTCCGGGCTCATCTCGGCGTAACAGCCGGTAACGACGACCTGCGCCTGCGGGTTGGCCCGGTGGCAGCGCCGCAGCAACTGGCGCGACTTGCGCGCGGCGACGTGCGTCACCGTGCAGGTGTTGATCACGCACAGGTCCGCCTCGGCGGGATCCGTGACCACCTCGCCGCCATACGCGGCCAGCAGGCGCGCCCAGCTCTCCACTTCGCTCTGGTTGAGCTTGCAGCCGAGGGAGGTCAGATAGACGCGCATGGTCACACCCGCGCCCGGCGCAGGTCCGGCGTCTTGAGGAAGATGTAGAGGGTGCTGGCCAGGGTGATCACCGAGCCGGTGGCGATGGCGGCGCGGACGCCGGCCGCCTGCCCCAGAGCCCCGGCCATCAGCGAGGCAAAGGGCGAAGAGCCGAAGAATAGTAACATGTACACGGACATCACCCGCCCGCGCAATTCATCGGGAACTGCGGACTGGATCAGGGTGTTGATCGTGACATTGTGGGTCACAAACCCCACGCCACTCAACGCCAGGCCCAGCATGGACAGGGCCAGCGACGGTGAGGCGGAGAACAACAGGTTGGCGACTGGAAAGAGGAATGCCCCGATGACCATCAGCCGCACTTTCTGCCGGGACCCGCCCAGAGAGGCCACCAGCAACGAGCCGCTCAGAGCCCCGATGCCGATCGCGGCGTTCAGGCTGCCCAGGCCCGCTGCACCCACCCGCAGCACATCCGCGGCGTAGGCCGGCATGAGCACCGAATAGAAAAAGCCGAACAACTGGCCAACACCGACCAGGAACATCATCGTGCGAATCCGCGCATCACGCCAGATGTAGCCCACTCCGACCTTGATCTGCGCCACGATCGACTCTTTCACCACTCTGGGCTTTTCCGGCGGGAAGCGCATAGAGAGCAAAGCCAGGATCACGGCCAGAAAACTCACCCCGTTGAGGCTAAAACACCACGCCGGACCCAGACGGGCCAGGATGACGCCGCCGACGGCCGGACCGATCACCCGGGCCGTGTTAAAGATGGTCGAGTTGAGCGCCACGGCATTGGCCATATCGCGCCGGTCCTCCACCATCTCCACGGTCATCGCGTGGCGCGCCGGCGCATCAAATGAGCTGGCCACACCGTTGCAGGCGGCCAGGATGGCCACATGCCAGACGCGCAGGACGTGCGTTGCCGCCAGGAGGGCCAGGATAAAGGCCTGCAGCATCATGGCCACCTGGGCAATGGTCACCACCTTACGCTTGGGGAAGCGGTCGGCCAGGGCACCGGCAGGCACCATCAGAAAGAGGGTGGGCAGGCTGGAGAAGAACTGGATGGTCCCCAGAGCCAGCTCGGAGCCGGTCAGCTCGTACACGGTCCAGCCCTGGGCCACGGATTGCGCCCAGGTGCCCATGACCGAAAGCGTCTGGCCGATGAACCACAGGCGATAGTTACGGTAGCGCAGGGCGGCAAAGGTGGCCGGCAACTGCAACCGGGTGTTAAGAAATAGGTATCGCCATCGCCGCACGCGCATTCTGCTCCGAGAACTCGTGATTGACGGAAACCGGAATTTCACCGCAAAGAGCGCAGAGAACGCAGAGATCTTTATATGGACTCTGCGTTCTCCGCGATCTCTGCGGTAAGAAAAAGCCTTCTCAACAGAATGTTGTCTACCGCACGGAGTATAGGCAAGCCAACACGAAAGTCAATCAGGAGTTTGCGTGTCGACTGCTCCTTCCCTATAATGCACTCGATAAAGGAGAGGGCACGCACGATGTATTCTTTCATACGGGACACGTTCTCGTTCATCATGTTCAACCTGTTCGACATCACCCTGGTCACCCTGGCCTGGCTGGCCCTGCAGATACCCGTGATCACCGCCCCGGCGGCCACCGTCGCCGTATACCACTTTGCCCGGCAGGCCGTGCTGCAGGATGAAGCGCATTTCAAGGATTTCCTGTACGGGGTAAGAAAGTACTTCTGGAAGGGGTGGCTGATCGTGCTGCCCCTGGTGCTGTTCCTGCTGGTGATTGGCTACGACATCGTCTTCTTCCTGTCGGCGGAGCAGCCCACGTCGCGACTGTGGGCCGCCGTGCCCATGGCCGTCCTCTCCATCGTCCTGATCGCACAGAGCTATGTCTTTGCCTTCTTCGTGCGCGAGAATGGAGCGCTGCGGCTGGCGGTCAAGAGGGCTTTTCTGCTGGCGGTAGCGGAGCCGCTGTTTACCATGGCCGTGCTATTGATCACGGTCCTGCTCTTCCTGGGGCTGTACGCCACACGCATCGGCCTGGCGCTGGTCTTTGTCGGGCCGGTGGCCGTGCTGCAGACCAAAGGGGTGCAGTACCTGCTGAAGAAGCGGGAGATCGAGTTCTGAGACTAACAGCAGGGACGCTGCTCAAGATCCTTACAGGCTGGTTCGTAGACGGTACCCTACGCCGGGCTCGGTGAGGATGTACTGAGGCCGCGATGGATCTGGCTCGATCTTGCGACGCAGATTGCTGATGTTGACCCTTAGCATGTGCATCTCTTGCTCATAGCCCACGCCGCCCCAGACCTCGCGCAGCAACTGGCGATGGGTCAGTACCCGGTCAGCGTTCAGCACCAGCACGCGGAGCAAGTCATATTCCGTCGGCGTCAGTTGTACTTCATGCCCGGCCATCGTCACGACACGCCGCGCCAGGTCTACCGCAAGATCCGCGCTGGAAAAGACCGGCCCCACGCTGGTCTGCGCTGCTCGCCGCAACGCCACGCGCATCCGCGCCAACAGTTCGCCTACGCCAAAGGGCTTGGTCACATAATCGTCGGCGCCAGCATCGAGCGCGGCGACCTTGTCAGATTCCTGCCCACGTACTGACAGAATGATAATGGGAATGCGCGTCCATTCCCGCAGCAAGCGGGTGACTTCGATCCCATCGAGATCGGGCAGCCCCAGGTCCAGGATGACCAGGTCCGGACGGCCAGAGACGGCGGACGATAGAGCCGCCTGGCCATTGTCCGCCTCCAGGACTGTATAGCCGTGCGCCGCAAGTGATACCCGCAGAAAGCGGCGGATGGCTAGCTCATCGTCTACGACGAGCACGCGCGGACCAGTGTCACTCATGGTGTTGCTTCTCCTTGCGCATTCAGCGGCAGCGAGATCGCCATCACAGTTCCCCCGCCCTCGCGGTTCTGTGCCCAGATTCGGCCGCCCTGCGCCTCCACAAACCCTTTGCAGATAGACAGCCCCAGGCCGGTTCCACCTACCTGCCCGGGTCGCTGCACGCGATAGAACTTGTCGAATACGCGGGTCAGATCATCAGATGGAATGCCCATGCCACGATCCGTTACTTGAATGCGCGCTTCCGTGCCCTCTACATGGGTCTTGATCTCGATGGGCGTGCCCGAGGACGAGTACTTGAGGGCATTGTCCAGCAGGTTGACGAGGACCTGAACCATCAGCACAACATCCATGGGCACGAGTGGCATATCGGGCGGCACGTCCACAGTGAGGGGGCGACCGCTGAGACGGTCATCCAGTACCTCCAGAGCCGCCCCGATGACATCCTGCACATCGCCTGGCTCGCGCGCCACTCTCAGCGCTCCTGCCTCGATGCGTGTCATGTCCAGCAAGTTGCCAACCAGCTGGTTCAGCCGTTCCGCCTCCTCGCAAGCGTTCTCTACCAAGCTGCGCCGAGCGGCGCGGTCCCACTGGGCGTCATCCTCCTGCAAGGCGCTGAGCGCGCCGGTGATCGAAACGAGAGGGGTGCGCAGATCGTGAGAGATCGAGTGGAGCAGCGCAGCCTGCAGTTTCTCCGTAACCTGCGCAACCTCCGCTTCTCGCGCACGGTCGGCCAACTTGGTCCGCTCGATAGCCAGCGCGGCCTGGCTGGCAAACGCATCCAGCAGCCGCGATTGATCCGTGGTGAGACGAGTTTTCGGCTCAACCGGTTTCACGGCCAGCACGCCAACCACCCCACGAGCGGTCCGCAGTGGTATGTAGCGAGCACAAGCCGCTTGCAGCGTGTCCGTTCCCCACCCGGCCGGGTGGCCATGCTCAAAAGCCCACGCAGCGACGGCGAGTTCGTCCCGATTGAGCTCAAGACCCGGGCTGAGTGCACGCGGATTGATTGCTCCCTGTGAGTCTTCCGGTAATAGGATAGCCGCTTCAGGTCCAAAGGTCTGGCGGACGTGGATGAGGACTGACTCCATGATCGAGTCCAAGTCGAGGGCTGCGGCCAGATCCCGACTGAGGGCATACAGCCCGGCGGTCTGCATTGCCCGCCTCTCAGCAGCTTCCGCTTGCTCCCGAACACGCACGGCCAGGGTACTGATGACCAGCCCGGCGACCAATAACGCGGCAAAGGTCAGCAAGTATTCCGAATCGGCGACGGCCAGGGTCAATGGTGGCGGCACAAAGAAGAAATCGAACGCCAGCACGCTGAGACCCGCGGCCAGGAATGACGGCCCGCGCCCCAGGTAAAGGGCCGCGATCACGACCATGAGCAGATAGATCATGACCAGGTTGGTGGGAGAAAAAAAGGCCTGTGCCAGGGCGCTCAACAGAGTGCCGGCAACGACCAGGAGAATGCCTTCCAGGTAACGTACCCAGGGGCGATGTGGCGCCAGCCGCTCTGCAGCCCCCAGCAGCACTCGCGCCTCCTGTGCTCCACTGACGACGTATACGTCAATCGGTGCGCTCTGCCGAACGATCTGGTCCACGACCGACCCTCGCAGTATCTCGTACCAGCGCGGGCGAACCGGTTTTCCTACAATGATCTTGGTGACGTTGTGATTCCGCGCATAGGTCAGCACTGCGTCGGCGGTGGAACGGCCCGGCAGCGTTATGCTGGTACCGCCCAGTTCTTCGGCCAGGTGCAGCACACGGGAGAGAGAATCCTTAGCATCTTGCGAGAGTCGCGTATGCTCATGAGTCTCGACGTAGATGGCGCTCCACTCGGCGTTCAATTGGTCGGCCAGACGGCGCGCCGTGCGCACCAGCCGCTCTGCGAGCGAGGAGGGGCTAATGCAGACCAGCACGTGGTCTTTGGCCGGCCAAGGGCCAGGGATGGCGCGGGTCTGCATGTATGCCAGCATCTGGTCGTCCACTCGCTCGGCCGCACGGCGCATGGTCAGTTCACGTAGAGCGGTGAGGTTGCCGGGGCGGAAGAACCGTTGAATCGCGCGCGCCGCTTGATCAGGAAGATAGACCTTGCCCTCCTTCAGGCGTGCTAGAAGCTCATCGGGAGGCAGGTCGATCAGCTCGAGTTCCGTGGTCTCGTCAATCACCCGATCCGGGACGGTCTCACGTACGGTGACACCGGTGATTTGCGCCACGACATCGTTCAAGCTTTCGATGTGTTGAATGTTGAGCGTGGCATAGACGTCAATCCCGTGTGCCAGCAACTCCTCGACATCCTGATGCCGCTTGAGGTGCCGTGAGTCAGGAGCGTTGGTGTGCGCCAGCTCATCCACCAGAGCGAGTTGCGGGTGGCGAGATAGTACCGCATCCACATCCATCTCGCGCAGGACAATGCCACGGTATTCGATTTCCCGTGGCGGAATGATCTCCAGATCCTGCAGCATGGCATCGGTGTCGGCCCGGCCGTGCGTCTGGACATAGGCCACTACCAGGTCTACTCCCTGTTGCTTGCGCTGGTGAGCGGCCTCCAACATGGCATAGGTCTTGCCCACACCCGCGGCATAGCCCAGAAAGATCTTGAGCTTGCCGCGCACCTGCTGCTGTTCCTCCGCCCGGATCCGGGCCAATAATGCATCAGGGTCGGGGCGCTGCGCTGGTTCCACCATGCTTTCCATTATACACCATCTAACGCCAGATTGAGTCTGAGCACGTTTACGCGAGGCTCACCCAGGATTCCAAACTGGCGGCCTTCAGTGTACTGGAAGACCAGCATCCGCACCTGATCCTCGCCCAATCCCCGCGCACGTGCGACGCGTGGGACCTGGTAGAGCGCCGCTGCGACACTGATGTGCGGGTCAAGCCCGCTGCCCGAAGCCGTCACCAGGTCAACGGGGATGGGCATGATGTTATCCGGATCGGCAGCATGAAGCGCGTCGATGCGAGCCTGCGCCAATTGGATCAGGCCAGCGTTCAGCGGGCCCAGGTTCGATCCAGCTGAGGCCGCCGCGTTGTAAGGGAATGGCAAGGTCGCCGACAGTCGTCCCCAGAAGTACTGGGGGTCATCAAACGCCTGGCCGATCAATGCGGATCCGAGCGCCTGCCCGTCCCTGACAACCAAGCTGCCGCCGGCCTGGTGTGGGAAAATGGCTTGCGCCAGGCCCGTTACCGCCAGCGGATACGCCACACCGGTGAGCAACGTGAGCAACACAAACATGACGATAGCCGATCTAAGCTGAGCACGCAACGCAAAACCTCCGAATGTGGAGAGCGAAAAACCACATGACGGCAATCCGCACTCCACGCTCTGCTCTAGGCAATCCCTAGTGCCACCAGGAGCAGGTCGATGAGCTTGATCCCGATGAATGGGGCGGCGAGCCCGCCCAGGCCATAGATGAACAGGTTGTCCCGGAGGAGTTGCGCCGCACCAACCGGGCGATAGGGAACGCCATGCAGCGCCAGCGGAATCAGGGCTACGATGATCAAGGCGTTAAAAATCACAGCCGACAGGATCGCGCTCTGTGGCGTCGCCAGCCGCATCAAGTTCAGCGCCGCCAGTGGCGGATAGGTGGACGCGAACGCCGCCGGGATGATCGCAAAATACTTCGATACGTCGTTGGCTAGGCTGAAGGTCGTCAGCGCGCCGCGCGTCATCAAGAGCTGCTTGCCGATCTCGACGATCTCGATCAGCTTGGTGGGATTGCTGTCCAGGTCCACCATGTTTGCCGCCTCGCGGGCCGGTTGCGTGCCGGTATTCATAGCCACGGCCACATCCGCCTGGGCCAGGGCCGGTGCGTCGTTCGTGCCGTCGCCCGTCATCGCCACCAAGCGGCCTCTGGTCTGTTGTTCACGAATGAGTTGGAGTTTGGCCTCAGGCGTGGCTTGGGCGAGAAAATCGTCCACGCCCGCTTCGGCGGCAATCGCGGCCGCGGTGAGAGCGTTATCGCCCGTGATCATCACCGTCTTGATGCCCATCCGCCTCAGGTGCGCAAAGCGTTCGCGGATCCCCCCCTTGACTACATCCTTAAGATGAATCACGCCGACCACCTGCCCATTGCGTGCCACGCCGAGCGGTGTACCCCCGGAGCGTGCGATCCGCTCGACGATGAGCGTCATCTCCTGCGGCACTGATTGACCCCGGTTTTCCACATAGGCAGCGATTGCGTCAGGCGCGCCTTTGCGGATGCTCAGGCCGTCAATGTCAACGCCGCTCATCCTCGTCTGAGCGCTGAAGGGGATGAAATGCATTTGTGGTTGCGCCCCCATCGTATGGCTGCGTAGTCCAAATCCTTCTTTTGCCAGCACCACCACGCTGCGGCCTTCGGGCGTCTCGTCGGCCAGCGACGCCAGCTGCGCCATCTCGGCCAGGTCATGCTCGCTTGTGCCATCTACCGGGATGAACTCGACCGCCTGCCGGTTACCCAGGGTAATCGTGCCGGTCTTGTCCAGAAGCAATACATCCACATCGCCGGCGGCTTCCACCGCTCGGCCAGAGAGCGCGATCACGTTGCGCTGAATCAAGCGGTCCATACCCGCAATGCCGATGGCCGATAGCAGCCCGCCAATGGTTGTTGGGATCAAGCAAACGAGCAGCGCGACCAACACGGTGATCGTGATGGGCATACCCGCCCCCGCTGCACGGACGCTGTAGAGAGAAAACGGCAGGAGAGTGGCGCACACCAGCAGGAAAATGATGGTAAAGCCCGACAGCAGAATGCCCAGCGCGATCTCATTGGGTGTCTTCTGTCGCTTGGCGCCTTCCACCAGACTGATCATGCGGTCCAGGAAACCCTCACCGGGGTTGGCGGTGACTCGCACGATGAGCCAGTCTGAAAGAACCCGCGTGCCACCGGTAACGGCGCTACGGTCCCCGCCCGACTCGCGGATGACGGGGGCACTTTCGCCAGTGACCGCGCTCTCGTCCACCGCAGCGATACCCTCGATCACTTCACCATCCGCCGGAATGATGTCCTTTGCCTCCACCAGCACGATGTCGTCCTGGCGCAGTACAGTAGATGCACAAACTTCAAGCGGCCCATCCCTCTGTGGCCGGCACAGCTTTTTGGCTTGCGTCTCGCGCCGTGTGCGGCGCAGGGCCTCAGCCTGCGCCTTGCCGTGCCCCTCTGCCAGCGCCTCGGAAAAGTTGGCAAACAAGACGGTGAACCACAGGCATAGCGCCACCGCGCCGATGAAACCGGCCGCGGCCTCGCCCCGGCCCAGCAGGGCCTGCACCCAGAGTACAGAGGTTAGCAGGCTCCCCACCTCAACCACAAACATAACCGGGTTGCGCGCCACCCA
>JAEAME010002694.1_pt1 | contig 9992 bp, 9 predicted proteins | sample 8958731 | NCBI WGS metagenome assembly JAEAME01 (sample SAMN16933194, study PRJNA681113) | bioreactor sludge metagenome | isolation source: anerobic bioreactor sludge (Control) | place: India:Bengaluru | collected 2018-10-24
TAAAAGTACTTGATGAGTATTATAAAAAAGGTTTTGATGTACCTAAAGTAGCTTTCTATACAAACTCCAACTCAGGTAAAGCCATGAAGGTTATATATGACGAAGTATATAAAGCACATACCGAATACTCACATCTTTGGTTTAATTGGGACGGAAAGCCTATGATAATAGGTAAATCATCTGATGCTGCACAGGAGGTTAAGGATTTCTTCAGAATAAAAGAAAGTCAATGGCCTAACGAAGGCAAGAAAAATGACGGTTTTCCTTGGATGGAATTTAGCAGGTCTCTTACCTCAAATTCCGTATACGGTTTAAACGGAAGAAAAGAAGTTATGAACGTATCTATAGCACAGCATAATGTCACGGTCAGAATGAGTGCGGCCGCATGGTATAACGGAAAAGACAGAACAAGAAGCTTCCATAACGGTCAGGTGGATAAGTCAAGCGACGCCACTCTATATGGTTATAACTTTGCAGAGCAATGGAACTACGCAATATCAAAAGATCCCGAAATTATATTTGTAACAGGTTGGAATGAATGGGTTGCACAAAGGCAACCACCAAAAATCAGTGAAAAAATAGTGTTTGTGGATTGTGCAAATTATGAGGCAAGCCGGGATTCCGAACCCATGAGAGGCGGATACGGTGACAACTATTATCTGCAGTTGATTGAATACATTAAAAAGTTTAAGGGTACGGAGAAAAATATAGAAACAGATTCAAATACAGCTATTACGATTAACAAAGACTTCAGTCAATGGGATAATATAAAGGCATTTTATAAAGATTATACAAATGATACGGTTAACAGGAACCATCCGGGTTTCGGAAGTACGGTTTATAAAAACAGCACGGGAAGAAACGATATTAAAGAGATGAAAGTATGCAGCGATAAAGACAGTATTTACTTTCTTGTATCATGTGTGAATAACATTACCGATCCACAGGGAGACAACTGGATGAACCTTTATATACAGACAGGTAATAAAGCCAATAAAAGCTGGAACGGATACGACTTTATTCTTAACAGGGTTACTCCTTCAGGCGGCAAGTCCACTCTTGAAAAGTGCAATAAGGATAATGAGTTTAGCTGGACTAAAGCGGCGGATGTTTCTTATTCGGTATATAAGAATTTTATGATGGTTAAGATACCAAAATCAGCACTCGGTATTACGGAATCAGGCTTCACAATACAGTTTAAATGGAGTGACAATACAGTAAACGGTGATTTCTTTTCTTTTTACACGGACGGAGACAGTGCACCTATAGGTAGGTTAAATTATGTTTATAAACCATAGAACCCTTCACCGAAGGGTTATATGTGACCTATACTAACATTTTTTTGGAGGTAATACATTGATAGGTCTCATCATATCGTAGTCTTCATGTTCTAATATATGGCAGTGGAATACATATCTGCCCGTATACGGAGCAAATCTCATTATTAATCTGGTTATAAATCCGGGAAAAGCCTGAACTGTATCCTTCCATCCCGCTTCATTGTCAAGAGGTTTAACAGGGTCACCTGTAAATCTTATCTGACCGTTTCTGTTAAAAGCATCCGCATCAAACGGAATTCTGTCCAGAATCTGAAATTGAACCAGGTGGATATGTATAGGATGAACCGCAGGTCCCGAGTTAAACAGTCTCCATATTTCCAGATCTCCCAAAACAGGATTTTCGGTTATATTATCCATAAACCCTCGTTTTTTAAGCAGAAATTTAAATCTTCCGTATTGGTCACGTGCGGCATCCAAAGTTATATCTCTTGTTCTTACCGCATCTTCTTCTTTATATCTTTCTATAAAGCTTAGGAAAGGCGGAACAAGGGAACTGTCTTCTCCGTTTAATTCCTTTACTCTGAATTCCATTACAAGTCCCGTTGTTTCAGGATTAACAGGAGCACCAAAGTCAAATGGAATACGTGCAGAATTTCTGAGCACAATACTTGTTCCTGCCGTTAAACCTGAGAAATCAACTATAGCATCTGCTCTTTCCGACGGACCCATTACTATTTCACTCATTGTTACGGGTCTTTGCAACAGGCCTCCGTCCGTTCCTATCTGTATAAAAGGTAAGTTATTGTCAAACTTAAGTCTGTAGAATCTTTGATTCGATGCATTCAGAATTCTGAATCGATACTTTCTGGGTTCAACTTCAAAATACGGCCAAACCTTTCCGTTTACGGTGATAAAATCACCTGCAAAACCGGGTACAACTGACGGGTCAGGAAAGTCAGGAGTGGGATTTTGTAACGGGCTTGAAGGATAGAACATAGTTCCGTCATCATTAAATGATCTGTCCTGAATTACAATCGGCACTTCATATATTCCTCCGGGCAGATTCAATGCATCCTCTTGGTCATCACGTATAATGTACATACCTGCAAGGCCGGCGTAAACATTTAATCTTGTGATTCCCAAGGCATGGTCATGGTACCATAAATTTGTACTTCTCTGACTGTTAGGATATGTATAAACCTCGTGTTTGTAACAAGGTCCGATCTGAGCATTGCCGTTTGTATACCAATCCTCGGGATATCCGTCACTGTCAGCTTCAACTTCGGCTCCATGTAAATGTACGACCGTCCTTACTTCAGGCATACCTGTATGTGCTCCGTGCAGAGTATGGTCAACGGGCAAAAAGTGTTTTTCCGGTAATTCATTAATCCATTTTACCTTTACTGTCTCTCCCCTTCTTGTTTCTAATGTAGGACCCGGTATTTCTCCTTCATACCCCCAGGCCGGTGTAGCGGGCATATCAGAATGAAACTGATGGAGTAACGGCTTCATAGTCACTTCGTAATATGTGTAATCTTTTTCACGCTTTTTTGCGTTTAGTACACCGGGTATAGGAAGTGTGTCTTTAAAAGGTGTTAAAGTCAATTAAAATAGCCTCCGATATTATTTAATTATATTATATTAAACACTTTGTATAATTGTGATATATATGTAACGCCTTAAATAGTTGCAATAGACATATATCAAAATAAAAAGTTAAAAAAAGCTAAAAAATATTTTTTTACCCTATTGACAAACGAATAATCATATTATAGTATACTACAAAATTGAATAAAACAAATGCACTGATCAAGAACAAGTAGCAGCAAGCGTTGTATTCTCACAGAGAGCTTTCATATTGGTGTGAGAAAGCAGAATATGATATGTATGTGAATTCATCTTAGGAGCAATAATCTTAAAGGCAAATGCCCTGTAGGATTTATCGGATTCCGACCGTTATAGCGGAGGAGCAATGATAGTTGCTCACTGAGGTTGTCCAAACAACGAAAATGGGTGGTACCACGAAACATTCGTCCCTGTAGAAATACAGGGACTTTTTTTATTCAAAAATCAATATACCTTTAGGGCCCAAAGGTTAATTGTATAAAAAACAGGAGGAAAAGAAATGAAAACAAAAATAATATCATTAACAATTTTATGTGCCATGCTTGTCACAATGATAGGCTGCACAAATACTGACGACGGAAAAATCAGTATAGGCATTGTCCAGTACATGGATCATGTGGCACTTGACTCTGCCCGCGAAGGTTTTATTCAGGCTCTAAAGGACAACGGATACACTGACGGAGACAACATTGACATCGATTATCAAAACTCACAGGGTGACCAGAGTAATTTAGGATCAATAAGTGACAGGTTTATATCGAACAACGTTGACTTGGTTCTTGCAATCGCAACACCTGCCGCTCAGTCAATTGCAGGCAAAACCACAGATATCCCCATTATTGCAACCGCAGTTACCGATTATGTATCGGCAAGGCTGGTTGATTCCAACCAAATGCCCGGAGGAAATGTAAGCGGCACAACAGATATGAACCCAATAAAAGAGCAGATTGATTTATTGGTTAAATTGGCTCCGGATGCAAAAACAATAGGTGTCCTATACACATCAAGTGAAGACAACTCGGTTATACAGGCTAAGATTGCACAAGAAGCCATAGAAAAGTTGGGACTGAAATATACGGAAGTAACAGTTTCAAACACAAACGATGTACAGATGGCAACTCAGTCTATTGTGGATAAATGCGATGCAATATACATACCTACCGACAATGTGTTTGCTTCTGCTATGCCGGTTGTTTATGAAGCGACAAAGAAAACAAAAACACCTGTCGTATGCGGAGAATCCGGAATGGTAAGAAAAGGCGGATTGGCTACATTAGGTATTAACTACAGGGAATTGGGATATCAGACAGGATTGATGGCAGTAAAAATATTAAAAGGTGAAGCTGAACCTCAGAGTATGCCAATCGAATCCTCCTCAAAGTTTGATTTTGCCATAAACGGTACAATAGCAGAAGAGTTCGGTATAGAAATACCCGAGGATTTAAAGCAGTACATAATTAAAAACCAGTGATCGGAGAGTTATAATGTTACAGATTATTTTGGGCGCAGTTTCCCTCGGACTCTTATGGGCAATAATGACCATAGGTGTATTCATTACATATCGCATATTGGATATTGCCGACTTAACGGTAGAAGGTAGTCTTGCTATGGGTGCAGCCATAGCAGCTACCTGTATAAGTAATGATATAAACCCATATTTGGCCACATTAATTGCATTATTTGGCGGTTTGGCTGCAGGCTTGGTAACCGGTATTTTGCACACAAAACTAAAAATTCCTGCCCTGTTGTCAGGCATATTAACCATGATTGCCCTTTACTCAGTAAACCTCCGCATCATGGGAAAAGCCAACATATCGCTGCTTAGGAGAAAAACCGTATATACCATATTTCAGAAGCTAGGTCTTACTTCAACTTATTCTGTTATTTCTTTAGGATTAATCAGTTTATTGATAATCATTTGTCTTTTATACTGGTTCTTCGGGACAGAAATAGGATGCGGTATCAGGGCTACTGGTAATAATCCAAAAATGGTACGCGCCCAAGGTATAAACACTAACAATATGATAATTTTAGGTCTTGTTTTAAGTAACGGACTCGTAGCATTAAGCGGTGCATTGATTGCCCAATACCAGAACTTTGCCGATATACAGATGGGCACAGGTTCCATTGTAATCGGTCTTGCGTCATTAATTATCGGCGAAGTTTTGTTCGGAAAGAAAAACTTCTTATTAAACTTAATATCACTTATCCTGGGTGCAATTACCTATCGAATCATTATCGCGATGGTTTTAAAAATGGGTATGCCCGCAAACGATTTAAAGTTATTTACCGCCATCACAGTAGCTGTAGCATTATCACTGCCGATGCTGAGCGGTTACTTATCCACAATAAAAAACTCATCAAGGAGCGCTAAAAATGCTGAAAATAAATGAAATAAGCAAAACATTTAATAAAGGTACCGTAAATGAGAAAATAGCTTTGAACAATGTGAGCATTACTCTTGATGAAGGCGATTTTGTTACATTAATAGGAGGAAACGGTGCAGGTAAATCAACAATTCTTAACTGCATTGCAGGGGTGTACCCAGTTGATAAAGGTTCCATAATAGTCGGAGGAAAAGACATAACAAAAAAAGCAGAACATAAAAGAGCTCCGCTGTTAGGAAGAGTTTTTCAGGATCCTATGATGGGTACCGCCGGCAATATGGGTATAGAAGAGAATCTTGCTCTTGCATTCAGACGCGGTAAAAACCGAAGTCTAAAATGGGGTATAAATAACAAAGAAAGAGATAAGTACAGAGAGTTATTAAAGCCACTTGAACTTGGTCTTGAAAACAGACTAAACGCAAAAGTCGGACTACTCTCAGGAGGACAAAGGCAGGCATTAACTCTTTTAATGGCAACATTAATAAAGCCTAAGCTATTACTTTTAGATGAGCACACTGCTGCTCTTGACCCAAAAACAGCACAAAAGGTGCTGCAGCTTACGGATAAATTCATTAAAGAAGGTAACTTAACCACTTTAATGGTAACTCATAATATGCGGGATGCAATAAAGTACGGCAACCGTTTGATTATGATGTCAGAAGGAAGAATTATTCTTGATATAACAGGAGAAGAAAAGAAAAGCCTCACAGTCGAAGAACTGCTGAAACGTTTCGGTAAAGTCAGCGGTGAAATATTTGCAAACGATCGGGTACTTTTATCATAAAACATATCTATTTCATAGAATATACAAGGCATATTCTGTTATTAAGAAAGGAGCAATGAACAGATGGAATTATCAGTAGCCTTGTGTAATGAGATTAAAAAACATTTAGGCGAAACAGTAACTGTATACACAACATCAGGAGGTTCTTCAGGTTCGGGATATACCGGAGTGCTTATACAAATTAATTGTTTCTTTATAAAGATTATAAAGCATACCGGTCCACGTCCCTGCAACTCTCCAAAGTACGGCAGTAAGCGCTGCTATATGTGCAAACGTTTCGGGGTAAAGTATACCGTTACTACTTCTATAATACCTATAGATAAAATTGCGGCATTTGTTTTCAATGCAATTTAAATAATAAACCTCAGCTTTATAGTTGAGGTTTTAGTATTTTATGTTAAAATTATAGCATTACATAGAAAACAAGCGGAGGTATCATCATGAAAAAAATCTTTTTTATAATTCTGGCTGTATGTTTATTACTAGGAATTACAGGATGCACAAAAAGCTTAAGTGAAAGGAACGAATCATATACCATACCAAAAGTAACCGAACTGTATGTTCCTGATGATTTTCCTGATTTGTCGGCCGGCACATTAAAAGAATATAACTGGTCATACTACGCATTCAGAGTGGTTGAAGTAAAGGAAGATATGACTTATCTGGCATGTGTAACAAGCATAAAAGCTGCCTATGTTATATACGGCAATATTAACGATACCAATTATCAAAAAGGTGATTTCATAAAAATAGATGTATCTCGCCACTATACAGATACGGACAATCCGGAATTTTATGCAGCATATTCAGATGATATAACTAAAACTGAAAAACTGACACTCCAAGAAGCCGAGGATATTATAAAGGGTATGCGTGCAGCAGAAAAACCTGTAATATATCTGTATCCGACCAAAGAAACAGATGTAAAAGTAGATTTGGTTTTAAAAGGTGAACTTACATGTACATATCCTGAGTATAAAAACGGTTGGACTGTAAAAGCAATGCCTGACGGCACATTATATAACAAAGAAGGTAATGAATATTATTGTCTGTACTGGGAAGCCGATATAAATATCAAGCCGGACTTTTCAAAAGGCTTTTGCATACGCGGTATAGATACGGCAGACTTTCTGAAAGATAAGCTATTGTCCATTGGATTAACCCAAAGAGAAGCAAATGAATTCATTATATATTGGCTTCCTATTATGCAGAACAATGAATATAATGTTATATCATTTCAGACAGATAACTACGAGCAGGCAGCCCGTCTCTTAGTAGAACCCAAGCCGGAGAGTGTATTGCGTGTTTATATGGCTTTTTATGAAAGCGACAAGTATATTGAATTGGAACCTCAGTCATTCAAGCCTTTTACGCGGAAAGGTTTTACCGTTGTAGAATGGGGAGGAAGCGAAGTAAAATATTAAACATCACTTTCACGCTGCATTGATTTTAAAGATTTATTAATCATTTCTGCATCTTTTTTATCAATGCTGTAACTTATTAAGTTAACCACAACATATACCGCAAAAACAGTAAATGCAAAAGATACTATGTTCGTAAATTTATCGAGCAAACCCGCTGATATTGCAAAGACCACAAGAGTCACTTCCAACAACAATAAGTGAAGTATCTTTCTTATCAGCGTTTGCTTTACAGAAAGCTCTTTACGTGAATATGTAACCAAAGAAGGTGCCAGACCTAAAAAGCCGAATATAAGGGGAGAAAAGAAGGCTTCGTAACCAAACTTAACATTTTTGTCCGTTATCAGACCCAATATTGCCATTGCTGCTGTTATACATGTAGTAATTATAAAGTATTCTACTAAACTTCTTTTTAAAAAAGACTTAAAGCTCATATTAATCACCTAATAATCTTCTCTTTAACTCAGGTACATATTGCCTGGATATTATTATTTCTTCCCCATTAAATAACCTAGCAGAAAAACGTCCGTTTAATGCCGGTCGTACATTATCAATTTTCATAAGATTTACTACAAGCGACTTAGAACACCTGAAAAACATTTTGTTCTCGTATTGAGAAACAAACTCATACAGTTTGCATTTAAGTTCATAGACTTTATTTAGTGTATAAGCAAACACCCTATTATCAACACTTTCTATAAAGAAAACATCCTGCAGAGGTACTTTGTTTATACACTCATCCACATAACCTGTAAGCGATGAATCCGAAGTTTTTATAAACCTTACAATGTCCTTAATCTCTTCAGTTACTTCATGACACTGTATTACGGTTACTTCTTGTTTATCCGGTTCTATCTTTTTAACAAATACTTTCAATTATTAACCTCATAAATATTATTAGTTAAGGTATATTATATCATATTTCAATATTCGCTTTTCAAATCTATTTTTTCATAACCTTTAAGAGTATAGTTGAAAAACTCCAATACAATTTCATTCATTGTTTCAATACAATATTCTTTGTCTACATTACCCGTCCCGAGCATTTTGGCAAGCAAAGGAGAGAATAATGGCAAGTCTGTAAAATTAAGATGTCCGGAGTTACGTATTAAAACATCATATGCTTCTTTTGCATTGGCACTTGCATGATAATTCTCATAATCCATCTTTAAAAGCTGAGCTTCATTATAATGTTCCTGATTATATAAGTTAAGCAAAGGTAAAGGATATGCTTCATCATTTAAATCAATGCTTCCTTCATTAAAATTAAGCCTTTCCCCTATCATAGTGCCGTCTATAACAATAACAGAATCAATATCATCTCTTTCACGACCTAACACGGCTGCAGCCGCACCTCCTAAAGAATGTCCAAACAGACCTATTTTATCTTTGTCTATAAGTGAATAGACATTTTTTGTATTATCAAGAATTTCATCCAATACAAAAGCCATATCTTTTGTTCGAAGGGAAAGCCATTCTTTAGTTAAATCGTATGTTTTCTTTTCATCATATAAACCGTTCTCTATATTAGTGACATCATTCAAGAACTCTGTATTTACCAATGTAAAGCTACCGTCATTATGCTCCGAAAAGAAAGAATGATAAGTGTGATCAATACTGCAAACAACATAACCGTTGCTTGCCAAGTTCTCAAAAGTTGAATAATTGCTCATACGATATCCAAATGACCCGTGCGAAAATACAACCAAGGGATATTTACCGTCCTCATCCGGATACCAGAATTGAACAGAGATTTTTCGATTTTCGTTGTCATCTGAAAATATTTCAATCCTTGACTCATCAATAAAAGTATAACTTTCAGTTTTTACTTTATATGATCCTGTTACTTCAACAGGTTTAGACTGTGGAAATATGATACCGGGAATAACTGCAAAAGCAATAAGTAAAATACCGTTGATACATGATAATATAACTCTTTTGGTTTTATATTCTTTTTCTCTTTTCTTTATTAGTGCAATGACACTTAGTATTGATGAAATGCCAAGCAGTATGAATAAACCCGTCCATCTGAAACCCCACCAATATACATTCACCAAAAGAAGCAGTGTGAATATACAGAATGATGCAATTCTCATATAATGTTTGGTCTTTGCCTGCTCATTCTTTGTTTTTAACTGATAAACCAATAATCCGATTCGTGCGCAAATTGCAATAAGTAATGTAATAATACCTAACATAAGTAAACTTCCTTTCAATATTTTGTTGAGGTAAGTATACTTATGCAGTTTTCATATAACAATAATTTTACCTGTAAGTTGCACCAAAACAGAGGTAAGTTGCATTTTTATTCATACCATAGTTTTTTATTCGATGTAGACACCGCGGATGCCCCTGCTTTCAGAGCGTCTATAACTTCCTGTTTGGTTTCAATTAAACCACCTGTAATAATAGGTATCTTTATATTATCTTTAAACCTTGATACTACTTTAGGTACCACCCCGGGCATTATCTCAATCATATCGGGCATAAGTGA
>JAEAME010002664.1_pt1 | contig 9991 bp, 10 predicted proteins | sample 8958731 | NCBI WGS metagenome assembly JAEAME01 (sample SAMN16933194, study PRJNA681113) | bioreactor sludge metagenome | isolation source: anerobic bioreactor sludge (Control) | place: India:Bengaluru | collected 2018-10-24
CCAGGTTAAAAAGCATGTCCGCATATTCTGCCGCAGCTTTCCGGCTGATATGGGGTTGGCCGTATAATGCCGCTACCATCACATTCTGGTGGGCGGTCAGGCTGGTGAATGGTTGTGGTATCTGGTAAGTCCGAGAAATCCCCATACGGCATATCTTGTAAGAGGGCATGCCACTAATCTCGATGCTTTTAAATTTGATGCTGCCTCTATCAGGTCTATATCCCCCGGATAGCACATTTAAGAGTGTGGTCTTGCCGGCGCCATTTGGCCCCATGAGACCAACCACTTCACCCTGCCGGACATCAAAACTGACATCGTTTACCGCGACAAGGCCGCCAAAACTCTTCCGGATATTAGTTACCTTTAAAATAGGATCGTCCACAATCATATATTTTACAAAATATTCAGGCAGGGGTACTAATCGACCCCTGCCTGAACTGATGTTTTAGTAGGGGAAAATAGCTTCGGCTTCAACCGGGATGAAGTCGTGTTTGGAAGCCACTACTTTTAATGCCCATCCATATTTGTCATCGGTTTTGAACCACTGGCCATAAGCAATCGGGACCTGGCTGAAATTATTGTTGTCATACTTTACGCGACCGGTGAGAGAGACAAAATCCGTCTTTTTCATCGCTGCGAGGACATCATCCTTATCGAGGGAACCAGCCGCTTCCACTGCCTGGACGATTTCCTGGATACAGCGGTAACCATGGGGGACCATCTGTTCAAAAGGCCGGTCCTTAGCCTTGGTCCATTCCGCGGCCAGCGATGCCGGCGTGGTATCGCCATAACCTTTACCATTAGTGATATTCGAGAAACCCCAAACCTCGATACCTACGCCGTTCGGTATATCACCGCCCCATGATGAAACATCTCCGTAATACAGAGCGGCGAGAGCAGCACCGACCATCTTCGGTTCGAAGCCCATGCTTTTCATCTGCCGGCCCAGGATTCCGAAATCACTGCCGGAGCAATTACCCCACAGGATCTCCACCCCAGCATCCATCCAGGCCTTAATATTAGCAGACTGGTCTACGGTACCTACTGGGAACAGCCCCAATTTTTTATCGATACCAACCAGTTGGTAATCAGGATACGTGGCACTGATCGCAGCCGGGAATGCGGCATACCAACCAGCACCGTCGGGATTATCCGAGGCAAAGAAACCTACTACCTTGTTAGTCTGGCTGCCGAATTTGTCCAGCATGTATGACCAGGTATCGATGATAGTATAGCCACCCTTACCGTAGCGGAAATCGGTGGTATCCTCAATCGGGGTACCGATGGCAAATCCGTTCATGAAAGTATAATTCCACGGCGTTGAGGAAGCAGAACGAAGCGCCAAAATCGGTTCCATGGGGACCACTCCGGTGGTCTGGATGATTTTATACTTATCGCACACGATGGCTTTGGTAGCCACGCATTGAGGGAATCCGGCGGGAGAGATTATAAAATCAACGTTACTACGCAGAATCAGATCTTCTGCCAATTGGGCACTCTTGTTCTCATCACTTTGATCATCTACCGTCACCAGCCTGACCGGTACTTTCTTGTTATATTTTGATAAAAAGACTCCGCCCTGGGCATTGATATCTCTTACCGCGGCTTCAGCTCCAAATGTTGCACAAATACCAGCGGAAGCAAAATTACCGGTAAGGGATGTCGGCTGCCCGATCACGATTTCAGTCGGTACCTCGTCTCCTCCCCCCGAGGTACAGCCGGCTGCTCCTGGAATTAACAGGGCAACTGTTAAAATTAGAGATAAACAGATACCTATCCTTCTCCTCATCTTTTCCTCCTGTTTTTCTTGATTTGACTCACTGGGTAATAGCTGTAACGGTGAATGATTTTCTATTAGTCTGGCTTTCTAATCCTCGCAGACCCGTTCTCCCGGTTACCGCGTTATGTCCAATAAATATCACAGGCTTTTTAATTTTAGCAGTAGAAGAAATACCGTCAGAATAGGCTGTGATGGTGTCTTTACATCATAAAAAGCCGCTTTGAGCAGGTGCTTTTAGAAGGCTGTTCGCTTCCGGCCAGACTTCCTGACCACTATCTTACTATTTTGCTTTCAAAGTTGCCAATAAGCAATAACGGAAACCAGTGATTTTTGACAATTCATGTCACTCGCACATAAGATTGTGATATGGAAAGGTTGGATATCAAGGACTATCAGGATATACTTAATATTCTCGATATAGCAAATTCACGCGAAGATATAGATACTTTCCGGCGGGATCTCCTCGATTCTCTTTCTACGATATTCCAGGCAGACAGCGCGATGTTCCTGTTGAGTGATGCCGGGCTGGCAGAAGTCGATGGCAGTGACTGTATCAGTATAAATATCAGCCGGGAGATTTGGCAGGAATTTCCCTTCCACCGGGCGATGGATCCCTTTTACCGCCATGGTGGGCTGCAAGGTTCCGTAGTAAGCATCGGGGACCTGATGCCCTATGCCACCTGGGAGAGAGACCCCTTTTATAACGGTTTTTGCCGTCCCCTGGGCATATACCACAAACTGGTGATTTACCTCCGCCGGGAAAAGGAAATATTTGGCGTCATCGGCATGTGCCGGAATAGAGATAATGCTGATTTTACCGAACGTAATAAGTTAGCCTGCCAGATACTGGCGACTCCCTTGACAACCGCCCTGGCTTACGTAACAATCGTTTCCCGGTATATGCAGCGCCATGGCTCCTGGAATCCCGGCAAGGAAGCGTCCCCTTCCACCGGCGTAATGCTGCTCGACTATAACCTTAATCTGGTTGACATCGACCGGAATGCAGAGCAGTATTGTTATGTTTTAGGCAAGGATTATCCAGTTTTACGGCATGACGGTATACTACTCCCGGATGATATTTTAGATGTCTGTCTGGAGCTCCGTAAAATTGTCGCCACTAAAAAACCGGGTGCTAAACGCCGTATGAATAAAGTACTGGCTACTCAAACCGGCCAATATATCCACCTGGAGACCTCGGTTATCTGGAAATCGTTTAATGCGGTATCAGTCCCATTTTTCATGGTTGCGCTGACCGATCTACCTGGGCCGGTCATCACCCCGGATATGAATGAATATAACCTGACCAGGCGGGAAATCGAGATCGCCCAATGCATCTGCCAGGGATTGAGCAATAAAGATATCGGAGATTTGTTGTATATCAGCGAAAATACCGTCGAAACACACTTAAAGAACCTGTTCCGTAAGACCGGTATCAAAAACCGCGCCAGTCTTTATACTTTGATGGAAAACCACGGAAAGAAAGAACACCACCTACCGGTAAAAAATCCCCTTCTGTAATCGGTTTGTCACTTGATTTCTCTAATTGACATCTTCACTCCTTTCCTGATACGCTGATAAGCGGATATACTTTATCAGTTAACGGAGTACGGTTATGACCTTCGGACAAGCCCTGATAGAAGCCCGGAAGAAAAAATTACTCAGTCAAAAACAACTGGCCGCCATGGTTCTCAAGGATGACGGCGCCCCGATCTCCCCCCAGTACCTCAATGATATCGAACGGGACCGCCGCAATCCCCCCGGGGAAAATATCATCGGCCAATTCGCTAAAATCCTGGAAATCCCCGAGGAATACCTGTATTTCCTGGCCAACGAGATTCCCCCCAAGTACCGCCACTCCGCTCCCCACTCGCCCCTCCAGGTACAGCAGGCATTCAAGGCTTTTGCCCGCAGCTACCGCCGGGGTGAACAAGGTAAAGAAAAATAAAGTCGAAATCCTCTTCAAAAAAGCTTAAGCGAGTGTACACTCGCTTAAGCCGAATGATCTAATTCCCTCGCCCACCTCGGTGGGCGAGGGTCAGGGTGAGGGTAACTTTCTCGATGAAATGGGTTATCGATACCTCCGGCCGCTTCCAGTTCCGCCCTTATTACGAAGCGGAGGAGTTGGACGCCGAATGTGAGAAGATGGTAGCGGCTTTCCTGGAAGCCAAATATAGAGCCCGCCGCTTCCCCATCTCCACCGATGATCTTACCGTGATGGTCGAACAGGACACTTCTGACCTCGACCTGTATGCCGACCTGTCGCGGGAGGGGGAGGACGTGGAGGGGTTAACTGATTTCTTTGCCCGGAAGAAGCCGGCGGTCCGGATTTCCCAACAGCTATCTACTGATCCGGCCCGCAACCAGCGCCTGCGCACCACCCTGGCCCACGAATACGGCCATGTCCACTTCCATAAATTCCTGTGGGACAGCTCTTTGCCTGCCGCCCCGCAAACCGGCTTCGTCCAAAAACTGTCGCGGCAGCGCCAGCAGTTCCAGCGCTTTCGAGACAGGCTGGTTGCGGGAGACAGCCCGGCTGTGCATCATCCTGTCTCCTTTTCTCCCAGTCCCCGGCCGCCCCAGAAACGTTTCCAGACCGGGCCACGGTGCCACCGCACCTTTATCTTCGATGCCCCGGTTTTCGACTGGATGGAATGGCAGGCCAGTTATGCCTGCGGCGCTATCCTCATGCCCGCCGCTGCCTTGCGTACCCTGATAAAAAAGGATTTCCCGGAGGGAAATAACTTCATTAGTTCTCCCGCTGATGAATTGGTTTCCCAGGTTGCCGGGGCTTTCGATGTCTCACCCGAAACCGCCCAGATCCGGCTGACCCGCCTTGGTATAATACATTGTCCCGGGCCTGCCCGTTAAAAAAGCGATATCTTTAATAGTCTGAAGTGACCATGCATCGGTCGACCNCGGTCGACCTTGATTACCAGTTCATCTTATTGATCATGATATAATGAACCATTATTCGTTAAGGATGCGAAATGGACCGGACAAAAGGTTTAGCTTATTGCGGCCTGGCTTGCTGCATCTGCGGCCATAATCAGTCTTGTGCCGGGTGCCGTAATGAAGGGTGCACCGGTAAGGAATGGTGCAAGAATTTCAAGTGCTGTAAAGATAAGGCTTTACAGGGCTGTTGGGAATGTCAGGATTTCCCTTGCTCCGGCAGCATGCTGGATAAGCTTAGAGTCCGGGCTTTCGCCCGGTTCATCGCCCAATACGGCGAAGCCAGATTCATGGACTGCCTGGAGAGAAATGAAAAGGCCGGCATCGTTTACCATTATAAAGATCAGCTAGCCGGCGACTACGATAAGTTCCAGACCGAAGAGGAAATTGTCAGTTTCATCCTAAAAGGAAAGGAAAAGTTAATTCACCGTTTTCGAAAAACCTCGACTCGCAATCGAAAGAATCCGGTTTGTTAAGATACCATCTGGATTCCTTCGACTACGAGTCGACCAAAGTTCAGAATGACAGTACCAAGTATACTTGGCTTTCTTAATGTTCTAACGAGATGGGATATTAGTCCGCACTTTTTTCCTGCTTCCATTCTTTAATCCAGTCTCTTAAATCATAAATCTCATCTGTTTAACCTTGACCCCCCTCCTCCGATTATGCTAATATGCTTATCCGCATATTTTAGAACAACAGCTGGAGTTTTTTCATGTCCCAGATAGCCGTGGAAAATCTGTGCAAGACGTTTAAAGTCCCCCGCCGCCAGGGTGGGTTGACGAACTCATTTCTGAGTGTTTTCCACCGTGAGTACGAAAATATCCGCGCCCTGCAGGGGATTTCCTTCGACCTGGATGCCGGTGAGATGGTCGGTTATATCGGCCCCAACGGCGCCGGTAAATCCACTACCGTCAAGATCATGAGCGGCATCCTGGTCCCGGATTCCGGGAAATGCGAGATACTGGGCCGCACCCCCTGGCGGCAGAGGAAGGAGCACGTCCGGCAGATCGGAGTCGTCTTCGGACAGCGGTCGCAGTTATGGTGGGACGTACCGGTCATCGATTCTTTTGATTTGCTGCGGGATATATACCGGATCCCGGAAAATGCCTTCCGGCAAACAAAGGACGAACTGGTCGAAGTCCTGGGCTTGCAGTCCTTGCTGAATATGCCCGTCCGCCAGCTCAGCCTGGGCCAGAAGATGCGCTGTGAACTGGCGGCCTCCCTTCTCCACCAACCCCCCATCCTCTTCCTCGATGAACCGACCATCGGCCTGGACGCCGTCTCCAAACTCGCGGTACGCTGCTTCATCGAGCAGATGAACCGGAAACGGCAGGTCACCGTCATCCTCACCACTCATGATATGGACGATATCGAAGCCCTCTGTTCCCGGCTTATGGTCATCGGCAAAGGCACTATCCTGTTTGACGGCAGCATCGGCCAACTGCGCAATAACCTGGCCCCGGAACGCGTCGTCAAGGTGGAATTCCGGGAACCTCCCCACCACCTCGACTTCCCCCCGGCAGTACTGGCCGGGCACAATGGCCGCACCGCCGAATACCGCTTTAATCCGGAAAATATATCCGCCATCGACCTCATCGCCGCTGTCTCTGCAAATACCCCGGTCAAAGACTTCGTAGTGGAAAATCCACCCATCGAGGAAATTGTCGCCGGCATGTACCAGAAATTCGAAATATAAATTATGAGAAAGAACGTCTTTGCGAGGAGTTCCGAATTATCGGGACGACGTCTGACTTCGAGTCAACGCAATCTGAGTCTCAGGGATCCAGATTGTTTCAATTCGCTGGAGGCGAATCTCGCAGTGACCTATTTATTAGTCTACTATTAGGAGAAACCCTGTAACTTGAGTGCCTATCTTTCCATATTTAAGCTGCGCCTGGCTGTCCGACTGCAGTACCGGGCGGCGGCAGCGGCATCTTTCTTTACGCAGCTCTTTTTCGGTTTTATCATTGTGATGGTCTTTCATGCCTTCTATGCCGCCGCGGCCAAACCGCAACCCATGACCCTAGCGGCAGCCGTGACCTATACCTGGTTAGGGCAAGCTACCCTCCGCCTGCAGCCGGGTTTCAACAACGATACCGAAGTAATGAACATGGTCCGTTCCGGCAATATCGCCTACGAACTGTGCCGGCCGCTGGACCTTTATCTCCTGTGGTATGTCCGCATACTGTCACAGCGCATCGTACCCACCTTGATGGCCGGGGTACCGTTGTTTACTATTTCTCTCCTGCTGCCGTCCGGGTACGGTTCTTCACTGCCTGCTTCGCTGGCATCGGCAGCAGCCTGGTTCCTCTCACTTATCCTGGCCCTGCTGTTAAGCTGTGCCATCTCCAACCTGGTCACTGTTTCGACATTATGGACCATTGCCGGCGACGGTATGCAGCGCATCTTCCCGGCTTTTACCATGGTCTTCTCCGGTTTGAACGTGCCCCTGGCTTTCTTCCCGGACTGGTCGCAGGGGATCCTCAGGTTTCTGCCTTTCAGCGGACTGGTCGATTTCCCTTTCCGGCTCTATCTGGGGATGGTCCCGGCTTCAGCGATTGTTATTTTCGGATTATTGCAGTTGTTCTGGGCCGGCGTTTTTATCCTGGCCGGAGTCCTTTTATTACGCCTGGGGAAGCGTAAAGTAATAATACAGGGCGGTTAGCGTGATCGATACGATACGCGTCTATTTTAAGATGGTAGCCGTTCACCTGAAAAGCCAGATGCAGTACCGGGCGTCGTTCTTGATGATGATGATGGGCAACCTGCTGGTCTCCTTCATCGAGTTCATCACCATCCTGGTGCTCTTCTCGCGCTTCGATTCCCTGCGAGGGTGGAGCCTGGCTGAAGTAGCGGTATTTTACGGCGTGGTCAACGTTTCCTTTGCCCTGTCCGAAGCCTTCGGCCGCGGCTTCGACATGTTTTCCTTCCAGGTCATCAGCGGGGAATTCGACCGCACCCTCCTCCGCCCCCGCCCCACTGCTTTCCTCGTCCTGTCTCACGATTTTCAGTTGATGCGGATAGGCCGTTTACTGCAGGGCATGGTCATCCTCACCTGGGCTTCCCTGAACCTGGGTGTTACCTGGAATTTGCTGAAGATCGGACTGCTGATCTACTCCGTTTGCGGCGGGGTCATGGTCTTCACCGGGCTGCTCATCATCCAGGCTGCCATGTGCTTCTGGTCTACCCAGAGCCTGGAAGTAATCAATTCATTCACCTACGGCGGGATGGAAGCCCTGCAGTGGCCTTTGTCAATCTTCCCGCGCTGGTTCAGCCGGATCTTCATCTTCATCATCCCCCTGGCCTGCGTCAATTACTTCCCCATGCTGGCGGTGATGGACAAAACCAGCCTGTACCATTATCCTGCCTGGCTGCCCTGGGCATCGCCCCTGGCGGGTTTGGTATTCCTGGCAGCGGCGCTGAGTATCTGGTCATTCGGGGTCAAGCACTACCGGTCGACGGGGAGTTGAGAAGAGCTGATTGAGTCTAATCGCGAACTAGCCCGCTCTACGTTCGACGCCGACCACGGTCTGTGCTCAGGATGAGCGGGTTAGCTGTCGATGTCTTAATATCAGGGATTGAATCCCCCTACTGTCACGTTCCCGCCGCTCATGGGTTCGACAAACTCACCCCCGTATCAAGTACGGGGCAAGCTATGAGCGGCGGGAATTTATCAAGCAATTATTACGCCGGTTTGAATTTAGGCATGGAAAATTCCGGGCTGGCATCATCCCAGACGACCGTCACCGGCATATCGATCTTGACGTCTTCGGGTTTGCACTCGACCACATTCGAGAGCATGCGGACGCCTTCTTCGAGTTCAATGATGGCGACGACATAGGGCGGGGGGAGCATGGGGTGGTACTGCCGCCGCACAATGATAAAGCTGTAGACTTTGCCTTTACCGTTGAGTTTGACCCATTCGGCACCGATGTTCAGGCAGTGCGGGCACATATAACCGGGGGGAGAATAGGTCTTGCCGCATTTCAGGCATTTCTGCACCCGCAGTTCATGCTGTTTGCAGTAGTCCCAATACGGCTTGGTTTCGATATCGGTCACCGGCAAAGGCCGGGTCATAGGACGGTTCATCATTTCTTCATTACCTCCTGAAAATCACCGTGCTGTGAGTCTGTAAAATGCCGCCGTTGCCGCTGGCCAGGATATAGTGCGGGTCTTTGACCTGGCGCGGCCCCAGGTTGCCCCGGAGCTGCATTACGGCTTCGGTGAGCGGGGTGAAGCCCATGTAATAGACTTCGGAGAGTAAACCGCCCGAAGTATTGACCGGGAATTCCCCACCCGGACCGGTGCGCCCGTTGGCGAAGAAGTCCTTGCCTTCACCGGGCTTGAAGAAGCCGTAGCTTTGCAGGGTAATTTCCACGGTATAGGTAAAGCAGTCATAAATCTCACAGGCACTGATATCTTTCAGGGTGATGCCGGCCATCTTTAGAGCATCTTCACCCGATTGCCTGGCGGCGGTCGGCCCGGTGAGATACTGGGAATGGGTGGGGTCGGCGGTGTGGTGGTGCTGGCCCCAACCGGCGATATAGACGACCGGCTGTTTCAGGTGTTTCGCCCGTTCGGCGGTGGTCACGATGAAAGCCCGGGCGCCGTCGCTTTGCAGGCAGCAGTCCGCCCGGCGGAAGGGTTCGGCGATCCAGGGTTCCTTGAAATAGTCTTCGCGGGTCAACGGCTTGGTATAGAAAGTGGCCCGCGGATTGAGATTCGCCCACTTGCGGGTATTGACCGCAATGTTTACCCAGGTTTCCGGCCCGGTACCGAATTCATGCATAGCCCGGCGACCTGCCAGGGCATAGGACATGGGGGCGCCCATGGCGCCGTAAGCGAAGTCCGATCCTGCCCGGGGAGCTCCGCCCATGAACATCGGCCGCCCGGACTGTTCCATGGTGGTATACAGACACACAACATAATTGGCCTGGCCGGTGGCGACGGCCAGGGCGGCATGCTGGGCAATGCAGCCGGAGCTGGCGCCCATGACATCCTCGTTCGCCGTAAATCTCAGGTCGAGTCCGAGCTGGGCGGCGATGTTATAAGAGTGGAAGCTCGTCATCCAGGGCTGCAAGATTAGCCCATCAATATCTTCCCTTTTTAGACCCGCATCTTCGATGGCATCCTTAATTGCCTCAAGTGCCAGACGCATCATGGTGGTATCCGGCACGGTCCCCTGTTTCCTGGAGTAACCAACTCCAACAACGGCTGCCTTGTCTCTTAGGTCCTTGAGTTCCAAGCTTTTTTTACCTC
>JAEAME010002634.1_pt1 | contig 9987 bp, 8 predicted proteins | sample 8958731 | NCBI WGS metagenome assembly JAEAME01 (sample SAMN16933194, study PRJNA681113) | bioreactor sludge metagenome | isolation source: anerobic bioreactor sludge (Control) | place: India:Bengaluru | collected 2018-10-24
ATGATCTTTTTACAAGCAGCCTTTGTTTCCTCCGGGGTGCCTGTGGCAAGTACGGAAATGGGTACACCGCCTTTAATGGCGACGGTATCACCGAGGATATCTTTAGCCTTCATCAGATCTGTGGCCTCGAAAGCATAGAGCGCTTTTCCGGCGGGGATGTCCTTTATAATTTCAAGACGTGACGTGCAATCGCCTTCCCAGAAAGGTGTCGGATTGAGACCCTCTTTAATAAGGGCAAGCATGAGTTCTCTCAACGTGGGCCAGTAGAATTTCTTAAATTGTTCAAGGGACATAAAACCATCGAGTCCTTTATGGAGTGGAATACCGACCCATGGTACACCAGAAGCCCTGGCGCCGTTTACTGCCAGTTCGATCATGACAGGCAACAGTTTTTCGCAGGCCGCAATTACCTTATCAGGCCTGCGGTACATATCAAGCATGAGGCCTTTTGTTCCACGGAAGAAATCACCAAGGGTGTCAAAAGGGGCCTGGGTCCCTGCTCCGGCCTGAGGCGGAAAACCTTCTTCCAGGAGTTTATCATTGAAGCGTTTGGAGTACTGACCGATCCTGAGCATTTCTTCACCTGCTTTTTTCAGGCTCTCGAGAGCTTCCTGGATATCAGGCTGAGTAAAGGACACGAGAGTGCCCAAGCCCATATAGTAGGTAATCATATTCCGAAAAGGAGGAAGCTTTTCAAATCCCTTTAGCGAGCCAAATACCCTGGGCCAGTACCTGCGCATCATAAAATCCGTCGTGTCGGAAAGAAAATGATCATATTCATCGGCCTTCATATATTCTCCTTCCACGAATTGGAAGGGAACATTGGCATCAAGCTGTCTTCCCGGCCATTGAAGCTGTTTAAAGTCAAGGATTTCGAGGAGGGTCCCTTTGAAGGTGGAACCAAAGGGGTTCATTGCCTGGTCGGGCGCGAAATCGAGGATGGTCTTCAGCGTTGCTTCCCAGATTTTATCAGGATCGTACATCATGTCCGCGAAGGTATAACCGCAATAACGGGCCGGGAAGAAAGAAAAAGAAGCGGTTACCGGCACACGGTCAGGTTTTTTCAATGCGATAACGTCTGACACGCGTTTTTTTCTTTCCTGATAAAGTTCTTGGGCGGTTTTACTCATTTGGGAACCTCCTTATCTCTTGTGTGACTGTAAATTATAACCTGAAATCGCATTTGAATAGGTCAATAAGTCAAAGCCAAAATTGTTTTTGATCAGCATTTTTGTATACAAATAATCACAGTAAATACTGATTGTCAATATATAAAATATCAATATATTGTATTTATTAATGAATTGCCTGTTTGCAACTCTTCATCAATTTGAAATGAGCAGAGACAACAAAAAGGGGTGAATTATTTTGACATCATGAGCCTGCTTATGATAAATATACATGGATATTCAATGTATTGAATATTTATATTTAGAGCATCAAAAAGAAGAACAAAAACTATTTCGGGGATTGTCAGATGAACCGGAAATGGAATCAAGGAGATCTCCAATGAATCTAGCGCGAAATTTAGAAATATCAACACAGTTTTTTCCGAACAAGCCTGCTATCCGAGAAGGTGAGATTGAGTTGACATATGCCCAGCTGAACGAACGGGTAAACAGAGTAGCGACGGGCCTTATTAAATTAGGCGTGAAACCGGGTGAACTCGTCGGTATATGCACGCCAAATTCGGCCGATTGGATTACGTTCTACTTCGGTGTCATTAAAGTAGGGGCTGTCGCGGTGACAATCGCGAATGCAAGCTCACCAGATGAATTAACAAACCTTCTTAATCACACAAAACCGAGAATACTCTTTACAACACCCGACAGATTGTCCGCTTTGCAACACCTGAAAAGGCCGGGGATGCTGGAAAAAGTAATCTGCCAGTCCGATTGTGATTTGACCCTTGAGGCAGTGATGTCGAGCGGATCAGCCGACTATAGGGCTATCGAACGTGAACGTGACGATACAGTTGCCGTTCTCTTTACCGGAGGAACAACGGGCGTGCCGAAGGGGGTTATGCTGACCCATGAAGGCATCAGTCTCTCAGCTCATAATATAGCGTTTTGTGAACATTCCACGCCCGATGATTTTGCACTCTGTTTTTTGCCGTTTAACCATGTGTTCGGTCAGATACATATCATGAATTCAACGATATATAGCGCCGGATGCTTGGAACTGCTTCCGGCCCTCGATATGGACAAGGTACTTTCGTTGACAGAGGCGGGGCGGATAACAAAATTCTTTTCTGTCCCTACTGTCTACGTCCGGCTTCTTGGGATTCCCGATCTGAAAAAGAAATTAGGGAAGGTTAGATACTGTTTCTCTGCCGCTGCCAGTATGGCTTTGGAAATCGTGAAACAGTGGAAAGAAAAGACAGGAATCACTATTGCCGAATCTCTGGGAATGACGGAGTGTATGCCGATTGTTTTTAACCATTTTTATCCCGAGCAACACGTTGCAGGTGCGGTAGGCCAGCCGGTACAGGGCATGGAAGTACAGATAAGGCACACGTCGGGAAACATTATGGAACAAGGCCAGGAAGGTGAAATATGCGTTCGCAGCAGGAGTGTCATGAAGGGGTACCTGAATAATCCTGAAGCAACCAAAGAAACATTTTGGGATGGAGGATGGCTCAGAACGGGTGATATCGGGTACATTGATGACAGAGGTTTTCTCTATATTGTAGACAGATTGAAAGAGCTGATCATAACAGGTGGCGAAAACGTATCACCCCGGGAAGTTGAAGAAGTGCTCTACACTGTGCCGGAAGTTGAAGAATGTGCTGTCGTTGGTCTGCCTGACAGGGAGTGGGGTGAACGCGTTGCCGCGTTTATGACAGCAAAGCCCGGGAAAACAATTATACCTGACCAAGTGAAGGCTTTTCTCAAGACCCGACTGGCGCCATTTAAAGTTCCGAAGGAATATCAGATAGTCAATGAATTGCCAAAAAGCCCAAACGGAAAAATTCTCAAGCGTGAAGTGAAAAGACAGTATATCGAAAAGAATAAATAGTACTGCCGTGAGAAGTTTGATGATGAAAGTCATGGAGGCGCCTTGGGAACACGGCGCCTTTTTTTATTCCACAGTTTCTTTATTGGCCGGTTCGATCCACTGTCCAATATCTTTGTAGGGAATAATGGTCCTCACAATCTTTTTTTTCTTCGCGAGAAACTTGTTTTTCATATTGGCGAGCCAAGCTTTGTGATGCAAGAGTTGATCCAGCGGACCGAGAACACCGCCTGCCTTTATTTTCACGAATGAGCCTTTTGCAGTAGTTCTGAAAGTGCCATGACAGAGTGTGCAGATAAAGCCACCTTTTGTTACACGGACGATCTCACATCCGCAGAATGGACAACCCGATTCCCGTTTTATCTGTTTTGAAGAGAAAAGAAACTTTGCCAGTATTTTTGCCTTATTCAGGTTTGCTTTATTCATTACCGCCTCACCGGGAAGCGCCGCGCGAATATTTAAGTCTGCTTTGATATTAAGGCCAAGCATAACCGCCATTGTTTCGAGCATCTGGGGCGCGACACCGATACGGTCTTTTATCCCATAGAAATTAATGAGGATGCAGGGCTTGCCGTATGTCTGTCTCAGGACAGTATAAAAGAGGAAGCCTCTGTCGAGGATTTTTTTAATAGCGCTGTTTGCGCTGAGATAATATACAGGCGAAGTAATGATAATGGCGTCAGCTTCAGTGATCTTATTGAGGAGAAAATTCATATCATCTTCAATGGGGCATGGTTTATCAAGGATACAAGCGTAGCACCCTTTACAGGGTTTAATATTGAGGGAGGTCAGGCGAATGAGTTTCAGTGCGTATGTGCCTTCGATGTGTCTCGAAATTTCTTTCGCGAAGAGTTCGCAATTGCCTGATTGACGGGGTGATGCAACAAGTGCAAGAACCTTTTTCGATTTTGATAATTTTTGCTTTGACACAGGCGATGTTTTTTTCATGGTATCGTTTTTATCGCACAGGAAATAAAGAAATGCAATGAAAAATCATTCTCCAGGCTATGCGTGACGCGAAATCAAGACAGATGCTAAGACCCAAAATATATTGATAACTAAAGAAGTTATATGCTAAATTAGAACAAATGCCGCAGAAAACTACACAGAGTCCCAATAATAAGAGCATTTTCATTATTCTTCTCGTGGTGATCCTCGGTTATTTTATTTTCAGTGTTTATCCTAAATCGGATAAGAATTATGAAAATGTTATTTTCAGCGATTTTGTGAGCGATGTGGCAGCCGGAAAGATTGCTTCCGTTACTATTCAGGGAAGAAATATCATCGGCGAGTATAAAGAGGGCAAGAAATTCAAGAGCTACGCGCCGGAAGACCCGGAGCTCATGAAAATGCTCCGTGAACATAATATTAAAATAACAGCCAAACCGGATGATGAACCGGGATTGTGGCAATCCATACTTGTCACGTGGGTGCCGATGATCCTCCTGATCGGTGTTTGGATTTTTTTTATGCGCCAAATGCAGGCCGGCGGCGGAAAGGCAATGTCTTTCGGGAAGAGCAAGGCAAGGCTCTTCGCGGGGAAAGATAATAAAGTCACTTTTCAGGATGTGGCCGGCATTGACGAGGCAAAGGAGGAACTTGAAGAGATCATCGAGTTTCTGACAGATCCCAAGAAGTTTACCAAACTTGGAGGGCGTATACCGAAAGGGGTCCTCCTTGTGGGTTCGCCGGGCACTGGGAAAACTCTTCTCGCCCGTGCGATTGCAGGGGAAGCTAATGTGCCTTTTTTCAGCATCAGCGGTTCAGATTTTGTGGAAATGTTTGTCGGTGTCGGCGCGTCACGTGTGAGAGATCTTTTCAACCAGGGTAAAAAGAACGCGCCCTGTATTATTTTTATCGACGAAATCGACGCCGTGGGCAGACACAGGGGAGCCGGTCTTGGCGGAGGCCATGATGAAAGGGAACAGACACTGAACCAGCTTCTTGTTGAAATGGACGGTTTCGAATCTAACGAAGGCGTCATCGTCATGTCCGCAACGAACAGGCCTGATGTGCTTGACCCGGCCCTCTTGAGACCGGGAAGGTTTGACAGACAGATAGTCGTACCAATTCCTGATGTGAAGGGAAGGGAAGCCATATTAAAGGTCCACGCGCGTAAGACTGTTGTTGATGAAGCGGTTGATCTCTCAATTATCGCCAGAGGCACACCGGGATTTTCCGGCGCCGATCTGGAAAACCTTGTCAATGAAGCAGCCCTCGTCGCGGCGAGACAGAGCAAAAAGGCCATTGAGATGGTTGATTTTGAGTACGCGAAAGACAAGGTCCTTATGGGTGTTGAGCGAAAAAGCATGATCATTTCTCTTGAAGAGAGAAAAAATACAGCTTATCATGAAGCGGGTCACGCCCTTGTAGCGAAGTTGATCCCCGGTTCCGATCCGATCCATAAAGTCACTATTATTCCCAGAGGCTGGGCGCTCGGTCTTACCCAGCAGCTTCCCATCGATGAACGACATACCTATCCCAGGGAGTATCTTGAAAATGAAATTGCTATATTCATGGGTGGAAGGGCCGCTGAAGAGCTTGTCCTCGACCACATGACAACAGGGGCGGGAAATGATATAGAGCGGGCAACGAAACTCGCGCGGAAAATGATCTGCGAATGGGGTATGAGCGATAAAATGGGACCCCTCAGCTACGGGAAAGACGAAGAACATATCTTTCTCGGAAGAGAGATTGCCAAACACAGAGATTTCAGCGAAAAAACAGCCCAGGAAATCGACGAAGAACTGAAAAAACTTGTCCATGGCTGTTATGAAAGGGCGAAGGGGCTGCTTTCAGCTAATATGAATACCCTCCATGCTATTGCCAACGGACTTCTGGAGAAAGAAACCCTTGATGGGCAGGAGCTTGATAACATTATCAGGGATAACGCCAATGACAAGGAAACTTCCCTCTAAAAATCGGCCTCTCATCATGGGCATTCTCAATGTCACCCCTGATTCTTTTTATGACGGCGGAAAGCACAACAGCGAAGAACAGGCAATCGAGCACGCCATGTCGTTGATTGAAGAAGGAGCGGACATCATCGACGTGGGCGGTGAATCGACACGGCCTAATGCCGACCCTGTCGGTACCGATGAAGAGATAAAAAGGGTCGTCCCTGTTGTTGAAAAAATTCGTAAGCGGTCCGATATAATGATCTCCATTGATACCTATAAAACAAAGGTCGCGCAGGAGGCCTGTTCGGCTGGCGCCAATATTATAAATGATATCAGCGGCCTTACCTTCGACAAAGACATGGCCCCTCTCGCGGGCAGGCTCGGTGTATACACAGTGATCATGCACATAAAGGGCACGCCGAAAGACATGCAGAAAGACCCTTATTACGATGATGTGATTTCTGAAATAAGCACGTTCTTTCGCGCTCAAATAGATGTGGCGAAACAGGCGGGTATTGCCGAAGACCGTATAATCCTTGACCCTGGTATTGGTTTCGGAAAGAGAGTTGAGGATAATCTCAGGATACTTAAACTGCTCGGTGAGTTTAAAAAAATTGGATACCCGCTCCTCATCGGCACGTCCATGAAAAGCTTTATAGGATTTGTAACCGATTCTCCTGTTGAAGACCGGTCTGAGGGTACACTGGCGAGCATCGTTGTGTCGGTAATGAACGGCGCCGATATTCTTCGCGTACATGACGTGAAAAAAACACGAAAAGCAGTGAAACTTGTACGCGCGATCATGCAATCATGATACCTGATCTTGGATGGCGGGATATCTTAGATATAATCAAAGACATCGTCGATATACTGATCGTGTCTTTCATTATCTACAAGACATTCTTGCTTATAAAAGGGACACGGGCCATACAGCTTATCCTGGGCCTTGTTATGGTTATTTTCATCTTCTCTCTGGCAGAAAGGATCGGACTTTTCACTGTTGGCTGGATATTCAATAATTTTGTCGGCTCCATCATATTCGTTATTGTTGTTATATTTCAGAATGACATACGCAGGCTTCTCATTGCGCTCGGCAGAAGCCCCTTTTTCAAGAAAATTACATACGTTCAGGAAACGCTCTTTTATGACGAACTGGTAAACGCCTGTGTTGTTATGGCAAAAAGAAAGACAGGCGCTCTCATCGTCATTGAGCGGGAGGTCGGACTGGAGGAGTTTATGGAAATCGGCGTGCGTCTCGATGCTGAGGTCAATACCGAATTGATCGTCAGCATGTTTCAACAGGCATCGCCACTGCATGACGGGGCAATGATCATCAGGGAAGGACGGATCAGAGCAGCCGGATGTGTGCTTCCGCTTTCGACCGACATCGAAGTGGATAAGCGATTTGGCACCCGGCACAGAGCTGGGCTGGGCATTACGGAAGTCACCGATGCCATCCTGTATCTATTGTTAATCTCGATAAGAGCTATGTTCTTATGAAAACAAATATCGAAAAGGTCAATATCACGCTTTCCGGACGGGTATCGGTATTGAAAGACATTAAAGAGAGCGATGTGAAAGTTTCCTTCGATGTTTCAAACGCGAAGGAAGGAGAAAATATTTTCAATATATCGAAAAGCAACATCCAGATACCGCGAGGTGTCCAGATTGACGATATAAAACCAAGTTCAGTGAATATAGATGTCGACAGAGTCATTGAGAAAAAATTAAAAACCACGGTAAGGCTGGACAGACAATTGCTGGGAAACTACGAGGTCAAATCATGGGCCCCCGATTACGTGACTGTTGAAGGTCCGAAAAGGTTTTGGGAGAAAAAAACAATCATTGAAACCGTCCCGATAAATGACGAACTAAAACATGTCGAGGAAACCGTTACCGTTTCTCTTGATACGGAAGGTTTGCAGGTGAACAAAGTAAAACCCGATACGGTGAAAGTTATTCTCAGGAAACAAGACGCAAAGAAGCCCATCGGGATTGATAAGAAGAAACGAACGAAATAACACCATTTGGAGGAATTCTATGGCACGGCTCATGGTAAATATTGATCACGTGACAACGCTGAGAGAGGCACGAGGTATCCACTATCCCGATCCGGTCTATGCCGCGGGAATAGTTGAGATGGCAGGCGCCTCCGGTATCATCGTCCATTTAAGAGAGGACAGACGGCATATTAAGGACAGGGACGTAAAAATGCTGAGAGACACAGTGAGGACAAAGCTGAACCTTGAAATGGCAGCGACGCCCGAAATGGTAGAGATTGCCTGTAATATAAAGCCTGATATGATTACCCTTGTACCGGAAAAGCGTAAAGAACTTACAACAGAGGGTGGACTTGATGTGGTAAAGTTTTCCGATAAACTGAAAAAAGTTATTGAAAAGGTCCACACAAAAGGTATTAAGGTGAGCCTCTTCATTGATCCTGTTGAAGCGCAAATCAACACAGCCCGTGAAATGAATGCCGATATGATTGAAATCCATACCGGTGCGTACAGTGACGCAAAATCAGATAAGGTACGGGAAAGAGAGTTTAAAAAAGTTGTGGCCTCGGCCATCATGGGGAAAGACCTTGGCTTGGGAGTGAACGCCGGTCATGGCCTCCATTATCATAACACGAGGGAGGTTGCCGCTATTCGGGAAATTGACGAACTGAGCATCGGTCACAGTATCATCGCAAATGATTGGGATTGATATTGTTGATGTGGCAAGAATAACGAAGGCGATTGAAAAATACGGAGAGCATTTTTTAGAGAAAATTTTTACCGTGGAAGAAATCGCTTACGCGAAAAAAAAACGAAGAACTGGAGAAACCCTGGCAGGCCACTTTGCCGCGAAAGAAGCCTTTATAAAGGCGATGGGCAGGGCGCTTCCATGGAAGGATATGGAAGTCTGTCATGAAGAGGGCCGGCCATTCATCCGGTTTCAGAATAAACGCTACGATGGTGTGAGCATATCCCATGAACATACATATGCTGTGTCTGTTGTATGCTTAACTGAAAAATAATGTTTTATAATTGTAATCCATATTAATTATGTCAAGATTCAGTGGCAATGGCAGAATAATATAATGAGTTAATTAAAAGGAAGACGACATGGATAAAGAAAGGCTCTGGACGAAAGATTTTGTTTTGATCGCTTTGACCAATTTCTTAATATACATGGTTTTTTACTTGCTGATGGCTACTATCGCCGCATATGCCATCGACAGGTTCCATGCTTCCACAGGCATAGCGGGTCTTGTTTCAGGGATTTTTATCATCGGAATTCTGATCGGCAGGCTCGTGACCGGGCGTATTGTGGAAGATATCGGGAGCAGGAAGGTCTTAATTGTGGGAACACTGTTTTTTATTATCACATCGGCTTCATATTTTACTGCCGTCAATTTAGCGCTGTTGATAATAATCAGGTTTCTCCACGGAGCGGCCTATGGAGTGGCAAGCACTGCCACGGGAACGATAGTCGCCCAGATTATCCCTGACAAGAGACGCGGAGAAGGCATCGGTTATTACAGTATGAGTCAGATACTGGCAACAGCGCTAGGCCCTCTGGTGGGAATCATATTGAGTCAGCGTGTTGATTTCAGTATGATTTTTATGATTTCTTCAATAATAGCCGCTATCAGTTTTGGGATAGCTTTTATCATCAGCCAGCCGGCCCGTAAATCATCCAAACAAGCCCCGGAGAAGGCAGAAAAAGGTTTTCGTCTCTCAAGTTTTATTGAACTAACTGCAATACCGATTTCCATCATCGTATTGATTGTTGGTTTTATCTATTCCGCGGTACTCACTTTTATATCGCTGTACAGCAAAGAACTTCATCTGGAACAAGCGGCAAGCTTCTTCTTTGTTGTCTATGCCATTATGGTCATTATTTCGAGACCATTTTCCGGACGATTGCTTGACACGAAGGGTACCAATTTTGTTGTATATCCCTGTCTTTTCCTTTTTGCGATTGGCATGTATCTACTCGGTCAAACCGGCAACGGAATGACTTTGTTAATAGCCGGCGCAATAATAGGCCTGGGTTATGGTAACTTTCTCTCCTGTGGTCAGGC
>JAEAME010002695.1_pt1 | contig 9987 bp, 8 predicted proteins | sample 8958731 | NCBI WGS metagenome assembly JAEAME01 (sample SAMN16933194, study PRJNA681113) | bioreactor sludge metagenome | isolation source: anerobic bioreactor sludge (Control) | place: India:Bengaluru | collected 2018-10-24
GAGCGTCAGGACCATAGATGAGGGCATAGAGATACTGACAGACGTCAGTGCCGGAGTTCCTGATGAAAAGGGCGAATATCCTGAGGAGAGCATACACGGAAGGGTAAAGGCATGCCTGGAAGCCTGGATCGAGCGTTCCTTTAGACACAAGAAGAAGATGCAGGACAAGGTCGATCCTCCTGAAGATAAGAAAAAATCAAAAGGTAAGAAGAAGGGCAAAATATTTGAGGAGCCCGGTAAGTGAAGAGACCTCACCATGCCAGGGAGATCCTCGATGCCTTTGAAAGGCACTGGGGCAATGAGGGAAGGCCTTCTCCGGAGCTGAAGCACGATGACCCGCTTGACGGACTAATGCTGACACTGCTCTCCCAGAATACAAACGACAGGAACCGGGACAAGGCTTTTGAAAAACTCAAAGCCGAATATCCACGGTGGGAAATGGCCGCAGAGGCCCCCGCCGAACGTATAGTCGATCTCATCAGGGTAGCCGGTCTGGGAGATACTAAAGCAGCGAGGATGAAGCAGATCCTTGCGATACTCAGGGATAAATTCGGGAGTTATTCGATCTGCGAGCTAAAAAACTGGGATGCGGCCAAAGCAAGGGAATTTCTTGTATCGCTCCCCGGAGTTGGCGTCAAGACAGCGGCATGTGTCCTGGTATTCGATCTTGGCGTCCCTGCCTTTCCCGTAGACACTCATGTGGCAAGGATAAGCCGAAGGCTGGGGTGGGCACCGGAAAAGATGGCTCCGGACAAGATACAGGAATATCTTGAGAGTACGCTCCCCATGGAACGCTTTAGAGGAGCTCATCTAAACATGATCGAGCATGGCAGGGGCATCTGTTCGGCGAGAAAACCGGACTGCGACAAATGTTACGCAAAAAATTGGTGTCAGTTCTCAAAAAGTCTTGACGGATGAGCATTTGTTGGTATAATACTTCCTGTTTGCCGGGATGGCGGAATGGCAGACGCACGGGACTTAAAATCCTGCGAACGCAAGTTCGTGCGGGTTCGAATCCCGCTCTCGGCACCATTAACGCAACAACTGAAAATCGCGGGGTGGAGCAGTCTGGAAGCTCGTCGGGCTCATAACCCGAAGGTCGCAGGTTCAAATCCTGCCCCCGCAACCAATTTTGGCGCTGTAGCTCAGTTGGCTAGAGCATTCGGTTCATACCCGACAGGTCACCGGTTCGAATCCAGTCAGCGCCACCAAACGAATATTACCCGGCTGAAAGGCCGGGTTTTTGTATTCTCCTCTATAGGAAGTCATTCTAAAATACTTGGTCCCAAATCGGTATCCTTTACTTTAAGTTAAAATAGTATACAATGTAGGATGGAATGTTAATGGGATCCCTATCTCAATTTTGCCCGTATTTCCTTACCTTTACCTATACACCGGCAACAATAACAAAAGAACCTGTGTCCTGACAGAAACAATGTAATTCAAGATCTGTTCCCTGCATGGACCAGCTCCGGAGCTACTTTGTGAGACCTTGTTGTGAGCGATATATTACAGGATAACGGAAAGATAATTTATTAGGACGACCGCTCGGAACGATGACCGTCTATGTTGACCGATAAAAGGGGCAGAGGATCCTCTGCATAAAGGGGGAGAAAGGATGATAATGGCTGAAATGGCCAGAGGTACGACAAGGGAGAGCAGACTAAACAGGGCTGCTGGCTGTCTGGCAGGGCATTTCTGCGGGGACGCTTTTGGTGCTCAGTTTGAATTCAAGACATCCTACAACATCCTTCAGATAGTAGGTCCCGGATACAGAATAATGGGCGAAAGCTACACCTGGCCTACTGTCGGGGGACAGATAACGGATGACTCCGAAATGGCTGTGGCACTGGCGGACAGCATCATTGAGACTGGGCGGTACGAAAGAGAGACAGCGTTAAAACATTACAGACAATGGTTTGATTCAAAACCCTTCGACATAGGCATGACTACCTTCAGGGCTCTGGGAGGATACAGTACGCCGAGCGAAACGAGCCAGGCAAACGGAGCTTTGATGAGGATCAGCCCCCTGGCTGTCTATCACGCAGGAAGGATCAAAGATAACCAAGAGCCTGACCTCACAGAACTTTTTGCAGATTCAGCCCTTGATGCCGGACTTACACACCCCAACAGCACCTGCACCGCGGCAAACATAGTCTTTGTCCAGGCACTGGCACTTGCGATCCTGGGGTCTGAAAGGGATGAAATATACGGCAGTATCTGCCGGACAGCGGATACACTAGGGGACAACGTCCTTACAGGATCGCTCGTTGACGCAAAGGAAAGGAAGCCTGAGGACATACCGGGTAAAAGCGGGTGGGTGATCCTTTCACTGCAGAATGCGGTTTACAGGCTTATGCACAGCGAAACACCGGAACAGGCAATATGCGAAACGGCATATATGGGCGGCGACACGGATACAAATTGTGCCATAACCGGTGCCCTTGCCGGAGCATATTTCGGATATGACATGTTCCCTAAAGACTGGATCAGAACAGTTGAGAAATGCGACACTTCAAAAGGCAAATTCCCCCGTACTTATCAGGATTCGGTAAGGGAGATCCGGCAACTGGCATTTAAACTGTACACAGCCGGCGATACCGGACAGCAGGGGAGACCAGATACCGCACATTTATAATTTGGTTTTAACCGAACAGACACGCATTGCAGGCCTTAGTGGTCTTCCAAAAGGCCTTCCCGGCCGATTTTCACTTCTCCTTTTCCCATGAATTTTAGCAGACTGCACACATGAGAATTCCTCATATTAACCTACCAATTAATATATTTGACGGGTTTTATATTTTTGCTTTAATTGCCTGTTGCTCTCTATGTAATATCGGAGATGTGACCTTCAATGGTGTTAATATAATCATGTCTATGAAGCCTGTTACACATCGGTACATATTTAAGAAGGGGGAGTATCTGTCATGAAAACATCATGCACGTTTATACTTTCATTATTGCTTGTTATTTTCACCGGTTTTTCTGCTGTAGGAGCAGAGACCCCGGATGGCAGAATTGAAGGTTTTGTTTCAGGCCTTAACGGTTCTTCGGCCTCTGGTGTAAAAGTAAATATCTGGGACGGGAAAGTTTTGAAACGGGCTGTTTCTGGACGTGACGGCAAATTTATTGTTTCAGGCATCATTCCAGGGAGCTCTTTTGCGATACGCCTTACAATGCCGGATTCTCAGACAGTCCGCGCAGAGGGGCTGCGCTGCCCCGAAAGGGGAGGGCTGACCCTGACAGCCGGATTCGAAAAGACATCTGCCGGACATGAATACTCACTGAGGCTGCCCTCCAATCCCTCGACAGGATACTCATGGACTCTGTTGGGAAAAGGCAGGGAAAGTATACTTGCCTTCAAAGAAAAAATGGTGGAAGGGCCGGAGGAAAAAGATGAAGTTGGCGGTCATGCGAAAGGCCGTTCGGGCCATGAAATATGGAAGTTCAATGCGGCCGCTCCGGGCAGGTCAGACATTCTCCTTGCATACCACAGACCTTGGGAGACGGCTGTGCCCCCAGTCAGATACCACATCAGTTCAGTCCGGGTCAAATAGAAGAAAAAAGATCAACATCTGCAAAAGTACTTGGAAAGGAATAAGAAAAGCTATTTTACCTCTTCGAGTATGGTTTCAATAAAAATATTCGCGATCAGGGGGTCAAACTGGGTCCCTGCATTTCGTCTGATCTCTTCGACCGCCTGTTCCTTGGACATGGCTTTTCGGTAGACCCTGTCCTCCGTCATTGCGTCGTATGCGTCTGCGACTGCAAGTATCCTTGAAAGCAGGGGAATGTCCTCACCCTTGAGCCCCTTGGGATATCCGGCACCGTCCCACCTTTCGTGGTGCGTCAGGATGTAGTCGGCTATCCTGGCCAGTTTGTGGGAAGCCCTGGCGATCCTGTATCCGATCTCGGGGTGCCTCTTCATTATGGCCCATTCCTCTTCGGTGAGCTTCCCGGGCTTGTTCAGTATTTTGTCGTCTATCCCTATCTTGCCTATGTCGTGCAGCATCCCAAGCAGCTGCAGCTCGCCGAGGTCCTTTTCCATAAGATTGAGCATCCTCCCGACTCTTGTGGAGAGTTCGGCAAGGCGTTCAGCGTGCCTTTCGGTCTCCTGTGACTTTTCGTACACCGTAGTCATTATTGAGTTGATTATGTCGCTGTATGAGCTTTGCTGAGAGAAGAGTTTCCTGTTCCTCATATATTCGTTGGCTGTCTTGAGTGCCTCTTCTGCGAGCTCAAGTTCATCTGATATCGTTGCATACCCCATTGAGATGTTTATCTCCGGAGACTTGGGTCCGTTGTTACCATTGAAGCTGACGCATGCGCTCTTGATGCTGTCCAGAAGCTCGTGCGCTTCGGCATTGTCTGTCAGGGGCATAATAATGCCGAACTCGTCACCGCCTACCCTCGCAAGTATGTCTTTATCACGGCAGCAGTTCCTGATGGTCCTTGCAGATTTTATAATTATCAGGTCTCCCTCATGCTGTCCGAAGGCTTCATTTATGAGGTGAAGGCCGTTTATGTCGGCAACCAGGACAGACAGAGGCAGATTTTCCTCCATCTTCATCTCCGACAGTTTTTTCTCGAAATACTGTCTGTTGTAGAGGCCTGTCAGATGGTCATGTTCATTTATGTAGCGGATCTCTTCTTCTTTTTCCTTGAGGTTTGTTATGTCAATAATGATCCCTTCGATCGCTTCCACGGTCCCATCGCTTCCGTAGACTCCCTGCCCCGTCTCAAGCACCCATTTGTTCTCTCCTGAAGCGGTGGTAATGGCGTATTCGCTTTTGAAAGTCTTATGTCCGGCAAGTACACGTTCCCATTCAAGCCAGAGCATTTCCCTATATTCATCTTTGATAAGGCAGTTGAAAGGCAGAGTCTTGTTTCTGACGAGGTCTTCCGGCCTGTAGCCTGTCAGTTCAAAGCATCCGTCTGAAACGAAGAGCATGGTCCAATCCCTGTTATAGAGGCACCTGTAAGCCATTCCCGGAATGTTCGCGAGAAGCACCGACTTGCTCCTCTCGCTTTCCTCAAGAGCTTCTTTTGCACGCTTCCTCTCGTTAATATCCTGTATTATCCACATGTGCAGCCTGTTTTCCCCAGCTGATTCGACGAGGGAGGCTACTGCAAGGTCGATCCATGCATACGAGCCGTCTGCTTTTAAGATCCTTTTCTCAAGGGAGTATTCGTCAGTCTCTCCTTTTTTGAATTTTTCGTATTTTTCAATGTTCAGGGGGAGATCATCAGGATGTGTTATCTTTCTCCAGTCAAGATCCTTCAGTTGCTCCTTCGGCCATCCGATTATCTTTTCAAATGTGGGGTTGACCACAGAGAAATTTCCGAACCTGTTCCCTGCTGCTATGCCGACCGGTATCCTCTGAAAGACGTTGTCAAGCAGTATCTCGCTCTCTTCGAGCTTTTCCCCGATATCCCTGATGCTGAAATTTTTCAGAATTATGATGTATCCGGCAAACATAAGTATGAAGAGAGCAGTCACTGTCATGATCGAGCTGAATAAGCCATTGATCGCCCCTGCCCGCAGAGTTTCTGTATAATAATCCAATCCTATGACCGCGGAGACTTCTCCATCTTTTCCGTTTTTTATGGGGGCATATACGCTTGTGATGTCTCCGTGGCTGAAGGTCGAATTCTCGGGGGACGCGGTTTTTCCGTTGAAAAAAGGCATTACAGCGTCAGCTATTTCAGGCGTATAGTAATCATCTTTGTTCGAGTATCTTTCTCTGTCCGATGAACCGACCAGGTATGCAGGTTTGCCCTCTTTTAAGGCAAAGATATAAGCTGAAGATACCTGTGGAACAGTCTCTTCAATTTTTGACAGGCTGTTTTTTAGAAAAAGGTAGTCTTCATTATGAGGGTCTATACCCTTGCTGCCAAGCAGAGAGGAGATCTGAGCGGAAGATATCAGAGCTCCTGTCGATTCTGCCAGTATGTAGGCATAATTGCGCTCCCTGGTAACGTATTGCTTCCAGGTGCTGTAGATGTGGTTTGCCGCAAAGATAATGAATATTAGAGAAGCTGCCAAAAAAAATCTATTTAAAGATCTGTTGTCAAGGCAAAAATGACCTGCAGCCGATTTAACCATAAATGTGATCACCCAATAATGATTTCAGCATGGTGAGATGTTGGAAATACCGCCAAATTATATAACAAAAATCGGTTTGTGAACAGCAGATCAATCTGCGGGAAGGGCTTTGTTATGCTGTTTACGGCTGTACATATTCATGTCTGCCCTGCAGAGCGCATCCTCCAGTGAAGTTTCGGTGTCGTTTACCGTTGATAGCCCTATAGATATGGAAATTGAAGGGGCACTGCCCTCAGAGTTGTGATCTGTGAAAGTTTTTTGGATCCTTTTCACTACTCTGAGAGCCTGGTCCTCGCCTGCTCCGGGAAGTATCACCACAAACTCGTCGCCGCCTACTCTCGCGATGAAATCAGCTTTTCTGAGGGAAGACCTGATCAGTTCCGCAGCTGTCTTAAGGGCTTCATCTCCCTTCGCGTGTCCGTATCTGTCATTGATCGTCTTCAGACAGTCCATGTCGCACACAAGGACAGAAACCGGCCTCTGTCCTTCATTCTGGGCCCTTTTCAGAGTGGCGTCGAAAAAGGCTTTGTTTGGAACACCGGTAAGATGATCATATAGGCTTAGCTGCTTAAGCTTCATTTCGTTTTCTATCCTCTTGTCTATGTTTCTTGCATTGCATATAAGCAGGGGCATGCCGTTTTAATCTGAGGTCTTTGATATTGTCACACCGTACCAGTGTTCAGTTCCGTCACGGTGCTCCATTCTGAAAGTCCCGTATGTGCTTGTGTCGTCAGAAAGCGAGGTCATGAATGGATCTGTTGTTATTGCTTTTGCGGTATCTTTGGACAAAAAGAAATCTGACGTTTTTTTCCCGATAAAGTCATCCGCCGTGAAACCGCAGATCTTTTCGCAGTTGGGCGAGATGTATGTTGTCTCTCCGTTGCCGTCTACGGTGAGGATCATGTCCGCGGAATTCTCAAGGTATGTTCTTAATTTTTTCTCGCTCAGCCTCAGCTTTTCTTCCATTTCTTTTTTCTCGCTGATGTCACGGCATATGCACATTATTACGTCGTTTCCGTCACCGAAGACGTCAAAGCCTGAAGCTGAGACCGTCACGTGATAGGTGGTCCCGTCCTTTCTTCTGTGGATCGTGTCAAATGACGAATGCACCTCCGAAAGGTCGCAGAATTCCATTTCTATGTTTCTCTTGTCCATTAGGAACTCCCAATCCCAAGTGTGGAGCTTCGAGATCTCTTCACGGGAGTAGCCAAGCATTTCGCAAAAACGCCCGTTCGCCTCCAGAACTTTGTGGTGCTGATCGATGATCACGATCCCCAGGCTTGCGTTTTCGACCAGTCGGCAAATCATATTGAAGCGCCTGTTAAGTTCGTCTTCCCTATTCCTGAAATCTGTTATGTCAACGAAAATGGCATATACACCGATTATTTTCCCGTTGTCCTTGACCGGCCCCAGTTTTGTCTGGAGGATGCAGAAGCCTTTCCCCTGCAAAGAGTCAAGCGTGATCTCCTTCATCAAGATATTGTCTTCTAGGACAGACAAAAAACTTTTTCTGTAATCCTCGTCACGGATAAGGTCAAAAATATTTCCAATATCTGTTGAGGATGAATAGTCTTTTGCGATCTCTATGAAGGGTTTGTTTGATCTTATGATATGCATTTCTGTGTCGAGGATGGCTATGGCATCCTGTGTGAAATTGAACATTGAGTCGTAGACGGAACGTACAAAAGCGTTTTCTTGATCTGGAATTTTTTTTTCTAGATCCATCAAAAAGGATCCCCCTCAAATATTCTGTGAATAGCACAAACTTTAAACTACATCAACGGAGGAACTACGTCAACAGTAATTGACGCATAATATTATAAAGGCACTTTATAATACGACCTGCAACATTATGATTATCTTGTTGACACTATAAAAAATAGTTGACATCAAATGTTTATAATACCAAAAGTAATAATAGTTTGCTGTAGTTAAAAACCGAAAAATATTTTTATTAAACTTCCACCCCCTTTTTAAATAGCATGAGAAAATAGCTTTAGTTCGGATAATTTCAAAAAATCTTCACAAAAATCACACATTTCTGTCATAAAATATTGACATAGGATGGGATCCTTTTGATCAGTTGCATGTCCGTACTATAAGTCCGATACATCCCAGGGCAGTGGTGAAAGGAGTGTTTGTTGATGAGATCAAAAATAGTTTCGATCGCATTGTTGGTTTGTCTGTCTGCTGTTCCGGCCGCACAGGCTGCCCCTCATCCGGGTCCAAGACCGGGACATTTTCCCGGCCCCCCGCCAAGGCCGATCTACAGGCCCTATCACAGACCTTACTACAGGCCCGGGTATTATCACTATCCCGGATACAGGAGTTACAGATACTACAGCAACAATGACATATGGATCAGCATAGGGGCAGGATTGCTCATTGGCAGCCTGATCTCGAATATGAACAGGACTCCGCAGTATTCGCCGCCTGTCACCGGCACTTACCCCGGCACGGGCAGGGAGAGTTATTCCTATTCCAACAGCTATGACCGTGAAAGAGAGATCGGCTTGATCAGGTCCAGGGCCGGCGAGAAGGCGAGGGCTGAGGCAAGCCGGGCTGCGAAGATGGCATCAGAGCATGGTTCCGAGCAGGCCGCCGCACTTCTGACCGGCGCATGGGAAGGTGAAGGCAGAAGAACGTTCCTTGATGCATCTACCGGGCTGCAGGTTCTTAAGGTGACCGGTTTCTATGACAGCAGCCAGATCACATATACCTTCCTGCCTGAGAACAGGAAGGTATATGTCAGGATATCGGTGCCTGACTATTCGATCTCTGCCGAAGAGAGCGATTACTACACAAGGGCCGTGGATCGGCCGGCGTCTACGCAGCCTTCCGAGGGGATCCGCAACAAGGTACCTGCGCTCCCTAATTACACCAATGCCTCCATGGCTATGCAACAACAGGACGGAACACTGCGGTCAGCCGGGTTCGGATTTGACAGGTCTGCCCGAAGTTCTTCAGGCCATCTGGTCATAGGGGAAGTCGCGAAGGGTACGGCAGCATACTACGCAGGGATCAGGCCCGGCGATGTGCTGCTCTCGGTGGATGTCTACGAGACCAGAAACTTTGATCCCGCATGGTTCGACAATTACATTTCCGAGAGACAGAGGTCAGGGGCAATGATAACTCTTTCCATATCACGAAAGGGCACGGAGAAAAAGTTAGAGATCCAGCTTTAATGCTCATATCAGGAAGAGAGCAACCCTTCCGGAATTGAATGGGAGGAGTCTAAAAATATGTGGGAGGCCCGATGTTATGCCTCCCACTTTTTATTTTTGTTGGTCAGGCCATATAAAAATGTCAAAGTCAGAGAAATATGGTATCCTAAAAAGCGGGCAATGAATTATTGCATGTTGTGAGTTATTATAAGAGACAAGAAAAAATAAAAAGGAAATTTTGGGGCTGGCCGTATTTTTTACTATCGGCTTTTCCCTGTTGAGAACAGGAGAATAATAATGCTGTACGACGAAGCGAAAATGATCGATGCAGAGATCAGGGAACTGTGCAAGGATTCAAAACATCCGTCAAGGACTATGTCCAAAGAAGTAATGAGGGCCCTCAATTCGGAGCTTGAAAAGATCAGAAAAAGATCTAAAGGCGGGGGCGGCGGCAGGTTTTCCGGATCGATGGATCAGACACAGATTTTTAACATGGAAAAGCTAAAAAGCTTTGATGTCCCTCCCAAATATGAGAAGCAGATACTCAAGGCGCTGGAAAAGGCCAAAGAGTACGCAGGCATAGAAGAATGACAAAATGGGCCTCCCGGCGAGGGAGGCCCATTTTGAGCCTATAGTAAGCCGATAAGCACAAAAGGCTACTTCATGTGTTTTACGAAAGTCCTGTATATGATGTAGACATATGTGACAAGAAAGGCC
>JAEAME010002696.1_pt1 | contig 9986 bp, 10 predicted proteins | sample 8958731 | NCBI WGS metagenome assembly JAEAME01 (sample SAMN16933194, study PRJNA681113) | bioreactor sludge metagenome | isolation source: anerobic bioreactor sludge (Control) | place: India:Bengaluru | collected 2018-10-24
GCTTCTTTTTCGGATTCAAAACTCGCTTCAAGCTGAAGAAGAACCGCATCGCATGTTTTAATTTCTTCCTCGGCAAGCTGTACTTCCTCGGGAGTAATATAGTCGTTTGCCGCGGGACATACAATAATTCTGTTTTCTGCACTTTGCGTATTAATTTCTATGATGGCACTGCCTGTTTCATGTATTGGATCTTCGTATACATACGATAAAGTCATACCCTCTTTTTTATAGTGGACTTTTGCCGTTTCACCCAATAAATCTTTACCTATTTTTGTTACCATAACAACCTCGGCACCCGACCTTCTTGCGGCGGTTGCCTGATTTGAGCCCTTTCCTCCCGGTCCGAACTTTACTCTGTCACCCACTACAGTCTCTCCGTCAGATGGAAAGTCATCCGTATAAACCGCTATATCCGTTATGTATGATCCCACAACAACTATTTTACTCATTTATTTACCTCCTCTGTATAGATCTTAAGCCTCCACTCTTTATACTCTCCCGGATTTATATAAACATCATGACCGTGTTTTCGCGCATTTTCCGGCGTATCATATCCTCCTGTACATACCTCTAAAGCAATGTTTTTCATACCTTTAAATTCGCCGTTATTTATCCATACACCGAGATAAGGAGCGTTCTCTGTTTCTAGTTTTAGGTTTCCGTATGATATTTTCCCGTATATTTTTTGATTGATATAGAACTTATAGCTGTCATTTCTTTTAAAATCACTTTTAAGAAGACAAGAACCGTTCTTTATATCAAAAACACTCCCTCTGTTTCCCAAACTTAAATCAGACGAAAACATCATTTCTCCGTTGTATAAGGTCTCCGGAAGCATTACTGTTTGTCCGTCCTCCGCATTAAGCATAAGATGGGCACACCATATAACAGGAAGCGGATCTTTGGAAATATTTAATGCCGAGTATGAGATTACAAGTTTGTCCGAGCAGTCAACGGTATAGTTTTTTGTAAGGACATAGTCATTAAACTGACTTGTTGCCTTCATTAAAAGACGATTTTCATGAATTTCATATTCCCAAGGCATTCTGCATACCTCTCCATGATCCAGATATTCTCTTTTCCCGTTGGACATAGGATCAATAGTAGGAAACATTTCATCAAATCCCGAGCATTCGCTTTCAATGTAGCTGCTGTCACGGGTCAGTCTTTTATACTTATCGCCTAAGCTTTGAGACAGATATTCATGGCCGTTTTTTTTAAAAGAAGCCATTTTTCCGCCTTCATCCGGAAGTATTTTTATTTCATAATCACCATACTCTATGGAAAGAGCAATTAAATCCTTGTATTCAGATTTGTAAATTCTCATTTGTTACCTTCCATTATAGCAATACCTGACGAGGTTCCGAGTCTTTCTGCCCCTGCATTTATTAATTTATACGCATCTTCGTAGCTTCTGATTCCCGATGATGCTTTAACTTTCATATTTGAAGGTACATTACTTTTCATAATCTTTATATCCCCAACCTCGGCTTTACCGTCGCTGAATCCTGTGCATGTTTTGACAAAATGCGCACCCGCTTCAGAAGACAGTCTGCAGGCTGCTACTTTTTCTTCATCTGTAAGCAATCCGGTTTCTATGATTACTTTAACAGTTTTACCCTTGGCCGCTTTTACAACAGCCTTTATGTCTTCTTTTACATAATCATATAATCCGTCCTTCAGTTTCCCGATATTTATTACCATATCAAATTCGTCACACCCGCTTTTGTATGCCTGTTCTGTTTCAAAAGCCTTAACTGCGGTAGTGTTAGCCCCTAAAGGAAAACCTATTACCGTACACACTTTTACATCTGTACCGGACAACAGCTTTTTGGCTGACTCAACGTTACATGGGTTTATACATACGGAAGCGAAATTCATTTCCTTTGCTTCTCTGCAAAGCTTTTCTATGTCCTTCTGCATGGCATATGGCTTTAATATTGTGTGGTCTATGTACTTATTTAAATTATCAATCATTTTATTTTTTCCTTTCCTTTTTACTTATATATATATGCATTCTCCCTGACGCATCAGCGTAAAAGGAATGCATATTTCATTTGCATGTTTAATAAACTCGGCAGGATTTCCCCCATGCTCTGCAAAATTCCAATAGTGACACGGTACTGTCATTTTTGATGCAATCTTTTTGGCTATTGTGGCTGCTTCTTCCTCATTCATGTTTCCGAATTTACCGTTTATGGGAAGCGCCGCAAAATCACAATTCATTGTGTATTCATTTAACAGCCTATCCGGTCTGTATGCGGTGTCTCCCGCAAAATACAGCTTTTTACCCGCAACGGATATTACTGTTCCTACCGCATCGGGTGCAAGTTTACCGTGATCACAAAAAACAAAGCGTGCTTTTTCAAACTCCCCGGGAAGTTGGATTTCATCTCCGCATTCAATTTTAACTCCGCTGTGAATACCGAGCTTTTCAAGTTCCGAAATTCCGTCTTGCGTTGTATACAGTTTAGTTTTGTCGTTATTTAAAAAGCCGCCCACGGAATCCGGATCCAAATGATCATAATGTCCGTGGCTGCATATCACACAGTCAAAAACCAATTCGTCGGGTTTTAACAGGTAGGGCATGAGTCTTTTAAATCCAAAGAAACGGTTGCAGCAATCCGAAAGATAAGGGTCATATGCTATCAGATGATTTTGGCTGTCTTTTAAAATAAAGCCGGCTTGTCCTAAAAAGAATATCGCAATATTACCTTTATTTACTTTTGTTTGTTTTACAATATCCGCAAATATCATCATTACACCTAAAAGTCCCTTGCAAAGCCGCAGGTCCATCCACCGTCTACTGTCAATACCGAGCCTGTCACATAAGCCGCATCTTCATCCGATGCGAGATACAAAGCTGCATTTGCTATATCTTTTCCTTCTCCCGCTCTGTGCATAGGTATATTTACCAACATTTTTTCGGCTTTTTCCTTATCCGAATAGAAAAGTGCTTTTGTACCCTCGAACATTATTGAGCCGGGTGCAATTACATTGACCCTTATATTGTATTGGGCAAGTTCAATTGCACAGGCCTTGCTGAAATTGATAACCGCTGCCTTTGCCGCCGTAAAAGCGCATTGGTTTCTGAAGGGTATTATTCCGACAACCGAGCTTATATTTAAAACATTTCCTCCGCCCTTTTTTTTAATGTACGGAACAAACGCCTTTGTACAGTTAAAAACGCCGTTCATATCTACATCAACAATCCAATCCCATTTTTCATCACTGAATTCATGTACTGGTTTTCTGTCCTCTGTAGAGACATTGACTCCTGCGTTATTTATCAGGATGTCAATACCCGAATAGGTGTCTGCTATTAAATCGGCAACGGCGGTAATATTTTCTCTTTTGGTTACGTCAAGATAAAAGCATCCGGCTTTTCCGCCTTCTTTTATTATCTTTTCTGCAAGGATTTCGGCTTTTTCTAAATTTCTGGCACAAATTGCAACGTTTGCACCGTTTTTTGCGAAAGCCTCTGCAAGAGATGATCCTATCGCTCCTGCACTCCCCGTTATAACTACTGTTTTACCTGTATAGTCAATTTGCATCGTTTTCCTCTTTCCGCTATATTCTGTCTATCAGTACAATATAGCTACATCTTTCTTTTTCTATGTTTATTGTAATACCGTTTTCCATTAAGGTTTTTCCGTCTGTTTCGGATATTTTGTTGCCGCTTGAATCTTTAAGAACATATATATCCGTACCGTTTAATCCATATAGCTTTACCGTTATAGAAGATGTTTCGCATTTCTCGGGTCTGAACAGCTGAAAATATCCTCTTCCCGAGGAAGGATCAATGAACTCCCAGCCCCGCATGTCGGTATCTGTCCTGTTCCATTCGGTTATAGGATAATAGTCGGCATAAAAGAAATCTTTTATCTGCATCCATTCATCGGTACACTTTTTTACGATATCCCAGTCAAGTCTTTTGTTGTTTACGTTATATCCCATTGCCATCCATGGAACATATGCACTCTGCAATGCATATTCATCAGATGTATTGCATTTATCAGGTCCTGTAACAGGTGTACCAAAATACGGTATCCACGAGAACAATGACTGATGCATCGCCTGCTTATCTGTGAAATTAGAGTAATCATGATCTGTTTTATGTAAAGGAATTGCACGTCTTAAGCTTTCAATATCATTTCTTCCTCCTCCCGCCGCGCAGGAATCTATCATCATATCGGGATACTTCTCTATTAATATATCCCAATATCTGTAATACCCCTGAGCATAGAGGTTTTCTCTTATTCCTATTCTGTCGGGTTGGTTTACCGAATCAAATATTCCCGCAGGATTTATTCCGTAATCCTGTCTGTATAGCGATATTCCGCCTTTATTTATTATGGAAGAAGCCCTTTCAACAAAAAAGTTTATAAAATCTTCGTTTCCGAAGTCTGCCAATGTATCGTTCAGCATGTATTCTTTGGGAATACCGTATTCCTCATCGTGCAAAGACCAGTCAAGCCTAACCACTTCGGGTTCAAACCACAAAAGAGTTTTTACTCCCACGTCTCTTCCGAAATCCGATATAGCCTTAAATTCACTTGGGAAGCGTTTTGTATCCACCATCCAGGTTCCGGTATCAAGCCATGTTTGTAAAGATTCATTTCCTGTTTTGAAATACCATCCTGCGTCCATCCACCAATAAGATATCGGTATTTTATTGTCTGTATAAGCTTTCATTGCCGCAATCTGATTTTCGTCTGTGGCGTTTGCCATCTCGTTGTATATCCAGGATGTTCCGCCCGATATTACCGGTTCAAACAGTTGTCCCTGTATTTTTCTTGTGTTGCAGTCCAAAATCCAATGACGCCACAAGTTCATGTTTGCATATTCATCCCTACCCTCATATTCCAATAAGCTTATCAGCGGGGTACGCATTTTTTCTCCGGGTTTAAGATATGTTTCAAGGCTTTTTTGTTTGCCTGTAAAATGTACTCCTTCATCTTCATTCTCGAATTCGGCCTTCCACATAATTGGCCAGCCTATTGCTATAAAGGTTCCACCGACTCCGTGTTCCAGATTAAAATACGGAAAATGGTTATATGTGGATCTTCCTGTTTCGGGGCTGAACCTTGCAATTTCCGACTCTAAGTCAATTGCGTACGGTGAGTATGGTCCGTTACCGACACCTCCGTCTCCGTATATGCCTTTCAATACCGGTTTTTCACCTTTAAATATCATGTCTGCACCGTTTATGTTTTTAAATACTTTCGTATTTTTATTGCCTCTGTTCTCAAAATATACGGTCCATTCATAAGCGCAGTAATCCGGATATACGGCAGCTTCGATTGTAATCTTTATATTTTTCTTAAATATTAATTCTATTATATGCTTTACTTTTATTTTTTCGTTTACAATCTTATGTGAAACTTCTTTAAAATCTTTCCCGAAACCTCTGTAGGTTTTATTATTGTAAGTAAATGTTACGGGTAGTTTTTCGGGATTATCCATATATTCTTTAAATATATCAATCACTTTTCTTTTTTCCTCCAATGTAGGATATATACCATATCCGCTTTGTTCCGTTATTTCATATATTACATTATTATGCTTTACACAGCCTGTATACGACAGAAGAGATATAAGTAAAACAAACATAATTGTTTTTCTTAAGGCCATATTACTTCCTCACCCTTGCTGCAAAGTCTTGCGTCTCCGAATACTCCCGAGCATTCGGTATGATCCGCTGTAACAACGGAACATTCTAACTTGAGTTCTTTTTTCCCTTCGCCTATTTCGATGTCAATCAGATAAGCCTCGTCTCCCTGACTCATTTCTTCGCTCTCAATAATCAGTTCTTCGTCTAAGTATACTCTGAATACAATCGGATCTCCGTTTCCGTGCACAACATCAAGCTTTCCTACTTTTGCGACGAATCTGTTATATTTTAAGTTTTCAATATCATATGTAACATAACCTGCTTCACTTCCGGATACCGGGTTAATGAATACTCCTTTTTCAAAACGGACTCCGCATACTTCCAAATATTCACCCGTATGAGGTATAAAGCCATAAAACGGTTCATCCGTACCGTTCAGATAAAAATCTGTATACTCAAGTGATGTCAGGTACAATTCCTTTATATTCGGATCTATAGTGGGTTTTGGAGTAGGTTCGGCAGTCGGCTCTGCCGTCGGGGTTTTTGTAGCAGTTACTTTTGCAGTGGTCGGTGTATTTGTTTTAACCACGATATCATCCTTTTTCTCTGCATTACACGAACTTAATGAAATAATGACAACCAATAACAACAATATAATATTTATTTTTTTCATTTTCAGCCTCCATATATACTTTCTAGGTATGATGGTCTTACCAGTTTTATTGTATTATATACTACCGATATGCTTTGTCAACTGCTAAATATAAAAAACTTTATATATTTATATATTGTTTTATGTCCTGAGGAGTATTCAGATTAGGATGCGGACTTAGGTGCTGTGCAAAGTTTGTTGTATAGTACCACATATATGCGTTTTCATATTTTTGCCCATCTACTATATTGCTTATAACTTTCACACTGTCCGAGTGGATGAACCGAGCAGGCACCGGTACAGTATCTTATTATCACATTATCTCTTATCTCGACACTTCTGGACGGTGTAAGTGAATACTGATAAGCCAAAGTATCAACAGCAACATCAGGAAACTCTTCCTTAATACTGTCTGCCACCGCATTACAAAATGTATCAGTGTACCAACGTCGGACCGTGCCTCCCTGTTTACTTATGGACACGATTTTTGCATTTGGGTTTGCATGCAGCCAATCCTTCATTTTGTCGGTTACTATATTCAAGACATTCTTATTTGTAAAGCATAACTGATTGTATAAATGTTTTGCGGCACATTCTCCGTTTATTTCTGGAAAATACTCAGGATGCATATTGAAATATTCGTCTGCAGGGACTAAATATGTAAATGTATGAACAAAATAGTTGCCTCCATATTCAATCCAACGCCTTTCCGTATTCATCTGAAATGATTTTGCTGTAACCTCTTGCGGCATCCCCTCCTACTCCACCGTTTAATCTTAGCTTTGTACTTATTACTTCATTATATTCGCTTGCCCAATACACGTCACAATATTCAAATGCGGGAGTTTCCTTTTTATTATTGTTTCTGTGTCAACGGTAAAAATTTGCAGTCTAATGTCTCTAAAAAGTCATATGCTCCGTAAAGAGTTCCACGGGTTTCACCGCCAGCTATAACCAACTTCTTATCTTGCCATTTTACTTCAAATCCGTCAGTACCAAGCTCATTACAATTAATCGAAAACTGTATTTCACGATTAGTTTTGCTTTTTTCTTTCCAAAATAAATTCACCATATTCTACCCCCGCCTCCGCTATTTCATATGTTTCTTCTTTATTACAGCTCGATCTTACAAAACACTACGTCTCCGGGGTTGTATAATTTTTCATTTATTGAATTATACTAAACTTTCAGTGTATCGTATGAATTGGATTTCGAAAATTCCGTGACAGAGAGGAACTTATTACTTTACTTCTCCATAATTATTCCTTCATCATTAACGATTGACATTTTCCAATCATATGAGAAGTCTTCGTATACATGTTGCGAGGAACCGTATGATTGCCAGTTGGAATGCAGATTGTAAGTATATTGTAGTATTATGATTATTTATAGAAGATGAAGAAAAAGTTCGGACAAGACATTAATAAATTATCTGACACTTATCCGACCAACGTAGTTTTAGCTTACTTTATTTTGGACTTTTTTGCCTAAGTGACAAAAATCACCACATATAGGTCAGAAATCACCCTGTCATATTTGCAGAGGGACTGCTATGATAATTACCATAATATTATTAGAAGGAGTAAATGACTATGAAAAAAGTATTCAGTATTTTTGTTTTTATGCTAATGTGTTGTTCTTTGTTCGTCTTGTTTTCATCTGCAGCCGAATCCAGTATTATCAGCCTCTATGATGATAAATTGGATGTCTCTGAAAGAACCGCGGAGCAACTCAATGACAATAGCTGGGGAACCAAGTTTACAGTTCCTGAGGGAAAGGAACTAATTAATTTTACATATATCCAGCTGCCGACCTGGGGTGCGGGAACAGGGGTTACTTGTCAATTTAATATTTACCTTTGGGACACGGATTATGCCACGACCGTTGCTAAAACGCCACTGATTCCACAGCAGACGCTTACATATGGGGATAATGATAAACGTGAGATCGTTTTTTCGGAGCCGCTGAAAGCAGGAAACTATTTGGTTGTACTTTCAGATGCGCAAGGAAAAAATGGTGGTATTTTCACGACTTGGTGCTATCCGGAGAAGGACGGCGATTTGTTTGAAACGTATATAGACGGTGAAGAAGCCGAATATAACGGTATGACCGAAATCATTGTCAGAGACGCCGCTTCGCAGAATCCAAAAACCGGCGATATGAACACCACAGGATTTTATATGTTAGTCGCCGCAGTTCTTATATTGACAGTTTGGATAAAACACAGGAGCGTAGCCTGAGTAACAATTTCTGATTGAAATTTTTCAATTGTAAAATAGCCGCTAGATTGATATAATTATATATCATCAGCGGAAATCATGAGGATGATTTCTGCACAATATAGCCGGTGTGTATATAATCGGAAAACCAATCGGAGTGGATATGAATGTGTAAAATATATACCGCAGAAGAGATGCAGATAAACGATGAAGGCTTTGGTATTATAACCAATGACGGAAGTGGATTTACACATACTCATTCGCATGAGTTTATAGAGTTTGTGTATATCTTCAGCGGAAGCGCCACACATGAGATAGACGAGTGTGTCTGTGAGCTGCAAAAAGGGGATGTACTGTTTATCGGGATAGACCAGAATCACACATTCTGGCATAACATACGAGAAAACGGTTATACGGTATATTCAAACATTATGATGATGCCGAGTTATATCAACGAGCAGTTTACGAATTCATCCAATATCAATGATCTCTTCTCCGTTTTCCAGTGCGGGAATCTGAAAAATCAATCCGCAGATTTTGTAAAGCCGTTTGTGAGCTTCCGTGGAAATGATATTTTTACGGTTGAGTCAATCATAAACGCGATACAGCTTGAGTTTAACACGAAACGGGAGGAATATATGAAAATAATTACCTCCTATATGAATATCTTCTTTCTGCTGATTCTCCGTGAGATGCAGTGCGGAAACGAGAATCATATGCTGAATCATATGCGTAGCGCCATGCCGCAGATCATTGAGTATATTAACCACAACAGCGCAGAAAAGCTAACTCTCAACCAGATCGCTGCACGTTTTTTCTATACGCCATCATATTTTTCCCGTTCGTTCAAGCAGTATTTTGGAAAGTCTTTTATTAAGTATTTACAGGAACAGCGGATTCAAAATGCACTGGTTCTTATGGAAAATACGAATCTTACCATTGAAGAAATCAGTGCCAGGGTAGGATACCATGACCGGAAGGATTTTTACAACGCTTTTAGGAAGCTGGTCGGCATGACGCCAGGACTATACCGGAAACAGATATAGATCCAATACCGATAATTGATAACACCGCTTTTTTCTGAGCAAGAATTACTACACAGTAGCAGAAATCACCCTATCGGACAGCGGTGTTTTTAACTATTCTTATCTTTTATTAAAAGCTCCGATCGAACCGGAGCAGAAACACGAGAGGTTTTTATGAAACAACACACGTCAAATCAGGGCTACAAAATATTTGCAGCCGCCATAATGTTTTTATTCCTGATTGGATTCGCCGCCGGCCAGACCGGATGTACGAAACAATCGAACAAAGAACCGGGAAAGACTGAACAGATAGGCCGAACACCGAACACTGCCACACCAAGTACCACAAACACGCCGTCGCTGACGGAAACGCCTGATCCCACTGCGACACCGGATTACAATTCGATGTATTATAAGACTGCAGAGGAGAGCGTAGAATTTAATTTTGATATCGGAAACAGCAGTGAGACCTGGTA
>JAEAME010002698.1_pt1 | contig 9982 bp, 3 predicted proteins | sample 8958731 | NCBI WGS metagenome assembly JAEAME01 (sample SAMN16933194, study PRJNA681113) | bioreactor sludge metagenome | isolation source: anerobic bioreactor sludge (Control) | place: India:Bengaluru | collected 2018-10-24
CCAGTGTACCAACAATAGAGGCTGCTGCCGTCGTAGCACCAGATGCTGCCGTTGATGATGAAATCTTGAGTGGAATCGCCGTGAAACGCAAGGTAATGACTGGATGACTTTTCCGAGCGCAGGTTGAATATCTGAGTGGCGGAGCTGAAATTGTAGAGATAGCTGTTGGCAGAGCCGCCAAAGGTCATGTATCCGGAGCTCATCTGGAAATTTGAGCCGGACTCGAAGGTCATGTGACCTTGGCAGATGATCTCTGCTGAGGAATGGGATATGCTAACCGTTGCCCCAGTATCCCAGACAATGTCGCCCATCACTTCAAAATCGATGAAGTTGTTCATGATAAGCTGGCCGGATATGTTCGCGTTTCCCGCCACCTGGAGGTCGTAGGAACTAATGGTGAAGGAAGCGCCGTATTCCACGGTGAGGTTGTTGCAGTAGCCGATGGCGGTGGAAGTGTTCGGATAGCGGGTGCAGCCGGCCGGGATGAGCACGTCGTTGCTGGAGGTGGGCACCGTGCCGGTGTTCCAATTGGCAGCCGCGCTCCAGATGGTGGAGATGTCCCCTTCCCAGATGAATCCCTGGTATAGAGTTCCAATATAGGTTACTTTGTTGTGGGCGGTTACCGTAACAGTATATTCAGTGGGCACGCCGGGAGGGCTGGCGAGGGTGAGGGTGATGTCTCCGGAGGCGTTGGCGTAACCCCGGGCATGGATGTTTGTGCCTCTTGTGATCGCCACGTAAGCAGACGCCGCATTGGTGTTTACGGACACTGAAGTCACCCCCACCTGGATGATGGAAGGGTGGCTCACTGTCATGGTGGTGGGGTTGTCGGACCGATAGAGCAGGGAGGGATCGCCAAAGAGGTTCCAGGTCTTATACATCTCAGGTCCGCCGGCAGGATAATCGTCCAGCATCTTGCAGGCGCCGTTAAAAAGCAGGCCTCCAAAAGTGATCTTGGCATTTGCCACCAACAGGTCCGTGATCTCGTCCTGCGCGGCCATTGGCGGGTTCCAGCTTTGGCCGATGGAACTGCCATAAAAGCCGATGGAACCACCGTTGGTGTGGCGCTGCCAGGCCTCCGCGAAGCAGGTGGAGCCGGTGAAATTACCATTGTAGCAAGCCACGCTGACAACCACGGGGATCATGTTTCCGTTGCTTAATGCCGCCACATAGGTGTTGTTGAAGCCAGTGGTGCTCCAGGAGGTGGTGCCGCCATGCCCTGTGTAGTTCACCAAGCCGCGTCCGGAGTTGATGGCGGTGGTAACTTGGGCCGCTGTGGCGCCGGGATCGTAGATCTGGTCCACATGGGAATACCCATAGGCCAAAAGGTCGGTGCGGATGTTGTCCAGATGCTGATAGTCATATTCGCCGTCATCGCCGGGACCTTGGTTGGAAGCGATTCCGGTGGCATTGTCGATCCAGGTGGCGGTGCTGCCCATCTGCTTTTCGCTGAGGATGATCTTGTTAACCTGGTTGGTCACCTCCGCGGCGGTGGTGGCTGAAAGCCGGCCCACAAAGATATCCGGATAGCTATCCGTGCCATCCACCAGGGCCAGGACCGGGTCCGCGCCGCCGCCCGAATAGAAGAGGGCCGGTACCTGGGCGTGGTCGCCAACCAGCAATACGAAGGTGAGCGAAGGGTAATCGTCGTAAAAATCCTGGATATAGGCTTGGATGTCTGCTGCCGTGGAACCGGTATCGGTGGTGGATCGCAAATAGGTGTAGATGCCCTTTTGCCTTTTCCATTCGTAGAGGGGGAAAACCTGTTCATAACGGTCGGGATGGTAGATGATCAGCATCCAACCGAAGGCCTCGCTGACCGAAGTGTAGCGGTCCGGACCCCAGTTCAGGAAATGGTTGGCATACACATCCACGAATTCGCGGGAGATGTCAACCGGTTCGCGGGTCAGGGTGTTGACGGAGTCCAGCCCATCCGCGAAAACCCGGACCTTGAAGCTGGTGTATTGCCTCAGGACGCGGGTATTGGGGTTATAGGCAAAGGGTGCCACCTGCACCACGCTGCCCCGGAAATCCCGCATGATATATGGCTCGGACAGGGTTGCCACTGCCGCGGGCCAGAATCCGTCCGTTTGGTAAACATCCCCGAATTCCCAGGGGACGGACTCCGGATCCACGCTGCGGGGCAGGTTGCCCTTGGACGGCGCGACCGGCATTTCGGTATCGATATACTCCAGATCGTAAACCTCCGCGTTCATCAGGTCCTGGCCGTCGATGATGATGCTGCGGTTGAAGACCGGCAGTTCCGGATACCCCTTTTCGAGGAGTTTGCCTTCCTTGGCCAGGTTGATCTGGTACCAGGCCTGTCCGGCGATCTCCACTTCTGTTTGTTCATACCTGCCGATCTCGTATTGGATGATAGTCTCTGCCGGCGTTGACGATAAAACTGTTGCCGAGTTCTCCCCCGCGCCATTTGTGACCGTTATCGCGGCCAGGCAGGTCGCGAGGATCAAAAGCATAGCTAAAAGGATAATGCGTCGCATACTTGCTCCTTTGTTCCCGTGGAACTTGCTGGTTGATTGATCTTGATTGCAGTGGAGGGAATTCCCCTGCGGCTCAGACCCGCTCCTGCCCCCAGCGCTTGCAGACCGCCACTTCCGCGTCCCCGAAACGCTCTGGCGATCATTTTCTCTCCCTGCCTCTGATCCTGTCAAGCGCCCCATTCAGCCGGGGGTTACATCCATGCCGCACTTTTCCGGACCTCCAAAACCAGCCAGGCGCGCATAGCGAGGCGGTTCCATCAGCCGAACGCGGCGAAAATCTTACAAGGCAGTGAACTCATTCATCTGCCTCACCCTTAACTCATGGTCGCATGATACTGATTCCGGCTTAAAATTGTCAAGTATTATTTGGGCAGGATTAAGCTGTGCCAAGCCTTTCAGGTGGCTGTTCAGGTAGCCTGGCCAAACCTTGGGCTGTGCGGTTCCCTCAGCCTCCAGCACTTTCTGGAACTGGCTTTGGGCAGCTTGGCCCTTAGCCCGTGTCTGTTCGCGCCTGTTTCGCCCCACGGATGATCCCCGCCTGCTTGGAGAGGGGCATGCGGGAGGCAGACAGGGAGTTATTCAGATGGAGCTCAGGGCCAGAGCGGACTGTGGCAAAATTTCCACAAACGGATGTTCATCCCCCCAAAAAAGACAAACCCGGTTTCTTTCGCTGCAGACCCCAAGCACGGTTCAATCTGTCGTGTAGAACCAGCCGGGGCCGTCCACCAAAGCCACCGCGCAGTTGCCTATCATGATGTATTCACCCAGGCCGTTGTCACCAAAATCGTCCACCAGGGTGAATTCCGTCAGGGTTCCGTCCACGCTGCGGAAGAAGAGGCCGTGGCTTTGGCCGGGAACGTAATCCGGGATGGGAATATAGATGTAGGGTAGTTCCGCGGTTTCCGGAAGGGAGTAAAAACCTGGATCATACTGGGTTCCGGCGGCGGTGCGGAAGTCCAGGAAGTAAGCGCTGAGATGGGGAACAGCGTACCCCACCGCTTCGCTGAGGATGATCCTGGAATTGAGCGGCACGGTGTTTCCGATCAGGGACGCGGGCAGATTCAGCTGCGCCTGGTAGAGGGATACGATGTGGTCCGCCGCGTTGGAGGCGACCTGCGTGGACACGCTCTGATGTGGATTTGAGTCGATCATGGGGGCGTAGATGGCGTCGCTGGACAGGAAGAAGCCCACGTGGCCCTCGGCAAAGGTGAAATGCCAGGGATCGGCGCTGGTTGTCTGATAGTAGGGATATACGCGGTAAAACTCACCCTCATAGACGGAAAAGAGCAGGTTTTGGGGCCGGATGTTCTGCCGGAACCTGATCCAAGGCAACTGCGAAACGTAGAAATCGCTGGAGCCGCTCACGGAGAGGGACCAAGCTGGCGTCAACTGGCTGAGGTCGTATTGGCCGGCCAACACGCCATGGCTGTCCGGAACGCTGTTCAGACGGGCGATCTGCAGCACGGGTGTGCCGGAGGGCGCGGCGCTGGCATCGGCGTAGTATTCCCAGTCGTAATTGTCGAAGCTCATGCGTGGATAGAGGCGCAGGCTGCTGGCAGAGCCGGGATCGAGCGAGCCGCCGCTGAAGAGGTAGCCGGACCAGGCCGGGGAAACGCGCAGGGCGCCGTCCTGATACATGAAGGTGTTGTGCGCGAAAGCGGCCGCGGCCTTGTACCAAACGAACCGGGGATGGTCCGCGTCCGGGCTGAAATTGACCAGGTTCTGCAGCGGCGAGGCATGCTTGTAAACCAGGAAAGTGTTGTCCGGCAGGCTGGAGGAGCGTTTTTTGCCCCGGGTGTAGGCGGTGATGCGCAGCAGGGCGTTCTGAGCGGAAAAAACGTAGGGCTGTCCGCTCAGCCAGGGATGCGAGGGCATCGCCACGCCGTATTCCAGAAGCAGCGAACCCCAGGCGGTGTCGGCATCGTTCCAGGAAACCCAGCCGTGGCTGGTCTGGATCGAGGTTTCCGGCTTGAGGAAGGGAAAGCTTTGCTGCTGGCCGGATTCGGCCACCTGCCCCAGCAGATAGGTGCCGGAGGAATTTACCCCGCTGTACACGAAACCGCCGCTCAGGCTGTAGTGGGAGGCGTCATAGGCGTCACCGCGGGCCTTGAAATCGATGTGGTCGCTGCTGGCGGTGCGGAAGACCCGGAACAGCCTGGCGTTGGTGACTTCCGCCAGTTGGTTGCGAAAGCCGAACTCGATCCAGTTGTCGCCTGGCAGGGTTTCCACAACGCTGTTGCCGCTCAGGAAATCCAGTTGGAAAGACTGGCGCGCGCTGCCCAGAGTGAAAGGCGCGCCGCTGAAATACGCGGAGATCACGGAAGCCGGGTTGGGAGCGGTATCCAGCCGCAGGGAATGATTGGGGAGGGCGGTGTCGCGCAGGTCCAGCCACAGGTCCTGCAGGTAAAGTTGGTCGAAACTACCGTCCAGAGGGAGTTCAAGAGCCGTCTGTTCGCCCAGCGGCGAGAGCAGGAAATACTTGCCACTGCTCTGCAGAAAGCTGATCAGAACATTGTTTTGCACCACCCAGGTTTCAGGGCCCTGGGTCCAGCCAAACACCTGGCCGCCCTGCAGCCGCACCCATTCCTGCACGAATTTCCGCGATGCGGGCTGGGTCCAGTGCAGGATGGGGGGAGAGGAGGCATCCGGAACGGATTGGGTTTGCACATCGAGTACCCCGGTGTTAAGCGCGAAACCGGGATAGACGGCCTGGACTGAGCTCACGTCGGCGGCGCCAAGCTGGGGCAGGAGCTCCAGCCTGGTCTGTCCCGCTGAAGCCAGGTAGGCTTGGGGAAACCAGATCTGCAGCCTTTCTGTGTCCGAATAGTAAAGCGCCTCCACATCAGTGTTGGCTGCTGGGAGGCTGAACACAGTGGCGTTTCCGGGATCCTGCGCCTCCACCTCTCCGTTGCCGTCGATCTCGAAATAAACACGATTGTTGCCGTAAGTTTGCAGCGGGAATTTGTCTGCGTAGAGCATGTACTGGCTGCGCACCACCCAGGCTTCGGCAACGCTTTCGGAACTGGTCAGATCGGTGTAGAGCGTGGCAAAATCCGGGATGGAATCCAGGATGATCTCGGAGCCGTAACGCTCGATGCTGATCCGGTAGCAGTGCGTGACGGCTTCCACACCTTCCGCGAAAGCCAGGCTGTCCCGCCCCAGCAGGCTTTCCACCCGGCGCAGGCGCACCACATCGTTGTACCAGAGCTTGTAATCGTGGATGCTTTCCTTGGGGATGTAGAGGTAGGCGTTGTCGTTTTCAGAGCCGATCAGATGATCCTTGTAAACCTTGATCGTGTTTGAGGTGACGTATTCCAGGGGGTCCAGATGTTCCGGCAGGAGTGGGTTCTCGCGCAGGTTGCAGGAGGCCGCGAACAGCGCCAGAAGCAGGAGCAGCAGGCCCCACAGCTTAGGGAGCATAGCTGAGGACACTTTGGAGGAGGTGGTTGTTGCTGTCATCGATCAGTCCTAACTGGCCGTAAAGCGAGAGGCCAAACCCGCTTCCGAGGGGAAGGCTGAGGCCCAGGCCGAGATTGGTGGCGTTCGGATAGATGGTGTCGAGGGTCACGCCGTAAGGATTGGTCCACCAGGCCATGTCGCCGTGGCTGGCGCTGAGACTCAAACGCAGAGAGCGATACAGGCGCAGATCAGTGATCCCTGTGAAGACCTGGCCCGTTTGGTCGGTGCCCGCGGCCAGGTAGTCCAGATCAAGCCGCGAGTACATCAGCAGGAGGTTCAGCCGGTCTGTCGAAACTTTGACCCCAAGGTCTGCCTGAGCGGCCGAGAAGACCGGCGCGTAGGTGTATCGAAGCGACAGGAGCGGGTTGAGGCGAAACCCGGAAAGGTAGATATTGCCAGTGGCGGAAGCGCCGCCCTGCCAGGCCGGGTAGCTGCCTGAGTCCACTCCGCGGAGGAGTTTGGCGCCAAGTTTGAGGTCCAGGGGGCGTAATTGCTTGCCCAGTTCCAGGTCCAGGGCGGTGCGGAAATGCTGTCCGGCCAGCCGGTACTCCTCCAATCCGAAGGAAGCGGAGAATGTTTTGCGGCCCAGCGAGGCTTTGCCCAGCCAGTATGTGTCGCCGTTTTGTTTGTAGCCGAATCCGGCAGCGAAAGTGGAGCGGGCCTGATCCAGCAATGGATTTGCAGTTAGGGCTCCCGGGCTGGTTTTTACTACGTGTTCCGCGTTGGCGAAGTCGCCGGAATTGAGGTAACTCCAGGCCAGGCCGTCAGCGGCTATGGCGGCGCTTAAGCTGTTGGGTGCGGCCAGTTTTTGAGCGGACCGATAGCTGGCCCTGGCTGAAAGGGGCGAGTAGGTTTGCAGCAGGGCCAGACCGCGGTGGTTGAGGATGTCGGGATTTTCCGGGAAAGCGCGGATCAGGGTTTTGGAACCGCGGATCGTTTCGGGATAGCGCTGGAGAGCGTTCAGCGACCAGAGGCTGCCGGAAGCGGCATCAGCGCTGGCCGGGTCGCGCAGGGCCACCTCCTGATAAAGGGCCAGGGCACTGTCCGGTTGGGCGTTTTGCATGAAATACCAAGCCAGCGAGAGCCGCTCGGCGTTGTTCTCCGGAAACACGCTTAGATAGCGTTGCGTCTTGCGGATCAGCTCCGGATAGTCCTGCGCCTGCGCGGTGGCGGCAACCACCGCCAGCATGAGCAGCAGGAGCGGCAGCGCTTTTTTCATCGGCTCAGGGCTCGAAGATCCTTTTGTAGTTTGGCAGCAGCTGCGACTGGGGATAATACTTCTTCAAAAAGAGATACTGCTCGCGGGCGGCGGCTTCCTGTTCGCTGAGATAGAGGTTGTTCATCAGGTACCCCCGGTTTTCCATGTCCCAAGGATGGATCGCGCCGATGCGGGCAAAATACTCCGCGGCGGTCAGATAATCCTTGAGCATATAGGCCGCGTAAGCGCCTTTGCCAAGCAGGAGGGTGTTTTCCGGATGCAAGCGGATCTGGTCGCGGCTGTGCTGAAGAGCCTCAGAATAGCGTCCCAAAGCCAGCAGGGAATTCAGCCGGCCCAGTTGGGCGTCCAGGCTGTCCAGCAGGCGGATGGCGGCTTCATAGGCGCTGGCGGCATCACCGTAATTGCCCTGCAGATAAAGCAGCCAGGCCACGCGCACCTGGTAGAAAGCGTCGTTTGGAGCCGCGGCCAGCAGCTCGCGCGTGATGGCCAGGGCGCTGTCGTATTCGCCGCGGGCCTCGGCCTGATAAGAATCTGTGATGCCGCGCTGGGCAAGCAGCGGCAGGGCCGTGATCAGCAGGGCCAGGATGATGAGGATGGTTTTAGGCATTGTCGGTTTCCTCTTGAGTTTGGATCTTGGTGGCGGTCAGCAGGGTTTTGCCGTTTTGCGCCAGTTCTATGGATTTGAGGCCGTCCCTGCGGGACAGGGTGATCCGTGAATTATTGGTGCGGACCGGGACCCCCAGCACTTTCAGGGTGGTTTCGCTGGTCTGGACCAGGTCCTTGTCCGACTGGGCCAGCCTGGAATTGGTGCGCACCCGGATCGGTTGGAAAAAAGGTATCAGGAAAAGGGTCAGGTTCTTCCAAAATGAGTTCATCACCACGGAGAGGCTGGGTTCGTCTTCCCAGGCCAGTTCGGCTTTTTCCGCCCAGGGAATGCGTGAAGCCCCGATGGCAAAAGCGCTCAGCGCGCTGAGGCGGCGGCTGGAAAGGTTGAGGGAGTTGTAGATGCCGTTGTAGATGGAGAATTCCAGGCTGCCGCCGCGGTCGGAATGGAGGCGGTGGATGCCCAGCAGGTCCAGCTCCACTTCCCAGTTTTCGGTGTATTCCGCCCCGCCGCTTTGCACCAGGAAGCTTTGCTTTTGGTGGTATCCCAGCTGTAGCAGGTTCGCCAGTTCCTTTTCCGCGATCAGGGGCGAGATCTTCTCACCCTCTTTGGGGATGCCGCTGCCGATGAAGTTCTGGGCGCCATCAGCGCTGTGGATCTTGTAGTTCAGCAGATGGCAGTCGATGCTCTTGGTGCCGGCTTCCGCTCCGGATTGGGCCTGGAAATGCAGGTGGGGGAGGGGTGAACGGCCGGAATTTCCCACCTGGCCTATCTTTTCGCCCTGCTTAACGTAGTCGCCTTCGCTGAACTTGATCGAGCCTTCCTTCAGATGCGCGTAAAGCGTGTAGTATCCAGCCATGTGGTAGATGCTTACGTAGTTTCCCCAGTTGTCCTGGGTGTTGGTGATGCCGATGGGGTTGTCCGCGATGCCGTTAACCACCTTGGCCACATAACCCGCGGCGGAGGCGTGGACCGGTTTTCCGAATGAGTAGTGGTCTTTAAGGCTGCTGGGGTCTTCGGCATACTTTTTGCCGTTCACATCCTCGATCTCGAAATCCCAAGCGTTGGCCCATTCCTTCTGGTGGGTGTAAGCGCCGTTGTGGCCCTGGGTCACGGTCCACTCACCGGTCACGGGCAGCAGCAGTTGCGGAATGCCGGTGCTGGAAAAGCGTTTGTAGCGGCTCATATAGGCATCCAGAGCTTTTTCCGGATGGAGGATGCCCACCTCGTTCAAAACCGGGGAACGGTGAGCCACGCGCTGCCGCAGCGCGAAGATGGTGGTGAGCACCACCAGGTTGAAGGGAAAGGCGAACATCGGCACCATCAGGAAGTTCCCGCGCCCGGGCATGTAATCGGCGTAGAAATACTTTCCAGCCAGCGCGAAGGCGATCCCAAAACCAAAGATGGTGGCGATGGCGGCCATCAGATAGGATGATTTGCCGGGGATCAGATAGACCGAGCCCACGCTGATGCTGATGAGGATGAGGTTGAAGCCGGGAAAGAACATCCCGTAGGTGGTTCCAATGCTGGCGAATCCCAGCAGCCACCAGCAGATCGCCCAGCCCAGCAGCGAAAGCAGAAAGCCGATGCGGGTTATCAGCAGCAGGATCAGCGCCACGCCTATCCCCACAGCGATATCCGGCACAAACATGATGCTGCCCAGGGAGAGGAAATAATCTTTCCAAAACCACGGCAGATCCAGCTTCAGATTGAAGAGCAGCGGTTTCAGGAAGCCTTCGCCGTTGAAATCGCCGCTGCGCACCAGATAGTACCAGACCAGGGTGGCCATGATGGAAAAGGCCAGGCTCATGGAAGGCAGTTTCAGCGCGTTGGTGGTCACGTAATTGAGCACCACATAGAGCAGCAGTGTGGCCAGCGAGGCGATCACGATCATGCCCGCGAAGGCCAGCGGATGCTGCTGCACCCCGCTCAAAGGATAATAGTAGCCGATGGTGAGGGAGATCAGCAGGCTGTTGAAAGCCAAAACCCCACTGCCGCTTTGCCAGTCCTCAAAGCCTGTCAGCCGCGTAACCACCAGTGCCACCAGCAGTCCCAGCAGGCCGGCCAGCCCCACGATCGGCGCCACCAGGGTGAGGGCCAGCAACGCCAGCCCCAGCCACAGGTTGTCCGAAAACATGATGGTGGCATAGCTGTGAGGTATGGCTTTCAGAAAAGGCAGCGCGGCCGCGGTGAATTTGC
>JAEAME010002669.1_pt1 | contig 9977 bp, 10 predicted proteins | sample 8958731 | NCBI WGS metagenome assembly JAEAME01 (sample SAMN16933194, study PRJNA681113) | bioreactor sludge metagenome | isolation source: anerobic bioreactor sludge (Control) | place: India:Bengaluru | collected 2018-10-24
GGTTGGGCCCGATGACCTTGCCGCTCTGCCCGATCATGCAGTCCGGGGTGATCCACCCCTTGTCCAGGAGCGGCCGGGTGCCGGCCACCGCGCCTTCCAGCACCGCGGCCAGTTCGCGAACCAGGTCCATGCTGCCCAGCGAGTTGACGCCCCAGCCGGCCGCCACCACGACATCCGCTTCTTCGATGGCCCGGTCGCCATCGCCCTCCGCCTCGTCCCTCATCTCCACCGTCCTGGCCCTGAAGAGCCGGGCAGGCAGCGCCGGAGCGATCCTGACCACCTGGCCCGGCGCATCCCTCTTTTCCTCCGGGACCGGGAAGACGCCCGGCTTGACCGTGGCCATCTGCGGCCGCCGCTGGGGACAAACGATATCCACCCTCTTGCCTCCGCCCCAGCCCGGCACCGTCTGGTGCAGCAGGGCCACCCCGTCGTGCTCCTCCAGGCGCAGGTCTATGCAGTGGGCCGTCAGCCCGGTGCCCAGCTTGGCCGCGATGCAGGGCGCCAGGTCCTCTCCGATGGCCGTGGCCCCCAGCAGGAAGACGTCCGGCCGCTGCCGGGCCACCAGATCAGCTATGGCGGCGGCATAGGCCTGATTGTGATAGTGCCGCAGCCGCTCATCCTCGATGACATAGACCCGGCCCGCACCATGCGCGATGAGCTCGGATGCCAGCGGCTCCACGCCGCTGCCCACCAGCACCGCCACCAGGCTTCCGCCGGTCTGGCGAGCAATGGCCGCCCCTTTGCTCAACAGCTCGAGGCTGACCCGGGCCAGACAGCCGCTTCTCTGCTCAGCATACACCCAGATGTCTGGACTGGTCTCCATGTCGCGCCTCCCTACAGCCCACCCAGCTCCCGCAGCCGGGCCACGGCATCGCTGGAAACATGCTTCGGGTTGCCCCGCAGTACCTCGGAATGGCGGTCTTTCCGGAAATCCCACACGCCCGATACACGCGTGGGCGAGCCGGCCAGTCCCGTCTGTTCAGCCGGCAGCCCGATGTCCTCCGCCCCATACGTTGACACCACCTTGCCGGCCACCCCGATTATGCCCATCACATCCGGAATGCGGGGTTCATTGATCGCCCGGCCGACGGTCACCAGCGCCGGCAGGGTCAACTCCACCTTCATGGAGCCGCCGTCAAGGTCGGCCTCAGCCAGCCAGGTCCCCTCGCCGGCCACGTCCAGGCGGCGGACATTGGTGACATAGGGAATGGCCAGGAACTCGGCCACCATCGGCCCCACCATCCTGGTGCCCGAATCGGCCGACTCGCAGCCGCACAGGACCAGGCTGAAGGGGCCCAGCTTCCTGATGGCCGCGGCTATCGTCAGCGCGGTGGCATAGGCATCGGCCCCGGCAAAGACCGGGTCGCAGAGGAGGATGCCCTCGTCGGCGCCCATGGCCAGCGCCTCCTCCAGGGCCTCCCGGGACCGGGGCGGACCCATGGTCAGCACCGTCACCTTGCCCGGGAACCGGTCACGCAGCTGCAGGGCGGCCTCAACCGCATGGCGGTCCAGCTGGTTGATCACCAGCGGCAAGCCATCCCGCCTGATGGCCCCGGTCGCCGGATCCAGGGTAATGCGGCTGAAGTGGTCCGGGTGAGGCACCTGCTTGATACACACTACCGTGTCCATACGTCCCCCTCAGCCGGTGATGGCCCGGCCGATCACCACCTTCATGATCTCCTGGGTGCCGCCGGCGGTCAGCAGCTCCAGCATGTCCCGCAGATACATCTCGACCCTGTACTCCGGCGACTGGCCATAAGCGCCCATGGCCTGCTGCGCCTTGAGGCAGTGCCGCAGCGCCACGTCCACGGCCAGCAGCTTGGCCCGGGCGATCTCCACGCCCACGTCCTTCACTGCCCGGCCCTGGTCCAGGAGCACGGCGGGGCGGTAGGACACCCAGCGGGCAGCCTCGATATCGGTGTTCATGTCCACCAGCATGAACTGCAGCCCCTGCAGGTCGGAGATGGGCTTGCCATACAGGAACCTCTCCCGGCAGAACCGCAGGGCCCCTTCGTACGCCCCCTGGGTCGCCCCCAGGGCCACCCCGGCGGCCCCGGTCCGCCCTATTGCGGATATCGTGGGCAGGGCCGCGGCCAGGCCGCGCCCTTCCTGTCCGATCAGATTGGCGGAGGGTACATGGCAGTCAGTGAACGAGAGCTCGTTCACCGGTATGCACCGGAAGCCCGGCCGCGGCTCCCTCCTGGTCACCTCGAACCCCGCCGTCCCCTTCTCCACGAAGAAGGCGCTGAAGCCTCCTTCAGTCCGGGCTACGAAGCCCATCTGGTCCGCCACATCGGCGTTGGTGATGTACGTCTTCCGGCCGTTGACCACGTAGCCCGAGCCGTTGCGGGTGGCCATGGTCGCCATGGAGCTAGGATCGGAGCCGCCGCTCTGCTCGGTCACGGCAAAGGCGCTGACCCTGGTCCCCTGGCACAGGCCGGGGAGGCAACGCTTCTTCTGCTCTTCGTTGCCGAAATGCTCCAGGGCGTACATCAGCAGATTGCCGGCCTGCAGAAAGAAGCCCAGGCTGGGATAGACCCGCGCCAGCTCCTCGATGACTATCATCCGGGCCAGGTGACCCATGCCGGACCCGCCGTACTGCCGGTCGTTGACCAGTCCGATAAGCCCCATCTGGCCCATCTGCCGGACCAGGTCAAAGGGAAACTCGCCCTTCTCGTCAACCTCCGCAACCCTGGGGGCCACCCTGGCCTCGGCGAACTGCCTGGTGGCCTTCCTGAGCATCTCCTGTTCCCGGCTCAAACCGAAATCCATATCGCTCTCCCAGTATCACGGCAAGCGCCGGCCCGACATCGGGCTTTGCTCCAGGGCGGTGATGCGAGGGTCCCTCGCAAGAAGGCTCCGGACCAGCGCAGGATCGGTGGCGATGGGTAGTCCCGCCGCCGATCAGGCGATCTGTGCGATCTCTCCTGCGCCGACAGGATGCGCCTTGTACAACGCATCCTGACGTCTGCCAACATTATGTCACAAACCGGGATAGATTTCAAACCGCAGACAGTTTGGAGGGGCCAAAACGATGGCCCCCGGCGGAAGCGCAGGGCCCTTACGCCGGCGCCGGTGGAGGTGGCGCCGGCCCGGGGTCGGAGCGCGGCCCGGCCTGCAGCCTGGCGATGACCTCGTCCGGGCGAACCTGGGCCTGCTCGCCCCTGGCCATGTCCCGCAGCAACCAGGAGCCGCTGGCCAGCTCCTCCTCCCCGATCACCACCGCGTGGGAGAAGCCCAGGGCGTTGGCCTGCTTCAGCTGGGCCTTCAGGCTCCGGCCGTCCATGGCCGGTGTGGCCGCAATACCGGCGCGGCGCAGCCGGGCCACGGCCCCGATGGCCTCCCCTCTGGCTGCGGGCCCCAGGTGGGCCACGAAGACCTTCACCCCCGAATCGGGCGGGGGTTGTATGCCCTGTTTGTGCAGGTTGAGGATGATCCTCTCCAGTCCCGTGGCAAAACCGACGGCCGGGGCCGGCCGGCCGCCAAGGACCTCTATGAGGTCGTCGTACCGCCCTCCGGCGCCAATGGTGCTCTGTCCTCCGGCGTCGATGGGCTGGATCTCGAAGACCGTCCGCGTGTAGTAGTCCAGGCCGCGTACCAGGTGGGGATTGAGCTCATACGGGATCCCCAGGGCCGCCAGGCCCTCCCGCAGCCCGGCAAAATGCTGCTGGCAGTCGGTACAGAGATAGCCGGTGATGCGGGGTGCCCCGGCCACCAGGTCATGACAGGCCGGGTTCTTGCAGTCCAGCAGCCGCAGCGGGTTGCGCGCCAGCCGGGCCTGGCAGTCCCGGCACAGGGGCGACTCGTGGCCGGAATAGTAGTCCCGCAGGCGCCGCAGGTACTCCCGGCGGCAGGTGCGGCAACCGATGCTGTTCAGCTGCAGGGTCAGGTCCCCCAGGCCCAGTGACGCGTAGAGGCTCCAGGCCAGATCGATGATCTCCGCATCCAGGGCGGCATCGGCCGCGCCGATGGCCTCGCATCCGAACTGCTGGTGCTGGCGGTGCCGGCCGGCCTGCGGCCGCTCGTAGCGGAAGATGGGGCCGAAGTAGAAGAGCCTCACCGGCTGGGGCAGGTTGTGAAGACCGTGCTCGATATAGGCCCGGCACACCGGTGCCGTCCCCTCGGGGCGCAGGGTTATGCGATCGCCGCCACGGTCGTCGAAGCTGTACATCTGCTTCTCCACGATGTCTGTGTCGTCTCCGACGCTGTGCCGGAACAGCCCCGCATCCTCGAAGACCGGCGTGTCTATGCGCTGGTAGCCATAGAGCCGGCATATCTCGGCGGCCCTCCCGGTGATCCACTTCCAGTACCCCTGCTCCGCCGGCAGGATGTCTCTGGTCCCCCTGGGCGCCTTGAACAAGCTGGTCCTCCTTGCTGTAGCAAGAATATATTCGGCGCAAGGCCAAGTCAAGGAAGCGCCTGTTTGATATCGGTGCGCGTCTTCTGATATCCTTTTGGGTGGCCTGCCCCAGAGGGCGAGCAGGCCCCTGCACGTTAGAAGTAGCGGCTGACCGTCTGCCAGGGCGTCTGGCAGATACAGGGGGCAACTTGGATTTCGAGCTTTCCGAAGACCAGAAGATGCTGCGCCAGACANAGGGGGCAACTTGGATTTCGAGCTTTCCGAAGACCAGAAGATGCTGCGCCAGACAGCGCGGGACTTCCTGGCCAACGAGTGCACCAAGGCCTACGTTCGGGAGATGGAGCTGGACCCGAAGGGCTACTCTCCCCACATGTGGCACCAGATGGCGGACCTGGGGTGGATGGGGCTGCCATTCCCCGAGCAGTGCGGCGGGTGGGGAGGCAGCTTCCTCGATCTGGCCATCCTGATGGAGGAAATGGGGCGGGCCTGCCTGCCCGGCCCGTTCCTGGCCAGCGTGGTGCTGGGCGGAATGACCATCCTGGAGGCCGGCAGCGACCAGCAGAAGGAGCAGTACCTGGCCGCCATCGCCGGGGGCGAGATCTTCACCATGGCGCTTACCGAGCCCGACGGCCGCTACGAACCCTCCTCCATCCGAACCACGGCCCGGCTTCGGGGCGACGACTACGTGATCACCGGCACCAAGTTCTACGTTCCCGACGCCCACGTGGCCGACCACCTGCTGGTGGCGGCCCGCACCCGGGAGGGCGACGGCGAGGATGGCATCAGCCTGTTGGTGGTGGACGCCCCAAGCCCGGGCATGGAGCCCACGCTTCTCAAGACGATAGCCGGCGACAAGCAGTGCCAGGTCGTCTTCGACGATGTGAAGGTGCCCCGGGGCCACCTCCTGGGCCAGCTTCACCACGGCTGGCCCGCCGTCCGCCGGACCCTGCAGCTGGCGGCGGTGGCCAAGAGCGCCGAAATGGTGGGGGCGACCCAGCAGGTGCTGGAGATGAGCACGGCCTACGCCAAGGAGAGGGTGCAGTTCGACAAGCGCATCGGCAGCTTCCAGGCCATACAGCACCACTGCTCCAATATGCTGGTCGACCTGGACGGCATGCGGATGCTCACCTACGAGGCCGCGTGGCGGCTCAGCGCGGGCCTGCCGGCTGACCCGGAGGTGGCCATGGCCAAGGCCTGGGCCAGCGAAGCCATCGTCCGGGTGGCCAAGCTGGGACACCAGGTGCACGGCGGCGTGGGCTACACCATCGACCACGATCTGCAGCTTTACTATCGCCGCGGGCGGGCCGCCGCACCCCTGTTCGGCGACGCCAGCTACCAGCGGGAGATGATGGCCAGGCAGTTGGGCCTCTGAGCAAGGCATATGGCAGCTTGTGTCTTCTGCGACATCGTGGCCGGCAAGATACCAGCCACCATCCTCTACCAGGATGAGAGCGCCATCGCGTTTGCGGACATCCACCCCCAGGCGCCCCTCCACGCCCTGGTCATACCGCGGGAGCACGTCCCCTCCATCGCCGAGCTCCGGGGCCGGCATCAGCACCTGGCCGCCCACCTCATCCAGGTGGCCCACGAGGTGGCCAGGCACGAGGGACTGGCGACGGCGGAGAAGGGATACCGCCTGGTGATAAACTACGGCCGCGAAGGCGGGCAGGAGGTGCCGCACGTGCACCTCCACGTCATCGGCGGAAGGCCCCTTCACGGGATCATGGGCTAGGCCGCCCTCAGGGCACGGTGCCGCCGGCGCCCGGCGGGGCGGCGGGTTGGAGCGATGACATTCAAGGCTAAGCTCATCCAGGCAGCCCGGAACAACCACAGCCTGGTCTGCGTCGGGCTGGACCCCGACCCCCGGCTGATGCCGGCCATGGGCATCCTGGAGTTCAACCGGGCCATCATCGATGCCACGGCCGACCTGGTCTGCGCCTACAAGCCCAACATGGCTTTCTACGAGGCCCAGGGCGTCGCCGGCCTGACGGCGCTGCAGAAGACCGTGGACTACATCGCCGGCAGAGTGCCGGTCATCGGCGACGCGAAGCGCGGTGATATCGGGCACAGCGCTGCCGCTTACGCCCGGGCCCTGTTCGAGGTCTTCGGCTTCGATGCCGCCACCGTGAACCCCTACATGGGCTTCGATGCGGTGCAGCCCTTCCTGGAATACGGGGACAGGGGGGTGTTCGTTCTCTGCCGCACCTCCAACCCCGGCGCCGCCCACTTCCAGGACCTGGCCTGCGCGCCAGCCGGCGGGGGCCATGAGCCGCGGCCGCTCTACCGGGTGGTGGCCGAGGCCGCGCGGGAGCGGAACCGCGCGGACAACGTCGGCCTGGTGGCCGGGGCCACTGGCCCGCGGGAGCTGGCCGAGATCAGGCAGCTCTGCCCGGGGATGCTGCTGCTGATTCCGGGCATCGGCGCCCAGGGGGCGGACCTCGAGCCGGCCGTCAGGCACGGGGTGGATGCCTCCGGCGGAGGGGCCATCTTCGCCAGCTCCAGGCAGATACTGTACGCCTCGACGGGCAGCGACTTCGACCGGGCCGCCAGGGAAGCCGCCGACGGCCTGCGCCGGGCGATCAATTCCACTCTGTCGCGGTTGGGTGCCGGGTAGGAGCTATTGCGCGCTCTTGGCATCGGGGATATACTGCGGCTAAAGAAGCCGCATGCCTGCGGCGGCCGCGAGTGGGAGGTGGTGGGACTCTCAGGGGTGGAGTGCACCCTCAAGTGCCGGACTTGCCACCACCGCATGGTGCTGCATCAGGCGGTTCTCGAGAGACGGGTCAAGGGCCCCCAGGGTGCGCGCCCTGATCCTCGCCGTTGACCATGGCGGCGGGTTCGCGATCTTCCGAGGAAGGGGGTTGATTGGAAATGGCTGTGGAAACGGAAGTGGGCAAGGTCACCGAGTTCTTCTCCCGCGCGGTAGTGGCCGGCATCGATCTCATCGACTCGCTGCGGACCGGTGACAGGATACACATCAAGGGCCATACCACTGACCTGGAGTTGGTGGTGGAGTCGATGCAGATTCACAACGCCAGCGTTAGTGCCGCCGGGGCCGGTGACTCAGTCGGCGTCAAGGTACCGGACCGGGTGCGGCGCGGTGACCTGGTCTTCAAGGTCCTGGGATAGGGCCCGGCCTAGAGCGCCAGTGACTTCATGAGGTTGGCCATCTCGATGGCCCCCATGGCCGCCCGGGCGCCCATGTTACCCTCCTTGACCCCGGCCCGCTCGATGGCCTGCTCCAGGGTATCGGCGGTGATGATGCCGAAAATCACCGGCACGCCGGTATCCAGTGCAGCCTTGGCCACGCCCTTGCTGGCTTCAGCCGCCACGTAGTCGAAGTGGGGCGTCCCACCACGAATGATGGCCCCGAGGCAGATGACGGCGTTGTACTTGCGCGACTGGGCCAGCTGCTGCGCGATGAGAGGTATCTCAAAAGAGCCCGGCGTCCAGGCCATCTCGATGTCTTCCTCCCTGGCTCCGTGCCGCAGCAGGGCATCTTCAGCCCCGTCAACCAGCCGGGAGGAGATGAACTCGTTGAACCGTGACACGACCAGCGCGAACTTCAACCCCTGGGCCAGCAGTGCTCCCTGATACACTTTCTTCATCGTTCCCTCCTAGTCTGCGTGGGGCAGGAAATGGTGCCCCAGCTTGACACCCTTCGTCTCCAGATAGGAAGCATTGTAGGTGTTGGGCGGGACCACTATGGGCACGGTCTCCACCACCTTCAGTCCGTGGCCTTCCAGGCCGACCACCTTCCGGGGGTTGTTGGTGAGCAGCCGGATGCGCTCGAGTCCGATGTCAGCCAGTATCTGGGCTCCAATGCCATAGTCCCGCAGGTCCGCGGCGAACCCCAGCAGCTCGTTGGCTTCGACCGTGTCCATGCCCTGGTCCTGCAGCGCGTAGGCCCGCAGCTTGTTGTGCAGGCCGATGCCCCGGCCCTCCTGCCTCATGTAGAGGACCACGCCCTTGCCCTCGGCCACTACCGCCTGCAGGGCCATGGCCAGCTGCTGGCCGCAGTCGCAGCGCAGGCTGGCGAAGACGTCGCCGGTCAGGCACTCACTGTGGACCCGCACCAGCACCGCGTCGCCCAGCTGCACTTCCCCGTAGACCAGTGCCACATGCTCGTCAGGGTCGACCTTGCTGCGATAGGCCATGACCGTGAACTCGCCGAACCTGGTGGGCAGCCTGGCCTCCGCCACGCGCTGCACCAGCTTCTCGTGGCGGCGCCGGTAGGTGATAAGATCGGCCACGCTGACCATCTTCAGGTTGTGCCTGGCCGCCATCTCCTCCAGCTGGCGCAGGCGCGCCATGGACCCGTCCTCATTCATGATCTCGCAAATGACCCCCGCCGGGTAGAGCCCGGCCAGCCTGGCCAGGTCCACCACGGCCTCGGTATGGCCGGCGCGCACCAGGACACCGCCGGGCCGGGCCTTGATAGGAAACACGTGGCCGGGGCGGGCAATATCCTCCGGCTTGGTGGCCGGGTTGATCACGATCTTAATGGTGGTGGCCCGGTCCTGGGCCGAGATACCGGTGGTCACCCCGTGCTTGGCCTCGATGGAAACCGTGAAGGCGGTGGAAAACCGGGCGGTGTTGTCCTGGACCATCATGGGGATGCGCAGCTCCTCCAGCCTTTCGCCAATGACGGGCATGCAGATCAGGCCGCGCGCCTCCCGCGCCATGAAGTTGATGGCTTCGGGCGTGACCTTCTCGGCGGCGATGGCCAGGTCACCCTCGTTCTCCCGGCCTTCATCATCGACAATGATGATGACCTTGCCGCCCTTGATGTCTTCGATCGCCTCTTGAATCGTCGCTAGTGCCATACCAGTTCCCCTCCCGGATCAAGCGCCGGGCCCGCCGGAGGTGAACCCGTGCTCCGACAGGAAGTCGTAGGTAACGCCGCCCCCCCGGCCCAGCTTCTCGACGTACTTGGCCAGGATATCCACCTCCAAGTTTACTTGATCTCCGACCTTCCGGCTACCGAGTGTGGTGTGGTCACGGGTGAAACCCACCAGGGAGACGGTGAATGAGGTCCGATCGCAGGCGGTCACGGTCAGGCTTACCCCGTCCACGGCGATGAACCCCTTCTCCACCACATATCGCAGGACCTGGGGCCCGGCAGCAAACCGGGCCAGCGTGGCCCCGCCCTCCGGCACCAGTGAGATGACCCTTCCGGTGTCGTCCACGTGGCCCTGCACCAGGTGCCCCCCGATGCGTCCGCCCACCAGCAGCGCCCGCTCGAGGTTCACCCCCCACCCCGCCCGCACCTGCCCCAGGCTGGTCCGCCGCAGGGTCTCCGGCATGACCTCCACCCGAAAACAGGGGGGCTCCAGGGCGGTGACCGTCAGGCAGGCCCCGTTCACGGCGACGCTGTCGCCGATCCGGGTGCCATCGAGCACCACCGGGGCGGACACGCTCAACTGGCCGGAGCCAACCGACCTGACGATGCCCACCTCTTCCACTATGCCGGTGAACAACCCAGCCTCTCCCTATCGCGCTCTCACCGCGGGGCGGCGGCCCGCGCGGCTAAGGGGCAATGTAGCCGCTGATCAGGACGTCGCTGCCCACCGTGTCCACCCTGACCCTGGTGATGCTCGTGGCCTGGGACAGCTTG
>JAEAME010002668.1_pt1 | contig 9976 bp, 8 predicted proteins | sample 8958731 | NCBI WGS metagenome assembly JAEAME01 (sample SAMN16933194, study PRJNA681113) | bioreactor sludge metagenome | isolation source: anerobic bioreactor sludge (Control) | place: India:Bengaluru | collected 2018-10-24
CAGTTATGAGGCAACTATACCTCATTCGGTAACAATAATTATGATTCGGATCGCTAGGTTGCGTTCTAGCCCGCCCCGCCGTATAATGGGCCACCATCGCACTTCAGGAGACGCCCATGCTGGCCAAGGTCACCAGTTTTGCCACCATCGGCCTCGATGGTGCGGCGATCCAGGTAGAGGTCGACATCTCGCGGGGCATGCCCTCGTTCATCATCGTCGGCCTGCCCGACACCGCCGTGCAGGAATCGCGGGAACGCGTGCGGGCGGCGATCAAGAACTCCGGTGGCTCCTTCCCCGACCACCGCATCACGGTGAACCTGGCCCCCGCCGACCTGCGCAAGGAAGGGCCGGCCTACGACCTGCCCATCGCCGTGGGCATCCTGGCCGCCTCGCAGCAAATCTGGCCGGACCTCGAATCGTGCATCTTCCTGGGTGAGCTCTCGTTGGATGGCACGTTACGCCACACGCCGGGGGTGCTGCCAATGATCAGCGTAGCGCGTGCGCAGGGCTACAAGCGGGCGTTCGTGCCGCAGGAGGACGCACCGGAGGCGGCGCTGGTGCCGGGGATTGAGATCATCCCCGTGGACAACCTGGCTCAGCTGGTGAGCCATCTGCAGGGGCTGAACCTCATTCCGCCGTACCAGTGCGATTTCAACTATGACCTGCTGGACCAGCCGCGCTACGGCAACGACTTCCGCGACGTGAAGGGCCAGGAGCATGTGAAGCGGGCGCTGGAGGTGGCGGCGGCCGGGGGACACTGTGTGCTGATGAGCGGCCCGCCCGGCGCGGGCAAGACCCTTCTGGCGCGTGCCTTGCCTTCCATCCTGCCCAAGCTGACCATCGACGAGGCGCTGGAGATCACCAAGATCTACTCCGTCAGCGGCATGCTGCCGGCCGACGACCCGCTCGTCACCGAGCGCCCCTTCCGCGCACCGCACCACACCATCAGCCATGCCGGTCTGGTGGGAGGCGGGCACTGGCCGCGCCCGGGCGAGATCTCGCTGGCCCACCGCGGGGTGCTCTTTCTGGATGAGCTGCCCGAGTTCAGCCAGCACGTGCTGGAGGTGATGCGCCAGCCGCTGGAGGACAAGATCGTGACCATCAGCCGCGCCACGGGCACACTGACCTTCCCGGCCAACTTTATGCTCGTGGCGGCGATGAACCCCTGTCCCTGCGGCTACTTCGGCGACCCGGTCAAAGAATGCACCTGCTCGGCAGTGATGATCAGCCGCTACCGCAAGCGTATCTCCGGCCCGCTATTGGACCGCATCGACATCCACATCGAAGTCCCACGCGTGGAGTACGACAAGCTGACCGACGACCGCCTGGGCGAGCCGAGCGCCGCCATCCGCGCGCGCATCGAGAAGGCGCGTGAGATCGAGCGCCGGCGCTTTGCCTCGGCAACAGGGGATGGCAAGGGGAACTCTCGTCTCCTCACCAACGGCGACATGGGCCCGGCGGAGGTGCGCGAGTACTGCCGGCTGGACGACGCCGGCAAGAGCCTGCTGCGCGCCGCCATGTCGCAGCTGGGCATGAGCGCGCGGGCCTTCCACCGGATTCTGAAGCTGGCGCGGACCATCGCTGATCTGGAGGGTGTGGCAGAAATCAAGACGCATCATCTGGCGGAGGCGATTCAGTACCGACCACGAAGGCAGCTGTAGTACAGGCGGGAGTCGTGCGCTGAGACACTGTGTGGCTAGCGGGGATAACAAGTTCCGTCTGACAGAACAGAAGGGAAGCGGTAGAATAGCCGACTAAGAATCTGCGCTGTATCGACAATTCAGAGTCAGCTGTGACCGGTGCAGCGGACACCCTTGCAGATACATCCCACACATTAGCCCGTCCACTGGCTTGCAGCGGATGGGCTTGTTCGTTATGAGGAGATGCCCATGCGGTGACGCGCGTAGGGGGTGTTCAACGCACCGCCCCTACCCAGGTTAGTTGCCCAAGGAGGTAAACGCAATGCGCAGACAACGTGGTTTGGTTATTGTAGTACTGCTCGTCCTGCTGATCGCGTGTGCCCCTGCCGCCACACCGACGCCCACTCCGGTTCCTTTGCCCACGCCCGTGCAGGGCACGGTGAGCGTAGGCGATCACGCGCTTGCCTATCGCTGCAACGGCGCGGGTACGCCGGGGGTTGTGGTCGAGGCGGGCGAGGGGGCGGCGCCGGTCAGCTCGACCGAGTGGGACGCCGTGCTCAAGGGAGTCGAGCCGGTGACCCGCATCTGTGTGTACGACCGGGCACCGCTGGGCCTGAGCTACGTGAGCTGGGAGGCCTTCCGGGCGCGCACCGCCAAAGAGGTGGTGGACGACCTGCACAACCTGCTGCAGAACGCCCACATCGAAGGGCCCTACGTGCTGGTGGGCCACTCCCTGGGCGGGTTCTTCGTGCGCTACTACGCTACCACGTATCTAAGCGAGCTGGCCGGTATCATCCTCGTCGACGCAACTCCGCCCGACTACGAGGCCCGGGAGCTTGCTCTGCTCGGCCCCGAATCACCTGGGGAGGCGGAGGGTATCACGCAGTATCGCAAGGACATCGCCGCCGTCTGGGGCGACACAGCGGGAGCGGGCGGGGGGGGCGTAAAAGTAGCCATTGCCGCAGAGCAGGCGGCACAGCTCACCTCTCTGGGCGACCTGCCGCTGGTCGTGCTGAGCCGCAGCCCGACGCACGCCCAGGACTGGTATGCCACCGACTTCTATGGCCTTCCAGCTGACCTGATTACCAAAGAGGAACGGATGTGGCAGGACATGCAGGTTGAGCAAGCCAAGCTCTCGACCAACAGCAGCCTGGTCGTCGCGAGCAAAGCCGGCCACGAGATTCACAAGGAGGAGCCGCAGCTCGTGATTGACGCCATCCTCAAGGTGGTGCAGGAGGCGCGCAAGAGGTAGAGTGGTCAGCTAGAAACTCTAGACCGGCAACCGTCAACTGAAAACCGCGAACCGTCTATCCCACCGCCACGTCCAGAATCATCATAGACGCAGACTCCACCATGGCGCTGGCGGTGGCAATATCCGTACTCACGCCGTGCTGCGAGTCGGGGATCATCTCCTTCGCCATGACATAGATCATGGCCCCGCGACAAAGGCCAGCGCATACTGCCTGCTAGGCTGGCAACATGGACGAGGTGAGGCAAACATGGAACAGGTGAAGGTGTCTCTTCTGTAGCAGGCGCTGGACCTTGCTGAGCAGCTGCCGCCAGAAGATCAGGAAACCCTGATCGAGCTCATCGAGCGCCGTCTGGTGCAGCGACGGCGGTCGGAAATCGCGCGCAACGCGGCTGCTACGGTGCGAAGCGTTCGCCAGGGCCGGGCTAGCTATGGCTCTGTCGAGGATCTGAAGCAAGACTTGCTGACCAAGCAATGAGAAAGCTAGCTTGGCACACCAGTTTTCGTTTTTGCCTTCGTGGCCGAGCCTGACACAGGCGAAGAGATGATCGCGTTGGTTGATCTTGGTACGCACGATGAAGTGTACTGATGTCTGGCTCGTCGTCACAGGCTTGGAGGCAGTTCTGAACCTAGTGGATGCAGAGGAGACAGGGTGGACAATCTCATCGAGGAATTCATCAACGAGCGCGTATGGGCAGTGGTCGGCGTCTCGACGGATCCGTCGAAATTCGGCCACAGGATCTTCTGCGATCTTCGCAGAGCTGGCTACACCGTATACGGGGTGAACCCGCGGGGTGGTGAGGTCGATGGCCAGCAGTTGGCCCCCAGCCTGGCCGACTTGCCGCAAAAGCCGGCCGTCGTGGACATCGTGGTGCCGCCCGCGGTGACCGGGCAAGTGGTCAGGCAGTGCGCCGAGCTGGGCCTGACCCGGGTGTGGATGCAGCCCGGCTCCGAGTCCGAAGAGGCCATCGAGTTTTGCCACCAACACGACATCAAGGTCGTGTATGACACCTGCGCCATGATCCGGAAACGTACGTGGAGTGATAATGACGGTGTCGAACCCGCTGGTGCGCGCGAGGAGTAGTCACGTGTGGACCAGGCATGCCTGCATGGTGCCGGTGGTTCTTCTCATCCTGTGGGCATCCTGCGCCGCCCCGGCGCGGGCACAGAGTGGCGCGGACTGGCCGCAGCTCATCCTGACCCCGGTAGTGGGTGGGCTGCAGAGCCCGGTGCACATCACCCACGCCGGCGATGGCAGTGGGCGGCTCTTTGTCGTGGAGCAGCCCGGGCGGATTCGCTTGATCAAGGGCGGTGCTCTGCTGGGTGCACCCTTCCTGGATATCCGCGACCGCGTCGGTTGCTGCGGAGAGCGGGGCCTGCTCAGCGTGGCCTTCCCGCCGGACTATGAGAGCAAGGGCTACTTCTATGTGAACTATACCGGCAAATCGGGTGACACGATCGTGGCCCGCTTTTCTGTGACCGCCGATCCCGACGTGGCAGATCCTGGCAGTGAAGAGATCGTGCTCACCGTTGACCAGCCCTACGCCAACCACAACGGTGGCCAGCTGGCCTTTGGTCCCGCAGATGGCTACCTGTACATCGGGATGGGCGATGGCGGCTCGGCCGGGGATCCGCAGAACCGCGCTCAGAACCCCGCCGAGTTGCTGGGGAAGATTCTACGCATTGATGTCGAGTCAGGTTTCCGCCCGTACGTCGTGCCCGTGACCAACCCCTACACCCGGACCGTGGGCTATCGCGGGGAGATCTGGGCCCTTGGACTGCGCAACCCGTGGCGCTTTTCCTTCGACCGGCAGACGGCGGACCTCTACATCGGCGATGTGGGCCAGGGTGCCTGGGAAGAGATCGATTTTCAGGCCGCCGCCAGCCCCGGCGGCGAGAACTATGGCTGGCGCATCATGGAAGGCAGCCATTGCTACAATAGCGCCACCTGCGACCAGACCGGCCTGGTGCTGCCCGTCGCCGAATACAACCATTCGTTGGGCTGTTCGGTTACCGGGGGCATGGTCTACCGGGGACAGGACTATCCACGAATGCAGGGTGTCTACTTCTACGGGGACTATTGCACGGGGACGGTCTGGGGCCTGCGGCGTGCCGGGACGGCGTGGCAGAGCAACGTGCTTCTGACCACGGCGTTCAGCATCAGCACCTTCGGCGAGGACGAGTCCGGCAACGTGTATCTGGCCGATTACGGCGGCGATATCTACCTGCTTGGCGATGTGCTGGCCACCACTCCGACCCCTACTCCAACCCCACTCCTGACGCCGGCCCCAACGCACACACCACTCCCATCGCCCCTGCCAGGCCGGGGCATCTACCTGCCCATCATACTCAAGGCGTGGCGCGGGTAGCCCAGGGTTTGGACTGGGACTGCGCACTGCGATTTCGCGACCGGGGATGACAGCTTGCGCCCCGTTGCGAGCCTGCAATTCCCCCCAACGTAAATGTAGGGGCACGATATGTCGTGCCCCTACATTATGATGGTTTAGCCCCGTTATCTTGCCCGTTTGCGCGTGTACACGTCAAAGATCACGGCCAGAGCCAGCACGGCGGCGCGCACCAGATACTGCATCGAGATGTCGATGCCCATCAAGTTCATGCCGTTGACCAGCGCGGCCATCACGAACGCGCCGATGATCGACCCGGTAATCTTGCCGACGCCGCCGGCCGCCGATACGCCGCCGACATAGGCCGCGGCGATGGCATCCATCTCAAAGAGCTGTCCGGCCGTCGTCGAGGCCGAGCGCAGGCGCGAGGCGAACAGGATGCCCGAGAGGCCGGTGAGCAGGCCCATGGAGGCGAATACGAGGTTGGTCAGCCGCTTGACGTTAATGCCCGACAGCTCCGCGGCCTCCGGGTTGCCACCAATGGCGTAGATGTGGCGGCCCAGGACCGTCTGCGTGGTGATAAAGGTGTAAACGGCGACCACCGCCATCACGACCACAAAAGTCCACGAGAGGCCCTGGTATCCGGCCAGTACCCAGGTCATGGCACCGATGACCAGCGACACGAACACCAGTTGCAGGATAAACATGTCCATGGGCACGACTTCAAAGTTGTAGGCCTGCTTCTTCTTGCGGTCGTTGATCTGGCTGTAGATGAAGGCAATGATCGCCAGCAGGCCCAGCACCAGCGTCAACTTGTGCATCCCCGGCAAAAAGTTCCCCATCTTGAGAATGTCGGGGACAAAGCCGTTGCTGATGGCATTGAAGGTATTGTCGGCAATGATGATCGTGCCGGTCCCCGCGGTCACGAGCTGCAGGGCGCCGCGGTAGCCCAGCCAGCCGGCCAGCGTGGCGACGAAAGAGGGGATGCCCATCCGCGTGACGAGAAAGCCGGAGAGCAGTCCCGCCAGGACTCCGAGGACCAGGACCAGCCCGATTACCGGCCAGACCGACCATTTCCAGAAGGCCAGCGCAATCGCCGCCACCGCGCCGAGAAAGCCGGCGCAAAAGCCCACTGACAGATCAATATGACGGATCACGATGACCAGGGTCATGCCGACCGCCAGGACCGCGATGTAGCCGGTCTGGTTGATCAGGTTACTGATATTGCGTGCGGAAATGAAAACGCCTTTGGTCGTGAAGGTAAAGACCACCATGATGACGGCCAGAGCGATGTACATGCCGTATTCACGGATGTTCTGCTGCAATTGCTTCTGTACGTTCTTGAAAAAGGACATGGTGTGCCTCCTCAGCTCGTCGCCAGTTGCATGATCTTTTCCTGCGTCGCCTCGGCGATGGGCAGTTCGCCGGTGATGCGGCCCGCGGAAACCACATAGACCCGGTCAGCCATGCCCAGGATTTCGGGCAATTCGGATGAGATCATGATGATGCTCATCCCTTGCTGCACCAGGCGGTTCATGATGGTATAGATTTCGTACTTGGCGCCCACGTCAATGCCGCGGGTGGGCTCGTCCAGGATGAGCAGCTCGGGCTTGACGAATAGCCACTTGGCCACGGAAACCTTCTGCTGGTTGCCGCCGCTCAGGTTGCCCACCTTCTGCTGGATGCTTGGCGTCTTGATGTTCAGCGAATCCTTGTACTCGTTCGCGACCTTGATCTCGGCATTGGCGTCAATCACGCTGCGATGGGCGACCTCCTCCAGATTGGCCAGGGTGATGTTTTCCTTAACATCCTGGATGAGAATCAGGCCGTCGCCCTTGCGGTCTTCGGTCACATAGGCCATGCCGGAGTCAATGGCTGCTTCGGGATGGCCGAACGTCTTTTTCTCGCCCTTGAGCGTCATCTCCCCGCTGACCCGGTAGCCGTCCGGGTTCCCGAACAGGCTCAGCGCCAGCTCGGTGCGGCCGGAGCCCATCAGTCCGGCAAAGCCGACGATCTCGCCTTTCTTGACGTTAAAACTGACATCCTTGAGGATCTGCCGCCCTAGCACGGGGTTGTAGACGCTCCAGTTCTTGACATCCAGCACCACCTCGTCCGATGGCTTGTGCTCTCTCGGGGGGTAGACATTGTCAATGGAACGCCCTACCATGTTGCGGATGAGCACGGGCTCGGTCACCTCACCCTGGCGCGCATCCAGGGTGGTGATGGTCTGGCCATCGCGCAATACGGTCACCGAATCGGCGATGCGGATCACTTCGCGCAGCTTGTGCGAGATCAACACCAGGGTAACGCCATGGCTCTTTAGCTCGCGCAGCAGGCTGAACAGGTTCTCGCAGTCATCCTCGTTCAAGGCGGAGGTGGGCTCGTCCAGGATGAGCAGCTTGACATCCTTGCTCAACGCCTTGGCGATCTCCACCAGCTGCTGCTTGCCGGTGCCCAGATCTCTGACCTTGGTCGCCGGGTTGGCATCGAGACGCACCTTTTGCATCATTTCGGTCGCCCGGCGGATGGTCTCGTTCCAGTCCACGCGCATGCCATTGCGGATCTCGTGGCCGACGAATATGTTCTCGTAGATGGGCAGCTCAGGGATCAGCGCCAGTTCCTGATAGATGATACCGATGCCGGCCCTTTCGCTGTCGGCAATGCCGGCGAATTTGCATACCTGGCCGTCGAAGACGATGTCCCCCTCATAGCTGCCATAGGGATAGACGCCGCTCAATACTTTCATCAGCGTGGATTTCCCGGCGCCGTTTTCGCCGACCAGACAGTGGATTTCACCCTTGGCGACGCTAAAGGTGACGTTGTTGAGGGCCTTGACGCCTGGGAAGACCTTGGTGATATTCTTCATCTCTAGTATGGGAGTTTCCATAGCACCTCCGTTTCCCGATGCTTACCGAACGTATGCGGCAAAGCGCAGGGACAGGGATGGCCTGCGCCATCCCTATCCCTGCGTGGAGCTACTGCTGTGTTATTGTAGGCCGGTAAAGTCGGTGGCTACATAGTAGCCGGAGTCGATCAGCGCGGCCTTGACATTGGCCTTGTCGACGCTGACGACCACGGACGGCTTGGCCGGGATCTCGGCCTTGCCGTTGTTGTAGGTCGTGGTCTTGGGCGGCTCGGAGCCCTTGAGGTAAGCCACGGCGGCGGCGATGGCATCGGCGACCAGGCTGCGGACGTCCTTGAGCACGGTCATGGACTGCTTGCCGTCGATGATGTACTGGACGGACGGCTTTTCGGCGTCCTGGCCGGTGACGACATAGCTGGTGATGTCCTTGTCGGCGCCAAAGGCGTCGGCGATAGCGCGAGCGGTACCGTCGTTGGGGGCCAGGATAAAGACGTTGCCCTTGTCGGCGGCCTTGGCTACGGTGAGGTTGTCCTCAGCGAGCTTTTTGGCGGTGGCAAAGTCCCAGTTCGTGGTGACCTGGCCGATGATCTTGGCCATCTCATCGCGGGTCAGGGTAGCCTTGCCCTGGAGGCCGACAGCCTGGGTCGAGTTCTTGATGACAAAGGTGCCATCGGCGACCTTGGGCTGGAGGACCTTCCAGGCGCCTTCGAAGAAGAGGAAGGCGTTGTTGTCGGAGGCGGCGCCGGCGTAGAGATAGAGCGGGTTGCCGGTGCCGGATGCCTTGTCGATGAGGTACTGGCCCTGAGCCATGCCGACCATGACGCTGTCGAAGGTGACATAGTAATCGACGGCGGCGGTATCACGGATCAAGCGGTCGTAGGAGATGACCTTGGCTCCGGCGGCGTGAGCGGCCTCGGCGGCTGCGGCGGCGGCGGTGCCGTCATGCGGGCAGATGACGAGGACCTTGATGCCCTTGGTCAGGAGGGACTCGACATTGGCTTTCTCTCTGGCCGAATCGCCCTGGCTGAAGAGGATCTCGACATCGTATCCGGCGGCCTTGAGGGCGTCCTGGAAGCGGGTCTGGTCCTGGAGCCAGCGCGGCTCGTCCTTGGTGGGCAGCACGATGCCTACGGCGAGCTTGCCCGTGGGCGCGGCAGCCTCGGTAAAGTCGGTGGCCACATAGTAGCCGGAGTCGATGAGCGCGGCCTTCCAGTTGGCCTTGTCGACGCTGACGACCACGGACGGCTTGGCGGGGATTTCGGCCTTGCCGTTGTTGTAGGTCGTGGTCTTGGGCGGCTCGGAGCCCTTGAGGTAATCGCCCTGGCTGAAGAGGATCTCGACATCGTATCCGGCGGCCTTGAGGGCGTCTTGGAAGCGGGTCTGGTCCTGGAGCCAGCGCGGCTCGTCCTTGGTGGGCAGTACAATGCCCACGGCGAGCTTGGCTTGCGGAACAGGGGTCGGGGTGGCCGCAGGCGCCTGCCTGCAAGCTGAAAGAATGGTGGCCACCACGAGCAGAATGCTGAGCACAGCAAACAGCGGACTCTTCCTAAACATTCTAATCTCCTTCATTGGGCTAAGATGACTCTTCACAGGAGTCTCTGTGACGCAACTTCGGGTCTCTTTCCTGTTCTGTGATCACCTCCTCGGAATCCATCGTTGCAGCTTGTATAGACAACTGCTACATTAGATCCGCCATTGAACGAGAAGGAGCTAGGCCGCAGGCAGACCTGTTAACTTGATATGGTAACACAAGTATATATGATTGTCAAAATGAGTACTGCCGGCACCTCGGCCGTTCGCTTGACCGGGTGTGCGTTTTGTGAGCGTATGGTATCAGCCTGCCAGATCACGGCCAGCTCGAACGCTCTGCCGCATCGCT
>JAEAME010002701.1_pt1 | contig 9976 bp, 7 predicted proteins | sample 8958731 | NCBI WGS metagenome assembly JAEAME01 (sample SAMN16933194, study PRJNA681113) | bioreactor sludge metagenome | isolation source: anerobic bioreactor sludge (Control) | place: India:Bengaluru | collected 2018-10-24
GCCTTCCGGACGATTATGCGCTGTCTCAGGAGCTTTTTGCTGCCAATAATGAATATTTCATAAAGGAAGAACTGGTAAGCGTCTGAGCTGATCTGTTTCAGTCGCAAGATTATATGCCCCCAATGAGGGGAGTGAAGACTGTCACACTATGAACGCACAGCTGAAGGCCATGAAAGAACAAGCCGCCCTGGGATCAAAGCGCTTCAGCTTTGGGGATCAGGCGAAGCGCCTGTTTGATATCATCGTGGCATTCATAGGCTTGATTGCGCTGGCGCCGGTGTTCGCAATCGTGGGAATCCTGATCAAGCGCGATTCGGAGGGCCCCGTTTTTTACAGGGGGCCGCGCATCGGAAGGAACGGACGCCTGTTTCAGATGGTCAAGTTTCGCACCATGCATGAAAACGCGGCCAGCTATAATGGGCCGCGCCTGACCTCCAGTGAAGATGAGCGCATCACGCCGCTGGGAGCCTGGCTCCGAGATACAAAGATCAATGAGCTGCCCCAGCTCTGGAACGTCCTGATGGGGGATATGAGCCTGGTCGGCCCCCGGCCCGAAGATCCGGAGCTGATTGGGGCCTATCCGCAGAATATGCTCAACGAGGTGCTGTCCATCCGGCCCGGCATTACGAGTCCGGCGAGTGTTCTCTATCACAGCGAGCAGGGCATGCTTGCAACTTCCGACATGATGGGTGTCTACCTCCAGGAGATTCTGCCCGACAAGCTTCGGCTCGACCAGTTGTATGTGCGCCATCGTTCGTTCATATCTGACCTGGACATCATATTCTGGACGCTGGCCATCTTCCTGCCAAGACTGGTCAGAGAGAAAATCTCCGAAGGATACCTTTTTGCAGGACCATTCTCGCGATTCGTCTATCGCCATTTTTCCTGGTTTATGGCCGATATTGCCGTTGTCTTTGCGGCCGCGTCCATCGTCACGCTGTTTTGGCGTCTTCAAGAACCTTTGAACTGGGGATGGGATTACTGTCTGATGCTGTCCCTGAGCTTTGCGCTGGTCTTCAGCTCGGTCAATTACGCCACCGGATTAAACCGCATTGTATGGACCAGGGCCACGGCTAACGACGCCTTCGGCCTGCTTTTTTCAGCCGGAAGCGTGACTTTCGCCGCCTTGGTGCTAAACTACCTGCAAGGTTTTCATCAGTGGCTTCCATTTCCCGCTCTCCCGGCCGTGTTGATCCTGGCCATCGGCCTGATGTCGCACTTCGGGTTCCTGACCGTGCGGTATCGCTTTCGCCTGCTTACATGGCTGGCCGAGAGTTTGTCGGCTTTCAAGAAGGACACCCCGGAAACCAGGGAGCGGATTCTCATACTGGGGGAAGGGGAAACGTCGGATATCGCCAGTTGGCTGCTCCGGCAGGGAATGTTCCGCCATGCCTTTTCCATCGCGGGTATTGTAACCGCCGAGGATCCCACAAAACAGGGCATGCAGGTAAACGGCTGCCGTATAGTGGGTGGGATTCGCGACTTGCCGGATTTGATAAAGCAATACGACGCCCGAATGATTGTGTATACATTGTCAGGCGAGGCATCCAATGCCCGGGAAATGGTTTTTGCCGTATGCAAAACCTCACGGATTAAGCTCATCTTTTTGGATGACCTGATCAAATTCGCTGCCCAAAGAAAGGACAAACCGCTAGAACTGCATGAGTATCTGGACTGGATTCAACGGCGTGCGGAGTTCAGCCCGTTGCGCGACCCCTTGACGGGATTGCCGAACCGGCTTCTGCTGGAAGACCGCCTTCAGCATTCCCTGGCTTGCTCCAAGCGATATAACACGACATCGGCATTGCTGCACATCGACTTGAATGGTTCTCTTGACAGCCGTTCTATTGACGGGCAGAAAGCGGAAGATGAAGTGCTGCGGTTTTGGGCTAACCGGCTCATGAGATTCAAAAGAGAAAGCGACACCCTTGCAAGATTCAGGGCGCATGAATTTGTTTTGCTTCTGGAAAATATTCCGAATCATCGCGTGGCGGAGACGATACTCAAACGCACCACGGCTTTAATGTCGGAGACGGTGATGGTAGGGACCAACGAGGTTTCCATGCAGGCAAAAATTCGGCTGCATTTCCCCTTGGACAACCCGGACCTTTTGCTGGAGCAGTTGCGCAAGGATTCTTCCGGGGAGCAGTCTCTTCACAAGCCGTTGGTTTCGAAGGGCACTGGCAAAATGACCGTTTCCCAGCGCGGCTCGGGCATTTCCGAGCCGAAACCTGCGAAGCAAAAGGCCGGGAGAGGCCGCTAGCCGGTACCGATTTTGCGGGGTGGATAACCGGATCTGCCCTTGGAATACCGGCAGCCAGATTATTCCTCAATAATCATTAATTCATAACAAGAACAAAGAATCTGCCGATTTGCTTGAATAGCTCTGTAACTGAAGGGGCGAAGCTGCGTTATGCCCCTCCGTGGCAAAGAGAAAGTAGCTGCAAATTAACTAGTTTTGGTTTCTCGAGATGTGCTGGCGAGACGTCACAGGACGCATAGATCTCTCCCTCACGACATCTTGAGAGTTCGGCCGCAGAGCGGCCGATGATGTTAGCCCGGCCTTAAAAGGCCGGGAACATTTGAGGAAATACATATCCGTCGCGGTCAGCGACGGTTGAAATAAGGTATCGCCGCTTCACTGGAGGTTGATGGAATGCGAGTAATGGTAACTGGACACAAAGGTTATATCGGGGCTGTGCTCGTCCCGATGATTCTTAAAAAGGGATATGAGGTGGTCGGGCTTGACAGCGATCTGTTCTCCGCTTGCACGTTCGGCGACGGAATGCCCGATATCCCCGAATTGAAGAAGGACGTTCGAGACGTTGAATCCCGGGATCTTAAAGGCATCGACGCTATCCTTCACCTGGCTGCGCTGTCAAACGATCCTTTGGGAAATCTCAATCCCGATTTGACGTTTGAAATCAATCACAGGGCATCGGTCCGGCTGGCAAAGCTCGCCAAAGAATCGGGAGTTCCCCGGTTTATCTTCTCTTCGTCCTGCAGCAACTACGGATCGGCGGGAGACAATCTGGTAAACGAAGAATACCCGCTGAATCCCGTGACGCCCTACGGCCAATCGAAGGTGCTCGTTGAACGGGATGTCGCGGAGCTTGCCGACGGTGCATTCACTCCAGTGTATCTCAGAAATGCGACAGCCTATGGTGTCTCGCCGCGCCTTCGTTTTGATCTCGTGTTGAATAATCTCGTGGCCTGGGCGATGACCTCCGGACTCATTTACCTGAAAAGCGACGGCAGCCCATGGAGGCCGCTTGCGCACATTGAGGATATTTCCAGGGCCTTCATCGCGGCGATAGAGGCGCCGCGCGAAGCCGTTCACAACCAGGCATTCAATATCGGCCAGAATCGCGAAAACTACCGGATCCGCGAGCTCGCCGAGATCGTGAAGGACACGGTGCCGGGCTGCCGGATCGCCTTTGCCCCGGACGCAGGCCCGGACACCCGCTGCTATAGGGCTGATTTTTCCAAAGTCGGCAAGGCGTTGCCGGAGTTCAAGCCCGAGTGGGATGCGCACAAGGGTGCCCTTCAGCTGTACGAGGCATACCAGTCCGTCGGCATCAAACTCGAGGATTTTGAAGGTCCGAAATACAAACGCATCGATCACGTTCAGCGGCTCATGGATCAGGGGATTCTCGGCCAGGACCTCCGCTGGAAGACCGCCCCTGGCTCCACCCCCGTCCTCGCACAATGACGCATACTTCTCGCAGCCAGGGTATTTTGGAGCCTCGAAGAGGCGGTAGAGAATAGGCCCGGCCGTAAGGCCGGGATAGATGAATGAAAAGGGAATGAGCTCCGAAGGAGCGGCACAAAAAATGTAGGTTGCAGACATGATTCTTATCCCTACGCCGCTCCAGGGCGCATACATCATCGATCCCGAACGGAAGGAGGACCATCGCGGCTTTTTCGCCAGGACCTGGTGCAGCGAGGAAGCCGAAGCGAACGGATTAAACAGCCGGGTTGCTCAATGCAGCATCTCATTCAACGCACGCAAAGGAACGCTGCGCGGCATGCACTACCAGGCTGCTCCCTACGAGGAGGCCAAGCTTGTCCGGTGCACAATGGGCGCGATCTTCGACGTGATCATCGACCTGCGCCGGGATTCGCCGAGTTTTAAAAAGCACATACATGTCTTGCTCTCCGCCGGGAACCGAAGGATGATTTACATACCCGAGGGATTCGCGCACGGCTTCCAGACCCTTGAGGCCGACACGGAGGTCTACTATCAGATGTCCCAGCGGTACATGCCGGACCATGCGCGGGGCGTGCGCTGGAATGATCCGGCATTCGGCATTATATGGCCCGAGGATACGCGGATTATTGCCGACCGCGACCGCAGCTACCCGGACTTCAGTTAATCATTCTGCCTGGCAATCCTTCGCGTCCTTTGCATCTTCACTATTAATTCCATGTCTAATTACAATATCTTGAATGGCATATCACCGGATTCCTTCGGCGCGAGCATGCATGAATTCATGGCCGAGCTGTACCCGATTTGCCGCAGCATCACCGGAGACGGCCTGAGGGAAACGCTCAGGAGGATCGGCAAAAAAATTCCTTTGGAGATAACCGAAGTCCCGAGCGGAACGAAAGTGTTCGACTGGACTGTACCGCGGGAATGGAACATACGGGACGCATACATCAAGGACGAAACCGGGCGCAGAATTGTGGATTTCCAAAAATCCAACCTGCACGTCGTCAATTACAGCGTCCCGGTGAAAGCGACGATGACTCTTGAGGACTTGAAGCCGCATCTGCATTCACTGCCCGAGCATCCGGACTGGATTCCATACCGTACGTCCTATTACGCAGAGAACTGGGGCTTTTGCCTTGCGCAGCGGCAGCTTGAGACGATGCGGGAAGGGATGTATGAAGTCTGCATCGATTCAACCCTTCGGGACGGCTCGATGAGCTACGGCGAATATTTCATCAAGGGCCGCGAAGACTCGGAGTTTCTATTCTCCTGCCACACCTGCCACCCGTCGCTGTGCAACGACAATCTCTCCGGCATCGCTCTCGCGACCTTCCTTGCCGAACACCTGTCCCGCCTGGAGCTTCGATATTCCTACAGATTCCTTTTCCTGCCGGGCACGGTCGGATCCATCGCCTGGTTGAGCCGGAATGAAGGGAATGCCCGACGCATCAAGCACGGCCTGGTGGTTGCGTGCGTGGGAGACAGCGGATTATTTACCTACAAAAAGAGCCGTCGTTCAAACGCAGAAATTGACCGCGCGGTGATGCACATTCTTTCGCACAACAGCGACTCGTACAAAATCCTTGAATTCTCCCCCTATGGATATGATGAGAGGCAGTACTGCTCCCCGGGATTCAACCTGCCGGTGGGTTCACTGACGCGCAGCCCGAACCAGAGCTATCCCCAATATCATACATCGGGGGACAATCTGGATTTTGTGCGGGCGGGAGATCTGGCGGAATCCCTGCGAATGTATTTAAAAGTGGTGGAGCTCATCGAAAACAACCGCACGTACCTCAACCTGAATCCAAAATGCGAGCCGCAGTTGGGCAGACGCGGATTATATGGTTCGCTTGGAGGCAGGGCAGAAGCCCGGCTGAACGAACTTGCTGTGCTTTGGGTGCTGAATCTCTCGGACGGATCGGCCGGCCTGCTGGACATTGCCGAACGCTCGGGAATGGATTTCGCCTCGATCCAGAAGGCTGCGTCCGCCCTGGTCGCGCATAATCTTCTTAGGGAAACTGAACAACGGGTATTGAACAGTCGGCCCTAAGATTGATCGTGGAAAATTCACATGCCGCAATCTGAACCCATGAATCAGCGTTCTTGCACGCAGCCTTTGGTATCGGTCGTCATACCGCTATACAATAAAGGTCCCTATATTGCTCGAACGTTATCCTCCGTGTTCGCACAACAATACCCGCCCTTCGAGATAATTGTTGTTGATGATTGCTCGACAGACGATGGGCCGGAGAAGGTATTGGCATATGGTGATCCGCGAATAAAGCTAATTAGGAATCCTGTCAACAGCGGCCCTGGCGCCGCTCGGAACGTCGGTCTCGCGTTGGCGCGGGGACGATATGTCTCCTTTCTCGACGCCGATGATGAATGGTACCCGCGATTCTTGAGGACAACAGTTTCCTGTCTGGAAGGGAATGGTGGTTCGGCGGCGCTGGCAGCCACCGGATATGACTGGCATCCGCCCGGGAGATCAAACGGCAATGATTTTGCCCATTTGAAGGGGGAATATGCGATAGGGGCGGCCACGCCTTTGGCTCTGTTTATTGCAATCGAAACGGCAGTATCCTTGTGCTTTACGCTAATAAGGACTGATGCGGCGAGGCGATGGGGCGGATATTACGAAGGGAACAAGTGCCTGCGAGGCGAGGACCAGTATTTTCTGCTGAAGCTTCTTCTGAACGAAGGGATCGTGATAATTCCTGAATCATACGGAGTATATCATATGGATGGTTCTGCGTTATTCGGGCGTCGCACCCATCTTCGAATGCCGGCAACCGAGCCCTGCCTGTCGGATCCCGCCAATCTTTTGGAATCGTGTCCTTCATCAAAACGCGACCTCCTAGAACGGTTTTTGGCCACTATGGCGCTTGACCGTGCCATGCTGTTGGTCAAGCTGGGGCAGAAGCAGCCGGCGAAAGAGCTGATCAACCGGTTTGCAGGAAAGCAAGGTCCTTACCGCAAGAAAGCTTTAGTGATCCGAGCGATTGCCTGTTTGTCGCCGCTGCTTCCGCCAATCCGCCGTATCTGGCACCTGGCTTCCGGTCCATCCGGCCATTTCCGCTAAACCAACCGGTTCTATTTATGCTGGACGAAGCAACAAAAGAGTTGATCCAATCTGACAGGGAATGTCATGGTTTTACGCACGGCAGGCTCAGATGCTGGCTGTCCCTGATGTTCGGGAAAAGATATATAAGCACTATTTCTCTGAAATGTCTCATCCTGTCAAGAAAATGCACATATTACCAGAATCACGGAAAGGGCATATTCAATAGAATTGCGTACTTATTATATTCCTATTTGTATCATAGGATGGCGTCGCGGTACTGCATGGAACTTGCGGCAAAAAGGATGGGTAGAAATGTCAGATTCTGGCATTTGGGAATAGTCATTAACTGCCATAGTACAATCGGGGATGGCTGCATTTTTCACGGAAACAACTGTGTTGGGAACAAGGGACATGATCTGTTAAGCGTTCCCATTATAGGGAATAATGTCGATATCGGTTTTGGAGCCTGCATTATAGGAAACGTACAGATTGCCGACAATATTGTCATTGGCGCAAATGCAGTTGTTAACAAAAGCTTCCTCGAGCCGAACATAATACTAGGAGGCATACCTGCGGTAAAAATCGGCAAAAGAACCGACAGCGATCGGGTGCAGACCCTTCCCGAACGAGAGTTGTTGGACAAAGCTAATTGAAAATGAATGGAAGACTGAGAATCGATGGATCCTCTGATCAGTGTCATTATCCCGATACACAACATTGAAAAATATGTGGAGCAATGCGTCGATTCCGTAATCGGGCAGTCATTCTCCAATATTGAAATAATTTTGATTGACGACGGGTCCTCAGACCGTTGCCCTGCAATTTGCGATCAGTATATGGATCGTGACAGGCGAATTAGGGTTATTCATAAGGGAAACGGCGGATTGATGAGCGCCTGGATGGCGGGAGTAAAAGAATCCCGCGCCCCTTTCATCGTTTTTGTGGATGGGGATGACTGGATAGAAAAGGACATGTGCGATGTTTTGTATCAAAATGCGGAATCCCAAAAAGCGGATATCTGCTGCTGTGGATTTGTTCGGAATTTCGATGGTTATGAACAGAAATGCGGAGCAGTCGACATAAAAATATATGAGTCCGATGAAATCAGAAATCGTCTTGTACCCGATCTGCTGAGGTATTTTTTAAAGAGAAATCCCGAGGTAATTCATACCCGGTGGGCCAAAATATTCCGAAAACAAATAATTTTGGAGGCAATGCCCCTTTGTAATCAAGAAATACACATCGGCGAGGATTTCAATCTAGTTTTTCCTGCCTTTTTGAGAGCTAGAAAGATATTGGTTTTGGGCGAGTGTTATCTCTATCACTATAGAATTCGAAACGATTCACTGATGACTTCGACATTTGACACATCCAATATCGATCGCATTCGGATCCTGAACGACGAGATGTTGAAACTGGCAAGTGAGATGAACTATGAAGACATTCACGGTATCAACCTTGCCTGCTCTTTTTTATATTATGAATTGTTGTGTAAAGTGTATTTGTCAAAACATGCTTTTTGTGGGCAGCTTTCTACCATTAAAATGATAAAGAAGACTCTTCCGCTAAATGTGAGCTTTGATGCGTTGCGACATGCTTTCTGCGGTTCACAAACCTATACAAAAAACCGAAAGATCTTATTGAGTCTGCTTTCAAAAAAGCATTATATAGCTCCGGCAGTCCTTGTGCGCGCTCTGGCCGCAAGCAAGCTGTAAAGACCGACGAGATTCGTCAGCGATGCCTGCAATGCACCGGAGACACGCACACATTATTTCGGCTGAATTAGCTACAGCGGATGAGCAAGGCTTAACGATATGTCCCCGGTGCATGTGGGTGATTTGCTGAATGATCTGGTAGCGTGCCTGTATTCATAACGCATTCTTCTCACAGACCGCATAAGCCTGCTTGCATTAAACATTGAAGAATCATACGCATTATGCGCGAACTAGCGAATCGTAAGATTGCGCGGCCGTTGAGGTCAGCTGAAGGTATGAAAATGCCGCGCCCCAATCGAAGATTAGCAATTAGTCAGGCCTCTCTGATAGAGAAAGTGTTGTTGTTTCTTACCTTTGCTGTGATGCCGATGCAGGCCAATCTTCCCAAATTAAGGGGATTTGGATTTGCGTTTATTATATTTGGCCTGGTTCTTGCGCACCAGTTGTTTTTCCGGCCGCGAGTGTTCTGGCTATGCGCAAGACACCGGATCTACATCGCGGGCTATATTTTCGTCGGTTTCATCGGAGTAGTGGAGCTGATACACGGCAATGCGGATGTATATGGCATTGTGAGAATCATTTTTATGCTGGTCGGCGGCATTGGCGTGGCATCACTTTGCCGTGATCGCCATACGCTCTACACAGGATTGATTGGATACGTGGTGGGCGCCGTGGTGCTGTCGTCGATATTATTGATGGAGAGCTACGGGAATATCAGGTCGATTTCCGTGACGACGGGCAGTTTCCATGACATTTCAAGTGCGCGGGGCGAAGCATTTTCTCAGAGTTCCCTTGAGGAAAACCTCAACAATATAGCGTTTTATGCATCGCAGGGAGCAATAATTGCGCTTGTTTTATCCCTGCTTGGTGATAGCCGAACCGCTGGTCGCCGTTTCTTCTTCGCGGTCATTGGGCTTATCTGCATTGTTTCAACGTTTGTGACAATGTCGAGGACGGGCATTATGATCTTTCTGGTGGCGGCGGTTGCAATTGCCTATTCGTACGGGCTGTTGCGAGCACGCACTGTGGCGGCGGCGATCTTGCTCGGTCTCGTAATGCTGGCAGCGGTGCCATCTTCTGTTTTTACTCGTCTGACCTACACAACAGAGAAGTCCGCAGGCGGGTATGAAGATAGCCGGGCGCACATTTATACTGCGGCATTGAAGCATCTGCCCGAGTATGCCTTAACCGGTGTCGGTATGGGACACTTTTACGGCGACTGGGGCCACGGGACTGAATTTGAGAATATGTGGGGGAATGTGTCGGGGACCCATAATTGTTTTGCGCAGGTAATGATATGCTGGGGAGTGGGAGGGCTCCTGACGTTCTCACTGATTATTTGGAATGCATACAGGTCCCTTCCCAGGCGGCGCGGCCAGGATCCATTGCTCCTTTGCCTCTTGGGAATCTCTGTCTCTGCTGCTGTATTTCTGATGTTTACACACGAAATCGAGTTGAAACAATTCTCTGCAGTGTTGGGAC
>JAEAME010002702.1_pt1 | contig 9975 bp, 9 predicted proteins | sample 8958731 | NCBI WGS metagenome assembly JAEAME01 (sample SAMN16933194, study PRJNA681113) | bioreactor sludge metagenome | isolation source: anerobic bioreactor sludge (Control) | place: India:Bengaluru | collected 2018-10-24
CGGAAATCCGAGTGTTCCTCCGAGCCCTCGGCCTCTCATCACCTCTCCGTCGTAAAATACGGCGCGGCCGAGTAATTCCCGGGCAGTCTTCATGTCTCCGGCAAGGATCCTCTCCCGGATCCACGAACTGGATATCACCCTGTTGTTTTCAAGTTCCGGCGGAACCAGGATTGCCCGGATCTGATGGTCTTTCGCCCATTGAAGCAGGTAATTCGCATCCCCCTCGCGATGCGTGCCGAAATGATAGTCTTCTCCGGCGACAATCACCTTTGCCTTAAGAAGCCTTCCGGCGTATTCATCCAAAAAGTCCCCCGCATGCATCGAAGCGAGACTTTCGGAGAACGGGAACACCGCGACATTTTCGACCCCTGCATCGTGAATCAGCGCGCATCTTTCCGCAAGCGTCGTAATCAATCCGTCACCGCCCGTAGCGAAAACCTTTGATTTCGGAGTGTTTGAAAAGGTGTGGGCGACCGTTTTCACTTCATAGTCGGCGGCAATCCCGTTAAGGATCGAAAACAGTTTCTTGTGCCCTCTGTGAACTCCGTCAAAATAGCCCAGAGCGACTGCGCTTCCCGAATGAAAGGCATCGTCAAACCCGTCGGGTATCACGAGTCCGCCTTGATATTCTTCCCGGAAAACCCACGTTTTCAAAGCTCGTCCAACATCCTTTCAATTCTCAATACATTATTATCGTCAACTTCAGACGGATATACAATCGCAATCAGACGATTTTCGAAAATCGCCCGGAAACGGGGAACGTCATGCCCCTCCTCTGACGCTTCGAGTTCGGTATTCTCATCGTTCGATATCTTCGAACCCGCCATGCGCCCGGAAAACTCCGAAAGCGGCAGAAGACGACCGTTTCGGAGATGCTCCACCTCTTCTTCGGTCAACGCGATGGCGGGCAGATGACGGACGCAAATTTCTTCGGGCGTAAAGAGATCATTGAAATGACCGGTAAGAAATGCCTGCTTGATCTCTTCAGGCGAATGGGCGTCATCCAATCCGAAGGCTCCGCACCGCGTTCTGCGCAATTGGATCGCGTATGCCCCGAAGCCCGACTTTTTGCCGAGATCCTCGCAAATCGCCCGAATATACGTGCCTTTGGAACACGATATCAAAAATTCGACTTCCAGCTCCGCTTCGGAGGAAATGTTCAGGATTTTACAATCGAATATCCGGACTTTTCTGGGCTTCAACTCGACAGGGATGCCCTTTCTCGCGTACTCGTACGCCTTTCGTCCGTTCACTTTTACAGCCGAATATGCCGGAGGGGTCTGTTCAACGATTCCGGGAAGCGCATCAAACAGTTTCCGTAAGGAAGCGAAATCGTCTCCCCTCATCGATTCAAGCTCCCTCTTATCCGGCCTTCTTCCGCCGTACAAAGTGCCCTCTGAATCTTGCGTTTCCGAAAAAGAGCCAAAGCGGACCGTACAGCGATACTCCTTGCTGTCATTTCCCAAATACCGGATCAGGCGCGTGGATCTCCCGATGCAAATCGGAAGGACACCTGTCGCAAAAGGATCCAATGTGCCGCTGTGACCGACCTTCTTGACTCCGGTCAGCCTGCGCACCATTGATACTACGGAAAATGACGACATTCCCTCGGGTTTGTCCGCTATAATCAGGCCCGAAGTCACGGGGATATGTTCGTTCATCATTTGTCGGGGAAAAAAGCCGCGGCTCTGTCGATAATCATTTTACAAACCTCGTTAGCCGTCATTTTGTACATCGAGAAGCCTGCCGCGCGGTGGTGACCGCCTCCGCCGAAGGTTTCCGCAAAAGCCGCGGAATCAAAGGGCTCGCGGCTCCGAATATTCACCCGCACTTCGCCATCATCCGACTCGCGAACCACAAACGACACAATAACGCCTTCGATATCACGAAGGCTGGAGACCAACCCCTCGGTCGCGTAATCGGTCGTATTGGTATCCCGAAGCATATCCGATGTAATCACGGTCAGGGCGATCCGGCCGCCGAAAAACATCTTGGCTCCTGCCATCGCTTTGGCGATCAGCTTCATTCTCTCGACACTGGTCAGGTCAAACAGATGATACGCATTCGAAAAAACGTTCGCTCCGCTCTCAAGCAGTTCAGCGGCCGCGCGCAATGTATCCGGCGTAGTGTTCTGAAAAGAAAAACGCCCGGTGTCCGATTGAATTCCGACCATCAGCCAGTTCGCGATGTCCGGATCCATCAATGTCCGCCCTGTGGTTGTCTCTAAGTGCCGAATCAATTTCAGGACCAGTTCCGCGGTCGACGCGGATGTCGGAACGACATAGCGGACGCCCGTTTCGCCTTTGCTCGATACATGATGATCGACGACGGCCTTCTGATCGGCAACGGAATAAAGGGTTCCCGAATTGCCCATTCGCCCGGCATCGGAGCAATCTACGGCCACGCCGATGCCTAAGCCGGAAGACTTCTTTTCGATCAGATCCGGCGAATAAATAATCAACAAATCATCCGGGATCGCCATGAATCGAAGTCGGTCGGGAATCGCCTCATCCAGGATGACATACGACGATATATCCAACTTTCGAAGAGCAGAGGCCAAGGCTGCGGCGGAGCCGATGCAATCTCCGTCCGGACGAAGATGGGGGAAAACCAGTATTTCTTTTCCTGCGCCCCGCATGCCGGTAAAAAGATCCGAAACGGCCTTTAAGCGTTCACTCACGGACATCGTCCTCCCGGATCGTTTCGTCGATTAACTGCATCAATTTTATGCCCTTTTCGATCGAATCGTCAAAAACAAACTGAATCTCCGGCGCGGTGCGCAGATTGACCCGCCGCGCGAGTTCCCGTCTGATAAAGCCGGATGCGCTCGCAATTGCGTCCCTGAAATCCTGTTTTCCTTTGTCGTCCGCCATGACGGACAAAAACACCTTTGCATGAGAAAGGTCATTCGACATTTTAACTTCGACAACAGAGGTCATCACCGGTATTCTGGGGTCTTTGACCTCACTTCTCAAAATATCGGATATGGCCTTGCGCATCTCGTCTCCGACCCGCGAAGCCCGATCTCTTCTCATATTTGTTTCCCGGCGCCGTAAGGCATCGAAACGAAGATCACTTTCTCGCGATTTCCTTCATCTCGAACGCCTCAATGACGTCTCCTTCCTTAATGTCATTGTAGTTCTCAATCGAAATACCGCACTCATAGCCCGTCATAACTTCTTTGACATCGTCCTTGAAGCGTTTGAGCGAGGCCAGTTTTCCCTCGTGAACAACGATGCCGTCCCGTACGATACGCACCTCGGAGGATCGCAACACTTTCCCGTCCGTAACATACGCGCCGCCGATTGTTCCGACATTGGAGACCTTGAAAATCTGGCGGATCTCAATATGGCCGAGGATGACTTCTTCAAACTTCGGCTTCAGCATGCCCTTCATGGCAGCCTGGACATCCTCGATTGCGTTGTAGATAACCCGGTAGAGCTTGATATCAACACCGATTTCTTTGGCCTTTTCTGCGATACCCACGCCGGGACGAACATTGAATCCGATGATTACGGCATTCGAAACATCCGCCAGCATAATATCCGATTCGGTAATCGCGCCAACCGCTCCATGGATTACTTTTACATGGACTTCTTCGCTTGTGAGCTTCTCGAGTGATTGTGTAACCGCCTCGACGGACCCCTGTACGTCTGCCTTGATAATCAAATTGAGATCCATGATTTCTCCGGCAGCCAATGTCTCGGCCAATGTCTCAAGTGTCATTCTCGAAGACTTGTGCAATTGATCCTCACGCTGTTTGGTTCTGCGCTTCTCGACAAGCTGTCTTGCCACCTTCTCATCGGTAACGGCGTAGAACAGCTCTCCGGCTTCAGGCACCTCGGACAAGCCGAGGATCTCGACGGGCATCGAAGGACCCGCTTTCTTAACGGTACCTCCCTTGTCATCCGTCATCGCACGGATTCTGCCGACGATGGATCCGGTAACGATCGCATCGCCGTTATTCAGGGTTCCGCGCTGAACGAGAACGGTCGCTACCGGACCTCTGTTCTTGTCCAGTTTCGCTTCGATAACCGTTCCCTTGGCCTGTTTGTTCGGGTCCGCCTTCAGATCCATAATATCCGCAGTCAGGAGGACCATCTCCAGCAACTCATCAATACCTTCCCCCGTGTATGCGGACACGGGTACCACAACGGTCGAACCGCCCCATTCTTCGGGTATGACGCCATGCGTTGAAAGCTCTTGTTTGACCTTATCCGGATTAGCGCCCGGACGGTCCATCTTGTTGATTGCCACAACAATTTCCGTATGTGCGGCTCTCGCGTGGTTGATCGCCTCCACTGTTTGAGGCATTACGCCGTCATCGGCGGCAACAACTAAAATAGCGATATCCGTAACTTGCGCACCCCGGGCGCGCATGGTCGTAAACGCCTCATGTCCGGGCGTATCCAGAAAAGTGATCATTCTGTTCTTCAGTTTTACGGTATATGCGCCGATATGTTGCGTGATTCCTCCGGCCTCGCCCTTGACGACGGATGCCGAACGTATCTTGTCCAAAAGCGATGTCTTTCCGTGGTCGACATGACCCATAACAACGACGACCGGCGGTCTCGGCTGAAGGTTCTCATCCGTATCCTCCGTCTCGTCGAAAAGGATATCCTCTTCGGTGACTTCAACCGACAATTCCGTAGTGATACCGAATTCTTCGGCGATCAAAGTCGCCGTGTCAAAGTCGATCTCCTGATTGATCGTCGCCAGTAACCCGAGCTTCATCAATTTTTTGATGATGTCGGCGGAACGCTTCTGTATCCCCTCCGCAAAATCTTTAACGGTGATGCTCTCCGGAAGCTGAACATGGGTGAGAACCGCCTTAGGTTGCTGTTGCGCAACGGGTAGTCCTCTTTTTCTCGGCGCGCCGCGGCGACCTTTCGGTTTGTTGCTGTAAAGATCCTCCAGCGATGAGTCATCCGAAAGAATCTCATTCGTTTGCATTCCGGAAATCGCGGAATTGACTGCGCGCATATTCTCCGGTTTACGGCTCGCCTGACCGGCGGCAGATTTGCCGGGATCCTTCTTTGCATCCTTTGAGGGGTCCTTCCGGCTCTTTTCGAATGCGTCTCTTGCCGCAAAATTCGCTTTTTCTTTTGTCAGATCCGGCGGTAAGTCCGGCTTGTCGCCCTTCGGCGGGCCTCTGTGTGCCGAAGGGCCTCTGCCCGAAGACTCATCCGTGTCGTCCTTGCCCATCGGACCCGCGGGTCTTCGGGGCGGATAACCCCCGGTAGGTCTGGGGCGTCCCTGTCCGTACGACTGACCGGCAGTGGATCCGGAATTATACGCGCCGTCCCGATCGGACGGACGAATGAACGTTGATCTCGATGTTGAAACCACGCCGGGATCCTGTTGAGGTCTTTGTCCCGGGAATTGTCCCTGTGAAGGCCTCTGTGAAGGCGGATATCCGGGTGCCGGTTGCCGCTGTGAAGGTGCGGATCCGGGCATAGGAGGCCTCTGCGAAGGCGGATATCCCGGCGCCGAGGGTCGCTGTGAAGGCGCGGATCCGGGCATAGGAGACCTCTGTGAAGGAGAATATCCGGGCGTCGAGGGTCGCTGTGAAGGCGCGGATCCGGGCATAGGGGGCCTCTGTGAAGGCGGATATCCGGGGGTCATACCCGGCGTATAGGACCGTTGGGTCGGAGCCTGACTCGGAATGGTCTGCCGCTCAGACGGCACGTTTGCTGCCCCGGAGGTATCGGCGACCGGTTGAACGGGGGCTTCCCGATGATCCGTTTGTTCGGCTGGCACTTCAATTACCGGAGAAGATTCAGTTTTCTCCGAAACCTCCGGCTCATTTGAAACCGGCTCGACGATCGGCGATGGCTCCGCTTGTGCGGGAATTGCGACGGAAATATCGGAGATGTCCGTAACTATATCGTCCTCGGTCATCGTCTCATCCTTCGGCGGGCGGGCCTTCTTATTCACTCTGCCGACCCGAAGGGTCTTCGTCCCCGATATGCCGCTGACAATGATTTCCGGCCCGGAAACATCCTGCTTCTTGTCGCGGGCTTCCATACCCTCTTCGGGCTTCGTCCCGGCCTTTTCTTTACTGTCTGTCATGAACTCCTCCTAATTGATACGTTGCCTTCAGCCAATATAATACCATTACTCCGTCTTAACGTGCTCATCCAGAAGTCGAATGAGCTGATCCGCAAAATTTTTATCCGTAAGGGCTACGACCGCCCGATCCCGCTTCCCCAGCTGTACCCCCAGCTTGTTCTTACTCGAAAAAACACGCACGGGAATTCCCTTATCCCCGGAAATCCGTTTGATCAGCCGAAGCGTTCCCTCTGCGGAGTCATCGGCGGCGATGAACAAAAAAACCTTGCTTTTCCCCGTTGCCGCCGATACTGCGTCCGCACCCGAAATCACTTGACCGGCGCGGGCAGCAAGCCCGATAAAAGACAGTATTTTTTCCTCCGATACGGCGTTGTTCCCATCCTTCGGTCCGGACGGATCCCCTCTTACGGATCCCCTTTTCGCGGGAAAGGAAATCGCAGAGGCCGATTCTTCCATGACTGCCTTCAACTGATCGGACATACCCTCCTGAGATACGCCTTTCAGGCTCTTTTCAATCCGGTGTGCTTTACAGGCGGCCTTGAGACAGTCCTCATTTTTGCAGACGTACGCGCCCCTTCCCGGCATTTTTCCCGTCGGATCGACTTCGACGCGGCCGTCGGCCAACAAGACAACCCGAATCAAATCGCTCTTGTTCTTTCTCTCCCTGCAGGAAACGCATAATCTTTGAGGAATCTTCTTCACTCAGGTCCTCCGATACAAAATCACTCCGCCAGAGAATTTTCGCCGGTATCCGATTTGTCACCGGCAGATTCTTTCGCGCCGGGCTCGACTTCAGCCGACTCGGTCGAAACTTTTTCTGTTTCTTCGGGAGAAATGTTGCCGTTATCCTCTTTGGACTCATCGCCTTCTTCTCCGGCAACGGTGAATTTGGACATGAATTCCTCCTGAAGCACTTCTCTGTATTGCGACTCACTCTTTATGTCGATTTTCCAGCCGGTCAGACGGGCCGCCAAACGAACGTTTTGCCCTGCTCTTCCGATCGCCAGGGAATACTGATGATCCGGGACAACCACTTTCGCGCTCAATTCCCGTGTCCCGTCGGTACGGGTCACGATCTCGGTGTCCACGCGAACCACCTTCGCCGGCAACAGTGAATTGCTGATAAATATCGCCGGATCGGGATTCCACTCGATAACGTCAATTTTCTCCTCGCCGAGTTCATCCATGACCGCCTGAACCCGGGTGCCTCTCTGTCCGACGCAGGCGCCGAGCGGATCAACATCCTCGTCACGGGAAAGCACGGCCATCTTGGTCCTCGACCCCGCTTCGCGCGCAATGGAAACGATCTCAACGATTCCGTGCGCAATCTCGGGGACTTCCTGCTCGAAAAGTTTCCGGACAAGATTGGGGTGACTTCTGGAGATTACGACCACCGGCCTTCCCTCCGGATTCTCCACCTTAAGGATCAGAAACTTCATATGCTGGTTGTAATTGTACTTCTCGTCCCGGATCTGGTCCTGGCGTTTCAGTGTCGCTTCCGCACGGCCAATGTCCACATAAACGAATCGGCTGTCCTTTCTTTGGATGACGCCGGATGCCAATTCTCCGATCCGGTCTGAAAATTCGTCCTGAATACGGCTGTGCTCCGCGCTTCTGAGTTTCTGGTTGATTGCGACTTTCGCGGCGTTGGCGGCCAAACGTCCGAGAGACTCGACCGGGATCGTCATTTCGACCGTATCCCCCTCCTCAAGCTCGGGATCGATTTGTTTGGCTTCCTCAAGTGAGATCTGCGTTTTCGGATTGTCTACGACCTCGGACACCTCACGAACTTCGTACACGTACATTTCCCCGGTTTCCCGGTCTATTTCCGCAAAAACGTTGTCGTTCTGTTTTGCGTCGGAGAATTCGCGTTTGAACGCGGCTACAATCGCCTCTTCGATCGCTTCAAAAAGAACCTCCTCATCAAGACCTCTTTCTTTGGCAAGCAACTTGATCGCTTCGATCATTTTCTCGTTCATGGATCTTTCTCCTTCCGCTATAACAAATGAACGGGTATTTTTTTCATATCACTTCCGGGTACACGACCCCAAAAACCTGTAAGCCTTTTAAAAATGAATCACTCTTTTCGCAGACGCGATTTCCGAAAAAAGAATCCCGATACGCGTTCCGTCGGCATCAAGGATCACTTCGTTTTCCGTCACTTCCGAGATGGCCCCGACAACATTTCTGACACCGTCTTTCGGTTGATAATATTTGACCTCGATCTGTTCCCCGGTGTATCGGATGAAATCCCCGATAGTCTTCAGCGGACGGGTAAGGCCCGGCGACGATACTTCGAAATAATCCGGATCAGCGGACAGAGATCTTTCGAAAATCTCATCCAACGCTTTACTGACCTTCTCGCACTCATCAATGGATATCCCGCCTTTGCGATCGACGAACACACGAAGAAAATAGGCGCTTCCTTCCTTTGTGTACTCGACATCGACCAGATCGAAGCCCATCCCCGAAACTACGGGCTCCGCCAATTCATAAGCCGCTTGTGCAGTTTTGGATCTGGTTGTCATGCTGATCTCCGAAAAACCCGTACAAAAGAAAGAGCGGGCATCACCCACTCTCACGAATACCAATACACTACGCAAAGATTCTAACATTTTTATACTAGGAGTGCAACATTATTATCCCTCAGGTCGAAAATTCTCGTGTGGCCTGAGGAACTTTACTCTTCTATCTTTTCGTCGGGAGCCGGTTTTTTGCAATATACACAAAAGAACTGCCGTCTTAACCTAATTTTGCTATTCAATTTATCCAGTTTATCGGGTAGAATGAAATTAATCCAAGCGGTTTTTGCTTGGACAATTTAGAACAAGAGGAGATGATGCCCAATGATAAAAGTAATTGCCGGTGCCAAGGGCACCGGGAAAACGGCCCGACTCGTTGATGACATCAACGAACAGGCGACCCGCGACAACAGCAATATCGTTTGTATCGAGCGGGGAAACCGGCTGGACCGGCTCTTGAAGTATCGGATTCGACTGATCGATGTAGACGAGTATCATTGTAACGACTACGACCAGCTCTTAGCATTCATTTGCGGTGTTTACGCCCGCGATTATGATCTGACTCACCTTTACATCGACAGTATATATAAAGTGGCTCAATCGGATATTCCCTCTGATTTTGCCGATTTTCTCGAGAAACTGGATCGCTTCCTTACGGACAAGAATGTTGACGTCAGCATTATTTGCAGCAGTGACTCCGACGGCCTGGATGAAAGGATCGCCAAGTACTGCTGATTTTTTTACGGATGCCTTGGAGCGTCCGGGCAAATTCGGGTTGAACACAAAGCGACCGCTTTTTCATAAACGGTCGCTTTATGTCTTGATCAATAATAATCGGAGGTTAAAAGCATGTGGAAGGAATTTAAGGCATTTATCCTGAGAGGCAACGTAATCGATCTGGCTGTAGCCGTTGTGATCGGCGCCGCATTCGGCAAAATCGTCACCGCCCTTGTAGACAACGTCATCATGCCGTGTATCGGTATTTTAACGGCCGGCGTAGATTTTGCGGACATGAAAATCGTACTGCAAAAGGGCGAACTCGACGCGGCGGGCGAGGTGCTTAAATCAGAGATTGCGATCGGATACGGCGTACTGATCAACACGATTCTCCAATTCCTCATCGTTGCGTTCGTCATCTTCCTCATCGTTAAGGGCATTAACGCGGCGCGCGCCAAAGCCGATGCGATCGCAAAGAAAGAAAAAGCGGAAGCTCCCGCCGCTCCGGCGCCGGACATCGCCCTTCTCACCGAGATCCGCGACCTGTTAAAGAAGGACTGACGCCCGACATTTCGAAGATTCATGTCTTTTTCTGGTCGTTTTTCGACCGAAAGGCTGTCATGAATCAGCCTTGTGTTGTACTCGCGTAAAAATAGTGATAGGT
>JAEAME010002697.1_pt1 | contig 9973 bp, 7 predicted proteins | sample 8958731 | NCBI WGS metagenome assembly JAEAME01 (sample SAMN16933194, study PRJNA681113) | bioreactor sludge metagenome | isolation source: anerobic bioreactor sludge (Control) | place: India:Bengaluru | collected 2018-10-24
GGTTGGCCGGCTACCCCTTTATCGGCCACACCGAGATCCTGGCCGAGATGACGCACACCGCTCGCTCTACGACCATGCTGGCCACCGGGCCGCTCCGCGTGGTGCATGTTACCAGGCACGTGCCGTTTCGCGAGATCGCCGGCTTGATCACGCGGGAGAGCGTGCTGGAGACCATCCGGCTGACGGAGAGCGGAATGCGGGCCTGGGGCCTGCCGCAGCCGCGGCTGGGTGTCGCCGCGCTCAATCCCCATGGCGGCGAGGGTGGGATCCTGGGTGACGAGGAGCTGCGGGCCATCATCCCGGCAGTGAGGGACGCCCGCGCCGAGGGCATCAACGCGCTGGGGCCATTCCCCGCCGATTCCATCTTTGTGCGCGCTCTGCACGGCGAGTTCGATGCGGTGGTGGCGATGTACCACGACCAGGGACACATCCCGATCAAGGTGCATGGCTTTGAGGAGAGCGTGACGGTCACCCTGGGGCTGCCTATCGTGCGCACATCGGTGGACCACGGCACCGCCTTCGACATCGCCTGGAAAGGAGTGGCCAGCGAGCGCAGTATGCGCGAGGCCATCCGCCTGGCGGCGCAGCTCTGCCCGCGTTGAGCGTTGCTTGCGTATGCGGAATCCGGCCTCGGTCCGGGCCGCGGGCATACTAGATGTAGGCCAGCAGCCGGTTCTCGGGATGGGCCTTTTTGTAGCGGCGGTACCACTTGCACAGGGGGTACATCGCGACCAGGACCAGGGCCCAGACGAGATAGACCACAAGCAGAGGAAAGCCGAAACCGGCCTGGGATCCGGCCATAAACGCCCGGGCCGTGATGATCCACTCGCTCCAGCTCCGGCCGGCCAGCTCGATCGCCACCAGGGCCAGGAGGTGGATCCAGTAGACGTGGACAAGGTAGAAGAAGAGAGACACACGGCCAAAAGTCAGGACAAGCTCGGTGGCACGGATCTCCACCCCCTCGGTCAGCGCCAGGAAAACCAGCGCCGGGCCGATGGTCATTAACATAAATTGTAGAGAGGCGGGGTACTTGGTCGTATTTAAGAACGACATAATCGAGTACAGTACGGTTCCCTGCGGGCTCCATGGGTTCGGGTCGCCGTAGAGATTCAAACCGCGCAGGACCACAAACGACAGGATGGCGCCCGCGCCCATCCACAGCAGCCACTTTCTTCTTCTGCCCGCGTCAAATCCCGGTAGGTAGAGCCGCCCGAACACATAGCCGAGGGCCATCAGTCCCGCCAGGGGCAGCAGCGGGTAGTGAAAATACACGACCGCGTCAGGCCCGAAAACGACCACGGCGTTCTGGTGCAGGATGTACCAGAGCAGGGAGGGAATGCCGGTGCCCTCCATGCGGACCGGATCCAGCAGATTGTGGCCCAGGACCAGGACGAGGCCGAAGGCCAGGATCGTCCACCCGGGCAGATAGACCAGTCCGCCCAGAATCACCATGCTGGCGCCGAGAGCCCACATCACCTGCAGAAGATGAAAGCTGAAGGTGATATCAAACATCCAGCCAAAGAGGAGAATCCCCAGCTCGAGGAATACCAGCCAGAGGCCGCGCTTGAGCAGGTAGCGGGAGAGCTGCCCGGTATTCTGTAGGTGAGCTCCATGGAGAGCAGCGGACGTGCCGGCCAGGAAGATAAAGACCGGGGCGCAAAAATGGGTGATCCAGCGGGTGAGGAATAGCAGGGGTGTGGTCGTGGCCAGGTCGGTCGGATCAGCCCACCAGGTGCCCTGGCCAAAGTACATGCGCACGTGGTCGAGCACCATCAGGATGATGACCACTCCCCGCAAGAGGTCGATCGAGCTCACTCTGGCCCGGCGCGTGTCTGGCATCGTTTTGCCTCCACTTTCGACCGCCACTCGGTCCTGACTGGCCCGGGGCAGTCCGGTGTTCAGGTAGCTCATATCATGCACCCAAGGCCCTCACAGGTCAAATCGAGGCCTCAGCCCATGCACCGGTTTGCCGCCAGGCCCGTGCCGGGGTAGAATGCGGCCAAAGCTCTCGGTCCAGACCTCGCAGGTCTCAAGACCCGCGGGGTCTGGACGCACAACAACAGGGAGGAAGCACAATGGCGTCGTTGCAGGAGTACATGGTTGAATTCCGCGCGCAGCTACAGAAGGGTGCTGTGCAGAAGGCGTATGCCGGGCTGTTGCAGTACATGATGGACTTGCGCGCGCATTTCGAGAGGAAGCATCCGGAGTATCCGGTATCCGGCATGTATTCCGGCTACATGGACATGACCTACTTCGCTCTCTTTCCCCCGGCGCTGAAAGAGCGCAAGCTCAAGATCGCCATCGTCTTTGCCTACGAGACCTTTCGCTTCGAGGTCTGGGTGGCGGCGGTCAACCGGCAGGTGCAGGCCGAGTACTTCAGGTCGTTCACGGCCAGCGGGTGGGACAAGTACCCCATCGTGCCGCCGGCGAAGGGCGTGGATGCCATTGTGGAGCACGTCCTGGTGGCCGAGCCGGACTTTGACGATCTGGATGCCCTGACGAAGCAAATCGAGAGCGGGACTCTGGCCTTCATCCGCGATGTGGAGAGCTGGCTGTCCGCGCACTAGAGCCCGCCGGCGTGGGGCGCAGGGGTGGCGAAGCACCTCGCAATGACGCACGTGGCCAACTCTGCAGCAGCCCCGGGGCTCGTGGCCTGCTGCCTTGACAGGGCCATGTGCCGGATGTAAACTGTCGGTACCCGGTGACCTTTCCCGGCGGTCAGCTTGAGATCCAGACAGAGACCAAAGGAGTCAAGATGGCGGGAATTCTGGCAGTGGGTACCCATGCGACCGATGACCCGACCAAGGGCAGCCTGCCCTTCATAACGGCAGCGGGGGCGCTGGGTGCCGGCAAACCGGTCGCGATCGCGCTCCTGGGTGAGGCCGTGTATCTGGCCCGGCCCGCGGTGGCCAACAGCGTGCGCGGCGTCGGGTTTCCGCCCCTCTCCGAAGTCATTCCAAAGGTGGTTCAGGCCAAGGTCCCCGTCTATGTCTGAGGCCCCTGCGCGGTTGCCCGTGGGGTGACCGAAGAAGACCTGAAGTCCCTGAACGCCACCTTTATGAGCGGGGCCGAGTTTGCCGTGCTGGTCGCCGAGTCGAGCGTGGTCAGCTTCTGATCCGGGCCACCGGCGCGTCTGGTCTGAACCATAGCCAAAGGAGCTGGACATGGGTCACAGCAGCCGGTTCCGCCGGGCTTGTTTAGCCTGCGTCTTGTTGCTGTCGGTCGCCTGCGGTGCGCCTCGACCGGCCGTGGAGACGTCTACACCTCTGCCGGTATCGCCGGTGGCCCCTTCGCCGGCGGCTACGGTTGCTCCCGCTACCTCCACGCCTGTGCCGATGCCGCCCACTCTGACCGTGGCCGTGCTGCCTGCCGGCCCCACTTTCACACCACAACCATCGCCCGCGGCGGTTACCTCGACGCCATCCCCATTGGCGCCGGGGCCATCGCCCACCGCCAGCCAGCCCGCCTTCAGAATTGCCTATTTTACGGTGGCCCCGACGAATACGCTCGCCGCAGGCGACCCGTTGTCCATAGCCTGGGATGCCAGCGGGGAGCAGGCGTCCCTGTGCTTCATCGCCGCCCCCGGACCCACCGGCTGCCGGGACGTGCCGCTGACAGGGAGCACGACGGTGACCGTCACGGAAGAGATGCTCACGGATACCGGAGTGGGGCTGCGCGTCAGCGCCGGGGGAGCTTTCACCTGGTCCATCGTTGACTTACAGTTCGAGTGCGGCGCCAGGGACTGGTTCTTTGAGAATCATCCCACGCACTGCCCGCAGGAGGCGCCCACCTCCGCCCACGCCGCCGCGCAGTATTTTGAGCATGGGACGATGGTCTGGACGGAGACACCGGATCGCTTCTATGTCTTTTTTGTAGAGGGCAACGAGTACGTTTTTGCGGACGCTCCGTACGATTTTGTGACCGCGGAACCGGTGAACGCCACACCGCCTCCCGGCTACTATGAGCCGGTCAGCGGCTTTGGCAAGGTCTGGCGTGGCGAGCTGCGCGCGTTCGAGACGGTGGACGTGCGCGGGCGTCTCGGCTGGGCGACCGCGCCCGAGTTTGCCTTCGATACGGTCCAACAATGCGACCGGCACGGTCGCCTGTGGAGCTGCTATCTGCGGGGTCCGGATGGCGGGGTGCTGTGGCTGCATCCCGACTCGACGGCGCAGGTGCGGTTCTTGTGGCAGCGGCTGCAACCGTGAAAGTGCAGCCCGCAGGGCGCCGGGTCGCAGGCGGTGCCAAGTTGGCGCGGATCAGGGCGCTGGAGCCATCGGACTGGCCGAGGGTGGCGGAGATCTACCGCGAAGGGATCGCCACTGCGCTGGCCACCTTTGAGACGGAGTGCCCATCGTGGACCGAGTGGGATGCAGGGCACCTGGCCTGCTGCCGGCTGGTGGCTTGCCGCGCCGGCGAAATCGCCGGCTGGGCCGCCCTGAGCGCGGTGTCGCCGCGGCGATGCTACGCGGGTGTGGCCGAGGCCAGCGTGTACGTGGCGGCGAACGCTCGCCGGCAGGGCGTGGGCCGGGCGTTGCTGAAGGCGCTCATCCGCGAGTCCGAGCAGCATGGCATCTGGACCCTGCAGGGGGCGACCCTGGCGGAAAACGCGGCCAGCCTGCGCCTGCAGGCAGCCTGCGGGTTCCGTGTTGTCGGCCGGCGCGAAAGAATCGCTCTGTTGAATGGCGTCTGGCGCGATACGATTCTGACCGAGCGGCGTAGCTGCCGCCGGTGAGTGGCGAGGAGGTGCAGGCATGAGCTCGTGGTCTTCGGAGATGCTGTTTGTCCTCCTGGTCGGGGTATCGATGGCCTACGCGATAACCATGTATCTGACGCTGCGTGGCTTCTGGGCGCTGGGGGTGTGCGCCGGCCTTGCTCTGCTGTTGGCGGTTGTTGGCTGGGGGACCTCTCAGCAGGCCCTGATATCCCGTTTGCAGTTCAGCCAGGCGGGCCCGTGCTGGTTCGGGCCGGAGGGGGTGCCCGTCCGCTCAATGGGCTCGCAGCTGTGTAGCTGGATTGCGATCCCACTATACTTCTTTCTTGCCCTGCACGCGAAAAGCCAGCTACCTGCCAGTGTCCCCAGCCCGTCTCGCTGGCAAAAGATAGGGGTGGCCATCGCCGCGATCGTCACTGTGGCAGGCGTCATCGCGGCGACATACCGGCATGAGCAAAGCATATCCCGGAGCCAGCAACTGGAACACACAAGCCTGCTTACCGAGATGGCTCAGGTTCGTGATGTGATTACCACCGCGCATCTATGCGAGCTGGGCTCCGTGCCACTTTCGGGTCTGCTATCTTCTGCTTCGTTCGAGCCCCCCTATGTGATCCCGGGCGGCCTGCGCTTCAGCGGCGATGGGCGCTGGCTGAGCCTGCAATATCCGGACAGAGTGGAGCTGTGGCGAGTGGCCGACCTCCAGGTGGGGCTCACCCTCAAGGGCGAGGGTGCTGAAGACAGCCTGGTTGCGTTCAGCCCCGACGTTTCCCTTTGGGCAGTCTGGATGGAGAACCTCGTTTCTGTCTATGCTCTGAACGATGAGCTATCCGGGCCGCTCTGGCAAGTCTCACGGTCGCGCTACCGCTACCAGGCAGGTTCCATGGCATTCAGTGCTGGCAGCCGCGAGCTGCTCCTGAGCGGGACGGAAGGCAGGTTGTCCCTCGACAGCCGCACGGGCACCGTGATGGTAGGCAGTGCCTGGGGCCCGCCCAAAGAACTTGCCCTGGTCCTGAGTCCATACGGTGACTATCTGGCCACCTCAGGCAATCTTGTTCAAGTCTATGAGCGGCGCAGCGGCCGGCTGGCCGGTGAACTCAGGTTCCCGACCGAGCTGCGCGAGTATTCCACTTCGCTGTGGGGTGTCAGCTTTGTTTCCGACCGCTATCTCTTGTTGTGGAAGAGCGGGTACCCGGCCCGCGGTGCGCTGTGGAATGTCGAAACTGGTACCTGGGCTTTGGAGGGCCTAGATCTCGGCAGTAATATCCACTGTGGCTTGCTGGGGCTCTCGCCCGATTTGCGTCTGGCCGCCATGGACGTCCGGGGCGACATCATCCTGCACGATCTGAGTGCACAGAGCGCGCTTGGCGTTCTTCCGATCGACGTGGGAGTCACGGCGGCGGCCTTTTCGCCTGACCAGCGATTGCTGGCCGTGGCCGCGGCGGATGGCCGGCTGCGGTTCTTCGCGGCAGCTCAGTAGCAGTGCTCTTCACGAGCGGAGGAGCGCACTGGCCCCGAAGAGGGGGTGCAGTAGCGACGTGTGCACTACGAACGATGCGCCAACCGGCCTTGGCCGGTTTTGGGTATCAGGCCGCGATTCATTTGCGGCTCCCTGCGAAATTCGAAGAATCTCTGCGCTCTCTGCGTTGAAATCCTGGTTCTTTCAGAGTCAGGAAAGAATAGCAGGAACCAAATCATCGCCAAGGGAGGAACCCATGGACAGAGGCATCGCGTTCAGGCGCCTGTGGCAGGGCTGGTCATTGCTGTTGGTTCTTGTACTGCCGGTCTCCTCTGCAGTGTGCGCCCGGCCGGCAGATGGGGCCGGGCCCGAACTGCCCGCGCTCCAACCGGGCGCCAGTCTGACGGCGGCGGACGAGCCGTACGCCATCGGCAACCCCACCCTCACGGACCTCTATGTCTCACCCACCGGCAACGACGGCAACAGCGGCAGCAGCGCCGGCCAGGCATTGCAGACCATCGGGGCGGCCTGGGGCCGCATTCCGGAAGGGACGCTCTCTGGCATCGGGTATCGTATCAACCTGCTGCCGGGCACCTACCCCTGCGAGGGTGACTGCATCAACTACTTTGCCGATCGCAGCGGGACCTATGCCTGCCCCATCCTCCTCCAGGCCACGGATGGGCCGGACACGGTGACCCTCCTCGGCGGCCTGAACCTGGCCAACGTGCGCTACCTCTACCTGCTGGACCTGACGCTGCGGGCGGGCGTGGAGGCGGGGGCGGCCTTTGGCAACAACGTCCTGCACATCGAGAACGGCGACCACATCCCTGACCGTGCGTGGCCCCACGGGGTGCATCACCGATGCCTACAACGACATACAAGAAGTGCTCAAGGTCAACCAGTCGCAGGCGGTATACGTCGAGCAGTGCGACCTGGCAGGCACCTACCAGACCGTCCTCGACTTTTTCGCGGTGCGGACCGGGCACATCCTGAACAATCACATCCACCGCAGCGGGGGGCGTTGCGCCTACCTTAAAGGCGGGTCCGCCTACTTCCGCGTGGCCGGCAACGAGTTCGATGACTGCCGGGAAGCGGGATTCCAGGCCGGGGAGGGCTCCAACCTGGCCTTCATGGGGTCCCCCTGGCTGCACTATGAGGCCTACGACGTCAAGGTGTACAACAACGTCTTTCACGACATTTACGGCGCCGGCCTGAGCGTCTCCGGCGGCTACAACATCCTCATGGCCTACAACACGCTGTACCGCGTCGGGCTGGATGACGAGGGCGGCCGGCCCTGGTCGCTGGTGCAGGCCGTGCACGGCTGGCGCGGCTGTGTCCCCGCCGACGAGTACGGCGGCGAAGCCGGCACGCAGGCGCGCTGCCAGGACCTGCTGAACCAGGGGGCCTGGGGCACGGCCACGCCGGGCTGGGACAGCGGCGGGGAGTGGATCCCCAACCGCAATGTCCTGGTGATGAACAACCTCTTCTACAATCCGCCCGGCTCAGGCACGCACTATGTGCAGTTTGTGGTGAACGGTCCCATCACTCCCCCGGGCTACACCCGCAACTTGCCCTATCCCAGCCGGACCGACGAAGGCCTGGTGATCCGCGGCAACCTGATCTGGAACTCGCCCCTGGAGTATGCGGGGTTGGTGGGGGATAACAACGGCTCGGGGAATATCGGCTGCCAGCCAGGGAACCCGACCTGCAACCTCTCCCAGCTCGACTCGCAGAACCAGATCAACACGCTGCAGCCGCAGCTGCGCGATCCCGCTCACGGCGATTACCGGCTGGTGCTGGGCAGCGGCGCCTGTGGGGTCAGCGCCACGGCCATCCCGGCATTCGGCTGGAGCGATGCGCCGGCCCATCCTCCGGTGCCGTCCGGCGACCTCAGCAACGCCGTGCCCCGCGACCGCGATGGCTTTACTCGCAATCCCGGTGGCCCGCCAGGCGCGTACGGTTGCGTCAACGCCAGACGCGTGTACCTGCCCGCCCTTCGCCGGCGGCGGTGAGGGGGAGAGTGGAAACCAGCGACCGTCCACGAATCGGACCACGACTCTGCTGAAAAGCCCAACTCTTACCGCAGAGTTCATAGGGAGAATCTTTGCGTGCTCTGCGGTAAAATCCTGGTTCTTCCAGTAGAGTCCATCACGAATAGTCGAACGCACGCCAGCCAGATTCTTTTATTCGTTTCCGGCATTCGTTGATGGCCGTTTGGTGCGCCATAACCGGTGCTTGCCTCAAAGATGAACTGACGCCGTGCGTGGGAGCCCGGCCGGCTGTTTTTCCACACTCTCAAGGTTTGCTGTTTGACAGACCATGCGATGCGTACTATACTGAACACATCCTAGCTTCGTCGCAGCCCGTAGTCTCCTGATCTACCCGCGCGGTCTTGCGCGGGCACCCCCAGCGGTACGGAGGAGGCACATGATGGTGCACCACCCCGTTCTCCGGCGTCTGGCATTGGCGGCAAGTTTGTGCTTGCTCCTGGCCGCAGTCACCACACTCTCTCTGACCCGGGCGGCCAGGCCCCCCTCTCTTCCCACCGCAGACCCACCCCGCGTGAGCGGCCAGGGCTTCCTTGCCGTCCCCGCTCACGGCAGCAATGCCATCACCGCCTTGCTCGACTCCGCGGCCGCGGCGCGCGCGGTGCGCGAAGCCTGGCAACGGGCGCGCGATGCCGGCGTCTACCGCTTTGCCACCGACCTCACCCAGCTCACCTACCCCGCCCGCACCCTGTCCAACTCCGGGCGCGGCCCGCAGACCGTCGAGCTGCACCTGGAGGGCGAGGTCGACCAGCCGGCGCGCACGATGGGCTTTCGCCTGTGGCAGCCGGATGCATCCGGCTCCGGCACCGGCGTCGACGGGCGGGTCGATGGCGACCGCGTCTACGTGCGCGGGGGCGACGGCTCATGGCAGGAGGTCGAGGATTTCACGGCCAACTTTGCCCCCGACAACGACCCGCTGGCCTTCCTGGGCGGCATGGTCAACGTGCAGGAAGCCAAGCCCCTCGAACAGTCCCCCACACATTACGTTTCACGTTTTACGTTTTCCCTGGATGGCCCCAAGCTGGCCGGCTACCTGCGCGACCGGCTGGTGCGCTACCTGACCGCGCAGGGCGAGCTCCCGCCCGGCGTGGACGTGGACATGTCGTCGTCGGTGCGGGAGATGGACGGGAGCGGCGAGCTGTGGGTGGATGAGCGTGGGCTGCCGCTGCGGCTGACAATGCACCTGGTCTTCCCACCGCAGACGGACGGCTCGCAAATCGAGGCTGACATCCTGACCGCGTTCTCCGGCTTTCCGCAGGATGAGCTGGCCAGGCCGGTCGCCCCGGTGGGCTTGCTGCGCCTGCCCTCCGTGTCCCTGCCGGCTAACGCGGGCCAGGCCGTCGCCGCGGCCGTCGTGCTGGCGTGCAGCGTGCTGGTGACCCTGCTGCTGATCTCGCGCCGCTCCAGGCGGCTGTATGCTACCGTTGTCGTCGCGCTGGTTGTTTCCATGGTCGTTGCACCGCAGATGCAAAGCGCGCGTGTGGCGGCCTTTTATGACCGCCAGGCGGCACGCGCGCAGGAGCTGCGCCACCTGACCGCGGACGGCCAGGCCCTGGACGACGCCGCCATGCAGGAGCAACAGGATGCCTACCGGACGGCGAGCGACGCGCTCGCCCCGCCCTGGGACCCGCTGCAGGACCCACTGGCGGAACCGGCCCAGGAGAGGGAGGGCCAGGTCAGCCTGGCATTGCCTCAGCCGCAGGCTACCCCTCCGGCCGTGGAGAGCGCCGCATTCGCGCTGGCAACGCCCACGCCCGC
>JAEAME010002704.1_pt1 | contig 9970 bp, 7 predicted proteins | sample 8958731 | NCBI WGS metagenome assembly JAEAME01 (sample SAMN16933194, study PRJNA681113) | bioreactor sludge metagenome | isolation source: anerobic bioreactor sludge (Control) | place: India:Bengaluru | collected 2018-10-24
TTTTGTCCGTTATTCCGGTTATCCATTTAAAAAAGAATGAATTATAGAGTAAAATGTGTTTCATACTTGCTATATTTGTAAGAGGACAATGTAAAACACTTTACGTTGGGGTTAATACTGAAAAAAACCAATACAATGAATATATAACAGAAACAATGAAAGCCAACGCACATTACACACATTTGCAAACACACAGGCTAACACACAAATCAAAATTTGCAAAAGAGTGCCATCTTCTACAACGCTATTGATGAACTAATAATGACTGATGTACACGACAAAACGACAAGAAGTTACAATATGTCTAGGATTAAAGGAAAAAATACAAAACCTGAAATGCTGGTCAGGAAGTTTTTACATGAAAATGGATTTCGGTACAGACTCAATTATTCAAAATTACCGGGAAAACCTGACATTGTTTTACCCAAATACAAAACCGTAATTTTTATCAACGGTTGTTTCTGGCACGGACACAAAGGGTGCAAGTTTTTTGTAGTTCCTAAAACCAGGACTGAGTGGTGGATAGATAAAATTAACGGTACGATTGAACGTGATGAAAATAAAAATAGAGAATTGGAGAAAATTGGATGGGCAGTGAAAACCCTGTGGGAGTGTGAACTAAAACCAGAAAAAAGAACAAAAACGTTTGAAGATTTATTATTATTTTTGAGAAAATAACATTTTATGAATTTTATTGATTTATTTTCAGGAGCAGGTGGTTTGTCAGAAGGATTTATCCGGGCAGGATTTAATCCGGTTGCTCATGTTGAAATTGAAAAAGCAGCATGTAATACACTGACAACAAGAACTGCCTATCATTATCTGAAAAAATCTGGAAATTTTCAACCATATATAGATTATATTCAAAATAAGATTACAAGGGCAGAACTTTATTCATTAATTCCGAAAAATCAAAAAGAGTCAGTTATCAACATGTCAATTGGTAGCAAAAACAACCTAATAATTTTTGATAAAATTGACTCTTTGAAAGGGGGAAAACCGATTGACCTGATAATTGGTGGCCCTCCTTGTCAGGCTTATTCTGTAGTTGGGAGGTCAAGAGATGAAAACAGGATGCAGGGAGATTCCAGAAATTACCTTTTTAAAGAATATGCGAGGTTTTTAGAATATTATCAGCCAAAATATTTTGTTTTCGAGAATGTAATCGGGTTACTCTCTGCTAAAACTAAAAATGGCGATTCATATCTTCAAATGATGCTTGATTTGTTTGAAGATAAGGGCTATTATACCGAATATAAAGTATTAGAAGCTAAGAATTTTGGCGTGCTTCAAAATAGAAAGAGAGTTATTCTGATTGGAAAGAAAAATGGGGAGAAAGGATTTTATCCTGAATTTGAAAAGGTAGAAACGAACGTGACAGTTTCTGAAATTTTCATGGATTTACCAGAATTAACAGCCGGAACAGGAAATTTTTATAAAACAAAATATAAATCCTATAGTGGCAATTATCTTTTTCAAAGTCAAATCCGCAATGGATTAGATTTTACAACCCAGCATATTGCAAGACCACATACTGAACAAGATAAAGGTATTTACAAACTTGCTGTTGAAAAATGGGAAAATGGACAGCAAAGGTTAAATTACAATGACATCCCGGGAAAATGGCAAACACATAAGAACAAGAAATCTTTTGTTGACAGGTTTAAAGTAGTTGCAGGAGATTTACCTCATTCTCAAACTGTAGTTGCCCATATTTGTAAAGATGGACATTATTACATACACCCCGATATAAACCAAAATCGCTCATTAACACCGAGAGAAGCAGCAAGATTGCAGACTTTCCCGGATGATTTTTACTTTGAGGGCGTATCCGAAAAGCCGAGCAGAACAGCAGCTTTCAAGCAAATTGGAAATGCTGTACCTCCTTTGATGGCTGAATCAATTGCTTACAAACTCAAAGAAATAATCCTTAATGACTAAAACTCAAATCCTAACCACAAAAGCCGAACCTGATGCCAGTTCAATGATAGAAACATTCCGTGCGATTGGGTATTCAATCGAAACTGCAATTGCAGATATTATTGATAATTCAATTTCTGCAGATTCAAAGAATATCTGGATTAACTACGATTGGAAAGGAGAAAACACCATTATCATTATTAAGGATGATGGTAACGGAATGAATCATGATGAATTGGTACAGGCAATGCGCCCCGGAAGTAAACATCCTGCTGATGAACGTTCAACAAAAGATTTAGGTCGTTTCGGACTTGGATTAAAAACAGCATCCTTTTCTCAAACAAGAAAGTTCTCTGTTATTTCTAAGAAAAAAGATTATAACCCGGTTTTCTGGGCTTGGGATTTAGACCATGTGCAAAAAGTAAAATCCTGGGAACTTATTCAATACACACCACTGGAATCTGAATTGGAAAAAATAGACAACCAGGAATCAGGCACGAGTGTAATTTGGTATTGCCTGGATAGAATTCTGAAAAACACAAAAGAAGAAGATACTGAAGCTCTTGGAAAATTTATGGAATTAATGGAAGGTGTAAAAAAACATCTTGAAATGGTATTCCACAGATTTCTTGAACAAGGGAAGATACAAATATGGTTTCAGGAAAGAAAAATTGAAGCATGGGACCCCTTCCTGAGAGGTAAAAATGGTATTCAGGCAAATGCTGAAGAATTTCTTGGAAATGGCGAAATTGTTGTGAAGGGCTATGTTTTACCCCATAAGTCAAAAATTTCAGAAAGCACATTTAAAAAGGCTGCAGGTCCAAAAGGCTGGAATGAACAGCAAGGTTTTTACATTTACAGAAATGAACGTTTATTGGTTGCTGGCAATTGGCTTGGAATGTTTCGAAAAGAGGAACATTATAAACTTTGCAGGATAATGATTGATTTGCCCAATACAGTGGATGACAAGTGGCAGATTGATATTAAAAAATCGGTTGCCAGACCTCCTTTAAAAATTCAGTCTCAATTAAAGTCCTATGCAAAAAATATCCGAAACCAAGCGGTAAATGTTTATCGACATAAAGGAAAAGTATTACAAAGGAAATATCCTTCTTTTAGATTCACTCCTGTATGGCTTGAGAAACAAAGACACGGCAAAAGGTTTTATGCAATTAACAGAAACCATCCGGTTATTAGTGAATTGTTGGAAGAACCAACAAAAAAAAACCTTAACGAACTAATTGGATTCATTGAAGAAACAGTTCCGGTTCCTTTGATTACGATAACAGAAAGTGAAGAACCCGAATCTCATGGTATTCCATTCGAAAATCTTGAACATGAAATGCTTGTCGAAAGAATGAAGAACATTTTCAAATCTATTTTAAACAATGGAAAAACCCAAGATGAAGCGGTTGCTACCTTGTTATCAATAGAGCCATTCGATAAATATCCTGAATACGTTGAAAATTTAATTGAAAACGATGAATAACGAAGCCAAAGAACTTGCTTTATTTTTCCTAAGAAAGGCAGGTTGTAGTGATACTGCCACGGAAAAGCAAATAGCTGATGCTATTGATAAAACTATTTTAATTCATCCTGATACTGACAATGAAGAATTAAAAAGGCATCTGGAATCTGAATACAAAATATGGGTTGATGATTTCAGGATTATTGAAAAAGAAGAAGCAAGAAGGCCCTGGCTTGCTGGAAACAAATCAAAAATTGAATGGGGATTCTGGAACAGGTATAAATGGTATCTGGAAGAAAAGAAAAAGTTCCCACCAAAAACTGTTCAATCCATTGAAAAAATCACAGACCGGACACTTGACGCACTTTTTGAACCAACACAAAAAGCACAAATTGATAAAAGAGGCATGGTCGTTGGACAGGTTCAGTCAGGAAAAACCGCAAATTATACAGGTCTAATTTGCAAAGCTGCCGATGCAGGATTTAAAATGATAATCGTCCTTGCCGGTATTCATAAAAACCTGAGAAGCCAGACTCAGGTTAGACTTGATGAAGGGTTTCTGGGATTTGATACCCAACAGGAAAGAGTTAACAGAAACAATAATCTTTGGATAGGTGTTGGTGAACCAAGAAGCAACAGGCATTTAATTGCACATTCTCTGACATCAAGTCTTGACAATGGAGACTTTAATGCAGGTGCAGCCAACGCCCTCGCATTGAATTTCTATACCAATGACCCAATTTTAGCTGTAGTTAAAAAGAATGCATATGTTTTAAACAGGCTGGAGCAATGGCTTTCTGCTCAATCCTCAGAAACCAGCAATGGTAATAAAATTATCAGAAACAAGCCATTACTAATAATCGATGATGAAGCTGATAATGCATCAATTAATACAACAAGAGATGACCTGAACCCAACTAAAATAAACGGGCAGATAAGAAATCTCTTGAGGTTATTTCAAAAAAGTGCATACGTGGGCTACACTGCCACTCCGTTTGCTAATATTTTTATTCCACTTAATGACGACAACCTTTTTCCAAGAGATTTTATTACCAATATTCCTGCTCCGTCAAACTACATTGGTCCAGATAAGATTTTTGGTTTTGAACCTTTGGAAGATGGTGAAGAACCAACCGATATATTACCTGTTGTTCACAGAATAGACGATTATCAAAACTTTGTACCTGATAGACACAAACTTGATGACCAACTGCCTGTTAGTGTTCCTGAATCACTGAAAACAGCTATTAAATGTTTTATTTTGACATGTGCAATCAGGCGTTTGCGCGGACAGAGTGATGAGCATAATTCAATGCTGATACACATTTCAAGGTTTCAGGTGTGGCAAAGCAGAATTAAAGAACTTGTTGAAAATGTTTTTAATTTCTACAGGATGGGAATTGAACAAAACAATGCAGGTATTATTAGTGAATTGCGAAACACGTTTGAAACGGATGTTGATGGCTATCGTTCATATACAACAACTTCAGCGCAGATTCTCGATTCTCAACTATCAGAACTTGACCCTGCAGTTAAGGTTCATATGTGGATAGAAGTCCTTCCTTGTCTTTACCCTGCTGCTACAAAAATCCAGGTTAAGGAGATTCATGGAGGTGCAAAGGATGTACTTGATTACCAGGCTTACGATAAAAAATACATCAGGGAAGGTGAAGAAGCCGGATTGTCAGTAATTGCGATTGGTGGTAATAAATTATCACGAGGTTTGACCCTTGAAGGATTGTCAGTAAGTTATTACCTGCGTGCCTCAAGAATGTATGATACTCTTATGCAAATGGGACGTTGGTTTGGTTATCGTACGGGTTATGTTGATTTATGCCGCCTGTTCACATCGGGCGAATTGAATGAATGGTTCTGTCATATAACACTTGCTTCTGAGGAATTGCGTAAAGAGTTCAATTATATGTCGGATATTGCAGGAAGTACACCTGAACAATACGCACTGAAGGTCAGGACACATCCGGGAGTGTTACAAATTTCAGCCACCAACAAAATCAGAACGGCAGTCAATGTAAATATTTCATGGTCGGGCGTATTGATTGAATCGTACAAATTGAGTAAAAAAAGCCAGGACATAAATACTAACCTTTGTAATCTGAATAAATTATTATCTTCTTTCAGTTCTGAATCCATTAATAAAAAAGGCAACTTTTTGTGGAATAATATTCCTGCATTAAACATCATCTCTTTTATTGGGAGTTTTATTACACCGGAAAATCCGATAGCGTCCCCTGATAGACTGGCTGAGTTTATTATGGAAAAACAAAAAGATGATGAACTTGATATTTGGCATGTTGCTTTGATGAGTAGTAATTCAAAAAACAAAGATTATGTTCTGGTTGATACAACAAGGATATGGATGTTTGACAGAACAGATGATGATAAAAATAATAGTGATGAAGTTTATTATATCCGTAAATCACACATTATAAGTCCCAATCATGAGTTTATTGATTTGACAGACGATGAATATGAACTAGCAAAAAGAAAAACATTTGAACAAAAGAAAGCGCATGAAGAATATCCGGGAGAAGCACAAATGCCAAATTACCCCAATGGAAACTTGGTTAGAAACGATTTGGAAATAAAAAGTGCAAGATTTCCCCTGTTACTCTTATATCTGTTGAATCCTGAAAAAGCAGGACTACCAGAATCTGAAAAACCTATTGTTGGTTTTGCAATAAGATTTCCTGGAAGCAAAATAAACAGAACAATCACATATGCCGTACATCAGCAGCTTTTAGACAAATTTGAAGTAAACGAAGACCCTGAAGATTATGACTACGAAGATTGAAGATTTTTGGAAAGATTTTGAAATTAACGATGCTTTAAAAACAGGCGTTGTTTTAAAAAGGTTTTCGCCTGATATTATGCCCGATTGTTTTGTTGCAATGAGAATGCCGGAGAAAGTAAAAAGCTCTGCATTCCGGCTATCAAAAATAAATGTTGATGTTTCAGTACTAAATGACGTAAAGGATATAACAACTGAGATTTTAACAGATGAAAACCAGCCTGATAAAATGCTTTTGTTAATAAGTCTTGCTGATAATTCACTTTCCTCAATTTTTGCGGTTTTGTGTGAAGATTTATTTAATTCTGTTTCAGATGTAAGGGAAGAAAAAGAGCTTGTTAAATCATTGCAAAACCGTTTTCTCAAATGGAAGGAGTTATTTGAACTGGCTAAACGTCCCGGGTTGTCGCCTGAAAAACAGATTGGTTTATTTGGGGAGTTGTTTTTGTTAAAGAAACTTATAGTGGAAACAGGAAATTTAACAGAATGCCTGAATATCTGGGTTGGTCCCGAAACTGGAATCCGGGATTTTGAAAAGAACAATAATGCAATTGAAGTTAAAACAACTCAAACCCATAACCACCAAAAAATTAGGATTAGTAGTGAAAGGCAGTTAGATACAACTTTGCTGGAGAATTTGTTTCTTTTCCATCTTTCACTGGAAAAGCGAAATGGCAATGAAAATTCATTAAATAAAATAGTTTCTGAATTATTATCAATCATTGGTGACAATAAACTATTGAGCAATGTTTTAAACCGAAAGTTAATCAGTGTTGGGTATTTTAAACATCATGCATCCTACTACGAAAGTATATCTTATTTGATAAGAGGTGAAGATTTCTATAAAGTGACAGAACATTTTCCAAGAATTGAGGAAAAAGACTTAATGAAAGGTGTTGGTGATGTGAAATACTCAGTTGTTTTAACTGCTGAAACAGAAAAATACAAAACCAGTTTGACAAATGTTATCGACAAATTCAATCTATAATGAAAGTTGAAGAATTTTATAAAGAGCTGTTTCAGGAAATAAAATCGACTCAGGCATCAGAAGAATACGGAGGTATTCAGGAGCAGATTTTTACCCAGCTTGCTATTGATTTACTTGCTGATGCAGGGGAAACGGAAAATGCAAGAATCTGTTTCGACCGTAAGGAAGATACGCTAGGCAGAACTATGCATAAGCTAAACGGATATGCTATTTCTGAAAATTATGAAACGCTTGATTTATTTGTTACAGTATTTAAAGGTGTTGAAGAACCCTTTACATTAACCAAACAGGAAGCAGAATCTTCAATGAATCAGGTTGAGCGATTTTTTCGTAATGCTGTGTACAAAGACTATATTAATGAACTTGAAGAATCTTCAGAAGTATTTGACTTGGCTCATACTCTAGCTGAAGTTAAAGAAGTTCGGGAGTTTTTGTCGCGGGTAAATATTTTTGTATTAAGCAATGGCGTTTTCAAATCTGATATTAAAGCCAATAAAACAATCTCAGGTTATTCAATATTTACCAGGATAATTGATATCGGGTATTTATTTAATCTTTCAGACCAGACTCATGTTCCGATAGAAATTAATTTTGAAAACTATGGAGGAATACTTCCATGCTTGGAATCTCCATCTGAAAATGATGATTATGAATCTTATCTTGCACTGATTCCAGGCGCAACACTTGCCAATATTTATGAAGAATATGGCTCAAGGCTTCTTGAACAAAATGTTCGTTCATTTTTACAATTCACAGGAAAGATAAACAAAGGAATCAGGAAGACTATTAAAGAAGAGCCTCACATGTTTCTTGCATTTAACAATGGCATTGCAGCAACTGCAGATGAATTGAGCTTGCAGGATATGCCTGGCGGTGGAAAAGCAATAGTATGGGCTAAGGATTTTCAAATTGTAAATGGCGGTCAGACAACTGCATCGGTTTATCACACTTGGAAAAAAGACAAAGCAGAAATAGACAAAATATTTGTTCAAACGAAACTGACTGTCGTAAAAAAGCGTGATAATTTCAATGAGATTGTAAATCGTATCGCTGAATATGCAAATACCCAAAACAAGGTTTCAACTTCCGATTTAAGCTCAAATAAACCATTCCATGTTGAGCTTGAAAAAATCTCCCGGTCTGTATGGGCGCAGCCCGTTGAAGGAAGTAATATTCAGACCCGTTGGTTCTACGAACGGGCAAGAGGTCAATATAAAAATGCAAGATTAAAAGAAGGATTGACTTCTTCAAAACGAAAATCATTTGACCTAAAAAACCCAAGAAGTCAAATAATTACAAAAGAACTTCTGGCGAAATATGTAAACACCTATCAAGAGATATGGAATGGTAAAAGACTTGCTATAGGGCCGCATGTCGTTGTTCGTGGAAGTCAGAAGAATTACATTCAGTTCCTGAATTTCAATATGCCTGATAAACCGGATAATGTTTTTTATGAAGATGTTGTTGCGAAGGCTATCATGTTTAAAAATGCAGAAAAACTATACGGAGTAAATCCGAATGCGATTGGTGATATGAGGTACATTACGGTTCCATATTCATTGTCGCTTCTCAATCTAAAAACAGATTATAAAATTGACCTCTATAAAATATGGAAGAATCAGGCTCTTTGTGAGAAAATGAAATCGGTTTTATACAATCTGATGGAATTAGTTGAAACCTTTATAAAAAGAAATGCACCCGGTGCTTTATATGGAGAATGGGCGAAAAAAGAAGAATGTTGGAATGCAATAAAAGAAAATAATTTTGGTATTGATTTCAATGAATTAAAATCAGAATTTATCAATACTGCTACTCCGAAAAGAAAAAGTATTTCGGAAGCTGAGATAAACTATAAAATCATTGAACAAGAGATTGAACTAATTAAATCTATTTCTTCTGATACTTGGGATGCTATTGAAAAATGGGGTGCAAAAACCGGAAAATTAAGTAAATACTTGCAAGATATCGCACTAAATATTTCGATTTCAATTAAAAACAATAAGTCTATAACGGATAACTTACGAATAAAGGCGATTTCAATAATAGAGATTATTATTCATGAAGCACCTGAATTTATAGAAATTGAGAATAGTAACAAACCAATAAAAACAGAGGAAAATTGTAAGGTTATAGTTAAAGTTGATGCTAAATTAACTGCGAAAATGGTTGAGTGGGATTCACGAGTTAGAATATTATCTTCAAACCAACGAAGCTATATTTCTGATTTCGCATATGGCTTAAAGAAAATCAATTCATTTCATGAAAGAAATTTATTGCTCTATTATGAAAAACTTAAAGCAGCTGGATTTAAGGGATAGCCAACGCGAAAGCCATTCACATTTGTATTTTATTCAATCGATACTACAACAGAAAATTGCATAAATTATGTCTTTCCCAATGCGACTCTTATACTTAACCTGTTAAGTAAAGGAGACACTAATGTCAAAATGGTTCCGTGATAAGATGCACAGAAAAATTGAAAACACACTATTATGATCAACCCAAACATTATAGCAGAAAAATTCTCTTTATTTTCTGAATTCATTGAAAATAAAGACGGCAAACCATTTGTGGCTTTCAGTAAATCATCCTATATAAATGAAGAAGAGAATTATAAATACGATGTGTACAGCGATGCAAGCCGAATTTTAGGGGTTGATAAATGGGTAAGGAAAGATATTGGAACGGGGACTATTTTTCAAGCTGTTGACGCTGCAGTTCACATAAAGATACGTTTTCCGGTTGATACCCGTTCAGTGATTCCGGTGATACCCGTTCACTCTGG
>JAEAME010002706.1_pt1 | contig 9964 bp, 5 predicted proteins | sample 8958731 | NCBI WGS metagenome assembly JAEAME01 (sample SAMN16933194, study PRJNA681113) | bioreactor sludge metagenome | isolation source: anerobic bioreactor sludge (Control) | place: India:Bengaluru | collected 2018-10-24
TACCCCACCACCTTCACTCCCAACCGCGATGGCATCAACGACCGGGTAACGATTGCCTACTATCTGAACAAAGAGGCCAGGCGGGTCGAGGTCTACCTGATCGGCCCGGATGGTACCAAGTATCCGATTCCCGAGGACAAGATCCGTCCCGTCGGCCAGGCCGGCAACCATGAGCACGACTATGAGGGCGGCGTGGACCTGGGCGCTACTCCGCCCGCCAACGGTACCTACACCGTGGTGGTCGAGGCCGAGGATGCGGTGGGCACGCGCGACACCGTCCGCGGAGAGCTGACGATCGAGAACGGCGGGGTGCCCCAGGTGGAGGTGGTCAACCGCGCCGCCGTATGGTCGGCGCGCACGCTGCCTCTGGGCGGTACGCTCACCTTTACCTGCACGGTGCGCAACATCGGCAAGGTCGGCGTGCGCACCAAAGGGCCCGAGCCCGGCACGACCTACACCACCAGCGAGAATTTCAACTCGAAAGAGATGTACGAGGAGCCGGGCATCTTTCGCCTGGGCCTGGACTATGAGGGCAACAGCTCCGGCCGCACCTATCCCTTCCGCTGGCAACTGGGCCGCGACGACGAGCTGACCATCGTGGATGGGGAAAAGTACCTCATGCCCGGCCAGGCGGTCGAGATCGTGGGCCATCTCCACATTGTGGACAAGCCGGTGGTGGTTGCCCCGTACCACTGGCTGGGCCTCATCCATGAGCAGGTGTGGATCGTCGAGGATCGTGTCGAACCGGTGCCGGTCACCATCGGGTTCTAGATGGACCTGTCGGCTGTCGTTGTCAGCTGGAACGTCAGGGATTTGCTCGCGGGCTGCCTGGCCTCGCTCTATGCTTCACTGGAAGGCAGCGGCATCTCCTTTGAAGTGATCGTCGTTGACAACGCCTCGGCCGATGATAGCGCTAACATGGTGCGCGAGCGCTTCCAGCAGGCGCGCCTGCTGGCCAATGCCGAAAACCGCGGCTATGCCGGGGGCAGCAATCAGGGCTTCGCTCTCAGCCAGGGCCGCTGTGTGGCGGTGCTGAACCCGGACACGCTGGTGCACGGCAACGCGCTGGTCACCTTGCTGCGCTTTATGGACGAGACTCCGCCGGCGGGCATGGCCGGGCCGCGGCTGGTGTATCCGGATGGCCAGTTCCAGCATTCGGCTTTTGCTTTTCCCACCCTGGCTCAGGTCTTCCTGGACTTTTTCCCACTGCATGGCCGCCTGCTGGAATCGCGGCTCAATGGCCGTTACCCGCGCTCGTGGTATGCCGCCGGTCGCCCGTTTGCTGTGGGCCACCCGCTGGGCGCGTGTATGATGGTCCGGCGTGAGGTACTCGACCAGGTGGGCGGCATGGACGAAGGGTTCTTCATGTACTGTGAGGAGCTGGACTGGGCGATGCGCATCCACCGTGCCGGCCGGGAGGTGTACTGCGTACCGGCGGCCGAGCTGGTGCACTATGCCGGGCAGAGCACGCGCCAGGCGCGCAGCGAGATGTATGTCGCCCTGTGGCGCAGCCGCTTTCGCTTCTTCGGCAAGCACTATAGCGCCCTTTTCAATCGAGTCGTGCCGTGGGTGGTGCGGCTGGGACTGGGAGCGGAGGAGCGCCGGGCGCGCGCCGCGGGGCTGCCGGAAGCGGAGCTGGCGGCGCGGCTGGGCGCGTACCGGCGGGTGCGGGAGCTTAGCTATGCGCGCGCGGAGGGCCGTTCGTAGTGCTCACGCGAGTGCGCCGGACGGCCCTGGCGAGCCGCCATTGACACCCTGCCAGGGCGTGTCGGGCAGATGATTGAATCTGCTTTGGGCAGGTTTCGAGTAGCAGCCGCCGAACTCGCCGGCGGCTACGAACCACAAACAGGAAAGGCACTGGCGTGCCCACTACAAACGGGGACCACACGACCCGGCCGCAGCTCGCCGCGGTGGTCCTCACCTGGTACGAAGAGCATAACATAACCGATTGCCTGCGCAGCCTGAGCTGGGCCGACAGGCTGTGCGTGCTGGACTCGGTGAGCACCGATCGTACGGTCGAGCTCGCCCGCCAGGCCGGAGCCGAGGTGCGGCAGCACCCCTTTGTGAACTATGCCGACCAGCGTGACACCGCCCTGCAGATGTTCGAGGCCGACTGGATCTTTTTTGTCGACGCCGATGAACGGGCCACGCCGGAGCTGGAGGCGGAGGTCCGGCGTGTGATCGCGGAGGAGCCGGCCGTGGGCTGGTGGGTCCCGCGGCGCAACTATATCTGGGGACGCTGGATCCGCCACGCCGGCTGGTTCCCGGATTACCAGCTGCGCCTGCTCAAACGCGGCTTTGCTCGCTACGATCCCACTCGCGAGGTGCATGAGATCGTCCGGCTCGACGGGCCGGAGGGCCATCTGCAGAACCCGCTGACCCACTACAACTATGCCACCGTGGGCCAGTTCCTGCGCAAGCAGGATTTCTACGCCACGTACGAGGCCGGAGTGCTGCTCAAGAAGGGCATCCACCCGCGACCGCACAGCTTGGTTCTGCAGCCCCTGCGCGAGTTCCGGCGCCGCTATGTTACGCTAGAGGGCTACAAGGACGGCGGGCATGGCCTGCTGTTGAGCCTGCTGATGGCTTACTATACCGGCGTGGCGTACTGGCGGGCGAGGGGCATGGAGCGTAGGACGTAAAACGTAAAGCGTAAAACGTAAAACGTAGAACGTAAAGGGTTATCTCTTGCTGGCCCATCTTATCCAGGGGGATGGGAGATCGAGTGCTTACAGGAGGTCAAGGATGGGACGCAGATTCGTTGCATTATTGTTCCTCGTGGTACTTGTGGGTCTTGTGGTCCTTCCGCTGGCGCAGGGCCAGGCCCCGGTCAAGACGGGGCTGTCCGGCCCCCCGGCGATCCGCTCCGGGTACCTGCACCTGGCCGGGCTGGAGCGGAGGGCGACTGCCCTGCCCGCTGTACCGCTCGCTGCCCAGGGCTGGACTACCCTGCTCAGCGAGGGCTTTGAAGGGGCTTTTCCCGGCACGACCTGGGACCTCTACGGCGATACAACCTGGGGCACGACGACGCACCGCGCGCACGATGGCAGTCACAGTGCTTACTGTGCCGGCGGCGGGCCTGTCGCAGTGAGCCCGCCAGGCCCATATCCGAATGAGATGAACGCGTGGATGGTCTACGGACCCTTCGACCTCAGCCAGGCGGTTGACGCCGAGGTGGTCTTTTCCTACTACTCCATAACCGAGCTGGAGTACGACCAGTTCTGGGTTGTGGCGTCACCGGATGGAGGGGACTGGTATGGCTCGGCTTTTTCCGGAGACTGGGTTAGCGAATGCGGTGGGTGGTGCGACGACGGTCTTTCCCTCACTGACCTCGGCGACCTGGGCAACCTCTGCGGTCAACCCGAGGTGTACATCGCCTTTGTCTTCCAGAGCGATGAGGACACTCAGTATGAGGGCAGCTACGTCGACGACATCACGCTGCGCGCTATGGTCGAGGGCGCGGAGACTCCGACGCCTACCGCGACGGCCACGGTGGTGCGGACGCCTACGCCTACCGCGACGGCCACCGTGGAGCTGACGCTCACGCCCACGCCCAGCGCAACGGCTACCGGTGCGCTCACGCGGACGCCTACTCCGACACTGCCTCCGTCCTCTGCCGGCCAGATCTACCTGCCGCTGGTCCGGCGTACTTTTGCCGATGGCCCGCTGATGGCCTCCGCGGTCATCCGCACCGACCAGGAAGGCACGGTCATCCACCCCACGGGCGCCCGGATGTTTGTGCCGCGTGGCGCGGTGCCCCCAACGGAAAGTGGCCAGGATGGAGAGATGCTGTTCACCCTCGAGTCGGGCACGGCGGCCAACTTTGGGGTTCCCGACAGCCCGCCTGCCGGCTACCAGTTCGCCGGCAGCATGTACTCCCTGGGCCCGGAGGGATTTACCTTTGCCCTGCCGGTCACCGTGCGCCTGCCCAGGCCGGCCAGTGTGACCACCGGAGCGAGTCTCGCCACCATCTTTGACTATGACCGCACTCTGGGCCAGTGGAAGAACGTCGGCGGCACCGTCAGCCGCGACGGCGCGAGTATCACCGTCGACCTGCAGGACCTTAACAGCGTCGTGGTCTATGGCTTCCCCACTGCCGGCTGCGGGGGCGTCGGCGCGCAAGGCGCCGGGGCCATCCAGTTTGACGCCGTGCCGGCCTACAGCTTCAAGCTGTGCATCGAGTCCTACACCCTGAAGTACCCGGACTATGACCGCAACTTTGTGGCGGCGGGCCGCATCAATTCCGTCATTCGCCGTGATTCACCCCAGTGCCCCGTCGATGGGCAGGTCTACTGGATCCTGCCGCAGGGCACCTACACGATTGACGTGGGCGTTTACTACCACCGCTACGATGACCGGCCACCCGAGTATCTCGGCTACTTCCAGCGTACGGTGACCATCGACCAGCCGCACTTTGACTGGCAGTTCTGCAACCCGGGAAATTTCCTCTACACCAGCTTTTTTGGCGCCATGGTGGTCGATCCGAGCCAGCTGAATCCAGGCCCGCTCCCTTGCGCGGGCGCGGCTACACCGTCAGTGGGCATCGGCACGGTCAACGTGCGCCTGGAGTGGAGCGTCAGGGCCGATCTGGACCTATGGGTGGTAGACCCCTGCGGCCAGCGTATCTACTGGCTCAACGATAGCCGGACCTGCCAGGGTTCACAGGGGCGGTTGGACCTGGACAACCTGTGCGGTGGCGTGATCGGCCGGCCGGAGAACATCTACTGGGCCACCAATGCGCCGGTAGGCACGTACAAGGTGTATGTGGACAATTATGCGAGCTGCGGCGGCACCAGCCCGGTGGACTATACCGTGAGGTGGTGGGTGAAGGGGGCGGCCTACAGCAAGCGCGGCACGATCAATCCGCCGGCGTCCATCGGGAACGACGGAGATGAAGTGCTGGTGACCGAGTTTGTGAACTAGGAAGCCTGTCCACACATTGGTCGGGGATTCGCAAAACGTAAGACGTGAGATGTCGGGGTTTGATGGATGCGATTGAGCTGACACCACAACAGAAGAACCTGGTACTCGCGCCAATCGGGGAGCCGCGTAACCTCTTCCTGGAGGGGCCGGCCGGGTGTGGCAAGACCACCGCCGCCGTGCACCGCCTGCTGTACCTGCTCGAGGTCGGCGTGCGTGCGGATACCATCCTGGTCTGGGTGCCGCAGCGCTCGCTGGGCCGGCCCTACGTCCAAGCACTTCGCCAGCCGGACGTGCCGGCCGGGGCGCGGGTGGATGTGCTGAGCCTGGACGGTCTGGCCCGCCGCGCGCTGGACCTGTTCTGGCCGGTGGTCGCCGGGCGGGCGGGGTTTGACCCGCTGGTCGAGCCCCGGTTTCTGACCCTGGAAACGGCGCAGTACTACATGGACGGGGTGCTCGAGCCCTTTATCCAGCAGGGCGCCTTTGGCGACGTGACCGTCTCGCGCAATCGCCTGCTCGGCCAGATTCTGGACAATCTGAACAAGTCGGCGCTGGTGGGTTTCCCCCACACCGAGATCGGTGCCCGGCTGAGCGCCGCCTGGGGCGGGGAGAGCAGCCGCGAGCGGGTCTATGACGCCGTGCAGCGCGCCGCCAGCACCTTCCGCGATTTTTGCCATGAGCACAACCTGCTCGACTTTGCGCTGCAGGTGGATACCTTTGCTCGCTTTGTCTGGACCCAGCCCGAGTGCCGCACCTATCTGCTGCGCCATTACCGCCACCTGATCGCCGACAATCTGGAGGAGGATATCCCCGTCGCGCACGACCTGCTGCGCGAATGGGTGAGCCAGGCCTCTTCGGCCTGGCTGCTGTACGACCGCGACGGCGGCTTCCGCACCTATCTGGGCGCCGACCCGCGCGGCGCGCTGGCCCTGGCGGATCTCTGCGCGCAGCGGGCGACCCTGGACACGACCTTTGTCTCCTCGCCCGCGGTGCAGACGGTGGCCGGCGCCCTGCTGCAACAGGGGTCATCGACGCGCGCCGGGCACGGCGCGGATCTGCCGGCGGCCGCGCAGCTGGAGCAGGCGCTGAAGCAAGAGCAGGAGCATTTTCACACCCAGATGTTACATAACGTGGTGCAGGAGGTGTCGCGCCTGACCGCCGAAGAGCGGGTGCCGCCCGGCGAGATCGTCATCCTGGCCCCGTTTGTCGACGATGCCCTGCGTTTTGCGCTGATGGCCGAGCTCGAGCGGGAGAAGATACCCGCGCGTTCGCACCGGCCGTCCCGTGCCCTGCGCGAGGAGCCGGCCGTGGGTTGCCTGCTCACCCTGGCCCAACTGGCTCATCCCCAGTGGGGGCTGTCGCCGCCCAAGAACGACGTCGCCCGGGCCCTGGTGCAGGCCATCGATGGCCTGGACTGGGTGCGCGCCAGCTACCTCACCGAGATTGTCTACCATATACGGCAAGGGCAGCCGCACCTCAATGCTTTTGGACCGCTCAAAGCGGAGGTGCAGGAGCGGATTACCTTTACGCTCGGCAATCGCTATGGTGGCCTGCTGCACTGGATCGAGGGCTACGCCGCGCAGTCGCCCCTGCCGCTGGACCTGTTCTTTAGCCGCCTGTTTGAAGAAGTGCTCGCGCGCCCGGGCTATGGCTTTCATGGCCATGTGGATGCCGCCGCGGCCGCGGCCAGCCTCATCGAGTCCGTGTTCAAGTTCCGCGAGGCCGTGGACGTGCCCGACACCAACGAGCTGGGCATGCGCTACGTGCGCATGGTCGAGGGTGGCGTGGTCGCCGCGCAATACCTGCACGGCTACTCCCCTCCGCAGCAGGACGCGGTGTTTATCGCTCCGGCTTACTCCTTCCTCACCACCAACCGTGCGGTGGATATCCAGTTCTGGCTGAACGCCAACAGCCTGGCCTGGGGACGCCGCCTGTACCAGCCGCTGACCCACCCGTTTGTCCTCACCCGGAGCTGGCCGCGCGACCGGAAGTGGACGGAAGAGGATGAGGTGCTGGCCGGCCAGGAGATGCTGCAGCGCGTGGTGACCGGTCTGGCGCGGCGCTGCCGCCGTACCATCTACCTGGAGTTCAGCGACCTGAACATCCGCGGCCGGGAGGAGCGCGGGCCGCTGCTGGAGTGGGTGCAGCGACTGCTGCGCCGGATGAGCCGGGTGGCGGAGCGCCGCGATGTTTAAGCCACGTCCGAAGCAAGAAGAGATCCTGCGCTACGGCGGTGGCCTGATGGGCGTGGCCGCCGTCCCCGGCAGCGGCAAGACCGAGGTGCTCTCGGCCCTGGCCGCGCGCCTGGTCGCCACGAACCTCGACGAAGAGCAGGAAGTGCTGATCGTTACCCTGGTCAACTCGGCCGTGGACAACTTTTCCGCGCGCATCCGCCGCTTTCTGCAGGATGACTATCACCTCCTGCCCGGCATGGGCTACCGCGTGCGTACCCTGCACGGCCTGTCCCACGACATCGTGCGTGAGCGCCCCGCTCTGGTGGGCCTGGCCGACGATTTCGGCATCGCCGATGAGCGCGAAACCTCGGGGATCCTGCAGGACGCGGTGCAATCCTGGTTACGCACCCACCCCGAGCTGCTCGAGAGGTACATCCATCCCGACGCGGCCGGCCGTGTGGCCCATATCTCCAGGCAATGGTGGCCGGATGTGGCGGTGGACGTCGCCCGTGCCTTTATGCGCAAGGCCAAGGATCGCCAGTGGCGCCCGGAGGTCCTGCGTAGCTGGTGGACCGAGCACGGCGAGGACCTGCCCCTGGCCAATTTCTGTATCGATGTCTATGCCGACTACCAGCGCAGCCTGTCCTACCGCGGCAAGGTCGATTTTGACGACCTGGTGGCGCACGCCATCGGCGCGCTGCGTGCCGACTCGGGCTACCTGGCGCGCCTGCAGCACCGCTGGCCCTTTATCCTCGAGGATGAGGCGCAGGACTCGAGCGAGCTACAGCAGGATTTGCTCGCGCTCCTGGCCGGGCCTAACCCGAACTGGGTGCGCGTCGGTGACCCCAACCAGGCCGTGTACTACACCTTTACCACCGCCAACCCGCACCTGCTGCGCGATTTTCTCCAGCGTTCCGATGTGACTGCGGTGGACATGCCCGAATCGGGGCGTTCCGCGCGCCCGATCCTCGCTGTGGCCAACCACCTGGTGGACTGGACTGTGGCGCAGCATCCTCTGCCGGAGGCCCGCGATGCCTTTCGCCGGCAGCACGTCCTGCCCACGCCCGAGGGCGATCCCCAGCCCAACCCGCCGGACAGCGAGTGCCGGATCCATTTCCACGCGCAGCCGCTCACGCCCGAGGCCGAGGTGGCCACCGTGGTCGCTTCGCTGGCTCGCTGGGTGCCGGAGCATCGCGAGCGCACCGTGGCCATCCTGGTGCCCGATAACGACCGCGGAGACAGGTATGTTGACGCATTGCGCCCGAAGGGGCTGTTGGGCCCGACGTTGCTCAACAGCAGCGCCCCCACACGGGATACCGCCGGCATTCTCAAGCGCATCCTGTCGCACCTGGCCGACCCGGCCAATCCTGTCAAGCTCGGACAAGCCTTCCAGTCCTGGCACTGGCGCGAAAAGACAGACCATGAGCGCCGTGCTTACCTCAGTGGCCTGGAGCGCCGCCTGCTCAAATGCAAGCGAGTGGAGGACTATCTGTGGCCGCGGCTGCCCGCCGACTGGCTGCGCGACGGGGACTGGAGCGATGATCCTGAAGGGCAGGCGCTCCTCGCGGATTTCCGCCAGGTGGCGCAGCGCTGGCACGCGGCGGTGGCTCTGCCCATCGACCAGCTCTTGCTCACTCTGGCGCAGGACCTCTTTGACGAGCCGGCCGACCTGGCCCGCGCCTATCACTTTGCCGTGGTCCTGCGCGACTATGGCGAGGCCAACCCGCGCTGGCGCCTGGCCGACCTGGCCCGGGAGCTACAAACTGTGGCCAACAACGAGCGGCGCTTTCTGGGCCTGGCCACGGAGGACACCGGCTTTGACCCGGCGCGCTACCCGGGGCAGGTGGTGGTGGCCACGATGCACCGCGCCAAGGGGCTGGAATGGGACCGTGTGCACCTGACCGCGCTCAACAACTATGACTTTCCGTCGGGGGCCGAGGCGGACCTCTACAAGAGCGAAAAGTGGTTCGTGCGCGATGATCTGAGCCTGCAGGCCGAGGCGCTCGGGCAGTTGGAGGCCCTGCGCCCCGGCGGCGAACCCTACGTCGAGGGCGAGCCCTCGCTCCAGGCGCGGCTGGACTATGTCCGCGAGCGGCTGCGCCTGCTCTATGTGGGCATCACCCGCGCCAGGCGCGAGCTGATGGTCACCTGGAACACCGGCAAAAAGGCCGATGCGCCGAAAGAGCCGGCGCTGGCCTTGACCGTGCTGCGCACCTACCGGGAGCAGCAGGAGGCGTCCGATGCTGCCTGATGGTTTTGTGTTCAGCCAGAGCAGTCTGCAGGACTATGTGGACTGCCCGCGCCGCTTCCAGCTCCGTTATCTGGAACACTGCCGCTGGCCCGCGCCGGAGACAGATGATGCGCTCGAGTTTGAGCGCAGGATGCAGAGCGGCCAGGCCTTTCACCGTCTGATGCGCCAGTTCTACTCCGGGGTAGCGCCGGCCCTGCTGGAGCCGGTCGCCGCCACCGACGACGACCTGCGCCGCTGGTGGGCCAACCATATCGCCACGCCGCCGGCCGGCCTCCCGCAGGACGTGCGGGAAGCCGAGGTGACTCTGGCGACCACATTGTGCGCCGGCTCCACCCCTGCGTCCCCCTGTTTCCGTATCGAGGCGCGCTATGACCTGCTGGCCGGCACGCCCGGCGGCCGCTGGACCATCGTGGACTGGAAGACGGTGGAGAAGCGTACCCCGCGCGAGCGGCTGCAGAGCCGCCTGCAGACCCGCATCTACCCGCTGGTGCTGGTGCGCGGCGGCGCCACCTTCAACGACGGCCCGCTCGCGCCCGAGGGGGTGGAGATGCTCTACTGGTTTGCCGGGTACCCGGCCCAACCGGAGCGCTTTGCCTACAGTGCTGAGGCACTCATGGCC
>JAEAME010002707.1_pt1 | contig 9964 bp, 6 predicted proteins | sample 8958731 | NCBI WGS metagenome assembly JAEAME01 (sample SAMN16933194, study PRJNA681113) | bioreactor sludge metagenome | isolation source: anerobic bioreactor sludge (Control) | place: India:Bengaluru | collected 2018-10-24
CAAGTTGGGGATGTAATGGCAAAGGCAGATATTGGGGTGGTCCCAAAAAGAAATGATTCTTTCGGCGGAGAAGCTTTTAGCACCAAGATATTTGAGTTCATGTCTCTTGGAGTTCCCATAATAGTCTCGGCAACAACAATAGACAAATATTACTTCAATGACTCAGTGGTGCACTTTTTTGAACCCGAAAATGAAGGAGACCTGGCACAAACCATGCTTTTGTTAGGTAAGGATAAAAAGCAACGGGATATGAAGTCGGACAGGGCGCTTGAGTTTGTTAATCAGTATTCCTGGGGCAAGAATAAACAAGAATATTTCGATCTTGTAGACAAACTGGTTAATACGCATCCCACGTCCAAGGATCAGAAGGACGCGTTCAACAGGTGTTTATTGAATACTTATTACTTCATTAAGCCAATGGTGCCGAGACGGCTGCAACTCCGTCTCCGAAGAAGTATTGCATTAAACAAGAAAGCAATCAATCGAGACATTTGGCCCATAAATCAAAAGATCGGCGAGAAACCAGCGGGTTGGCCGGGTTGGCCGGAAAACAAACGTTTCGCCTTCGTGCTGACGCATGATGTTGAAGGAAAAGAAGGGATATCGAAATGCCTGCAACTGGCAAAGATTGACGAGAAATTTGGTTTTCGGTCATCTTTCAACTTTGTAGCCAAGGATTATCAGATCCCACCGGACCTACTGGAGCATCTCCGCAATAATGGTCATGAGATTGGAGTACATGGTTTAACCCATCGGGGCAATCTCTTCAGATCCAGGCGGACCTTTGAAAAACAGTCCGGTACAATTAATGAGTATCTCAAGAAGTGGGGCGCGGTTGGTTTCCGGTGTCCAAGTATGTTTCACCACTTCGAATGGATTCACGATCTGGATATACTATACGATGCCTCTACCTTCGACACAGATCCTTTTGAGCCTCAGTCTGATGGAGTGGGTACCATTTTTCCATTCAATGTGAAGAAAAAAGATGCTTCTAATAGTTATGTTGAGCTGCCCTACACTCTTCCGCAAGATCATCTGTTGTATGTCATCATGGAAGAAAAAACAAATTCAATCTGGCAAACCAAGCTTGACTGGATTGCAGAAAAGGGTGGTATGGTATTATTGAATGTACATCCGGACTACGTGCATTTCAATAAAGGTAAAAATCCGATAGATACATATCCTGTCAATCTTTACATTTCATTCCTGGAGTATGTCAGCAATCGCTATAAAGGACAGTATTGGCATGCCTTCCCGCGAGAAGTGGCTGCATTTGTAAAAAAGACTAATAATGTCATTTAACAAGGAAATAATACGCAAATATGTCCTTTCGACTTGATCGTTTTTTGACTCTCTGCATATTCCGGCCCCTATCCCGACTGTCCAGATCCAAAGGGTTACACATTCCCATTCTGATGTATCATAGCATTTCTGATGTGCCTGAGTCTGGTCACCCATATTACTGGACAAATACCTCCCCTGCCCGTTTCGCAGAACACATGAAATATCTGTACGACAACAAGTACAACGTAATCAGCCTCTCCGAAGCAACAAATCTGTTATCATCTGGTAACTCGATAAACTCAATGAACTCAATCGGCCCTGCCGCGCTACGGCCCAAATATGCTGTTCTTACTTTTGATGATGGATTCGCAGATTTTTGCATAAATGCTTTTCCTTTATTAAGCAAATACAGATTCAATGCAACTGTATTCCTTCCCACTGGATTCATTGGCAGAGAAAGAACATCATTTCAAGAAAAAGGATGCATGACATGGGATGAAATACGACAGTTAACCAAAGCTGGTGTGAGCTTTGGTTCGCATACAGTTAGTCATCCACAATTGAAAAAATTAAGTGAGAAAGAAATCGAATATGAAATCAAATTATCCAAAGAAAAAATTGAGGATGAAACTGGCACAACAGTATATTCTTTTTCATACCCCTTCGCCTTTCCGCAGGAAGACCGAAATTTTGTTATAAAATATAAAAAAGAGCTTATTGAACAAGGATATCACATTGCAGTTACGACAACAATCGGGAGAGCTGCTGTTGATGACGATCTTTTGATTTTGAAGAGACTTCCCGTCAATAATTGTGATGATAGGCGTTTTTTTCACTCAAAACTGGAAGGAGCATATGACTGGTTGTATAAACCACAACATTTTTACAAAATCATCAATAGGATACTTCAAGGATATGCATAAAATTATTTTGATGGTCACGAAGCATGATACTGATGAACTCTATTGCCTTCATTCAAGTAACAGCATCAAGCAGAACAAACTGTTTGAGCAAATTGATAATTAAAATATATAAATATCGAACAGATATAACTAAACAAAATGTGTGGAATTGTCGGGATAATAAATCTTAGGAAAGAAGAATCTTATCAATCAGAGCATCTTCATCGGATGGCAAATAAAATAAAGCACCGAGGCCCGGATGACGAAGGTTACGTTTTGTTCACGCGTGATAAATGCAAACTATTATATGGCGACGATACTCCTAGAATTAAATCTGATCAAGATCATATAGCTAACAATTACAAAACGACATCTTACATGGCATTTGGACATCGGCGGCTTTCAATTATTGATTTATCTTTTGCCGGACATCAACCAATGGAATATTTGAATCGATATTGGATTGTTTATAACGGTGAAGTATATAACTACATCGAAATCAAAAATGAGCTCGAACAAAATGGCTATTCATTTAATTCAACCAGCGACACAGAAATCATTATGGCAGCGTATCATCATTGGGGTGATGCATGCCTCAAAAAGTTTAATGGAATGTGGGCATTTGTTATTTACGATATGCATGATAATAAGCTATTCATTTCACGGGATAGATTCGGAATAAAACCACTCTATTATTATAAAAATAATAATATATTTGTTTTTGCATCGGAAATAAAGGCTATTTTGGAACACCCTGGAGTAAAAGCTTCACCAAACAAAATATACTGTAGAGAATATATTAGTGACGGTCCAAAAGAATATATTAGAGAAACCGCATTTGAAAATATTTTTCGCTTTATGCATGCGAGTTATGTGGAAATAAGTTTAAATGATCTAAGTACATCTAAAATACACGAAAAGAAATACTGGGATTGTACGCCAAATCTAATTAACGAAAAGTTCAGCATGCAGAAAGCAGAAGAATATGCTGATAAATATTATGAGATTCTGAGCGATGCCGTAAAACTCAGATTGAGAGCTGACGTGAAAGTCGGTGCAGCCTTGTCTGGAGGTCTGGACAGCTCAACAATCGTCTTTATGATAAACCAATATCTGAAAAAAAATGGGCAAGAAACAAAACTCGAGACTTTTTCAAGTGTCTATAAATCATCGGATGAAGTGCGGCATTGTGATGAAAGCGGGTTTATTGATCAACTTTCTGTCTTTCTGAATGTGAAGTCTAATCAGATAGAACCTGATATATCAGAAATCATAGACGAACACGAGAAAATGATTTACGCAATGGAGAATCCTGCAGTTGGTCCAAACATGGGTGGTTGGTACACCTTCAAACTCGTCGGTTCATCAGACGTTACTATTAATCTTGACGGCCAGGGAGCTGATGAGCAATTAGGTGGTTATTATAGTTACTTGTGGCGATATTTTACAAATATTCCATTACCCGAAGTTATGAAAGAATTTTTTGCTTTTTCTAAAGTACCGGGTATAAGCAAGATCAAAATGTTTGCGAGTATTTTTGTTAACATTTTACAACGAATTCTTTCGAAAAAACTATTTGAAATGATTTTTGGTAGAATCGGGGCTAAATATAATCTCGCACTCACGTCGCCAGTCAATAAGATGCTTCTCGAATCGGTAATGACAGGGTTGATTAATTTAATTCATTTTGGAGATAGTCAGTCAATGGCTCATTCAATTGAATCACGGTTGCCATTCATGGATTACAGACTGGTTGAATTTTTAGCTTCAGTGCCCGCGGCGTATAAAATCCATAATGGTTGGACAAAATATTTATCACGACTGGCAATGGATAAGAAATTACCCGACAACATTACGTGGCGCAAAGATAAAATGGGTTGGCCCGACCCTTCCGAGTACTGGTTCAGGGGTGAATTAAAAGAGTGGCTTTGTCGTGAAATTGAAGAATCTCTTTTTCTAAAGAAACTTGGAGTTGGAAATAACATAAGGAAAAGAGTTGATGGGAAAGAGCCGATTGCAAATCTTGTAAGGTTATTGAATCTTAGCGTATGGCAAAGAAAATTCTTTCTCGAAAATTCAGTGCGAGTTTAAATATATATAAAGATAACTTATATATCAGGAGACCTAAGCAAACTTCATGACCGCAAATTTATTTCACAAAAATAAGAACTATATGTTCTGCCTTATGGGCGCTTCTTTGGATACAGACAATATGGGTGTTTCAGCGTTAGCCGCATCAATGGTGAAAATCGTCAGCACTATTCATTCTGATGCCAGCATTGTACTTTTGATTGGAAATAAATATTCAGAAGAACGGTTGCTTAAATTGTCAGACAATAAAACTCTGCCCATCAATGTTGTCAATTATAGACTTTCACCCAAGGCTAAGCTAAAAGAACATTTGCTTTGGATACTTCTCATGGCTTTTTTATGGAGAATTATTCCAATTGAATCGATTCAAAAAAAAATTATTAATAGCACTCCTTGGTTGGAATCGCTAGAACATGCTGACTTAATAGGTGAGATCCGTGGTGGTGATAGTTTTAGCGATATATATGGACTTAACGGGTTCATTATAGGATCAATCCCGGATTTAATCGTTTTGCTTATGAAAAAAAACCTCGTTCTTTTACCTCAAACATACGGGCCTTACCAAAGTAATATTTCCCGTAGGATCGCCCGTTATATTTTAAGTCATGCGCACATTATACTATCTCGTGACAGAGAAAGCATGGATCTTGTTCAGGGCATGCTCGGTCGACAAAACCATAGTAAGCAGATTATATTCTGCCCTGATGTTGCCTTTGCTCTTGATTCGATTGCCCCACAAGATGGTGATATCCCACCATTTATAAATACTGGAAGCCTAAACCCGGTCATCGGATTAAATATTAATGGCCTTTTATATAATGGCGGCTATACGCGAAATAATATGTTTAATCTCAAGATGGATTATAAACTATTCGTGCATAAATTATCCGAAACAATTCTAAAAGAAACTAACGCCAATCTTCTGCTCATACCGCACACATTTGCTCCGCAAGGCCACATTGAGAGTGATCCCGATGCCTGTGCGGAAGTTTTTGCGGCATTATCGTCAGCATACAAGGGCAGAATACAAATGATTGTCGGTAATTATGATCAGCATACTATCAAGGGTATTATCGGACGTTGCGATTTTTTTATTGGATCGAGGATGCATGCTTGTATTGCTGCCTTATCGCAGAAAATTCCAACCGTTGCCGTTGCTTACAGCAAAAAATTCAAGGGTGTGTTCGACTCTATTGATGCCGGAGATTATGTCATTGACGCAAGAGACGAGGAAACCCGAGAAGCCGTGGAAAAGATTGGAAAGATGCTTGAAGACCGCGTGCAAATAGCAGGCAGATTGCAGGTCCAGATTGACGCAGCGCAAAAACAGCAACTGAAAATCTTTCGTGAAATTACTGACGGCACATTATCAGTCATGGATAGAAAACAATGAGAAGTATTAAAACAATAAAAGACATAGTTGGTTGGGGATTGTGCGTGGGATGCGGTGCCTGTCAGTTTTTTTGCGGCAAGGATTCGATAGCATTAGAGAATATTGAAAAAATAGGCATCCGGCCAATCTTCAAAAAAGCACAAGATGTAAACTATTCAGAATGCCTCAAGTTTTGTCCCGGCTATTCAATCGGTTCAACAAGAAATATCAATCATAACGATCACGCATTATCTCATCCGTTAATTGGGCCAACCTTGGAAATTTGGCAGGGCTTTGCTTCCGATGAGGATATTCACTATAACGCTTCTTCAGGTGGTGCTGTATCTGCCCTAGCAGCATATTGCCTGGAAAAAGAAAACATGGCATTTGTATTACATACCGGTATGGATCAAGATACACCCTGGCATAATAAAACTGTTCAAAGTAAAAGCAAGGCTGATTTATTGGCGCGAGCAGGATCGCGTTACGCCCCTTCCTCACCATGTGAGTCTCTGGATCTGATTGAGACCAGCGCAATACCTTGCGTATTTATCGGCAAACCATGTGATGTTGCGGCCGTTTCCGCACTCCGGAAATATCGGCCCCAATTAGACAAAAATCTGGGTCTTGTTTTAACCTTCTTCTGTGCTGGTCCACCTTGTACTGCAGGAACTCTTTCTTTGCTGAAAGAACTCAATATTGAGAAACAAACAGTAAATGAGATACGTTACCGGGGCAAGGGTTGGCCGGGCTATTTTCAGGTATCATTTAATAAACGCTCCGAACACAAAGAATTAACATATGAAGAATCGTGGGGTAAACTAGCTGATCATCATCGCTCATTCCGCTGCAATCTTTGCCCCGATGGTCTGGGAGAACTGGCGGATATTTCCTGTGGAGATGCCTGGCACGTGCATGGCAAGCAGAAAGACGATTCTGGACGCTCACTTGTATTGGTGCGTTCCGAAAGAGGAAGTGAACTCCTGCATCGGGCCATGGAAAGTGGTTATTTGCACTTAGAGCCGTCAAACCCCGCAGATGTTGTCAAGGCGCAACCATTGACTGCCAGACGCACGGCAATTTTTGGCAGATTACTCGCCATGGAAACGCTGTTTATGCCCGTTCCGCAATTTGTCGGTTTTCCTCTAGGCGCGGTGTGGCTAAAAATATCAATCAAGATTAAAATGAAAACCTATCTGGGAACATTACGACGCTTACTGACGCGCGGCTTGTGGCACAAGAAGTCGTTGAATCCGGAATAGCAAAATCGGACAAATGCTCAAGCATATAAAACGCATCATAATACTGACCATTAGCCTGTTTATTTTTGTTTTTGATTACATTACAAGATGGTTTCAATCATTACTTGATAAAGACACTGTGACATGCGTTGTCCTATACTATCACGCAGTGTATCCTGAAGAAAAAGAATCTTTCGCACAACAAATGGATGATCTCCTGCGTTGGACCAAACCGATAGCGACAAATGAGATTGGCTCAATTAAAACCGGCGGACGTTATTGCGCCGTAACATTTGATGACGGGTTTGTCTGTGTTCAAGAATATGCCCTGCCCGCACTGGCAAAACGTAATATACCTGCCACAATTTTTGTACCATCAGGTTGCCTCGGGCAGCAACCCCCCTGGCTGGAAAAAGGCCATGTAGACTACAAGAACATTATTATGACACAGGCACAGTTACGCAGTCTGGACAAAAAACTAGTTTTAATAGGTTCACATTGCAGGACCCATCAAAATCTACTTAAAATCAATACTGACGAAGCAAGAAAAGAAATAGTTCAATCTAAGAAAGAGTTGGAAGCTACACTGAACGCTCCAGTTGAAGCAATCAGTTTTCCTGAAGGCGATTTTAATCATACGCATGTTGATTTAGCAATTCAAGCAGGCTACAAGCAGTCATACTCTATTATTCCAGAACTAATATATCCTGATTCTGATGTTTTTCTCAGGGGACGGGTGAGGGTAGATCCGTCTGACTGGCATATTGAATTTCGGTTGAAATTATTAGGCGCGTATAGATGGCTGCCTATAGCTTTTGCAATAAAGAAAACGTTCCGTAATATTATTTAATAAATATGAAAAGTTACAAGTATGAACATTAATCCCGAAGAATACACAGCATCCGTTGATCAAATAAACAAAGTAGCGTGGGAACAGCTTCTTCTTGAATTTGATGATGCAACTATTTACCAAACCTGGTCTTACGGTGCTATTCGCTGGGGGCAAAATAATTTAAGTCATATCGTTATTAAGAGAAATGGCGAAATCATTGCCGCCGCTCAGTTGCGAATTATGAAGATTCCTCTTCTTGGCTCCGGTATTGCCTATCTGCCATGGGGACCAATGTGGCGGCGACACAGTCAAAGTGTCAACATAGATGTGTTCCGCCAAGTAATAAACGCATTAAAGGAAGAATACGTAATCAGGCAAGGTTTACTATTACGTCTCAGACCTAACATATTTAAAGAAAATGGTGCAGATTTCATTTCAATATTGAACAATGCAGGATTAAAAAGAAATCCTCACGCCCAGCCGTACAGAACTCTAATGCTTAATCTATCCACGGAGACAAAAGAGATTAGAAAAGCATTTGACCAGAAATGGAGAAACCAATTAAACCGCGCTGAAAAGAATAAATTAATAATTCAAGAAGGCACCAGTGATGATTTGTATCATAATTTTTTAATTTTGCAAAAAGAGATGCAGGAGCGAAAAAAATATAACCCTGGGGTCGATTATGATGAATTCAGGGAAATACAAAAAGACCTTCCCGAAAAGCTTAAGATGACAATCCTGATCTGTACATTTGATGAGAAAGTCCTTTCAGCTACAATCTGCAGTAAAATAGGCGATATAGGAATTTACTTACTTGGAGCAACTGGCAATGAGGGCATGAAAATGAAAGGCGCTTATTTATCACAATGGCGCATGATAGAAATAGTGAAATCGAGTGGTTGCAATTGGTATGACCTTGGCGGCATAGACCCGGATAACAATCCCGGCGTATATCATTTTAAATCGGGTATTTCCCGTAGAGAAGCATCCCATATTGGACAATATGAAATATCTCAAAGCAGAATAAGTACTATACTTGTCAAAAGTTTCGAAAGAATGAAAGGCCTTTTGAACAATTAATGGTCAAGAGCAAGGCACCAAGATTCGCATAAATTGCAAGACCTCACCTACTTACTAAGTTGATATAAAACCAGCATCTTCCTGTAAATTATGGATCAAAGCCAACATGTTATCGTTCTAATATGAACATTAAAAATAATCACCCATTTTGTGGACCAGAAGGTCTAAATTTAGAATCCATCTTAGGACATATTGCAGTTAATAATGTTTTCGCATGGTTTGCTGACTCCCGAATTTATTATATACATAAAGCCAGGGTAGCCATACGACATGCCTGTAAGCTGTTGGGATTGGATAAGGATACTGAGATTCTTGTGCCATCTTATAATTGCGGATCAGAACTCGATCCATTAGCAAAAAGCGGCGCACACCTTGTACCTTATAGAATAGATAAAAGTTGTTTAATAGATCTTGCCGATGCGCAGCGCAGAGTGACCAGGAACACAAAAGCTATTTTTGTTACTCACTACTTCGGCTTTCCACAGCCCTTAAAGGAATTAAGGCAATTCTGTAATAAAAATAAATTATACCTACTAGAGGACTGTGCGCACTCGCTCTTTAGCTATGCGGATGATGTAAGGCTAGGTACCGCAGGCGATATTTCTTTCTTCAGCTTTCTTAAGGCACTGCCTACATTGGATGGTGGCGCTCTTATCGTTAATAATCAACAGCTATTCGTATCGTCCTGGAAATTGAGCGAAGTTAGTTCTAAAAGATTAATTCAAAGAAGTCTTTCTCTGCTCAAATCCGGTCTGCTGCGATGGTCACCCTTATTAACAAAAATGTATTTCCTATACCTTGAACAGCACCGTAAAAATAACCGTGCTGGATTAAAGAACACACCGAAGGAAAATACATCGGTGTTACCAAGCATACCCGAGAACTATTACTTTGATGAAGCGTTGGCTGATAAAGCTATATCAATGTTGACAAAGCGAATGCTGGCGCGTTTCGATGTCGAAGATATAATCAATAGACGGCAGGGTAATTATACTCATCTATTAAATCTATTGTCAGGAAATCCGAAAATAAATATACTATTCAATAAATTACCAGCAGGTGTATGTCCTCTTTCTTTCCCTATCATTGTAAATAAACGGGAAGAAGTATGTGCTATGCTCATTGATCAGGCAATAGATGCAACTGCGTGGTGGGCTGG
>JAEAME010002708.1_pt1 | contig 9961 bp, 13 predicted proteins | sample 8958731 | NCBI WGS metagenome assembly JAEAME01 (sample SAMN16933194, study PRJNA681113) | bioreactor sludge metagenome | isolation source: anerobic bioreactor sludge (Control) | place: India:Bengaluru | collected 2018-10-24
ATGCTAGCATCATTATTGCGTTTATTACTTGTAGTATACCTGCTCCACTGTTGAATCTTTTGAGGTAGCCGAATGAAATTGGGGATTTAGCAATTATTTCCTTTCTTTGTTGCGAGTCCATTTTCTATTCTCTCCTTTCATTGTTTCAATTTAGAAAATCTTTCTGCTATTTACGTAGTGTAAAGATAAAACTTATAAGCTTTATCATTGCATCATACAAATGGAAAATAACTTTACAAATTGTAAAAATTTGTGATGAATAAGAATGCCTAAAACAACAATCGATAAATTAGACGCCAAAATAATCAACGCGCTCAGCATTAATTCAAGAAAAACGATAACTCAAATAGCAAAAGAGGTCCAATCGACAAGACCAACAGTTATAGCAAGAATGAAACAACTCTCAAAAAAACAAATAATCGATTCCAAAGCTAAAGTTAATCTAAAGAATCTCGGACTTAAATTTGCAACTATACACTTTAGAGTAGAAAAAGCTCGAGATACAAAACAAGTTATTGAAAAACTAAAGTTATGCCCTAGAGTTATTCAATTTGTTCAGGTAGCAGGAAAATCAAGTTGCGTGGCATTAATCTATGTTGAAGATGCTGAAACGCTTCTTTCAACCATAGATTGCATAGAATCGTTATTAGGTTTTAAGGTCGCGTCTTATCAGCGTGTTTTACCCTTAATTGGCGAGTCATTCAACATTAATATTTCACTGGAGAAATGTGAAAAAGCTCCCTGTGGAAAAGATTGCGGATTATGCTTAGCCTACCAACAAAATGAATGCAAAGGATGCCCAACCACAATAAAATACAAAGGGCCAATATGACCACTTTATTTAATAATTTTGTTTAAAACACAACAATAATCCTGCCAAGCTAATTTGATCTATCATTGGATGATTAATTAAAAAAAGAAGTACAGCAATTAAAACTGAATCAGCAGGGCAAAAAAGCCCCAACTACTTCCAGCTTTCTCGTCTTCTAGACCATGCTTGTTTTTCATTATCTAATTTTTTAGGATTAGACTGAAATTTAGTCCCAGATCCTTGTCTGGGAGTTCTATGTTTAGATAAACATTCCCTGCAATAAACTGGCTTACCCGCTGTAGGCACAAAGTTAACTATAGCGGTTTTGCCGCAATCACTACATTTTATTTCTGTTCTAGGTTGTTGAGACATTTAACATGTTAGTCCTGTTAATTTTAAGCTATGAAAAATAGCTGGGTAGATTAACAATCATAAATGCTAACATGTACGACTTAAACTTTTTTACTTAAAAAATCAGGATTTAAACAGAATTAGCAATTTTAGCAGCTAAATTAACTTCTTCAATAGCAATTCCTTGGATTCTTTTGCCACCAACGCGTTCGCCTCTTCGAGGTGTTTTCTCATTTTTCATTATATAATCATCTGAAACCTATTCTGAGATTATTTTGTTCTTTTGAATTCGCCATGTCCGCCTGTATTTGTTATGTTTTCTACAACGTTTTCGCTTACTTTTTCGAGAATTTCTTGGGCACGTTTCCAGTTCTCTGCCCATACTTCAATTTGATACTTTGGTGCAGCGATAACTGAAAACTCGATTTTTGAATTCTTCATTTTATTAGATTTCTTTGCATCTTTAAATGCGTCTTTGATACACTTGACACCGTTAGGTTTGGGACAGCGGACTTCAAGGATTCCTTGAACTTTTACAGTTTTAATCTTGATTCTTTCTTCTGCAACCTTTGCTATTATTTTTGCTAAATCTTCTGAAATGCCCAGTTTAACAAGAATTTCTGGTCCATCCTTGAGGGCGTTTTCAAAACCTTCATAGAGACCATACTTTTCATCTAAAGGAACAGTGATTTTTTGGTATGCTTCATTTTTAGGTAAGTTTGCACGTCGGGCTACTTCATCTAGTAAAGCTTCTGCTTTGCGGTCTTTTTTCCATGACTTAATTTTTTCTATTCTTTCTCTTTTATTAACTCGTCTTAGAGATAGGTCAATGTGTCCTTTTTCGATGTCTACTCGCAACACCTTAAGAACTAATTTCTGGTTTTCTCTAACGAAGTCATGCACATTTCTTATTCTAGCGCTCGATATTTCTGAGATATGAAGGAAGCCGCGTCGGTTGTATTCGTCGAGGTTAGCGTATGCACCATAATCCATAATTGTGTTTGCGGTAGCCATAACAAGGTCACCTGGTTCTGGCCACTGGTTTTTTTGTTCAGTTGTTTTATTGTTCTCCATTAGTTATTTTTCTCCTAAAAATGTTTTAATGATCTATTGCCAAAGCAATTTTGAGATCGTTTTTTAATAAACCGATTGCTCCATCCTTAAAATGGTTTTTTGCATTTTTCGCAAGTGTCCTAATTTTGCACATATCGGCATCTTTAATTTCATTACATTCGGATATCACTGTTGAGGCTTTTCCACATCTCTTGATACATTGGTTTCCAGCACAATTTATTATTGCCATGTAAAGGTCTTCAGTGGCATAAGGAGGCATATAATTCTCTGAAACACATTGGATATTTTGTTTAGATAACTCGTCAGTTGCGCGTTCAGTAAAATTTTTGCTGATCAGAATAGCTGAATCATAAGCATCAAGTCTTATTTGTTCTGTCATTTCTTTAACGTCATTTAGATCAACAAACTCGTTTCCTAAGGGATCTATTACCCGTAGAAGTACCTTTTTATTTGAATCATCGGTTGCTGAAATATCAATATATTTTGCTTTTTGTTCTCTTTTTATGTTTTTGTATCGACGAATTGCTATTATTAGTTTTGTTTTATTGGCTACGCTCATTTTTCAACCAACTCAGAGTTGTCCTAAATCGTTTTCTTCAAACACATATTCTTTTAATTTTAATTTTCCCTGCTTTATTTGCGCTATGTATTCGGCTTCGCAAATTGGGCAAGTGATGATGTCTTGGTCTATTGGCACTTCTCTTGTGAAGGTATTTCCACACTGGGTACATTTTATAATCATTCTGTTAACTTCCTTTTTACATTGTAAGATAATTATGATTTCGTAACCAATCGGACTGATTCTTTCTGTATCTCCAGAAAATGTCTCCTTTAGTGTCACTTTGGAAATCCCACGGAGAAACCAGAACAATGTCACCTTCTCTTATCCAAACACGCCTCTTCAGTTTACCTCTTACTCTGCATAAACGTTCCTTACCATCTTGACATTTAACCATTATTCTGTCGCCTCCCAACATTTTTACTGCTATACCTAAAACATCGTTGGGAGATGGTAAAATCATGCTTTCAAGATCACTTTCATTAGTTACTTTTCTCTTACCCATCTTAATACCAAAGTTGGCTGCCGCCAATTTTAATCAGAATACCTTAAGAAAAAGCAGCTTTAACAGGATTCTACTCTTTCTCTAAAAGAATTCTAATGCTATGATAGGGTTAAATGTTCTATATTAGGGTATTCACCTGAAAAGACCATAATTAGCTTAAATTTTGTAAATATTTTTTTAAAGGCTAATTAACGAAAAAAAAGCATGTTTTTTTTCTAAATTAAAAATCGATTTAATTTTAAAGCGTTATAAGTAACAAAAGTTATGTTATCATGAAGAGTTTCTCTTATCCTCTTGGAATTAGCTGATTGAATAATTGATTCTTTTCTGAAGAAAAAGGAATAAGAGGTAAAAGACTATGTGTCAATTAAGAGTTGGTTTAGTTAAAAACTGCCGCAGATGCAAATCCTCAGTTAGGCCTCATTGTGACTACAGAAAAAAAATTAAAAAGAAAACGTACACAAACACAGTAAAAAAGAAAGAAGCCACTTAAAACCATCTTTTTTTAATAAGATCAGCCATAATCGCTAAAGAAGGTAACAACACAGTTTTGATTTAGATATGTTTATCTTCCAACTGTTAAGTGGGAATTCCAATTGTTATTTCTTTAAAAGAAAAATTGAAAAGGAAATTTTTTATATTCTTAATAGATTTAATGCAAAAAAAAGATTTGTCACAAAAACACCTTAAATATGAAAGCACTCGCTACAATTCCAAGGGGAAAAGCTTGCCTGTAGATAATGAATTTAAAGAGTACATTTCTTTGCGTATTGCTGAAGAAAAGAAGGCAAATCAACTATTACAGGATACAATCGGCAAAACCGAAAATACCGTGATCAGACTATTATTGCACCAATTAGCATTAGATTCAGCAAAACATGAGTTAATGCTAAAAACTGTTTTAGAACTTCTTAACGCTCCACCTACATCATGCTCGGGTGGTGAAGACAAGAGTTTTCGTGACACGATAAGCCAACATGTAAAAATTGAAGAAGAAATGATTCGAGGTTTTGAAAAAATAGTTGACGACGTTAAAGATAAGCGAGTAAAGTTCATTCTTCAAGATATAATAAGTGACGAAAAGAAGCATCAAGCCATAGTCAAACGCATTTACGATCTAATTTGTGAGAACAAAAAGAAAGACGACGATGATTGGTGGGATTTCATATACAGGTATTCTCATCTCGACAACTAAACTATTAAAGAGTCAAGACGATGGCTAAAAACAAGATTTCACCGTTTCGGGCTATTTGCCTTATGGGTTTTAGTTGTACAGCAGCTTTTTCAGCTATCTCACCAGTCTTTTCTATTTTCATTAAAGAAACAACAAATGCTTCTGTAGAAATCGTTGGTTTAGTAACAGCAGTATTTTTTGTTTCAGGCTTAACAAGTCGTTTCCTTTTAGGAGTCTATGGCGGAGGTAGAAAAACAATTACTTACCTCTTATTTGCCTACACAATTTTTGTTTTAACCAATCTTTTTTACCCATTCACAAGTGACACTATAACGATAATTGCATTACGTACAATACAAGGCTTCACGTTTGCATCAATCACTGTTTCAGCTTTTACCTTTGCAGGTATAACCACACAATTTTCGGATAAAAACAAGGCAATTGCTGTTTATACTACTTGGTTAGGATTTGGCTTTCTTTTTGGACCAACAATAAATCTAGCTGCACTTCCGTTTCTCGGGGTAACTAACATGTTTTTCATTGCTACGTTGATCAGCATTGTTGGCTGGATAGCAGCTTTTGCTTTTTACAGGAAGTTTTCAGAAATAAATGATAAGTGGCGAATTGTTGGTTATAATCTTAAAAGGGAGCCAGCGTTTACCCGAGTTAAGGAGGTTATAAGAAACAGACTTTTCCAGTTCGTTTTATTAGCAAATTTCGTCTTTTTCTTTTTATTCGGTGTCTTGCTAACTTATTCTCCTCTTTACATGAATGGTATGTTAGGTTTCAGCAACGAGATGGTCTCTCTTTCTTTCTTACTATATTATTTAATAATGATTCTAACACGATTCCTTATTCGAAAACTGCCTAAAGCTCTCGGAAGGAACTCTGCAATTCTTCTTTGTGTAGCCTTTATTATTCCTATATCGGCACTTATGACGTTTGTTACTGATGGATTCATTTTTGTGTTATTATTTGTCTTAGTTGGAGCAGTTCAAGGTATACTTTTCCCGATTGCTTCAACTCTTCTTGCAGATGCAATTCCAACCAACAGAATTGTTCTTGCTAATTCTTTGTATTTTATCGGATTTGATCTTGGCCAAGCAGCTGCACCATTAGCAGTAGCATCAATAATCTCTTTATACGGCATACCTTTTGGTTTTGCTTTTGCAGCAATATTAGCAACCGTATTTCTTCCATTTCTATATTTGATAGTTCACCATAAAAAAAGCAGCATGATTAAAGAATAATGCACTAAGGTTTTCGTCTTACCCACTATTTTGGAAGCTTTTAGCGTGGTATTTTTAACGTCTATAATGCTTAAATTAATACTTAATTGAGATGCTCAACTAAAATTAAAAAGTTAAACTAACAAGAATCAAGCTAACAAAAGTGGTATAATGAAGAAATTTAATAAAGAAAATCAGAAGCTTTTAGCGGTTTGGGCTTTGGATTGCGCTGAACACGTGCTTCCTCTTTTTGAAAAAGCATTTCCGAATGATAATAGGCCACGTAAAGCCATTGAAACTGGCAGAAAGTGGATACTGACAGGAGCATTCAGGATGCCCGAGATTAGGGGAGCTTCTCTTTCAGCTCATGCTTCTGCCAAGGATGCTAAAGAAAATTCGGTTGCTTGTTTTGCTGCTCACGCTGCTGGTCAAGCAGTGGCAACGGCTCATGTTACACAACATGCCTATGGAGGCGCATATTATGCTCTTAAAGCGATTTCAGCGGTAAGCAGTGAAAATGCAAAGGATAATATTGCAAAAGAATTTGATTGGATAAAACGTCATCTACCAAAAGAACTTCCGGAAGAAATAAGGCGAGAAGTAAGCAGTAGAATAATTATTGAGAATGTAGGAAACAAAATTTTGATTAAAATACGAAAAGACAAGGACTACTGAAAGTCATATTTAATTTTTAGTATTGAGGAATTTGAATTAAATTTTACTCTTTCAAGGTCTTGCCGTAAGATTTAAAACTTGAAAAAACTAAAGCAACTGTGAGGAGAGCAATTGTGAATAATTTTAGTATTGGCAGAACAGGAATTTCAAAGATGATTTTGATTGTGGCCGTTGTTGTCATTATCATCGCGGTTGCAGGAATCGCATATTATTTGTCAACTCAACCAGGAGGAGAAGTCAGTCCAACACCAACACCATCCCCCACACAGACCAGCACCGCTTCTCCAGCTCCAACCGTATCACCAGCAACAGGCATTTCTGGAGCATCTAGCCTAAAGTACAGTGTGAGTCTAACAGAAAATGGAGTACTACAAGGAACAACTACTTATCAAGGCAAAAACATTGGAGCAAATAATTTCATGCTGAGAATAGAGTACACTGATTCAGATGGAGATCAAATTTTAATTTTTAATGGGGCAGAACGTAAAGCGTGGTCATATTCAGATGGTGAATGGAGTGACATTTCAGCTGCATATGATGCACAGTTTAGTGTTTGGAATAACCTCTGGCAAAGCTATAATACTAATCTAGCAGGTTGGGCAGGATTGGGCGAGTACTCATATACTCATGAAGGCAGCACTGTTAGGATCTTTGACATCCAAGTAAACGCTGCATTAGATGATTCCCTGTTTACACATAGTTAGCAATAGAAGATGAAAACTATAAAACTCCCTTTCTTTTTCCCCTATATCTCTTATAGCGTTTACTACAATAAGACAAAGTTCTTCAAGAGTCCTTTTGGCATTACACATAAAAGCAGGCGGTAAGTATAAGCCAATAAAAAACGGTGACATCCAAAAATGGGGATTCCACGAATAGTCATTGCAGGCACACAAAGCGGTGTAGGCAAAACCACTGTATCGATTGGCTTAATGGCCGCCCTTAAAAAAGCAGGCTACACAGTACAGGGTTTCAAAGTGGGACCAGACTATATCGACCCAAGCTACCATAACATGGTTACTGGTCGCCCATCAGAAAACTTGGACAGCTGGATGCTACCACCAGACCAAATCAAAGAAGTTTTTGCTCATGCAATTAAAGGTGCAGATATCGCAGTTATTGAAGGTGTAATGGGCTTTTATGATGGTATGAACGGGAAAGATGATACTGGAAGCACCAGCCAAATAGCTAAACTACTTAATTGCCCCGTGCTACTCGTGATTGACTGCCATCAGATAGCAAGGTCAGCGGGCGCAGTCGCGTTAGGTTTTAAGAGCTTTGACCGCAAAACAAAGATTAGAGGAATAATTCTAAACAATATCGCGGGGGAAACTCATGCTCAATGGTGCAAGGACTCAGTTGAATCATCCACAGGACTGCAAGTAGTAGGATGGCTTCCAATAAACAAAAAAATCTCTCTACCAGAAAGACACCTAGGGTTAATACCGACCCCAGAAAAACAGAACTCACCAGTTATATCAGAAATAGCAGAATTCATCAAACAACACATCAACGTAAACCAGGTTTATGACATAGCAAAATCTGCAGGTACTCTTCCAAGAGCAAAGAAAACAAGTTACCCATCAAAAAAACTAAAAAGCAATATCCGAATCGGTGTTGCTTTTGATGAAGCATTCAACTTCTATTACCCCTCCAACCTTAACCTACTTAATCTGTATGGCGCAGAAATCGTGCATTTCAGCCCAGTACACGACAAAACACTGCCAAAGGGCATTAGTGGCGTTTACATTGGCGGCGGATTCCCAGAAATGTTCCTTGAACAGCTTGAAAGCAACCAGACAATGAGGCGAGCAATTCTGCAAGCAGCCGAATCAGGGATGCCTATTTACGGTGAATGCGCAGGCTTAATGTACCTAACAAAATCCATTGTCGACTTTAACGGAAAAAACTACAGTATGGTTGGTGCCCTTGACGGCAAAACAACAATGACTAACACTACGCTAATAGCATATGTTACAGCCAAAGTAGCCAACTCTAATATTTTAAGCCCGTCTTCTGCAAGTATCAGAGGCCACGAATTCCACAACTCCGTAATTAACGATATCCCATTAGACACCAAGTTTGCATACACTATGCTGATGGGGCAAGGAATCAAAGAGAAGAAAGACGGCTGGATAAAAAACAATGTGTTAGCATCTTACATGCATATCCATTTTGCCCAAGATAAAAAAATTGTTAAAACTTTCCTTGAAAACTGCAGGGGCTTTAAAGAGAAAATAAGTTAATTTTCTATTCCCAGTTAATACCAGCCTAATGTTCCTTCACGTTTTGACCTGTTAACTCCCCACCAGAACACCTTATACCCTACGGGAAGAAGCAAAGCAGCAAACAAAGCACCTACAATAAACTGAATAAGTATTGATGGGTCAGTTAAAGACGGGTTTGTCAGCATAGATAGTCTGCAAAGGTGGTAAACCCAAGTTTGAGGTAGAAACCACGATACCACGGAGGCGCCTGAAAAGAGGATTGTGTCAAGATAAATTACTGGAAAGGCTACTCCAGAAAATAGGCTTTGAAGCACATTTATTGCCCAAGTTATTGGGTCAGTGGATTTTGTTAAAATTCGAAGCCCAGTGGATATCATAGCCAGCCCCATCATCATGCCTGCAGAGATTATGAAAGCTAAAGCTATAGCTATCAGGTTTGGCTGGATTGTTGCATGGAAAAATGTTGTGCCTATAACTAAATAGGGTATGAAGCTGATAATTGAAAAAATATATGTCCACATGATGTTTCCGAGAACAAAAATGGGTGTGCTTACACCAGTCATCAGTATTGTTTCTATTGTCCAAGGATTAATGTGATTTTGTACACCAATGACAAGAGGCATAATCAAGTTACTTACGGCTATTCCAACTAGAAGGAACGATATGTAGTCGCTTCCATACATTTCTGAAACTGGTTTTTGTACGTATGCAGCACCGATACCCCAACTAAAAACACCTATTAGGATTCCTATTACTTGGGTTATTGCTGCTGTGCGGTAGGTTGTCCAACTAAAGAAATCCCGTTTGGTGAACGCTAAAATCTGCCTAATAGACGTTTTAGCACTCATTTCAGCTTGATTTCTCCTCTTGATTACGATTAGAGCTCATACCTTGGTTGATAATTACGCTGAAAGCTTCCTCCAAAGTTGACTCTTTAGTGTTAACAGCCTTAATGTGTAGACCACTTTTAGAGATGAGACTTAGGATTCCTGAGAGGTCTAAATCTTTCTTCACCCTTAAAGTTAAACCGCAGAGTCTCTGGTCTTGATCAATTTCAGGAATTACACTTTGCACACCTGCAGCTGCCTGGATGACTTTAACGAGTCTTTCACAATCTACACTTGAGCCAGAAGCAAGAACCACTTTGAGGTATCGGTCATCTATCGCCAGATTCCGCACGTTATCTGGTGTATCTATAACGAGTACTTTACCTCTGTTAAGAATAGCAATTCTGTTGCAGAGTTCTTGGGCTTCCTGAAGGTTATGGGTACTAAGCAGAATTGTTTTTCCTTCCTCCTTGACTAACCTTTCAATAATCATTTTCCGAAATTCCTCAGCTGACTTAGGATCCAAAC
>JAEAME010002705.1_pt1 | contig 9960 bp, 13 predicted proteins | sample 8958731 | NCBI WGS metagenome assembly JAEAME01 (sample SAMN16933194, study PRJNA681113) | bioreactor sludge metagenome | isolation source: anerobic bioreactor sludge (Control) | place: India:Bengaluru | collected 2018-10-24
TCTACTCATGGCCTTCTTCCCCGCCTCCTCATGGGGGGAGAGGGCAGCACGCAGAAGGCGCCGCACATCATCACGGGGCACACCGAGGTCAGCAGCTAGAGTCAGGGACGCCGCACTGATGTATAGGTCCAGGGCATACGCCTTCATTGCAGCGGGCACAGGAGCATGCCCCACGATCTTTCGCACTGAGTCCACGACCACCATTGCAGTCACGAGTCCAATTAGCCCCTCAATCGTGTTCTGTTCTATCCGCGACGTCATTCCCACACCGCCTTTCTCGCCCTCCGCTGCCGGGGCTTGCTGTCCTTCGACCCTTTCGGCCGGCCGATGTGCTTGCCGTTAGCCTTGGCGCGCTCGAGCCCGGCCTTCGTGCGCTCGCTGATCCGCCGACTCTCCTGCTGCGCGACCCATCCCATGAGGGCATACAGCAGGGGCTTCGTCTCGCTCGGCATTTCGGTCCATGAGTCATGCAGGCTTATGAGGTCGACGCCGTACCCGCCGAGCGTGTAAACCCGCTGCAGGATTGCGAGCGGGCCTTCCCTCGACAGTCGGTCCAGCGCCCACACCAGGCAGACGGTGAACTTCCCGCGCTGCGCGTCCCGCATGAGCCGGGCGAGCTCGCGCTGCCGCCCGCCCTTCCACGCCGACTCCGCCTCCTGGTACACCGCCACGATGTTGAACTGGCGCCGCTCGGCGTACTCCCGGATGGCCGCGAGTTGATTCTCGACAGACTGGTCCTCGGTCGAGACACGGACGTAGACGGCGGCGCGCCTCATGTCAGTCTCCCTCCGTGTCCAGGTAGCGCCTTCGCCGACGCCATTCCATGTCACGTATCCTCTTCTGGGCTCGTTCTTCTGCCTCTTGGGAGAACAACTCATGAACCCAGTACGGATAGGTCACGAACGCCACGACCAGTAACAGCAACAGGTAGAGGGCTCGCTTCATTGCTTGCGTCCCTCTCGCTCGCACAACATGGCTCCGGCGAACAATCCCGTGCCGAACAGCCAGACTCCAACCATCAGGTCGCAGACCTCGACGGATGCCGCTTCATGTCCCAAACACTGCAGCGTAGCGGCATAGCTACAGAGGACCGCGAACACGGCAAAGGTGCCCGCCCATAGACGAATGGCCAGGGCGGCGCTGGCTCGGGAACTCCAGCCGTTGCGCACCCACTCGTCGACCATCTTCGACTCCAGGCGACTCCACCGTTCACGAATGCTCATCGCACCGACTCCCATGCCTCCAGCCTCATCGGTCGGCGGCGGCGCACCCACTGTCGCCCGCACCACTCGCAACACACGTATGGCACGAACTCAGGCGGTACCCGCCACATGCAGCCGGTGAGAATCTGCCTCAGCCGCTCCAGGCGCCCGATTGGCCGGCCGCAGTAGAGACAGGTAGTCACTTCTGGCTCCTGTAGTCTGGCGCCGCATTCTGGACGCGACGCGCCAACCCTCGGTCATCGAACCGGCTCGCGATCCGTCCCGGTAGCTCGCTCCATGTCAGATTCGTGGTCATCATCACGGGTAGCAGCCGCTCGTATCGCGTGACCAGGATGTCCTCCATGTTGCCGTCCTGGGCATCAGTCCCATGCTCAACGCCGTAGTCGTCGATGATCAGGACCGGGACGTTCTTGTATCTGTCCAGCACTGCGTCCTTCCCGTCGTTCGCCTGTATCGCTCGTCTGACCTCGGCATGAATGTCCGCCGCCTTGACGTACTGGAACCTCACGCTACGTTCTTGGAGCCTCCGAGCCACGGCATTGCACAGATGGCTCTTCCCATTCCCGGGTCGGCCATAGATCAGCAGCCAGATGAACTGCCCCGTCCCGGCGGCGAACTCTTTGGCGAAGTCGTAGGCGTCCCGATTCCCACCGCGGAGGTCGCGCTCGAAGTTGTCGAACGTCTGAATCGCTGGGCGGATGCCGCAACTCGCGCCGTATGCTTCACCGCGGAGAAACCGCTGATGGTCCTCGTGGTAGCAGCCGATGGCAGTGCATGGCACTACCCGGTCGTAGATGGGGCATCCCCATTCGTTGATGGGGAGTACGAAGCCGGCTCCGTGACATGCGGGACAATCGGCCTTCGGCCTGTAGGAAGCCCCTGACCACATGTCAGGTGGGCGGGCAGGGTCAGTGGTAAGAAGGCGTCGGCTCGTAGGTTCGGCCTTCTCCAGTACGCCGGCGACTGTTTTGATTGTGTCCATTACCTTCGTGCTCCATCCAGTGTCGTATTCGTAGCTTCCATGTTCGAGTTGAGTTCTCCTTCTTCTCAGAGTGGTAGTCACGACAGGCTCGCAGCTTCGACAGCGACAGTGAGGGATGCTCATTCAGAAGCTCTGAGAGCCATTCAGCGTCATGGTTGTCTGGAGAGAGTGACCATCCCGGAAGATGAGAGAGTTCTGAGAGAAGAGAGGAAATGTCACGTGACATTTCACTCGTGATAGGTGCCGTTGCTGTAGTAGTATCTTTATCTGTTTCTATATCTTCTCTCTTACTCTGTTGCGTGACGTCACGTGACATGTCACGTGACATAGCAGGTGGAAGTGCCAGAGGCGAAGCTGCATCGGCTATCCGGGCGCGTTGCCGTTGCTTGCGGACGCGCGCCAACTCTCTGATCCGTTCCATGCCGTCGACGTTCTGATACTTGTCCCAGTTCGTCAGCCAGATTCCCTGATCGTCCACGTGGACCATGCCCAGGTGTCTGAATGTGTCGATGGCGAGACGCACGGTGCTGATCGGCCGATGCAGCACGGTCGCCAGCGTCTCGTCGGTGAACGGGACTCCCTCAGCGAGCCGCACGACGCCGCCTGCATTCACCTTGCCGGCCATGCAGATGAGTCGAATCCAGAGCACGACCATCGTGTCGCCGTCCGGCATGGCGCCGATCAGGAGCACCTTCTCGTCCTCAAAGGTGTCGACGGCGAGCTTCACCCAGTCGATGCCCTTTACAGACATGCGTCCTCCAGGACTGCTTGCTCAGGGTCGAGCCCGTCCCGGTAGAGGGTCATGTAGAATCCGACGTCCAGGTCAAGGGGCTCGATGCCGCGCTTCTCCAGCAGGGCGGCAACGGTCTGGAGCCAGTTCTCGAACGGTGACATCACTGGAGCCATGAGACACCCCCTCAGATTTCGCGATTTCTAGCCCGTTTCCGGGCTGACGTGACCGATTGGTCATGTCTGGGCGGTTTTGCGGCGGCGCGGTTGGGTCCGGCGCGGGTTGCAGGGCATCCATCATCGCCTGAATGCGCCGGTTGACGGCATCGAGCTTCTGCCGGTCCTCATGGTCGGCGGCGCGGAGGAGTCCGAGCACGGCCAGGAGCAACAGGAGCCCCCAGGCGACGGAGGCGACCATTAGACGCCTCCAGCGGTTGCCGGGACGGAGTAGGGGAGAGTGATGCCGTGGTGCTCGGCCATGTGGCGACGCGCGTCGGCGATGAGGCAGACAAGGCTCGCGTTGCGGCTGTACCGGGCGATCCACTCATGGTCATGCCAGACAATGAGCGAGTCCTCGTCCTCGGTGCCGGTGAACCCTGCGTCGATGGCCTGGAGGGCCTCGAGGATGACGGCCCAGCCGGACCTTCGTTCTACTATCTCCACTGCCAACCCGACGAGTGACCATGCGTCATCGCGCCGGTGGAAGTCCTGCAGGTGGTATGAGATGTAGCTGGTGTCGTACCGGCATGGGCCGGTGCCATTCGCGCAGACAGGGCAGGGGAGCTTGAGAGTCGGCGTCGTGGTGATCATCTAGCACACTCCCCCCGAGCGGCGAGCTCCATAGCAATCGCTTTGATAGCGCACTGGTTGACACACCACCACGCGCAGCCGAAGCCGCAGCACGGTGTCATGTGCCGCTGCAGCGGACACAGCGGGGCCTTCTCGGTTTCGGGATTCTTGTCTGTTGGCATCTACTGACTCCTCCGGGGCGGGCGGGAGGTGAGCGCGCCCGCCCCTTCACTATCGACAGCGGCATCCGCCGCGTGCCGTCGTGGTCTACCGCCGTCCTGCAGATACTCCAGGACGAGAAGCGTCAACTCAGGAAATGTCCGCATGATGGCGCTGAGAGTCTTGTGCCCTGGCCGACGTGAACCGCGAGTGATTGGTGCCCGGGCGGCGTTAACCCGCGCGGGAGGGGGCGCCAGAGGGCATAGGAGATTCCGAGACGGTCCGCGAACGCGGACACGGAGAGGTTCTGAGACTGACGAACCCGGTCGAGCCCCTCAGTTAGCCGCGTCAGGGCAGTGATCGGCAATGAGCAAGAACAGTGATTAGACGCAGTCCCGTTGTCCATTGTCAGCAGCATATACTAAAGTGCTACACCTGTCAAGCCCCTGTCGCCCTGTTGTGTGAGTTGTTGGACACAGGGGCGACAGGCATGCTATGAGGATAGGTTACAGATGACACACCGCCAACGGACAAGGTTCGCTGAGACCGTCAGATGGTACAGACGTCTAAGCGGTTACACCCAGCGAGACCTGGCGGCGACGAGTGGGTTGTCGCTTGCGGCGATACGGTCATACGAAACCGGAGCGCGGAATGAACCGCGGGCGCACAGTCTGAAACAGTTGGCGACCGCCCTCGGTGTGACGATAGAGCAACTGCTGACCGAGACACACCCACCCGAGGCCGTACCACCATATGCCGTCTATCATCGGCCGCACATAGACTCTCGGCTCGACGAGAAGCACCGGTCATGACGCGCTCAGGGCGCAGCGTTCACACCTGCTGGTGGACAGGCTGCTCTAGGCGTCGGGTTTGGTGAAGCCTATCGGACCTTTGGGAGCTTCTTCGACCTTCTTACCTACCTGCTTCTCGTAAGTGGTAATGAGGTTCCCGAATACAGTCACGAGGCGTTTCGCGTGTCCTGGACTCATGACGACGCGCGAGACGATTTCCCGGCGCCCCGGAGCGTTCATGATGAAGTCGACAAAGACTTCCTCTCGCGTGTGGTGGACAGTGGCCTCGTTGCAGTACACGCCTTTGGCTAATGCCTCGGCAATCGCGAGTGGGTTCTCAGACATCCGCTGCGACCTCCTTCTGCGCTGACTTTGCGAACAACGCAATCCCGACCGGGATCAGTGCACCGCCCCAGTTGTAGAACACGTAGAGCCAGAGCCAGTGACGGCTCCGGCCTTTCAGGTGTAGGACCCATCCGTTGATGATGGCGAGCACCGCATACGGTCCGAGCGCCAGGAGCATCATCGTCGTGGTGCGGTACTCACCCAAGAGGATCGCAGCCTGCGCCGCTGCGACAGCGCCGACCGCAATCGCCAAGGTCGCCCGTGGATGCCCTTTCAACCATGTCATAACATCAGACTACACAATGACCGCGCCGTTGTCCATACCTACCGCTGGAGTCTGCCCCGGCGTCGTTTCCCAGCTCCGGTAGACCGCCATCGCAGATGCGGCTTCTCGCGCGTGTAGATGTCCGCACTGACGACACCCATCTTGTAGAGGAACTGTTTTGGCGGCTTGCCCTGTGTGGCGAATGTTCGCTCCGGTGAGCCCTTCACGATACGGACACCCCAGAACGGTCGGCGGCTGTACTGGACGTTGCGCTGTACCTGTCCCTCGGTCGGCGGCGGCTCGACCATGATCCAGTATGCGCCCTGTTTCCACTGGACTCGGCCGGTGTTGTCGGAACCACGCCTGTCAGGGATTGCAGCCTCTCCGGAGCGCTTGACGCGCTTGGTGCCGCCCGGACTCCCACCAGGGACCGGGACGGGGGGCGGAGGTGACGGAGGGGGCGGAGTGTCTCCGCCGCCACCACGACCGCCGCCACCGCCACCTGTACTGCTGCCGCTACCACCGCCGCTGCTGCCACCGTAGACGGGGCTTCCGCTCGGGCTGCTCGCCGGAGAGCTCGGGCTCGTGGCGCTTGTCGTAATGGCTCGCGACGCGGCGCGTGACGCCGCGGACGGTGACGTGAGCGCCGGGGACGGAGAGAACCGTCCAGACGCAGATGCCCGCGCTGAGGCAGACGACATGAGGGCAGATGGCGACGTGCGGACGGCCATCGACGATGCCAGTGCCGGCGACAGCATGGGGGATGTGATGTCAGTGTATAGAGCCGGGCTGCTTCGTTTCACTGCCTCGGCTATGTCCGCCGGCAGATTCAGGCTGACAGATGGCGTCATGGAGGTTGCCTCAACCTTTGGCGTGAAGCGCCACGCCTGGAGCTTCGGCGGATTCTTCGCCGCCGCGGCGAGTAACGTGTCGCTGTCGAACCCGTAGAGCTTTGCCCATGCGTTTGCCGTCCTCTCGCCCTTGAATGTGTAGAGGATGACGTAGTAGTCGGCAATGTCCTTCACGCGGTGCGCCGGAGGCGCGAACGTGCCGCCTTCTGCAGCTCGCGTTATCGAGTCGGCCTTGCGGACGCCGCTCTCAGACAGTCGCATGATGTCCAGCTTGCCGATGCCGGGATAGTTGACGGAGATAGGCTTCTCGCTGACCTTCATGCCCCAGGACATCTCGCCGGTGCGGGAGAGGTTGTACTGCGTCTCTACGCCGGGCGGCGACTTCTCCCTGAGCTTCAACTCGACGGCATGATGGTCGCGTACCAGGATGCGCTTCGCATCGTCCGGGTCGATTGAGAACTTCCCCGGCTGACTCTTGTTGAGGTCGTCGACGATGCCCTTTGCGAGCTTCGCGGCCTCTTCCTCGGAGACGCCGGCCTTCAACTGCGCTTCGATGTCGCCGAGCTTGCGCCAGTCGCGCAGCTTCGGAGCTAGCTGCGGCTTGATCGTCGTCGAGCCATACACCATCTCGACCTTGCCGCGATTCTTCGCTAGGTTCTTCAACACCGTGGCGAGCTCGTCGGGAGTGAGCGCCTGGGGCGCGACGTCCTCGACTCTCACCTGCGACGGCTCGTATGGCGAGCGCATCCCCTGAAATGCCTTCGTCTCTTCGACCGTGGCGAGCACCTTTGTGATTTCGTCGTCGGGAACGCCCATCTGCGTGAGCATCTTCCGGGTCCCGAGGATGCTCGTCTCCGTCTTGGTGATGGGGCGCCAGCCCTCGGCGACCTTGGCGATGTTGGGCGGTAGCTTCGTGATCCCGACGACCGGCTGGCCTCTCACTGAGAGGCCGCTCCAGACAACAGCCTCGGTCCCGTCCTCCAACGGAACCTTGACGGGCTTGAAGGACGGCTGCACGAGCGAGTGCACGGACGAGGTCAGCAGCAGCGCTGTCGCCGCGACGCTGAGGGCTTTCCCGGACGTTGAGAGGTCGTTCCAGTGCTGCGCGGTGTTGACGCCGAAGATGCCGCTGGCCGCGCCGGTGAGAACACCGCTCGGTCCCTTGGGCAGAAAGGGCGCGACCCACGCCACGACCTGAGCGCCGCCGACCACCCAGTCCATAGTGGTGAGGTCGTCGCGCTCTACCTCCGGCAATCCAGCGCGCGCCGGTAGGAAGAACAGACTCGACACTGCCTCGATGGCTCCGCGGCGAACCTCCGGCGCCGACCTTGAGTATTCTTCGGCCTTCGCGTTGCGGCCGTTGTCAGTGAGATTGCGATACTCCTCGTCCGAGACGGTCTGCCCGGTCGGCCAGTGATACCAGGTCCTCTCTTCCCCGGCGAGCGCGACGTGCGTCCGCGCCGATTCCTTCTGAGCGGCAATCTCAGATGCGGCTCGCTCTTCCTGCTTCCTCTGTAGCTTCGCGTAGACGTCGGCCATGATGCCGCCCAGCTTGTCGATGCGTTCCTTCTGCGGTGTCGACGGGACACAGCAACCGGCGGCCATGACCTCTATCTTCTGAGCTTCCTTCGCCCCGTAGCTGCGCCGCATGGCTTCAGTGAGAGCGGCGGTTATCTGCGAGTCGGAGAATCCAGCTTGGTGCATCCGTTGTGCCGATACACCACTCTCGACCATGTGCACGAGGTCGTACCCGTCCTGCGTTCGGAACGGAAGGAAGGCGACGCGCAGCGCGGTGGCATTCGCTGTCTTGCTGGTCGGCTTCGCCGCGTACGCATCGAATGGCTCTGTGATTGCCGTGCCGGTCCTTCCCCTGGCGGCCGACCCGATGAACTGACCCGTCCGCCTGTCGCGCGTAACGCTGGACATATCCGCACGCACGCGGCTCGTGCCCTCATCCCGCACCGTGGCGCGCTTCGTAGTGACGACCTTCGCCGTGGCGCTCACGGCCGGCGCTTTGTCTCGCGTGATGCTGGACATATCGGCCCGCGCCCGCCCTGTCTGCGTCTGCCCCTTCGCCTCGGCCCCGGCAAACGGGTCGCTGCTGCGCCCGGAGTCGTCGGCCTTCTTCTCTTCCTTCACCGTCGGCGGCGAATCCCCCGGCAGCGAGATAGCGTTGTAGTAGTCCCGGTATTCCTGAGTGCCCGGTTTCAGTACAGGCATCTAGCGCCTCCAGAGGAGCATCGTTATGGCGAAGAGGAAGTACCCGGCATAGAGGACGACGGGGATGCCGAGCATGAGCGATTCATCGGCCAGCGAGAGGCCGGAGAACAGGTAGAGGACGAAGGCGGCGACGTAGAGAATCAGGTGCTTGCGCCAGACGGCTGCGGCCCCGACGCCGACGATGAGGAGCGACTCGGTGAGCGGGAGAATCGGCTCGTCCTCCGGTTCCGGCTCGTAGCCCTCGGTGTCGCCGTAGGTGAGCATCGAATCCCACATCGCCAGGTACTCCGCCTCAATCCACTCCCCGCTGCGAGCGACGGAGGAGAGGCGGAGTTCGTCATTGTTCGCATCGGCGTACTGTCCTGTAACCCAAGTGTCTTGACCGATACTCATAACAGCGGCATCCGCCCGCAAGGCAATGCCTACATCATCCGTCCGCGTGAGTGCTCCGTTGGTATAGATGGCGACCGTGGTGCTGTCCCATGTGAACGACCTTGACATCCACGAGCCTACAGGAGCAGCGGTAAACGATTGGACTACCCCCTCTGCCCCATTCGCGTACTTGTCAAGTCTGTCCATCCCCAATACCCAGCCATCCACCGGCCCGGAACTCAAGCGTGACACCAGCCCTCGGCTAGTCCCCGTGCGCTTGTAAAAGGACGTCACAGTCAGGTGGTCAGCAAACTCTAGACTGGCCGATGTTGGTACGCTTATTTTCTGGCTGTTCGCCGCCACAAACTGCTGTGCCCTTCCCACTGTCCCCGCAACCTCGGTCGGTGCGGCAGCTCCCGCGCGTTTCGTGCCGTGATTGGCATTGACGGTGGAGTCCAGAATCCGCGTCGGGTCGCCAGGAGCGTTGTTCATGTGGTAGACGGCGACGTAGCTGGCGTCCCACACACCCTCGGCGTTCTCGCCGTTGCCGACTGCCGCAGTGCCGTAGTACATCCAGATGTAGTCAGTCGTCGAAAGCGCGTCTATCTGCGGCACCCGCACCCAGTAGTACGAGTCGCCTTCGTACTCCCACGTGTCGCACTCGTAGTCGAGCGCCGTTCCGTCTGAGTCAACGAACCGGATATCGTCCCCGTCCGCCTGTGCGAACGTATAGTCGAACCTGTCGGTCGTGAGCTTCACCATGAGAGGGAAGTCGATGAGCGTCTCGGTCGATGCCGAATTGTCGATGGTGAGCTTCATCCGGTACGGCCAGGACGAATCCCACCATGAGGAGTTCTCGGTGTCGTAGTAGTCCTGCCCGTTGATATTCACCACGAGCACACCGGCCGAGCCCCACGAGCCATCGCGCCGCTGCAACTCGCCGGTGCTGATTGTCCATTCGTAGACGGCGGTGCTCTCGCCCCAGTTCGTCTCAGTAGGGGAGAGGGAGAGTTCGGTATCGGAGAGGAGTTGTGACGGCGGCGGCGCGGCCCATGACTGCGGCGGGAGAGTGATTGTGTCCCCCGCGTTGCAGTGTGCCACGAGCGCGCGCCGCTCCCGCGTCTCCAGCCGGTACTCGTGCGCGACTACTTCCGTCGTCTCGGTGAACGTCGCGCCGTGGTCCGCCTGCGCACGCAGCGCCGCCAACTCGGTCTCTTTGCCATGCCATTCCTCC